>Ga0315553_10001070_pt1 | contig 23230 bp, 23 predicted proteins | sample SalMarSW160140MG_FD_203099 | JGI IMG/M metagenome (GOLD analysis project Ga0315553, IMG submission 203099) | Salt marsh sediment microbial communities from the Plum Island Ecosystem LTER, Massachusetts, United States - Salt Marsh Sediment SW1601-40 ... | reverse complement strand
ACGTCGAGATCGGCGCGAACTCCACCGTCGATCGCGGAACCCTCGGCGACACGCGGATCGGTCGCGGGACGAAGATCGACAACCTGGTGCAGGTCGCGCACAACTGCACGGTCGGCGAGCACTGCGTGATCGTGGCCCAGGCGGGCATCGCCGGCTCCACCGTGCTCGAGGAGGGCGTGGTGCTGCTCGCCCAGGCGGGAGTCGCCGGCCATCGCCGGATCGGCGCCCGCGCCCTGGTCGGACCCCAGGCGGGCGTGCACAAGGACGTGCCGCCGGGCACGCGCATCCTCGGCTCGCCCCAGCGCGCCGAGCGCGTGTTCCACCGCGAGATGGCGGCGCTGTCGCGGCTGCCCGAGCTGCTGCGGCGCGTTCGCGGTCTGGAGCGGGCGCGCGGCGACGGCGACGCGCCGTGAAGGGCGCCGACGGCTGGGATCCGCGCCGACGTCCGCTCGGCGAGCTGCGCGCGCAGCTCGACGCGCCGCTGTCGCCCAGCGTCGAGGGGCGCTGGCTGCGCCTGTTGCGCGAGGACGCGCGCCGCGGTGCACGCGATCTCGTCGCCCAGCTCGAGCGACGCCGCGCCGACCGACGCGCCGAGGCGCGGCGCCTGGCGCGGCTGTTCGCCCATCGCCGGGCACTGTTCGCCTCGGGGATCCGTCACGTCGCGGGTGTCGACGAGGTCGGCGTGGGTCCGATGGCCGGCCCGCTGGTGGCCGCCGCCGTGATGCTGCCAGCCCGCGTCCGGCTGCCGGGACTGAACGACTCGAAGCGTCTGCGCGCCGAGCAGCGCGAGGTGCTCGACGCGGCGATCCGCGCCCAGGCGGTGGCGCTGTGCATCGCGGAGCTGGAGCCCGCCGAGGTCGACCGTCTCAACGTGTTCCGCGCGGGTCTGGAGGCGATGCGCCGCGCCGTGGCCGGACTCGGCACGCCTCCCGATCACGTGATGGTCGACGCCCGGACGATCCCCGCGATCGACGTGCCCCAGACCTCGCTGGTCGGCGGGGACGCCCGCGACGGCTCGATCGCCGCCGCCTCGATCGTCGCCAAGGTCTACCGCGACGCTCGCATGCGCGAGCTCGATGCGCGCCACCCGGGCTACGGCTTCGCCCGCCACAAGGGCTACTGCACCCGCGAGCACCTGCGGGCCCTGGAGCGGCTCGGCCCGAGTCCCGTGCACCGGGCGAGCTTCTCGCCGGTGGCGCAGCTGTCGCTCCTGTGATCCGACTGCGCGCCACGCCCGAGGACTTCCGCGTCGACGAGGTGGCGCTCTACCCGCCGGTTGGCGAGGGGGGCCACACCTTCCTCCGCGTCGAGAAGCGGCTGCGCACGACCGAGGAGGTGGCGCGCGACCTCGCGCGGGCTGCGGGGGTGCGCTCCGGCGACGTCGGCTACGCGGGACGCAAGGATCGCGCCGCCGTGACCACCCAGTGGTTCTCGGTTCCGGCGCTCGACCCCGAGGCGGCTCTCGACCTGCGCCTGTCCGGCGCCCGCGTGCTCGAGGCCGCACGCCATCCGCACAAGCTCCGCACCGGTCACCTGCGCGCCAACCGCTTCGAGCTGCGCGTGCGCGGCGCCGGGCCCGAGGCGGTCGAGCGCGCGCGACGCCGCCTCGACGAGGCGGTCGCGAGGGGCGTCCCGAACCGTTTCGGGGCCCAGCGCTTCGGTCGCCACGGCGACAACGCCGAGCGCGCGCGCCAGCTCGGCGCCGGCACGCTGCGCCCGCGCGACCGGCGCGAGGCGCGCTTCCTCGTCTCGGCCTGGCAGGCGGAGGTGTTCAACGCGGCGCTGGCCGCGCGTCCCCTGCCGCTCGACGTGCTCGAGGCGGGCGACCTCGCGATGCGTCACGACTCGGGCGCGGTCTTCGCGGTGGAGGATCCCGAGCGGGAACGGGAGCGCGCGGAGCGCTTCGAGATCAGCCCCACCGGACCGGTGTTCGGACCGCGCATGACCTGGCCCGGAGGCGAGGTGGCCAAGCGCGAGCGGGAGGCGATGGTGGTGCACGGTCTCGACCCGGACGCCCTGCGCCTGCCCGGCGTGCGGGCACGCGGTGCGCGCCGGTCGTTGCGGATGCGACCCGAGGCGCCGGAGCTCGCAGGCGAGGGAGCCGACGCGCTGCTGCGCTTCGCGCTGTCGGCGGGCAGCTTCGCCTCGGTTCTCGTCGAGGAGCTGTTCGGCGCCTTCGAGGAGGGGCCCGCCGATGACACGCCGCACGGTCAAGGGGTATGCTGACGCGCGGTGGGCGTCCCGAGCGCAGGAGGATCCGATGAAGATCGCCCGCGACGCGACCGAGCTGATCGGTCGCACCCCGCTGGTCCAGCTCAACCGGGTGGTCGCCGGCGTCCGGCCGCGCATCGTCGCCAAACTCGAGAGCCGCAATCCGGCCAACAGCGTGAAGGACCGGATCGGTCTCGCGATGATCGAGGCGGCCGAGCGCGACCACCTGATCGAGCCGGGCGTATCGGTGCTCGTCGAGCCCACCAGCGGCAACACCGGCATCGCGCTGGCCTTCGTGGCAGCGGTGAAGGGGTACCGGTGCATCCTCACCATGCCCGAGTCGATGAGCCCCGAGCGCCGCGCCGTGCTGCGCGCCCTGGGCGCCAAGCTCGTGCTGACCGATCCGTCGAAGGGGATGCCGGCGGCGGTGGAGAAGGCGACGGAGATCTGCGGTCAGGTCCCCAACGCCTTCATGCCCCAGCAGTTCCGCAACCCCGCGAACCCCGAGGTGCACCGGCGCACCACCGCCGAGGAGATCTGGGAGGACACCGATGGCCGGGTCGACGCGATCGTCGCCGGCGTGGGAACCGGCGGCACGATCACCGGCGTGGCCCAGGCGCTCAAGGAGCGCAAGCCCGGGTTCCGCGCGATCGCCGTCGAGCCCGCCGCCAGCCCGGTGCTGTCGGGCGGCTCTCCGGGACCGCACCCGATCCAGGGCATCGGTGCGGGCTTCGTCCCGGACGTGCTCGACCTCTCCCTCGTCGATCGGGTGATCACCGTCTCCGGGGACGATTCGCTCGAGATGGCGCGGCGACTGGCGCGCGAAGAGGGCCTGCTGTGCGGGATCTCCTCCGGCGCGGCGGTGGTCGCTGCGATCGAGTACGCCTCGGAGGAGGGCAGCGAGGACGAGCTGATCGTCGTCGTGATCCCGAGCTTCGGCGAGCGCTACATCCAGACGAAGCTCTTCGATCCCTACCGGTACGACGGGAGTGACGACGTCCTCGAGCCATAGCCCGCGAGCGATGCCGCGGTGATGCGATCCTACCGGGGCGTCTCGCCGCGAATCGATCCGACGGCCTGGATCGCTCCCGGCGCGATCGTGGTCGGCGACGTGGAGATCGGGTCCGATTCGTCGATCTGGTACGGGACACTCCTGCGCGGCGACGTGAACGCGATCCGCATCGGGCGCCGCACCAACGTTCAGGACCACTGCGTCCTGCACGTCACCGCCGAGCGCTTCGCGTGCTCGCTGGGGGACGAGGTGACGGTGGGACACCGGGCGGTCGTCCACGGCTGCACGATCGGCGACGGCGCGCTGATCGGAATCGGGGCGATCGTGCTCGACGGCGCGCGCGTGGAAGAAGAGGCGTGGATCGCCGCGGGAGCGTTGGTGACTCCCGGGGCCGTGGTGCCCCGGGGCACGCTGGCGGTGGGCGTGCCCGCGCGCGTGAAGCGTACGCTCGGCGCGAGCGAACGGGAGGAGCAGCGCCAGCGCACGCTTCGCTACGTGGAGACCGCCCGCCACCACGCGGACGCGGCGAGAGCGCACTCGTGACGCGCGTCGCCGATGTCGGCGCCGCCGAGCGGCGGGAGGCACGCAAGGCGCTTTCGCGCGGTCGCATCCTCGACGCCGCGCGCGAGATCTTCTTCCGCGACGGCTTCATGGAGGCGAACCTCGACGACGTGGCGAAGGGTGCCGGTGTCGCCAAGGGAACGCTCTACCGGTATTTCGAGAACAAGGCCGAGCTCTACGTCGCGGTGCTCGCGACCAACGGCGAGCTCTTCGAGCGCAAGCTGCGGGAGGCCGGCAGCGACGCCGCGCTCCCGGCGCCCGAACGCATCCGGCGCATCGCGCGCTTCTACCTGGAGCACTGGACCCAGAACCGCGACTACTTCCAGATCTTCTGGGCGATCGAGAACCAGCCCGTGATCGGCGCGTTGCCCGAGGGCGTGCTCGAGGAGGTCACGCGACTGTGGCAGAGCTGTCTCCAGATCCTCGCCGAGATCGTCGAGAGTGGAATCGAGGAGGGGAGCCTCGTGCGCTGCGAGCCGTGGGAGGCCGCGACCGTGCTGTGGACGTTGGCGAACGGCCTGATCCAGAGTGAGTCGAGTCCGCCCCATCGGCGGATCCGCGGCCGTCCTCTACCCGAGACGTTCGTGCGCGCGATCGATCTCGTGCTCGCCGGACTCGAGAGCCCGACCACCCGCCGGCGTTGACACCGCCCTCGCCGTGGGGAATGCTCGCGCGGCCGCTGATGACTCCGGGTCACTCGACACCGGCGGACGTTTCGAGCGTGTCGATCGCGCCGATGCGGACAGGCGTCTCTCAGGCAGTGTCGCGGGCAAAGAGGTCAATGGGGGTTTGCGATGGGTGACGGCATCGAGATGCAGGTTCGCACGATCCTGGCGGAGCAGCTGGGTCTGGAGCTTTCGGAGATTCGCCCGGAGGCCAACATCCTCGACGACCTGGGCGCCGACTCGCTCGACGTCGTCGAGATGGTGATGTCCCTCGAGGAGGCCTTCGACATCGAGGTGCCCGACGAGGAGGTCGAGGCGATGCGCACGATCTCCGACGTCGAGCGCTACGTCGTCGCCGCCGTCTCCGCTTGAACCCGGCGGCGTTCGCGCCGCCCCCGGTCCCGCGGCCGCTCATCGGGTAGCCTTGCGCCGTGCCGCCCGACCGCCCGCGCGTCGTCCTCGTCGACGGCACCAACGCCCTCTACCGCGCCTTCTTCGCGCCGATGGCGGACCTGCGCGCTCCCGATGGCACGCCGACGAAGGCACTGCTCGTGTTCACGAACATGCTGCTGAAGACGCTGCGCGAGGAGGATCCCGCCTACTGCGTCGTCGTCTTCGATGCGCGCGGCAAGACCTTCCGCCACGAGGTCTACGGGGACTACAAGGCCGGCCGCGACGCGCAGCCCGAGGACCTGTCCGCCCAGATTCCGCTCGCGCGGGAGATCGTCGCGGCCCTCGACCTTCCGATGGTCGAGATCCCGCGCTTCGAGGCCGACGACGTGATCGCGACGCTCGTCCGCTGTGCGCCCCCCGAGGCGGAGATCTCGATCGTCTCCACCGACCGCGATCTGATGCAGCTCGTCGACGACCGCGTCGAGCTGCTCGACGGGATCCGCGACCGCCGCTATGGACCTGCCGAGGTCGAGGCGCGCTTCGGGGTGCCGCCCGCTCAGGTGCTCGATCTGCGCGCCCTGGTCGGCGACAAGAGCGACAACATCCCCGGCGTTCGGGGCATCGGCGACAAGGGCGCCGCCCAGCTGATCCGCGAGTGGGGCGATCTCGAGACGCTGCTCGCCCACGCCGACGAGATCCCGGCGAAGGGCCGGCGTGAGGCGCTCCAGAGCCAGGCCGAGACGGCGCGACTCTCGAAGCGGCTCGCGACGCTGCGCGACGACGTGCCTCTGGAGGGCGACTTCGACGACTACCGGCGTCGCGCGCCCGACCGCGAACGGCTGCGCGAGATCTACCGGCGCCTGGGCTTCGTGCGACTGCTGGAGGCTCTCGACGCCGAGGGCGGGCCGGCCGCGGCCGCCGTGGCGCCGCGCGCGGAGGTCGAGCTGGAGATCGCGAGCGGCGCGAGCGCTCTCGCGGCGGTCGCGAAGCGGATCGCGGCGCTGCCGAGCGTCGCGCTGGTGTGTGTGGACGGCGGTGGCAACGCGGTCGCGGCGCGCCCGCTCGGCGTCGCGGTCGCGGTGTCGGACGTCCGGGCGGCGTGGATTCCGCTCGGCCCGCAGGGCGTCTCCTTCGAGGCGCTCGCGGGAGCCCTGGGGCCGGCGCTCGCCGGCGACGTGGCGTGGATCGGCTCCGACACCAAGCGCGCGCAGGCGCTGTTCGCCGAGCAGGGCTTCGCGCTGCCCGTGCCCTGGTTCGACGCCGGCCTCGCCGGGGCGCTGCTCGACGCCACGGGTTCCCAGGGCGTCAGCGCCCTGGTGGCCCAGTACCTGGGGTGGTCGCTGCGCACCTGGGAGGATCTCGCGGGGCGCGGCGCCAAGGCGATCGCGCCCGACCAGGTGCCGCCGGCGGACCTGGCGCGCTGGGCCGCAGAGCAGGCGCTCGGGGTGGCGGCGTTGTGCGCACCGCTGCGCGAGCGACTCGACTCCCTCGGCCTGCTCCATCTCTACGAGCAGGTCGAAACTCCGCTCACGCGCGTGCTCGCGAACATGGAGCGGACCGGCGTCCGCATCGACGAGCTCCTGCTCGCGCGCCTCGCCTCCGAGTACAAGGATCAGCTCGCGACGATCGAGAAGCAGATCTACGCCTCGGCAGGCGAGGAGTTCCTGATCTCCTCGCCGAAGCAGCTCCAGCACATCCTGTTCGAGAAGCTGAAGCTTCCCGTCGTGAAGAAGACCAAGACCGGCTACTCCACCGACGAAGGCGTGCTGGAGCAGCTGGCCGCGAAGCATGAGCTTCCCGAACGGATCCTGGCCCATCGACGGCTCGCGAAGCTGGTGAACACCTACGTCGACGCCCTGCCGCCGCTGGTGGACGCCCACACCGGTCGCATCCACCCCACCTATCACCAGATCGGCGCCGCGACCGGACGGATGTCGGCGACGAACCCGAACGTGCAGAACATCCCGATCCGCACCGCCGAGGGGGTTCGCATCCGCGAGGCCTTCGTGCCGGCCGAGGGCTACGTGCTCGCCTCCGCCGACTACTCGCAGGTGGAGCTGCGGATCCTCGCGCACTTCTCGGGGGACGAAGGACTGCGCGAGGCCTTCCGCCGCGGTGACGACATCCACCGCGAGACGGCTGCCGAGGTCTGGGAGGTGGATCCCGGGAACGTCAGCGCCGATCAGCGGGCGCGCGCCAAGGCGGTGAACTTCGGGATCATCTACGGGCTGTCGGCGTTCGGGCTCGCCAACCAGCTCGGGATCGCCACCGCCGAGGCCCAGACGACGATCGACACCTACTTCGAGCGCTACCCCGGCGTGCGCCGCTTCATCGACGAGACGATCGCGCGCGCCAAGGAGGAGGGGGCGGTGCGCACGCTGCTTGGCCGCCGGCGCGCGCTGCCCGACCTGCTGTCGCGCAACCGCGCGCTGCGCCAGGCCGCCGAGCGCATGGCGGTGAACACGGTGATCCAGGGCACGGCCGCCGACCTGATCAAGCGCGCCATGCTGGCGGTGGACGAGGCCCTTCGCGCCGCGCGCTCGAGAGCGCGGATGATCCTCCAGGTTCACGACGAGCTGGTGCTGGAGGTGCCCCAGCGCGAGGTGGAGGGCACCGTGGCCCGCGTGCGCGAGGTGATGGAGGCCGTGCTGCCCCTGAGTGTGCCGCTGCGGGTCGAGGTCGGCGTGGGACGCAACTGGCGCGAAGCGCATTGACGTAGGCGCAATCCAACGCTCGCGGGTCGAATCCGAGCCGTCCCGTCCGCCCGCCACGAGGATCGGCACGCCGGAGGCGTCATTGGCGCAGCGTACTCCCGCCCCCTCGCGCGATCGCCCACTTCGGTCGGGCTCACCTCCCGAGGACGGGGGACCGCCGGACGCCGAAGCCGTCGCGCGCGCGCGCCGGGGCGACCGCGAGGCCTTCCGCGTCCTGGTCGAGCGCTACCAGGGGCGGGCCTACGCCCTCGCCGTGCGCGTGCTGCGCGATCCCGATCGGGCCCGCGACGCCGTGCAGGAGGCGTTCCTGAAGGCCTACGCCGCTCTGGACCGCTTCGAGGGGAGGTCCGGCTTCTACACCTGGCTGTACCGGCTCGTCTACAACCTGTGCATCGACCTGCTGCGACGCGACCGCACCGGTAGACAGGTGGAGTGGGACGAGGAGGTCGCGCGGGGGGTCGCGGCCGGCGCCGACCTGGGGGCGGTCGGGGCCGGCTCGGAGCTGGCCGACCCGGCTCGGGCCTGCCACCGGGCCGAGCTGCGCGAGGCCCTGGCCCGGGCGATCGAATCCCTGCCCGAGGCCGCGCGTCGGACGCTCCTGCTGCGAGAGGTCGATGGATCGTCCTACGAGGAGATCGCCCGGGTCCTGGGCGTTCCGAAGGGAACCGTGATGAGCCGTCTGTTCTATGCGCGCCGCAGGGTGCGCGAGGAGCTGATCCGGAGCGGCGCCGTGGAGGGTGGCCCCGACGAGCCGGGCGACCCGGAGCAGGGGGGCCCGCGGTGAGCCCGCCGCCCCGTCCGACTCCGCGGCGGATCGACGGCGTGCCCGAGCCGCTGGTGCACGCCTATCGCGACGGCGAGCTGTCCCGGCTGGCGCGCTGGCGCTTCGAGCGGCGCCTGCGGCGCTCTCCCGCGCTGCGCCGCGCGCTGGCGGAGATCGAGCGGACCGGTGCATGGGTGCGGGCGGGGAGGACGGAGGTGCCGGGTCCCGATCTTTGGGAGGCGGTCGCCCGGCGGCTGCCGGCCTCCGACCCTGAGCGCGGGCAGAGCCGGCTCTCTTCCGGGTTGGGCCGGCTGGCCTGGCCCGCTGCCGTCGTCGCGGCCGCGGGGGCTGCCGCGGCGATCGTCCTGGGCTGGCCCGCCCGCTGGGAGTCCGCGCCCGGGGGCGTGGTGCGCTGGATCGACAGCGGCGGACGGGACGTGATCGTGCTGGAGTCGGACCCCGACACGACGATCATCTGGGTGCTGGGAAGCCCGGGCCCGGAGGCGGCCCGGGGAGGAGCAGGGGCAGGTGAGCAGGGGTAGAGGCCTACGCGCGCGGCTCGGGGCGACCCTCGCCGTCCTCGCGATGCCGATCGCGTCGGCCGGCGTCGACCCCAGCCCGGCGGCGGACCGGGTGCCGCTGAACGTGATCGTCGTGCACACCTCCGACGCACCGGGCGGCGTGGACCCCCGGGCGCAGGAGCTCGACGCCCAGCTCAAGAAGCAGCTCCGCTACGAGAGCATGCGCGTCGTGAGCCAGGAGCGCATCGAGCTGGCGATCGACGAGCTGGGGACGATCGCGCTCCCGGACGGTCGCACCGTCCGCTTCCGCCCGATTCACCGGGACGAGACCGGGGTGTTGATCGCCGTCGACGTCGAGGGGGCGGTGAAGCTGGACGCGCGCACCGCGAACCACCACAAACTGGTGATCGGCGCCGGGGCGTATCAGGACGGTCACCTGGCCGTCTCCCTGGAGCCGGACTACGCGGACTGACCCCCGCTGGCGACCGCCCCTCGGGGGCGAGTCTAGGCCCCGATCCCGCCGCGGCGAAAAACTTCGGAGAATTTCTGCCACGCATCCCGCACGGGAGCCACATCCCTGGCAGACAGCAAAATATCCCCTTCCCAGGGAGGCCCGGGGTTCCGAACTCCGGGCCGTTCCCTTTCTGGGGCCCGCTGTGGCGGGGCCCGCTTCCGGTCGGGCCCGCGCGGGAGCCCGATCAGGCGGGCGCGAGCAGCGACAGACTGAAGCGGCCTTCTCCGTCGAGCCACCGCTCCTCGACGCGCAGCGATGCCCGCCCGGCCAGCTCCGCGATCTCGGCCTCGGAGTACTTCGTCGAGTCCTCGACGTGGATGAACTCGCCGCGGGCGAACCGGTAGCGGGAGTCGAGCGCATCGATTCGCACCTCGTGCGTCCGCTGGCAGATCAGCCCGATCTCGACGCGCCCTCCGCCGTCGACCACGCGCGCCCGGTGGCGCCAGTCGGCGAGGTCGAAGTGGCCGTCCAGCTCCCGATTGATGCGCTCGAGCAGGTTCCGCGTGAAGCGGGCCGTGACACCCGAGGCGTCGTCGTAGGCGGCGGCAAGCACGCGCGCGTCCTTGCGCAGATCGACGCCGAGCAGCAGGCGATCCTCCGCGCCCATCGTGTCGCGGATGCCCGCCACGAAATCCGTCGCCTCCTCGCGGGTGAAGTTTCCGATGTTCGATCCCAGCCAGGCGATCAGCTTCGGCAGCCGCGTCTCCTTGCCGAGCTGGCGCAGGCCGTCGCGGTACTCGCTGGCGATCGCCAGGATCTCGAGCTGGCGGTAGTCGCCGAGCAGGGACTGGGCCGCCTCGTCGAGCATGCTGCGCGAGATGTCGACGGGCACGTAGCGCAAGCGCTCTTGTCGGCGCAGGAACGCCTCGATCAAGAGGCGAGTCTTGGTCGAGCTGCCGCTGCCGAGCTCGGCGAGCGCCGCCGGCGTCGCGCAGTGCGCGACGATCGCGTCGGCGTGGTGCTCGAGGATCTCGTGCTCGGCGCGCGTGAGGTAGTACTCGGGCAGCTCGCAGATCGCCTCGAAGAGCTCCGAGCCGGTGGCGTCGTAGAGGAAACGGCAGGGCAGGGAGCGCGGCTCGCTCCCGAGACCGCTCTCGACGGCTTCCGCGAAGGAGTCGAGGTGATCGGCCCTGTTCTCTTCGATCCACGCGTAGCGCGGGGATCGCTGCGCGCGAGGCATCGACCCTCCGAAGCGCGGGAGCATGCACCGGGCGATCCAGGCGTGCAAGATCCGGCGCGAGTGCGCCGGCGCTACCGTCCGCCCGTGCTGCTGCGGATGGACGGCGTGGCGCGCAGCTTCGGCGCGCGGGTGCTCTTCGAGGGCGTGAACCTCCACGTCGCGGCGGGCGACCGGATCGGGCTCGTCGGCCGCAACGGCGCCGGCAAGACCACCCTGCTGCGGATCGCCGCCGGCGAGGAGGAGTCCGACGCCGGCAGCGTGCTGCAGGCGCGCGACGTGCGCGTCGGACTGCTGCGCCAGGAGGTCGATCCCGCGGCGGATCGCACGGTCCGCGAGGAGGCCTCCCTCGCGACCCTGGGCCTGGCCGAGCTGGAGGCGGAGATCGCCGCGCTCGAGCGCGAGATGACCGCGTGCGGCGAGCGAGGGGAGGAGGTGTCCAGCGATCTCGCCGAGCGCTACGACCGCCGTCGCGCGGCCTTCGCCTTCGCCGGCGGCTTCGAACGCGAGGCGCGCGTGGAGCGCGTGCTGGCCGGCCTCGGCTTCCGCCCCGACGACTTCGACCGCAAGCTCGCCACCTTCAGCGGCGGCTGGCTGATGCGGGTGGAGCTGGCGAAGCTGTTGCTCGGCGCGCCCGACGTGCTGCTCCTCGACGAGCCGACGAACCATCTCGATCTGCCGTCGATCCAGTGGTTCGAGGAGACGCTCGCCGGCTACCGGGGCGGCGCGATCGTGATCTCCCACGACCGCGCCTTCCTGCGCCGTCACGCCAACCGGATGGCCGAGCTCGAGCGCGGCGGCCTCTCCGTGTTCGAGGGCGGATTCGACCGCTACCTCCAGGCGCGAGCCGCGCGCCTGGAGGAGCTGCGCGCACGCCAGAAGAGCCAGGCGCGCGAGATCGCCGAGGTGGAGCGCTTCGTCGAGCGCTTCCGTTCCAAGGCCTCGAAGGCGCGTCAGGTCCAGAGCCGGGTCAAGGCGATGGCGAAGATCGACCGGATCGAGGTGCCCGAGGCCAGGCAGCGGGCGATGCGCCTGCGCATCCCCGAGCCGCGCCGCTCGGGCGACGGCGTGCTGACGCTGGCGGGCGTGCACAAGCGCTACGGCGATCGCGTCGTCTACGCGGGCGTCGATCTCGCGCTGCGCCGCGGCGAGCGAGTCGCGCTGGTGGGACCCAACGGCGCCGGCAAGTCCACCCTGCTGCGCATCGCCGCCGGCGTGCTGGGCATGGATTCGGGACAGCGGACCCTCGGTCATCACGTCGATCTGGCCTTCTACGCCCAGCACCAGCTCGAGTCCCTCGATCCGAGCTGCAGCGTGCTCGAGGAGCTGGAGAGTGTCGCGCTGCTCGAAGACGTGCCGCGGCTGCGCGCCCACCTCGGCGCCTTCCTGTTCTCGGGCGACGACGTCGAGAAGAAGGTCGAGGTGCTGTCGGGAGGAGAGAAGGCGCGCCTCGCCCTCGCGAAGCTGCTGCTGCGTCCGCGCAACTTCCTGGTGCTCGACGAGCCCACCAATCACCTCGACGTCGACTCCTGCGAGGTGCTGGAGGAGGCGCTGCGCGGCTACCTCGGCACGCTGCTATTCATCTCCCACGACCGCGACTTCATCGATGCGCTCGCGACGCGCGTCGTGGAGGTGAGCGGAGGGGCGCTGCACTCGTACATCGGGACCTACAGCGGCTACCTGCGCGCGCGCTCCCGATCGGGAGACGATGCGGCATCCGAGGCCTCGGGCTCGTCTCCCGCTCCCACCGACGCCAAGCAGGAGCGGATCGCCGCCCGTCAGCGCGAGAAGGAGCGGGTGCGCGCCCTGGAGCGCGCCCGCAAACGGCTGGCGGTGATCGAGGAGGAGATTCTCGAGGACGAGGAGCGCGTGGAGGACCTCACCCAGCAGCTCACCCAGCCCGACGTGTACAGCGACGGCGACTTCGTCCGCGCGACCCTCGCCGAGCGCGACGAGGTGCGCGCCGCGATCGCCGAGCGCTACGTCGGCTGGGAGGCGATCGCCGCCGAGATCGAGGCGCTCGAGGCGGCGCGGGAGGACGAGGAGCCCTAGCTCGCCGGTGGCGGCTCCTCGGTGGCCCTCCCCACGCCGCACAGGCGGACTATCCTGCGGTCGCGAGAAAGAACGGCAGACCGGATCGATCGGATCAAAGGAGGCCCCCATGCCCGAGTACTGCGAGGTCGAGCGCGACGGCCATCTCTACGTCGTCACGATGAACCGTCCGGAAGTGATGAACTCCCTGCATCCCCCGGCCAACTTCGAGCTGGAGTCCGTGTTCGACGAGTTCGTCGCCGATCCGGATCTCTGGGTCGCGATCATCACGGGAGCGGGAGATCGCGCCTTCAGCGCCGGCAACGACCTCAAGTACACCGCACAGCACGGCGGCAGGCTCGAGATCAATCCAAAGGGCTTCGCCGGTCTCACCGCGCGCTACGACAACCCCAAGCCCGTGATCGCCGCCGTGAACGGCGTGGCGATGGGCGGCGGCTTCGAGATCGCCCTGGCCTGCGACCTGATCGTCGCGTCGGAGAAGGCCGTGTTCGCCCTCCCCGAGCCGCGGGTCGGCCTCGCGGCACTGGCGGGCGGCATGCAACGGCTGCCGCGGGCGATCCCGCTCAAGCACGCGATGGGCATGCTGCTGACCGGACGCCGCGTGAGCGCTGACGAGGGCTACCGGCTCGGCTTCGTGAACGAGGTGGTGCCCGAGGGCGAGGCGCTCGCCGGGGCGAAGCGCTGGGCGGAGCAGATCCTGGCCTGTGCGCCGCTCTCGGTGCGCGCCTCGAAGCAGTGCGCCTACCAGAGTCTCGACAAGGGGTCGCTCGAGGAGGCGTGCTCCGCTTCCTACGACCAGATCACCGCGATGGTGAAGGGCGAGGACTTCCTGGAGGGGCCGCGCGCCTTCGCCGAGAAGCGCGATCCCGTATGGAAGGGGCGCTGAGGGTCGTCCGCGCCACCGTCCGGATCGCGCGCGCGCGCCGTGCCACCCGCCCGTGACCCGGCCCTGGCAGATCCTCGACCGCGTCGAATCGGCCGGCGGCGATCTCGCGCTGCGACGTCGGGGCGAGGACGACTTCCTGATCACCCTGGACGGCCGCGTGCTCATGACCAGCCGCGCCCACCGCTCCGAGACCGGGCTCGCGGCGTGGGTGTGCGAGGGCCTCGCGGCGAGCCGGCCCCGGGTGCTGATCGGCGGCCTCGGCATGGGGTACACGCTGCGCGCCGCCCTCGACGTCCTGCCCCGGGAGGCAGCGGTGATCGTGGCGGAGCTCGAGCCGGCCGTGGTGGCCTGGTGCCGCGGTCCCCTGGCGCCGCTCACCGCCCGCGCGCTGGAGGACCGGCGTGTCGCCGTCGCGGTGGGAGACGTGATGGGTCCCGTGCGCGCCGCCGCGGGCGGGGCCGCCGCGCCCTACGACGCGATCGCCCTGGACCTCTTCGAGGGCCCGCGCGGCATCCGGTCCGAGGAGCGCCATCCCCTGTACGGTCTGGCAGCCCTCGGCGCCCTGCGCGACGCCCTGGTCCCCGGCGGTGCCCTGGGGATCTGGTCCGAGGAGCCGGCGCCGGGCTTCGTTCGCCGGCTGGCCCGGGTGGGGCTGCTCGCCGAGACCTGGCGCGCGGGTCGCGGCGGACGCCGCCACACGCTCTACCGCGCGCGGCGGACGCTTCAAGCCGCCGGCGAGGACGGCCGAAGCGACGGGGGTGACGGCGCCCTCGATCCTGCTCGTAGACGACGGTGAGCTCGATCGCGTGCAGTCGCTGCTCGAGCGTCTGCGCGTGGACTGGGTCCGCTGCGTCGAGCCCGAGAGCGGCTTCCCCCTCGAGCGACCGCGCGACGTGCTGGTCACCTCGGGTCCGCGCGCGATGCGGATGCCCCCGCTGGCGGGCGACGGCGAGCCGCTCTGGGTATGCATCTACGACCAGAACTTCCTGCCCCTGCACGAGCGCCTGCGCGACCTCGGTATACACTATCTGGTGTCGGGCGAGCTCGCGCCGCGTCCCCTCGAGCTCTTCCTCCGCCAGCTCCTCCACGGCGGCCAGGAGCGGCGGCAGGTGCGACGCGTCCCGCTCGACTGCGAGCTGGAGCTCGAGGTCGGCTTCGAGCGGCGCAAGGGACTCCTGCTCGAGCTGTCCCGGGAGAGCTGCGTCTTCGCCACCGACACCGAGGTCCCGGCCGAGCGTCGCACGATCGTGCGCCTTCCCTCCGAGCTGACCGGCGACGACGAGCTCGACCTGCCCGGCCACGTGCTGCGGACGATGGGCACGCCCGGCTCGGTCGAGCGCGGCGTGACCACGGTGTTCCGCTTCGATTCCCTCGACGCGGTGTCGATGGCGCGGATCCACCGCATCCTCGCGGGTCAAGCGCCGGCGGTGCCGGTGACGCCCCTGCGCAGCGAGCCGGGGCACGAGGCGATCGCCCGCGGAACCGGGTGGCTGGAGGCGGAAGAAGCGGCCTCGCGCGCGGCGCCGGCCGCGCCCTCGGAGCGTCGGAGTGCGCCGCGCTCGCGCTACACGCGCTGTGTGGACGCGGTGCGCTGGGGAGGAGAGCGCGAGCCTCACGTCGTGTTCGCCCGCGATCTCTCGCTCTCGGGCATGTGCATCACGACTTCCGAGCCTCCCGACCCGGGCAGCGAGGTGGCGGTGGCCCTCTACGGCGCGGCGCGCGAGGAGCCCGTGCTGTTGAGCGGAGAGGTCGTTCGTGTCGACGGCGAGCAGGTCGGTCTGCGCTTCGGCGCGCTCGGCGACGCCGAGCGCCGCGGCCTGGGTCGCCTGGTCTGCGCCGCTCCGCGGGTCGAGGCGCTGGCGGCGGGCGGCGCGCTGCACGTGGCCGAGCTGATCTCGAGCTGAGCGGGCTCCCGGCTTCGAGGGGATCCTCGGGCCTTGTCGGGCGTAGGGATGCCCCATAACCTCTCGCCTTCCGCGACGCGCCGCTCCGTCGCTTCGCGCCCCTATCATCCATCGGAGGTTCCCCCCATGGCTCGCGAAGCCGTCATCGTCGACAGCGTCCGGACCGGTCTCACCAAGGCCCATCGCGGCTCTTTCAACATGACCGAGCCCGTCGACTACACCGCCCACGTGCTGCGCGAGGTGGTCGCCCGCCAGAAGAACCTCGACCCCGCCGAGATCGAGGACGTGAACCTCGGCTGCGGCATCCCCGAGGGCTGTCAGGGAATGAACATGGGTCGGATCGCCGCGATGGCCGCCGGATTCCCGAAGGAGGTCGCCGGGACCACGGTCACGCGCTTCTGCTCCTCGGGCTCCCAGGCGATCGCGATGGCCGCCCACGAGATCATCCACGAGGGCGCCGAGGTGGTGATCGGAGCCGGTGTCGAGACCATCACGATGATGCAGGACGGCACCTCGAACACGACGCGGATGGTCAACGCCACGGCGAAGGCGCGCTTCCCCGGCCTCTACTACCCGATGGGCGTCACCGCGGAGATCGTCGCCGAGCGCTACAAGATTTCGCGCGAAGACCAGGACAAGTACGCGCTCCAGAGCCAGCAGCGCTATGCGGCGTCGGTCGAGCAGGGGAAGGTCGCCGAGGACATCGTCCCGCTGAAGGTCACGCGGCGGGTGATGAAGAAGGGCCAGGACCCCTACGAGGAGGATTTCACCGTCGAGGCCGACGAGTGCAACCGCCCGGACACCACGCTCGAGGGGCTCGCGTCGCTCCAGCCCGTGTTCAAGAAGGCGGAGGAGGGCGGCACCGTGACGGCGGGCAACGCCTCCCAGCTTTCCGACGGCGCGTCGGCGACGCTCTTGATGAGCGCGGAGCGCGCGAAGCAGCTCGGGATCGAGCCGCTGGGCATCTACCGGGGCACGGCCGTGGCGGGCTGCGGGCCCGAGGAGATGGGCATCGGCCCGGTGTTCGCGGTGCCGAAGCTGCTCAAGCGCCACGGGCTCAAGCTCGACGACATCGGCATCATCGAGCTGAACGAGGCCTTCGCCTCGCAGCTGCTCTACTGCCAGCGCGAGCTCGGGATCGACAACGACCGGCTCAACCCGCTGGGCGGCTCGATCTCGATCGGGCACCCCTTCGGCATGACCGGATCGCGCATGACCGGACAGCTGCTGCGGGAGATGCGCCGGCAGGGCGTGCGCTACGGCATCGTCACGATGTGCGTCGGCGGCGGCCAGGGACTGGCATCCCTCTTCGAGGCGGCGTAGCAAGCCGGCGCAGCCGGCGCGCGCGAGCGAAGTCGACCGGTGGCCTCCGAGGCGATGGGAGATCGGGCTCGGAGCGGGAAGGGGCGGATCGAGCCCGACCCGCCCACGGCCGATCCGCCGGACGCGCTCGCGCTCGATGTCTGGGGCTTCGCCGACAGCGGCTTCGTGATCGACGACGCCGGCGTCGTGACCTTCACCGGCGACCGCTATCCGCTCTCGGGCCAGCCCCTCCCCGACCTGCTCCCCTGGGCCCGGGAGACGATCGACGCCCCGCTGCCGCCCGATGACGTGCACGGCTCCCGCTATCCGACCGAGATCCCCGAGCGCACGCCGCACCCGGCGTTCGAGGCGGAGATCGCGGCGCTCCTGCGCGTGGACCAGATTGCGACGGAGCCGAGGGTGCGGCTGCGCCACGGCCACGGCCACACCCAGGAGGAGATGTGGGCGATCAAGTACGGCCGGCTCGGGCGCGTGCCCGATCTGGTCGTCTGGCCCGAGAGCGAGGAGCAGGTGGCCGCGCTGGTGGCCAGTGCGGCCCGCCACGGGGTCTGCCTGATTCCCTACGGCGGCGGTACCAACGTCTCCCTCGCCCTGCACTGCCCGGACGCCGAGCGCCGCTGCATCACGTCGCTCGACCTGCGGCGCATGAACCGCGTGCGCTGGATCGATCCGGAGAACCGCAGCGCGTGCATCGAGGCGGGCGCCAACGGGCGCGAGATCGCCGAGGTGCTGGGACGCCACGGCTTCACCCTGGGTCACGAGCCCGACAGCTACGAGCTCTCCACGCTGGGCGGCTGGGTGGCCACCCACGCCAGCGGCATGAAGAAGAACCGCTACGGGAACATCGAGGATCTGGTGCTCCGCATCACGGCGGTGACCGCCTCGGGAACGCTCCGGCGCGACACCGCCTTCCCTCGCGAGTCGATCGGCGGGGACCCGGCCCGCTGGCTGCTCGGCTCCGAGGGGCGCCTGGGCGTGGTGACGAGCGCGGTGGTGAGGATCGTCCCGCGGCCCGCGGTCCAGAAGCACGGCTCCGTCGTGTTCCGCGACTTCGAGTCCGGCTTCGCCTTCCTGCGCGACGTCCAGCGTTCGGGGGTGGTGCCCGCCAGCATCCGGCTGATGGACAACCTCCAGTTCCAGTTCGGCCAGGCGCTGAAGCCGCGCAAGCGCGGCCTCGCCGTCGCGAAGAGCCGGATCGAGAAGTGGGTGGTGACGCGCCTGGCCGGCTTCCAGGTCGATCGGATGGTGGCGTGCACGCTGCTCTTCGAGGGCAGCGCCGAGGAGGTCGCCCGCCAGGAGCGCTCGGTCTACGGGCTGGCGAAGCGCCGCCGCGGCATGAAGGGCGGCGCGGAGAACGGCCGCCGCGGCTACGCGCTCACCTTCGCGATCGCCTACATCCGCGACTTCATGATGCGCCACTACATCCTGGCCGAGTCCTTCGAGACGACCGTCTCCTGGACGGAGTGCGTCTCCATGGTGCAGAACGTCCGCCAGCGGCTGTGGCAGGAGCACGCCAAGCGCGGGCTGCCCGGGCGCCCCTTCGTGAGCGCGCGGGTGACGCAGCTCTACGACACGGGCGTGTGCGTCTACTTCTACTTCGCCATCTACCACCGCGGGGTCGAGGACGCGAGCCAGGTCTACGCCGAGATGGAGCGCGCGGCCCGGGAGGAGATCCTGCGCTCGGGCGGGTCGCTCTCCCACCACCACGGCATCGGAAAGCTGCGCCAGCGCTTCCTGCCCGCGGTCCTCTCCGAGACCGCGCTCGCCTGGCGCGAGTCGCTCAAGCGCGCCGTCGACCCGGAGAACGTGTTCGGCTGTGCGAACGGAACCCCAACCCGATCGAGAGGAGACTGAGATGAGTCACGCGACCAACGCTCTGGAGCTGTGGAAGAAGCACGTCGGATCCGAGGAGGGCGTGGGGGACTGGTTCGTCGTGGATCAGGACCGAATCAACCTCTTCGCCAACGCGACCCTCGACCATCAGTTCATCCACGTCGACCCGGAGAAGTCGGCGAAGCTCTCGCCCTACAAGGTCACGATCGCCCACGGCTTCCTGACGCTGTCCCTGCTCCCCTATCTCGGCGGCAAGATTCCGCCGGTGGCGCCGAAGGCCTACGAGGGCATGGTGATGGGCGTGAACTACGGCCTCGACAAGGTGCGCTTCCCCAGCCCGGTGAAGGTGGGCTCCCGCGTCCGGGCACGCCGCAGACTGGAATCCGTCGAGCAGAAGGCGCCCAACACGCTCCAGCTGAAGCAGGTCGTGACGATCGAGATCGAGGGCGAGGACAAGCCGGGCTGCGTGGCCGAATCGCTGACGCGCCTGATCTACAAGGACTAGCACTCGCCGGGGCCCGCAGGGAGCCCCGGATCGACGAGGAGCATCAGCTGGCCGCGGGAGCGACCAGGGCGGTCACGTCGTCCACCAGCCGGCGGATCTCGGCGTCGAAGAGCTCGTAGGCCACCGCGAATCCGGACTCCGTGTGGCGCGTGACGACGCCCTCGATCTCGAAGGGCGAGACGGGCTGGACGAACACGTACAGACGCACCTCCGTTCCCACCGGCGGCTTGAGCGACGTCTCGTCGAGGCGGGCTCCGGAGTAGGAGATCTCGGCGAGGGTCCCCGCGCCCTCCTGGGCGCCGGCGGCGATCAGCGCGTCGAAGCGCGAGCGGAAGCGCGGGCTGCGCCGCCTCTCGCCGGTGTTGCGTTCCCTCATCGCGGCTGACCTCCCTGGGAGAGGCAGTCGCCGCGCCGCATGAAGCGCGTCGAGCCGCCGACCCGGCAGCTGACCGGGGTGCTCGGATCGGCCGCGTCGGCCTCGGCGGCCTCCGAGGGACCCTGGTTCAGGCTGTGCGCCGAAGCCCACCAGGCCTGGGGCGAGGGCTTGCCCTCCTCGCCGGGAGCCGGCTTGCCGGCCTGCGCGGCGGCGGGCTTCTCCTTCGGACCCTTGTCGAGAGTTGCCATGCCCTTGTCGATCTCGTCGAAGGCGAAGCAGCCGGTCGCCAACAGGCAAGCCGCGAGCAGGCTGAGCATACGGACCATGCCGGTCCCATCGGCCGGCCGCGGCGCGGATCTTAGGGCTCCTGGAGGCTGAGGACCTGGGCGACCTCGGGCTCGGCGCGTCCCTCGAGGGTGTCCCGGTACACCTGCTCCACGTCGGCGCGGCCACCGCGCACCACGCGCAGGGCCCGGTCGGACGAGCCGCGGAAGGAGGCGAAGGCCGCGGCCGTGCGATCCTGGAAGCCGGCGGCGCCCCAATCGGCAACTCGCTTCTGCACCCGCGCGGGGGCGAAGAAGAAGGCGGAAGCGGCGCCGGGCAGGTCGCTCTCCCGTTTTCCCTGCTCCCAGTGCGTCATCCCGACGGTCGCGCTGTGCACGAGGCTGGAGCCGAAGTGGTGGTGCACGGCGCTCTGCACGGCGCCGTTGCCCGCCATGTCCACGAACACGGCCGGCCGGCTCGCGTCGAGGGTGGCGACCTCGTCGTAGGGCAGGGCGCGGTCGTAGCAGCCGAGGCTCTCCACGAAGGCGAGGTTCCCCGGCGACGTGAGGCCCACCACCTCCACGCCGCCGCGCCGGGCCAGCTGGAAGGCCAGGCCGAAGGCAGTCTTGCTCGACGCGCTCGAGAGCACCACGGTGTGCGCCCCGAAGAAGTCGCTCTCGGCCAGGAAGTCGTCGATCAGGAACGCGGTGGTGAAGAGCGGCTGGAGCACCATCTGCGCCGGCTCGCCGTCCGCGCGGTAGGCCGGATCGGCGGCCGTGTCGCGGTAGGAGTTGTAGGGGGCGGCCATCGTGCGTCGGTGCTCGGAGCCGTCGCTGAAGCCCGTCGCCCCGACCTTCACCGGCTCGACGAGCAGATGGGTGGACATCGGGTAGTAGCCGTAGAAACGCCTTCCGAGATCGAGCCCGGGGCACTGCGACGCCACGACGTCGGCGAAGCCCCAGACCGGGATCCGCCCCCAGCCCTCCTCGGCGGGGAAGAAGCGCCAGTAGTCGAGCAGGTCGCCGGCGACGGCGTAGGTGATGTTGTTGGCGGTGAAGGCGAAGTGGTCGACGCGCAGAAGCGCCTGCCCGGGGCCGGGCGCGAGCCGCTCGGCGTCGTCGATCACCAGGCGGGTCGCGCGCAGATCGTCGCGGCGGACCCGGAAGTCGGCACATTCGGTCACGGGGTGCTCCTGTCCTGAGGCCGCGCTGGGCCCGGGCGTCGGTGCCGCGCCTCAGCTGGCGACGACGAGGTAGTCCTCGCGCGGGAAGTGCACGACCAGATCGCCCGCGCGCTCGCTGCGGCGGCGGATGGCGATCTCGTGCACGCCCGACTCGACGAGCGTCCCCGCGACGGTCACCGGTCCGATCTCCTCGGGCACCACGACCACCGCGTCGCCGTAGACCAGGCCCTCGGGCAGGGAAGCCGGCTCGCCGGTGAACGGTACGGGCACGGCGTCGTGGGCGATCGCGATCGCATCGGCGGCGTCGAGCTCCTTGCGGTCGCCGTGACCGATCGCGGCGACCCGGTCGAGCCAGGCGCGCAGTCGGGTGAGCGGCCGGAGCATCGGCGCCGTCTTCGGGTGCGCCTGGAGGAAGGCCGTGGTGTGATAGGCGGAGAGATCGGCGAGCGAGGGCGCCGCGCCCAGCAGGAAGGCGCGGCCGTCGGCGAGCTGGCGTTCGAGGCGATCGAGGTTCTGGGCGAGCTGGAGCTTCTTCGCCGGGACGATCGGCTTCACCCGCTCCAGGTCGAGGGTGGGGACCATCTTCTTGCGGTCCTCGACGAACGTCTCGTCGAACAGCCCGCCCTCGCCGAAGAACACCAGCACCGCCATCAGGAAGCCGGTCTCCGCCCAGCGCGACAGACCCCAGACGGTCGCCTCGTCGCCGCCGGGGAAGAGGCTCGGCTCGGGGTGCAGCTGCTCGAGCACCTGGGCGCACATCTTCGAGTCGCAGTAGACGTCCGCGCCGATCTGGAGCGACGGGGTGCGGCGGTAGCCGCCCGTGAGCTCGGTGTAGTCGGGCTTCGGCATCACCATCGGGATCTGGACCGAGCGCCAGTCCAGACCCTTGAGTCCGAACATCAGCCGGACCTTCTCGGAGTAGGGGGACAGGTCGTAGTGGTGGAGGATGAGGTCTGCCATGGGCGGCATTATCCACGAGTTCGCTCGTCCTGGCTCGCCGGGGGGCGGCCGGCGGGCGCGCCGGCCGCCGCTACAGTCCCCGGGGCGGAACCTGGAGGCTGCCGATGCGGACGTCCACCCGGCTGGCCGGGATCGAGCTCGAGAGCTGGGACGGCCAGCGCGTCGCGCTGGGCAGCACCTGGCGCGAGCGGCCGGTCGTCCTGGTGTTTCTGCGCCACTTCGGCTGAATCTTCTGCCGAGAGCAGGTCGCGCAGTTGCGCGAGCGCAGCGACGAGATCCGCCAGCGGGGCGCCGAGCTGGTGATCGTCGGCAACGGGAGCCGAAGCTTCGCCGCGGCCTTCCGCGAGGACTTCGCTCTCGACGGTCCGCTATTCGTCGACCCGGAGCTTCGCGCCTACCGCGCCGCCGGGCTGCGGCGTGGTCGCGTCGAGCTTCTGTCGCCGCGGCTGCCGCGCAACGCGCTGCGCGCCCTGCTCGGAGGGTCGCGCCAGACGGGTGTGCAGGGCGACCCCTGGCAGCTCGGTGGGGTGTTCGTGATCCGCCCCGATGGCGCGCTCGCCTATCGCTACACCAGTCGCGAGGCGGGCGATCACGCGCCGGTCGACGACGTGCTCGCGGCCCTCGCTCCCGAGGCGCCGGCGATCGCCGAGAGCGTGCCCGCCTCGCCCCTCGCGTCGTTCGCCGGCCGCGTGCTCTCGCACCTGCTCGATCCGACCGTGGTCGCGTCCTTCGATCGCACGGGCTTCCGCGTCCACTCCCTCGGCTTCGATCCCGAGGACCTCGAGGTCGATCTCGGCGGGCGTCGCTGTCTGGTGACGGGCGCGAACGCGGGGCTCGGCTACGAGACGTCACTGGCCCTCGCCGACCTCGGCGCGCGCGTCGTGCTCCTGTGCCGCGACCGGCAGCGCGGTGAAGCCGCTCGCGATCGCATTCGCGGGCAGACCGGCAATCCGGGCGTCGATCTGGTCGTGCTGGACGTCTCGCACCTGGCGGCGATCCGCGCCGTCGCGCCGGAGCTGGCCAAGGAGCCCGTCTCCGTGCTGGTGCACAACGCCGGTTCCCTGTTCACCGAACGCGGCGAGACGGCCGAAGGCCTCGAGCGCACGCTGGCGACGCACGTGGTGGGCCCTCATCTCCTGACGAGCCTGCTGCGCCCCGCCCTGGAGGCGGCCGAGGATGCGCGCGTCGTGTGGGTGTCCTCGGGCGGGATGTACACGCGCCGACTCCAGCTCGAGGACCCGCAGTGGCGGGATCGGCCCTTCGACGGTGTCACCGCCTACGCCGAAGCGAAGCGCGCTCAGGTGGTGCTGGCGCGCCTCTGGGCCGAGGAGCTGCGCGAGGCGGGGGTGGTGGTGAACGCGATGCATCCCGGCTGGGCCGACACCGCCGGGGTTCGCGAGGCGCTGCCGTCGT
>Ga0315553_10001069_pt1 | contig 23261 bp, 23 predicted proteins | sample SalMarSW160140MG_FD_203099 | JGI IMG/M metagenome (GOLD analysis project Ga0315553, IMG submission 203099) | Salt marsh sediment microbial communities from the Plum Island Ecosystem LTER, Massachusetts, United States - Salt Marsh Sediment SW1601-40 ... | reverse complement strand
GTTACGATGAATTGTGCAAACGACCATCCCCCGTTACCTGCGGGTGTACAATTCCCTGAAAACCCAGGTGGAAGCCGGCGACTACAAGGTGGGGGATTATATACCTCCGGAGCTGGAGCTGCAGAGACTGTTCAACGTCAGCCGCACCACGGTGCGTAAAGCGGTGGAGTTGCTTTCGCAGGAGGGCTTCGTCTCCATCCAGCAGGGTAAGGGCACAGAAGTCCTGGACTTCAAAACCACCCAGAAGCTGCAGTACGTGACTTCATTTTCCGAAACTCTGCGGGAAAAGGGTTTCACGGTCCGTTCTCGGGATACCGCATTGGACTTCATCTCAGCCCCGCGGAACCTCGCCTCGGATTTGAAGGTCGAGGTTGGAGCGCAGCTGGTGCGGATCCGGCGGGTGACTCTGGCCAACGGTAAACCGATAGCCATTATGGTGAATTATCTGCTTTCTGAGCTCGTGCCCGGCATCGAAAAGAGGATCGGCGTCATGACCTCACTGTACGCGTTCCTGGAGGCGGAGTACAACGTGCAGATCGAAGCTGCCACGGATTTCATATCCGCCAAAGCGGCCTCCGTTGAAGAGGCTGAAGAGCTCAAAATCCTCGCAGATTCACCGCTTCTGGTGGTCAAGCGAATCACCTACAGCCGCGGGCAGCCCATCGAGATAGCGCTCCTGTACGTGGTGGCGGACAGGTACGAGTACTGCGTACAGTGTAAGAATAGGCCCCCCCGCACCCTGAAGGAGCAGAGTGCATGAGACTCACCTCCAGGGATATCGCCCGCCTGATCGACATCAGCGCCGTGCGCACAATGCACGGGGAAGGGGAGATCCGTGACATGGTGTATAACGCCAAGCGCCATGGCTTCTTCGCGGTGCACGTGCTGCCCTGCTGGGTGTCATTTTTGCGCTCTCTGCTGGAGAGCTCCCCCGAAATACTGGCCGGCGCACCGGTGGGCTTCCCCGCGGGTGCCAACCGTACGGATATCAAGGTAGCTGAGGCACGGGCACTGATCGCCGATGGTGTGCAGGAAATGGACATGATGCTCAACGTGGGCAAGCTCCGCTCGGGGGATCGGCGCTACGTCCTCCAGGAGATCCAGGCGGTCGTGGGAGCCGTCGGCGAGGTGCCCGTGAAGGTCATCATCGAGGCGCCCCTGCTGACCGACGACCAGATCAAGGTCGCCTGCGACCTGTGCATCCAGGGCGGGGCCGCCTTCGTCAAGACCTCCACCGGCTGGATGCCCAAGGGCTCGACCCTGGAGATGATCCGGTTGATCGCCGGGCATGTGGGGCCGGCGATCAAGGTCAAAGCGGCGGGCGGAATTCGGGATGTCCAGACCGTGGTGGCCATGCACCGTCTGGGGGTGGAGCGCTTCGGAATCAACCTCCACACGGCCGTGCAGATAGTGGGCGCGGTGGCGGAAATGCCGGGCGGTGCGGTGGAGGTGTAAGGTGGGCGGAAAAATCATCGCCCACGATCTGGGCACCGGGGGCAATAAAGCCTCGCTGTTCGACGCCGACGGTTCTTGTCTGGCCTCCACCTTCGTTCCCTACCCTACCTACTACCCGGACACGGGGTGGCACGAACAGTGTCCGGAGGATTGGTGGCAGGCGGTAGTGGCCAGCACCAGAGAGCTGTTGTCGGGGGTTACGGGAGCCAAAGCCGACGTGCTCTGTCTTGCCATCTCGGGACAGAGCCTGGGGGTGGTACCGGTGGACGGGGCGGGTAGCCTCCTGCGCCGGAAGACCCCGATCTGGTCGGACACGCGCGCCTCCGGGCAGACCGCGGCTTTTTTCGGGAAGATCGATCCGGAGCTCTGGTACATGACCACGGGCAACGGCTTCCCCGCGGAGTGCTACCCGGTGTTCAAAATCATGTGGTACCGGGACAATGAGCCCGCCATGTTCTCCAGGATCGAATCCGTGCTCGGCTCCAAGGACTACATCAACCTGTGCCTCACGGGCCGCTCCTGCACCGACTTCTCCTACGTCTCCGGCAGCGGGGTGTACAGCCTGCTGGACTGGGCGTACTGCGAGGAATTTATAGCGGCCAGCGGCCTGCCCCGGCATATCTTTCCTGAGATCGTAACCTCCACGGCAATTCTCGGAACCCTCACCAAGGAAGCTGCTGAGGCGCTGGGCCTGCACCGCTCCGTGCAGGTAGCCTGCGGCGGGGTGGACAACTCCTGCATGGCCCTGGGGGCCCGCAACACCCGGGAAGGCAGGGTCTACACCTCCCTGGGCTCCTCCTCCTGGATCGCCGTTTCTTCCGCCAAGCCGGTGCTGGATCCCGGGGACAGGCCGTACGTGTTCACCCACGTGGTGCCCGGGCTGTTCACCTCCGCGGTGAGCATCTTCTCCGGAGGCAACAGCCTGCGCTGGATACGGGACAACGTGTTCTGTGCCGCCGAGGGGGAAGACCCCTATGAGGCGATGACCGAGCTGGCCGCAACCTCGCCGGCCGGAGCGAACAAGCTCCTGTTCAACCCAAGCCTGGCCGGGGGGGGCATGCAGGAGCCCTCTCCGCATATCCGCGGCTGCTTCGCAGGACTGGATCTGCGCCACACCCGGGCGGACCTGGTGCGTGCCGGCCTGGAGGGTATTGCCCTGAACCTGGGCGCGGTGCTGGCCGTGCTGCGTCGCTTCGTCTCCCTGGCAGACGAGATGCTGATGGTGGGCGGGGGGAGCAAGAGCCCTCTGTGGCTGCAGATTTTCGCGGACGTGTACGGCATGAAAGTGGTCAAGACGAACATCGACCAGGAGGCCGCCTCTCTGGGGGCCGCGGCGGTAGCGGCGGTGGGCGCGGGCCTGTGGAAGGACTTCGCCCCCGTGGACGCGGTCCACCGCGTGGTCAGCGTGGCCAAACCCGATGCCGGGAATGCCGAAGTCTACCGGAAACTCATGCCGGCCTTCGAGATGCTGCGGGCAGGCCAGGCCGAGCTCGGCAACCTGTTGCAAACCATAGAGATCTGAGAATCTAGGAGGATTGGAATGAAGATCGGATTGTTTACGGCAACCTACCTCGACCTGAAGCTGGAGGAAGTGTGCAAACTGGCCTCCGGGCTGGGTTATCAGGCAGTGGAGCTGCCCGCTTTCGCCGGAAATCCTCACCTGGACCTGGACGAGATCCTGAAGGGCTCCAAGGCGAAGGAGCTGGCCAAGATGATCGGCAGCTACGGTCTGATCATCTCCGCCCTGGCCAATCACCCCGAAGGCCAGATCGTGCTGGGTCCCTACGGCAAGGACACCGACGCGATCTGCAAGGGTACAAAGGAGGAGAAGATCAAGTTCGGCAGCGAACGCATGATCAAGACCGCCCAGGCCGCCAACGCGCTGGGCGTCCCGGTGGTTACGGGCTTCGTGGGCTGCGAGAACTTCGGGCGTTTTTTCCCCTGGCCGTACTCCAAGGGCTGGTCGGACATGGAGCAGGAGTTCGTGGAGCGCTGGGGGAAAATCCTGGACAAATTCGCCGAGTATGGCGTGAAGTTCGCGCACGAGCCGCACCCCAACCAGATGGTCTATGACGTGGACACGGCGCTGAAGAGCGTGCAACTCATGGATGGCCGCAAGGAGTGGGGCTTCAACTTCGATCCCGCCAACCTGGTCTACATGGACATCCACGTGGAGCATTTCATCAACGAGTTGAAGGACAGGATCTACCACGTGCATGCCAAGGACGGGGAGGTGGTGGAGCACAACGTAAAACGCTCCGGCCGGATCCCCCAGGGGGACTGGCAGAGGCTGAATCGCGGATTCCGTTTCCGCATCCCCGGCTGGGGCTCGGTACCCTGGAAAAAGGTGATCACCGAGCTGTCCATGATCGGCTACGACTACGTGATGAGCTACGAGCACGAGGATGTGACCATGAGCCGTAACGACGGCATCACCAAGACGATCGCCTTCCTCAAGCCGCTGCTTATCGAGAAGCCCTACGAGGGACGGCACGACGTGTTATTTCAATAAACAGGAGGAGCCACGAACATGGCGAAGACAATGAAGGCCGCCGTCGTGGAGAAGCCGGGCGCGCTGGCGATCAGAGAGGTGCCGGTGCCTGAAATCGCCGACGACGAGGTTCTAATCAAAATCAAGTACACGGGCATCTGCGGGACCGACTGGAGCATCTACACGGGAAAGTACTCCGCGGACAAGCTCCCCCTGATCCCGGGACACGAGTTTTCCGGAGTCGTGGTCCAGGCGGGCGGCAGGGCCAGGGGCCTGAAGGAGGGCGATCGGGTCACCGCGGACATCAACATGTCCTGCGGCACCTGCTTCTACTGCCGCCAGGGTCAGAAGCTCATGTGCCGGGATTTTCACCAGCTGGGCATCCACGTCAACGGCACCTACGCGCAGTACGCCAAGGCGCCCTACGAGAATGTGCACAAGCTGCCGGAGAATCTGGATTTCCTGACCGGTGCCTTTGTCGAGCCGGTTTCCTGCGTCATCCACTCCTCGAAAGCGGCCAAAGTCACCCACGGCAGCTCAGTGGTGATCCTGGGCGCCGGTCTCGGCGTCCTGCATGGAGCCCTGGCCCGCTATCGCGGGGCGGCGCCTGTCATCGTGATCGCCCACAATCCCAAGAAACTGGCAATCGCCAGGGAAATGGGGGCCGACATCACGATCAGCCTCAACGAGATCGAGGATCCGGTGGCGGAGGTGCGACGGCTCACCGACGGCCGCGGAGCTGATTTCGTCGTGGAGGCGGTGGGCAAGCCCGAGACCTACGAGCAGGCGCTGGAGATGGTGAGGCCCGGGGGAACGGTGGTGGCTTTCGGCATCTGCGGAGGGGATGACACGATCAAGGTCAGCCCGTTCGACCTGGTGCTTGGGGAGAAAACCATAGTCGGCTCCTGCGCGGGTGTTGGCACGGACTGGCCGGACGCCATCGCCCTGCTGGCCCACGGGCGCATCAAGCCCCAGGCCCTGTTCTCCATGGTGGTGCCGCTGGAGGAGCTGGAAGCGGCGTTGAAGCAGCTGCGCACCGACCCCAACCTGACCAAGGTGTTCGTGTCAAGCGAGATCTCCAAGCGCGAAATCCTGTCGAAGTGAGGTAGCCTATGAACCGGAAAATGCCTCTCCTGACCAGCATCCGGATCGGGAACAAGGTCGTGCCCAACCGCATCGCCATCAACGCGATGGAGTGCTGTGATGCGGACACCGGGGGCAATCCGACGGAGACCGCCTTTCGCCGCTACGAGCGTCTGGCCCGGGGAAACGCCGGAATGATCGTGGTGGAAGCGCTGTCGGTGGTGGACGAGAACCGCGGCCGTCTGCATCAACTCACGGCCCTGCCTCAGAACCAGAAGGGGCTTACGGACCTGGTCGCCGCCATGCGCCGGACAAATCCAAGGCCGCTCATTATCTGGCAGCTCACCCACGCCGGGGAACTGTCGAGCCCCGAGTTCTCCGAACGGGTATGCGTCAAGCCCTTCCCCGGCTACGAGGGGCGCCTGCTCACCGAGGAAGAGGTGGACGAGATCCTGTCGAAGTTCGTGCTCGCGGCCAAAATGGCCCATGATTGCGGGGCCGACGGCGTGGATTTCAAGCTCTGCCACGGCTACCTCGGCTCCCAGCTGCTGCGGCCCTTCAACGACAGGAAGTGGAAGTACGGAGGCTCCTGGGGCAACCGCACGCGCTTCGTCTACGAGTTCTACGAGCGGATCGCCAAGGAAGTGAAGGACCCGGACTTCTGTGTCGGCTCCAAGATCTCCGTGTGGGAGGGACTGCCCGGCGGGCAGGGGTCGGCGGGTCCGGACACACCACTCATCGATCTCACGGAAACCCTCGACCTGGTGAAAGGCCTGGAGGCCCGCGGAGCCCGTTTCATCATCGAATCCGCGGGTAACCCCTCTCTCACCCTTCCCCTGGTGCAGACCGACAAGCGGATGCCCGAATACGGCTACCTGCGTTTCTGGTTCCAGAAGCAGCTCAAAGCCGTTCTGAAGCCCCAGACCGTGCTCATCGGCTCGGCCTACTCCGTTTTCCGGAACGGCAAGAATGCCTTCCGCGGCGTAAAGCGGGAGGAGTCCTCCTTCCTGCATTGGGCCAACAAGAACATCCGCGACGGGGTCTGCGACATGGTCGCCATCGGCCGCCAGTCACTGGCCGACCCGCTGCTTCCGGCCAAACTGGAGGCGGGCAAGCCGGAAGAAGTCAAGTGGTGCACGGTTTGCGACAACTGCATCGAGTTCCTCATCCGGCAGCGGCCGGTTGGCTGCTCCACCTACGAGCGGGCCTATACGAAGGAGCTCAAGGAGATCCGCCGGGAGCAGGGCAGGCTGGCTGAGACGAAAAAGCACACCTGAACATCGGCGGGAATGGTGAAAATAGCCTTTTTAGGTGCAGGCAGCACGATATTTGCCAAGAACGTGCTCGGCGACTGCCTGCTGACACCCGCTCTCCGGGACGCAGAATACGCACTCTTCGATATCGATGCCGAGAGGCTCGGTGACTCGAAGATGATGCTGGACACCATAAACCGGAACGTCAACGCCGGGAAGGCCCGGGTGAGAGCCTACCAGGACCGGCGGAAGGCCCTGACCGGAGCCGGCTTCGTGGTGAACGCGGTTCAGGTGGGCGGATACAGACCCTGCACGGTCATAGATTTCGAGATCCCCAAGAGATACGGCCTGAGGCAAACCATCGGCGACACACTCGGCATCGGCGGAATCTTCCGTACTCTGCGTACCCTGCCGGTCCTGTTCGACTTCGCCCGGGACATCGAAGAGTTATGTCCGGAGGCCTGGTTTCTCAACTATACGAATCCGATGGCCATGCTGACCGGAGCCCTGCTCAGGCACACAGGCGTAAAGACGGTGGGTCTCTGCCACAGCGTGCAGTCCTGCGTTCCCCACCTGTTTCGGGATCTCGGCATGAATCCCTCCGGTGTCCGCTGGAAGATCGCCGGAATCAACCACATGGCCTGGCTTCTGGAGGTGAACAAGGACGGCGTGGACCTGTATCCGGAGATCAAGCGGCGCGCCGCCGAGCGGTCCGTACCCCACGCTGACCTGGTCCGCTACGAGATCATGCGGCGGTTCGGCTACTACGTCACCGAGTCCAGCGAGCACAACGCCGAATACCTCCCCTGGTTCATCAAGGAGCGCTATCCCCAGCTCATTGAACGCTTCGCCATCCCCCTGGACGAGTATCCGAGGAGGTGCGGGGAGCAGATAAAAGATTGGGCTCGCATGCGGGCGCAGCTAACTAAAAACCGTGACCTGGGACACGAGCGTACTGAGGAGTACGCCTCCTACATCATGGAGTCGATCGAAACGGACCGCACGTTCCGGATCGCCGGCAACGTGCTCAACTCCGGTTCGATAGCGAATCTGCCCGCCGAAGCGTGCGTGGAGATTCCCTGCCTGGTCGACGGCAACGGAGTCACCCCGTGCCGGGTCGGCGCTCTACCGACACAGCTGGCCGCCCTCAACATGACCAACATCAACGTACAGCTGCTGGCCATAGAAACTGCGGTGACCCGTAAAAGGGACACCCTCTATCAGGCCGCCCTGCTGGATCCTCACACAGCGGCGGAGCTGCCCATCGACGAGATCGTGGCCCTTTGCGACGACCTGATCGAGGCGCACGGCGACTGGTTACCGAAGCTGCACTGAGGGGGAAGGGGTCGCCGGCGCAGATGCGGTCTGGCTGCTTTCCCCGGGCCGGGATCGCTTTCCTCCGGATCTTTCCCTCAGGCGAAAACCGAGACTTCGGGGATCACCTTGATCGTCGACAGCATCGAGTTCGATATGAGACAGTGTTTTTCGGCCTTTTCGATGATCCGCCTGGTCCGATCTTCTGCAGAAGTATCCGCAATGGTCACGCGCGGGTGGATTGTGATCTCGGTGATCCGGTAGCCGTCCGAGGTTTTTTCCAGTGTTCCTTCGGCTTCGGAGGAGTAGGTGGCAAACTCGAGTTTGGAGTTCGCCGCGATGGCCAGGAAGGTGGTCATCAAACAAACCTCGGCAGAGGCTACAAACAGGTGCTCCGGCGACCAGATCCCCTCATGGCCTCCCGGGAACTGTGGAGGGGTGGCAACCACGACATCGGGTAATCCCGGTGAGTGAAGCGTCCCCATTCTTTGGGAGGTCCAGGCCAGGCTGGTCTTGTAGACATGCGTTTCATCGGACATCGTTATTTCACTCCTATTGTATCAGAATATCGGGAAAGCCATTTTTTTTCACCTGCACTCCTCATCCGGGCGGCCAAGAGCCTGGTGGGTGATCCGGCAGAAGGCCTCCAGCTGCTGAGGTTCCAGGCGGCGGGCAAACACCTCCTCCATGCCCAGGGCCCAGCCGAACACAAAGTAGGTTACCCCATCCTGAATTACCAGGTTTCTGGTGGAGGCCTGGTTCTCGGCTTGATACAGGAACTCCAGGCTGCCCCGGTAGTTGAACTCCCAGACCAAGGCATTTTGAGGGAACAGAGCGCGGTCGGAAAGCGGCGAACCGGGGACATCCTTGCCCATGCCGGTGGCGTTGACCACGAGGGAACCCGGCGGCAACCGGCTCAAAATATCGTCGTTGCTCCGGACCCCTCCGACCTGAAGGTATTGGACCTCCGTGGTCGCTCCGACCTGGCCGTGCACCTCCCGGCAGTGTTCCAGCCCGCGCTGCGAACGGCTGGAGATCAGGATCCGGGAAGGCACGTTCTTTCCCTGCTCGGCCCGCATCAAATAGGCGCTCAGGGCGATGCCGCTGCCCCCGGCGCCGATGATGAAGACCTGGGCTTGGGGGTGCTTGGCCCAGTACCGCGGGGGCAGGAAGCTCTCCAGAGCCCTCCCGGCGGTGATAGGGTCCTTGGCGTGACCGTGAAGGGCCCCGTCGCGTTTGGAGATCGACGAGATCTCACCGAAGATCCGGGCGTAGGGATCCAGGAAGTCGAACAGGTCCCCGGCGGCATCAAGAATGTCGATCTTGTGGGTCGTAACCAGCGCGCCGAAGGCATTTTCATCCTCCTTGATACGCCGCACGATCCGCCGGTATTTCTTCCGGGGGCCCCTTACCTCGATGTCGAAGCCGCGGATCGCGGTTTCGGGCCAACCGGCGGCCTCCAGCCACTTCGGGAACAGCTTCATGCTCAACGACCCGGAGGTCGAAACTCCGATGAAGTAGAAGGTCGGTTTCCCCTTCACCGATTCCCCCCGTGCTCCCGCAGCGCCAGGGCCCGCGCCGGGTTGGCGACCATCATCGCCTCCACGGCCGCCTGTTCGATCCCCTGTTCCCGGAGGCGGGGCAGGAAGCTCTCGGACAGGTAGGTGAGGCCGTAGCTGCCCCCATACGCAGGCAACCGCTCCCGGGTGACATCCAGGCCAAGCAGGATTTTCTCTTCAAAGCCGGCTTCAACCATCGTTCTGATCAGCCCTATCTCCTCCCGGTCGGAGTGATAGCGGTGACGGGCGATGGTGTCGTACTCCAGGAAAACCCCCAGCCGGGCCAGCTCCAGGTTCCGCTCCGGGTCTGCGGCCCGGTCCATGTGAGAGATGATTATGGAGGCGGCATCCACGCCTCGTTCCATGAGGAACTCCGCCTGTTCCAGGCCCCAGGTCGACAGCTCCGTGTGGGTCATGACCGGCGCGCCGGAATCCCAATGGGCCCGGGCGGCCGCTTCGAAAACCTTCCGGCAGTGACTGTCCAGACCCTCTGCACCGCTCGCTATCTTGATGATCCCCGCCCGGACAGCGGTGCGTCGGCAGAAGGGGTCGCGCGGGTCGTAGGCGTACATGCCCTCCCGGATCTCCGAGAGGAACAGCCCAGCAAGCTCATCAGCCCCGGCCCGATACATCCAGAAGTCCGCCGGATAGTAGTGCCTGCGGTGCAGCCCGGTGGAAGCGATGATGTTGATCCCCGTCTCTTCGGCCGCCCGGGCCAGGAGCTCCGGGTGGCGGCCGGCGCCGAAGGGCTGGGCGTCCACCACCGCGGAGCCGCCGGCCTCCCTGAATCGCAGCAGCTCGCTCCTGGTCTTTTCGTAGTCGTCGATGATGAGCCTTTCGGCCAGCTCGACTCCGTTTACGGGAAATACAAACAGGTGCTCGTGACAGTGGGTGAAGCCCAGATTACGGGAATCACGTTCTCCGAGAACTGTGCGCACGATAGCCATCGTCTTGTGTTCCTGGTCTCCCGGTATTCGGAGCCCGGGTCAACTGGGCAGTGACTCCCGCCGCCCGGGCAGCTGCCCCCGGCGCTCGTGCTGCTGTCAGCCCCCTGATACCAGCACGGACAACAGGACCGTATCCCCGTCGCTCAGAGGAGTCTCGAGGCCCTGCGGGTACTGGCCCCAGCCGCGCCCGTTCAGAATGTACATGATATCGCGGTCCTCGTATTCGAAGCCGTGCCGCTCCCGGAGCCAGCGGGCCAGATCGGCCAGTCGGCTCCCGGCGGGAAAGCCGACGCTCTCCTCCCGTAGACCGGCCTTGTCTCTCAGAATGGACAGATACTTGACCGTGACGGTCACACCACGAGCTCCTCGATACCCAGGCGGGCGACGGTCTCTGCGGTCGGGACCCCGTCGGCATCCCAGCCTCGGTCCCGATAGTACTCGTCTAGCATCTGGTTGTACATCCCCTCGGTGAGCGTGCGGCCCTCGATCGGGCCGGAAGGGATCGATTCCTTCACGATACGCTCGGGCAGCTGGTCCTCCTTGCGGTGCACTCCCTCGCGGTTCAGGATCATCCGCTCCAGGTTGTAGATTCGCTCCCCGATTTCAATGAGCTCCGGGGTGAAATCGTAGCCGGTAACGATCTTCAGCACATCCATGGTCGGGCTGGCCGAAAAGCCGAGGGAGCCCCGTACCACGGTGCACAGCCCCAGGCTGTCCACGTAGGCGCGGTTGTCCTGGGTGTCCTTGACCAGCCTGCCCTTGCCCTCCAGGGCGAAGCGGTCGTATTGGCCGCTCTGCAGCTCCGCCCGGATCGTCCACCCGCCCACGTTGTGACAGGCCCCGCGACTGGAGGTGCCGTAAGTCAGGGCGTTGCCGTAGAAGCCCCGGGGATCATAGGCCGCGAAGGGCAGACCTTTGACCGCCAGCAGGTAGGGGCTCCACTCGGGATGGCGCTCCAGAACGCCCTTTGCTCCTTCGGCCAGCAGGTCCCCTATGCCCTTTCGCTCGGCGATCAGGCGGATGATGCCCAGGAGGGCATCGGCGTTGCCGAAGCGGGCGTCGATGCCCGCTGTTTCCTCCCTGCCTATCAGCCCCCGCTCGTACAGCTCCATGGTCAGGGCCACCAGGTTGCCCGCGGACATCGTGTCGATGCCCAGCTGGTCGCAGAGCTGGTTTCCCGCAACGATGGCTCCGAAATCGGAGATGCCGCAGTTCGGCCCGAGCAGCCCGATGGTTTCGAACTCCGTGCGGGCTCGAGCCCCGGCGTAGGGCCCCTCCCTGACCTCGCAGACCATGCCGCAGCCCACCGGACAGTTGAAGCAGTGAAAGTTCTTGAGGTAGTAGCGGCTCTTCATCGCCTGGGCGTCGACCTCCTGCCCCCCCTCGAAGTAGGAAGTCTGAAAGTTGCGGGTCGGCATGCAGCCCAGCTCATTGATCACTTCGATGTACTGGGCCGTGCCGTACTTCTTGTGGTTGGCCCGGGTGGTCTGCAGCTCCTTGGAGGCTTCCTTCCAGAGCTTGCGCACCGCCGCGGGATCGGCTACGGGAACGGTCCCGGTGCCGGCCACCGCGATGCCCTTCAGGCGCTTGGATCCCAGCACCGCCCCGGCGCCGCCGCGGCCGAAGGCTCTGTGGTCCACATTGATGTGGGACAGCCGTACCAGGTTCTCACCGGCCGGACCGATGGCCAGGGCGCCGGAGTTTTTCTCCCCCACAGTCTCGTAGAGCTTCTCCAGGGCGGCTTCAGAATCCAGGCCCTTCCAGGGGCGGGCGTCGCCGAAGGCCACCTCTCCGTCCCGGATCGTGAGATAAGTCCAATCCTCCGCCCGGCCCTCGATCACCAGCCCGTCGAATCCCGCCTGCTTCAGCCGTGGACCGAAATCCCCCCCGCCATTGGAGCACAGGTACATGCGGGTCTCCGGCCCCTTGGTGGCCAGCTGGAACTTGGTGGTGGAAGGCAGCCGCACCCCGGTAAGCGGCCCGGCCATGAAGAATACCTTGTTCTCCGGTCCCAGGGGGTCCACGTCGGCACCGATCTCACGGTAGTACATCCAGGCCGCCACACCGCGCCCGCCCAGCAGCCGCTGCCGGATCCTCTCCTCCACCGTCTCTACCGAGTGCCGCTTTCGGGACAGATCCACCCGCAGGATCCTGCCCGTGTATCCGCCGCTAAACATATCCTCGCACCTCACTTTGCTGCTCGTTTCGCTGCTCGTTTGTGCTACTCCCCCTAATCGCCCCGGCATCAGGTGTTCATCCGGCCGTAGCGGGGATTCTCGATCACCGTGGGCTTGCCGTCCCGCTCCACCACCACGTGCCTGAACCCCGAGCTCTCGATGGAACCGTAGTCGTGGCCCGCGTCGCCGGGGTAGACCGGCAGAGATATCAGCGGTTCATCGCCTATGTTGATCGTACGGTGGGCCCAGTAGGGCGGCACGTAGACCACCCGCCCTGGAAGCATCTCCCCCAGCTCGAATTGTTTGCCATCCTCGGTTTCCATCAGCATGTAGCCCCTGCCCCGGATTGTGTAATAAACCTCCGCCGTATCCCGGCGGGCGTGGAAGTGCCCCTTGGTCATGAAGTACTCCTCCCCGATCTTGCCGGGGTGGGTGATGCTGGTACAGAATTGGAGCTCTCCGTCGGCTTCCGGGATCTTCTTCTCGTACACCTCGTACAGCAGCACGTCCCCTTGTTCCTTCAGGTGCCGCTCCGCCGCCGCACGGTCGTAGAACATTCCGGTCAGCTTGCTCAAGAAACGCCGGATGTGATTGTCCGGATCGTCCATGACTCCATCCTTTGGGTCCCAACCCACCGCAAAAGGTCTGGCCACCCGCCCGTTTTCGACTTCGATCTTCATCTGCCTGGCTCCCATCTAGCCCCGAAGCTTCCGGACCAGCGAACACCCAGGTGGGTGTAGGGAGCCGACGCCGCCTTCAGCATGGCGGTGCCGCCGCCGCTTCGGTGCGGAAGGTGATTTCCGCCGCCGCAAGCCCCCCCTGGATCAGGGCATCCGCCAGGGGAAGCGCCTGCTCGGGTGATTCGATGGCTATGACCGGCAGCACCCCGGTCTTGAACAATTTGTCCTGCAGATCCTTGATATCCACTGCGATCTGTCCTCCTACTATGGGTTTGTCACTTGTTCTGTACAGCGTTTAGTTCCGCTTCAGGGCTGCGATGATATTTTCCACCGCCGCAACCGTGGCCCGCTCCACGCTCTCCTGGGTGAAAGCTCCGATATGGGGGGTGGCGATGACCCGCTCGTGTTTGACCAGCGCGTAGTCCTCCGGCGGCTCCCTCTCATAGACGTCGGTGGCCACACCGGCCAGGCTGCCGTCGGCCAGGGCGGCCAGCACGGCGCGGTCGTCGATCAGACTGCCCCGGGCGGTGTTGATCAGAAATGCCCCCTTCTTCATACGGGCCAGCAGCTCCGCGGTGACCACGGGCGAGCCGTCCGGATTGGCGGGCCGGTGCAGGCTGAGCACATCGGCCTGCTCTACCACCTCCTCCCGGGATGCCCAGCGGAAATCCCTGGAGGGAGAGAAGCCGGTGTCGGGGTTGCGACGGTAAGCCAGCACTTTCATGCCGATTCCCAGAGCCCGCAGCGCCGTCTCTTCCCCGATCCGGCCGCAGCCGATCAGCCCCAGGGTGCGCCCCTCCAGCTCGAAGCCCTTGCGGCGCTCCCAGGTTTCGGACTTCAACCCGGCGTCGTGAAAGCCGATCGAGCGGGCCAGGGCGAACATCAGGGCGATGGTCAGCTCCGCCACGCCCTTGGCATTGGCTCCTTCGGTCCTGCAGATCCTGATGCCCCTGCGCTCCGCCGCCTCTATATCGATGTTGTCCACACCGCTTCCGTTCCTGGAGATGACCTTCAGGATATCCGCCGCTTCCAGAGCTCGGGCTGAAACCTTCTCCACCCCCGCCAGATAGCCGAGACAACCCGGAAGGAGCCGAACAAGCTCCGTCTCATCGGGCTGCTGTCCCGGGGTGCAGTACACCACCTGGTAGCCCGCCTGCTCGAGCAGCTGGAGTGAAGGGTGGCCCGACCTGGTCAGGGATCGGGGTGTTATAAGGATCTTTGCCATCGACGGTTCCTTCTTTTCACTCGGTCTCGATCAGGGTCTTGAGACCCCGACCGCTGCCGGCATATTCAAAGGCCGCCCTGATCTCGCTTACCGGATAACGCCCGGTGATCAGGGAAGCCACGTCGATCTTTCCCCCTTCGATCAGACGCAGGGACCGTTCGTAGTCCTCCAGGGAGGCGCCGGTAGTGCCGGTCAAAACAATGCCCCGGTAGTGGATCAGGTTCGTGTCGATCTCCACGAGCTCCTTGCCCTTGGGAAGACCGCCGAACAGGTTGATGCGCCCCTGCCGGGCGGCCATTCGTACCGACTGCTGCTGGATTGCCGGAACCGGGACCGCGGTGATGACCACGTCGGCGCCGATTCCGCCGGTGCGGCGCATCACCGCCTCCTCCAGATCCTCTTTGGCGGAGTTTATGAGCAGGTCGGCTCCGTAGGTTTCGGCCATGCCCAGACGGGTCTCCGATATGTCCGCCACCATTACCGTCCCGGCGCCGGCCAGCTTCTGCAGCTGCAGGTGAAGGATGCCCATGGGGCCCAACCCTACGATCAGCACCGCTTCTCCCGGCCGGGTGTCCACCGAGCGCCAGGCGCTATAACAGCAGGACAGGGGCTCGGCAAGAGCCGCTTCCTCGAAGCTGATATCGTCAGCCATCGGCACCACGTTTCCCTGTTGAATGGCCTTGTCGTGGATCAGGACGTACTGCGCAAAAGCCCCATCGCGGCTGATACCGAAGGCATCGTAGTCCGGGCAGAGGTGGGTCTTGCCCATCCGGCAGTAGCGACAGGTGCCGCAGCCCACATTCGGTGCCACCGCCACCCGCTGACCCTTGCGATAGCCCCTGACCTTGCCCCCGATTTCAACAATCTCACCGGCAAACTCGTGCCCCAGGATCCGCTGCTCCCCGTCTCTGATCTTGAAGTGGCCGTTGGCCAAGATCTTGAGGTCGGTTCCGCACATCGTGGCGGCGCCCACCTTCAAGAGGATGTCGGAGTCGCCGATCCGCGGGGTTTCCGTCTCCAGGGTCTCAATCTTTCCGACACCGCTGAACACCGCCGCCTTCATAATCTCGCGCTCCTCACCCTTCGATTTCCACGGGCCGGCCCGTACGCACCGACTCATTGGCCGCCACCACGGCGGCTACCGCGGCCCGCCCATCCCGGCCTGTAACCAGGGTGGGCTTGTTCTCCAGGATGCAGGCGATGAAGCTCTTCATCTCATCGAGGTAGCCGTCCCTGAAGCGGTTGCGCCAGCTCTGATGGGCGCTGCGCTTGATGACGCCGTCCAGATCGCAGGAAAAAAGCGCATCTCCCCGGGTCTCCCCGATGGAGATCAGGCCCTTGGTCATGACGATCTCGGTTCGGGCGTCGTAGCCGTAGCCCACCGGACAGGTGCCGTCGATCGTTCCGATCACCTCGTTGTCGAAGCGCACCGTGCAGACCACATTGTCGTAGAAATCCGGATGCTCCTCCCGGAGCTCCGGAACCTTGCGGTTCACCGCCTCGGCGTATACGCGGCGGTATTCGCCTCCGGCCAGCCAGCGGGTGGAGTCGAAGTCGTGGCTGTTGACCTCACCAAGCAGGCCGTTGGACTCCGCCACGTTGTAGCTCCAGGGAGGAGGCAGCCCCGGCCCGCGTCCGACACTCTTGATCAACATCACCTCTCCGAGCTCGCCGCCGTCGATGAGCTCCCTGGCCCTGCGGAACGGAGGATCGAAGCGGCGCATGAATCCGATCTGCAGCTTGACACCGGAGCGCTCCACCGCCCCGATCATGTCCTCGGCTTCGGAGACCCGGATCGTCATGGGTTTCTCGCAGAAGACGTGCCGGCCGGCTTCGGCGCAGGCAACCACCAGGTCCCGGTGGCTGAAGGTCGGTGTCACGATGATCACCGCGTCGAAGTCCTTCGAGTCCAGGGCGTCTTCTAGGCGATTGTACAGCTTCGACACACCCAGCTCCCTCCCCCGCTCCTGGAGCACCTGCTCCTGGCTGTCGACGATGGCCGTCAGATCCGCGTTATTGATGTTGAAGGCCACGTTGCGGGCGTGGACCATCCCCGCCCGGCCTGCTCCGATCAGGCAGAATCGTATCTTGTCCATCCCTATTATTCCTTCAGGTCGATCCGTTTACCCTTTTCGGCGGATTCGATCCCCGCCTCGATGACCTGCATGCACTTCATGCCGTCGTAGAAGCTCGGCCAGGCCTCCTTGTCCTCCACGATCGCCTTCACGAAATCCGCCGCGGCGTGAACGAACTGGTGCTCGTAGCCGATGATGTGTCCCGGCGGCCACCAGGCGGAAACGTAGGGATGTACCGGATCGGTGGCCACGATGGTCCGGAATCCTCGAGCGTGCTCAGGATCCTCCATGGAGAAGTATCTGAGCTCGTTCATGCGCTCGAAATCCCAGGCAAGAGAGCCCTTGTCCCCATAGATCTCGAAATGCAGATAGTTGAGACGGCCCCCGGCGAATCGTGTAGTGTTGATGCAGCCGATGGCCCCGTTTTCGAAGCCGACGGTCATCATGGCTCCATCCTCCACCCCGACCTTGCCCCTGGCGCCGCCGGCGGCTCCACCCGCCTGGAAGGTACCCGCCGCCTCATCGGGCAGCGGACGCTCGCTGATGAACTGGCGGGTCATCCCCGTGATGCTGGTGATTTCACCGACCAGGAAACGGGCCATATCGATGGTGTGTGAGCCCAGATCTATATGGGGGCCATAGGCGGCGGTCTCTTTGCGCAGGTGCCAGGTCAGCGGGAAGTCGGGGTCCATGATCCAGGACTGCAGATACTCGCCCAGGAAGTGGTAGATGCGACCGATCCTGCCCTCATCGATGAGCTGTTTGGCCAGCATGACCGCGGGGCAGCGACGGTAGTTGTGATTGAGGTAGTGCTTGACCCCCGCCTTCTCCGCCGCTTCGTACATCTCCCTGGCTTGTTTATAGCTCATGGCCATGGGTTTCTCGGAGAATACATGTTTTCCGTTGGCGATGGCGCCCATGGCGATGTCGTGGTGCATGTTCTGAGGCGCGGAGATGTCGATGATGTCGACATCCTTGCGTTCAACCAGTTTCTTCCAATCCGTCTCGATCTGCTCCCATCCCCAGTGTTCGGCGAACTCCCTCAATGGCCCTTCGCTGCGTCCGCAGGCGACCTTGCGCACCGGCTGCGCGGGCAGGTCGAAGAACAGCGGCGCCTTCATCCAGGCGTTGCTGTGGGCCTTGCCCATGAACTTGTAGCCGACGATCCCTACGTTCAGATTCTTCATCTTCATTCCCCCTCAATCTACTTGTTTTTCTCCACCGCCAGGGCGATGCGCTTCAATTCCTTGACGCTTTGGGCAACGGCTTTGTCCTCATCGTTCTTGTAATCCGGGTGGAGGAAGTCGATCTCCACGGCCATAAAGCCCTCGAAGCCGTTGTCCTCCAGCAGCTGCCCGATCTTCTGATTGTCCACGATGCCGCCGTCGCCCACCGGGGTGCACGAGAAGAAGTACCAGTCATCCACCGCGGCGCCCTTTTGAATTTTGAGGTCCTTGATGTGGGTGGCGAACACGTGTTTGACCAGCTTCCCCATAGCCTTGACCGGGTCGTCGAGCACCCTGACGAAATTGCCCGTGTCGAAATTGATGCCCATATTGGGGGAGTTCACGTTCTTCAAAAGCGTGAATATCTCGTCGGAGTTGTAGTCGATGTGGTTTTCGACGGCCATCTTTATGCCCCGCTTCTCCACCTCCTTGGCGGCGATGGAAAACCACTCTGAGAGCTTCTCCAGCTGCGGCCCATGAGGCTGGAAGCGAAACATCAGGCTGGAACCGACCACCCGCATGACTTTGGCGCCGATAGCCTCCGCGTAGTCTATGGACTTCATCATCTCTTCGAACTCCTTCTCGTTCTGGCCGCCCTCCAGACCGTCGGGGTGGCCCCAGGCGAACACCCGGTCCAGCTTGTATTCATCGAGCAGGCCTTTTACCTCGGAGAGGTAAGCGGAGTCGAAGCGGTCGATGAAGCAGGACTCCAGAGACACCCCGTCCACCTCCAGCTGCTTGGCCCGATGGATAAAGTCCTCCAAACTCATCTTCTTCTCTGGGGTCGCCTGCTGGGGGTATACCTCCCCGAAAAAGCGGTGGTAGCAGTAACTGTCGATCCCGATCTTCATTGATCTTTCCTCCTCACATGTTTTTGGGTTTTCAGCGGGTGCCGGCACTATCCAGCATAGCACCGTATTCGGCTATCATTTCGGCGTAAAGCCGTTTGTTTTCCTGGTTGGGGTGATAGACCCTATCCACGTGGACGAGCTCACGGGCCGCTTCGGGCAGGTCCCGAATGTGCCCGGTTGCTTTGGCCGCGACCAGGGCCTGACCAAGCAGGGCGATGTCCTCCCGATTTATTGTACAGTAGTCGCAGCCCAGCACGTCCGCCTTGATCTGATTCCACACCGGGCTCCTGGCCCCGCCTGCTGCACCGCGAATCGTGAAGGAAAGATCCCCTTTCAGTCGCGAGAGGATGCTGTTCTTGTACAGGGCGTATTCGTAGGCCACTCCTTCGAGCACGGAGCGGTAGAAGTGGGCCAGCGTATGAGCGCGGGTGAATCCCTTCCAGTGCCCCCGCATGTTCGGGACACTGGGGTAGCCGCGCCCCTCCAGATGGGGCACGAAGATCAACCCTCCCGAACCGGGGCCGATAGCCTCGATCTCCCGGTTCAGGTCGACGAAGTTTCGCTGCGGAGCGAACTCCTGCTTGAACCACTCCAGGTTCATCCCGCCTCCGTTGATGTAGGACATGGAATACCAGATCTGCTCTTCAACGGACCGGGAGGCATAGACCAGCCCGGTCGGGTCCGGAGAGAATCGATCTATGCTCAGGGCCAGGACCGATGCCGTGCCGGCGATGTCTACGGCGATCCCGACCTCTACAGCCCCTACCCCGAGAAAGCAGGAGGCCGTGTCGCCGCAGCCGGCTGCAACCGGCACGCCTGCAGGGACCCCGAAGGCCTCGGCCTGTTCGGGGCGCACCTCGCCTATGAGGGTGTAGGGCGACACGATCTTCGGCAGCTTCCCGCCGGGAACGTCAAACAGTGACAGAAGCTCCCTATCCCACGTCAGGGCAGCGGTGTCGGAGAAGCCGCTGAAGTGCAGGTAGGTCCAGTCCAGAAAGGCATCTTGGGCTTGGAGGCCGCAGAGCCTGCCGGCCACGTAGGCCGCCGGTTGGACGAAACTCGCCACCCTGGCGAAAACCTCGGGGTGGTTGTCCCGCCACCAGAGGATCTTGGGCCCGTGATTGTAGCTGGGGATGATGCCGGTCTTGCGAATGACAGCGTCTTGAGCCCTCTCCCGAACCGCCTCTACCTGGGCGGCGCAGCGGGTGTCGAGCCAGGAATCGTAGGGAGTCACGGCATTCCAGTGTTCGTCAATGCCCAGGATCCCCGCCATCTGTCCGTCGAAGGAGAGGCCGGCGATATCCCCTGGATCGACGCCGGACTCCGCCACCGCTTCCCTGACTGCTCCGGCGGTTTCAAGGTACAACTGTTCAGGATCCTGAGTGATCGCCCCGCCGGCTTCACGGTTCAGGATCGATTCACCGCTGCCCGATCCGATCGCCGTAAAGTGTTGGTCGTAGAGCGAAGCGCGGATGCCCGTTGTACCGATGTCGGCTCCGACAAAGGCTTTCATGAGGTGATCGTTCCCATAGCGACGTGATGTTATTATAAAACTTATTTTCGTGTTGTCAACAATAATTGAAAATTAATTTGCTAAGTAGGTATTTTCGTGTATAATACAGCGATGCTCCTACTGCGAATCCGTGGGCTGCTGCCCTCCCTCAATCCGGCTCTCAAGAAGATCGCCGAATACATCCTGGATCATCCCCAGGAGGTCAAACTGATGCGGATCAAAGAGCTGGCCGGTGAATGCGGCGTGGCCGAGGCCACGATCTCCCGCTTCGTCAAAACCGTCGGTCTCGGGAACTTCCAGGAGCTCAAGATCAACCTGGCCGCCCTGCCACTGGATGGCGACCGGGCAACCAAGATGGTCTACCAGGAAGTCAACGAAAGCGATCCGGTGTCCACGATTCTGGATAAGATCTTTTCCATCAACAGCAAGGCACTGGAGGACACCCGCAGGATCCTGGACACCCACGAAATCGAGCGGGCCGTGGCCGCCATCGACCAGGCCCGCCACGTCGATATCTATGCCGCTGGGGGATCCTACGTAGCCGCGGAGCACGTCCGCCTGCGCTTCTACCGGATCGGTAAACGCTGCCACACCTACAGCGACCCCAACCAGCAGAGCGTGAGCGCCTCACTCCTGGCCGCCGGCGATCTGGCGGTCGGTATAACCAACTCCGGCCGCACCATCTCGACGGTCAATGCCTTGAAACAGGCCCGCAGCAGCGGCGCGGCCACCATGTGCATCACCAGTTTCGACAATACACCGATCACCGAGCACTCCGACATCGTCCTTTTTACCTCGACCCAGGACTCGGCCTTCTTCCAGGAATCCATGGTGTCACGCCTGGCACAGATGCTGGTGGTCGACGCCCTGTACGCAGCCCTGGCGGTCAAACACTTCGGCACATCGGTGGAGCGGATCGAACGCTCCGCCGATGCTCTACGCAGGATGTTCCTGTAGAATGAGATAGGAATGAACAAAGACGCGAAGGAGGAGAAGAGAATGAAAGCCCGTTTGGTTCCCGTGTATTTCCGCTCCGGCATGGATGATGATTTCAAGAAGCAGCTGGCCAATCTCAAGACCATGCTGGCCGAGGAGGCGGATATCCTCGAGCCGGCGGCGTTGGGCTCGCGGCTCCCGGAGGCGGACGCCGTGCTGTTCCCGCAGCTGTTGGGGGACGCCTTCAAGCAGATGGAAGAGCTCGGCAAGGTCCGCATCCCCTTCGTGGTCCTGACCTCCGAATTCGGCACGGTCAACATCTGGGACTGGGAAATCATCAGCTCCATGACCGCAGAAGGGATGAAGGTCTTCGCCCCCTACACCCTCGAACTGACCCGCAAAACCTGCCGCACCCTGGCCCTCAAGCGTCAGCTCCGGTCCACCAAGTTCCTGGTCTATCAGGACGACCCCGGGGAGGGCATGCAGGCGGAGATCTTCAAGCGTTTCTACTGGTGGGAGGATCACTGCACACAGGCGATCAAAAAGCGCTTCGGGGTCACCATCGTCAAGAAGAGCTTCAAGCAGATGGGGGCGGAAGCCAAAGAGATACCGGACCGGGAGGCGGAAGCGGCCTGGAAGGGATGGAAGCTGAAGACCGATCTGAGCCCCCGCGCCCTCAACAGCGCGCTAAAGATCTACCTGGCGGTGAAAAAAGAGGTGGAGAGGGACCCGGCCATCGGCGGGGTGGGGATCAACTGCCTGAATGAGAGCTTCTACTCCGACACCACGCCCTGCCTGGCCTGGGCCATGCTCTTCGAGGAAAAGGGCCTGCTGTGGGCCTGCGAGGCGGACACGATGAGCCTTCTGTCCAAATACATCATCCACAAGTCCCTCGGAGCGCCGATCATGATGAGCAACATCTACCCCTTCCTGGTGGGACGGGCCGCCCTCAAGCACGAGCGCATCGACGATTTCCCCAAGGTCGAAGGAAACTTCGACGACCATCTGCTGATGGTCCATTGCGGCTACCTCGGGGTGGTTCCCCCCAGTTTCTCGACCGAGTGGACCCTACGTTCCAAGGTGCTGGCGATCGTGGATGACAATGCCTCGGCCATCGACGCCCGCATGGCAGAGGGGCCGATCACCATCTCGAAGCTCGATCCCACCCTGACCCGCCTGCAGGTCATCCAGGGGGAATTGATACGATACGTGCAGTACCCCGGTTCGGACTGCCGCAACGGGGCGCTGATCCGCGTCCCAGACGGCCATCGCCTCATGGAGTCCTTCTACTCCCACCACAACCTGCTGATCACCGGTCATCGGGGGGTGGAGCTCAAATTCATGGCCCGGGCCCTGGATCTGGAGGTCGATGAGCTGAGGTAGGGCGCTGCGGCTTGGCCGGGGCGGAAGCTCATTCGGTTTTGGACGCTCAATTAAATAAACATGGAGGAAACCATGGACCTCGAACTGAAGGGTAAACGGGCGGTGATCACCGGCGGAAGCGTCGGCATCGGTCTGGCCGTGGCCCACGCGCTGGCCTCCGAGGGGGTGGACATCGTCATCTGCGCGCGGGACAGGGAACGGGTGGAGCGGGAGGCCGGCGAGATCGGCCGGGCGCACGGAGTGCAGAGTCTCGGCCTTTCCGCCGACGTTTCTCAAGCGGCGCAGATCGAGGCGGCGGCCGCCCGCATCGGCGCCGCTTTCGCCGGGGTGGACATCCTGATCAACAACGCCGGCACGGGGACCTCAGAGACGATCATGGAGGCTGCGGATGAGAAGTGGCAGTATTTCTGGGAGCTCCACGTTATGGCCGCAGTACGATTCTCCAGGGCCATGGTCCCTCTGATGCGCAAGCGGGGCGGCGGGGTGATCCTCAACACCGCCTCCATCTGCGCCAAACAACCCCTGGGCTATGAGCCGATCTACAACACGACCAAAGCCGCCCTGGTCATGCTCTCCAAGTGCCTGGCCAACGAGCTAATAAAGGAAAACATCCGGGTCAACGCCGTCAACCCGGGCCTGATCCTGACGCAGGACTGGCGAAAGACCGCGGGCATTCTGACTCAGGATACGGACACGACCGTCGACCAGTACCTCGACAAGATTGCAAAAGACAACGCTCCGATCGGCCGTTTTGCAACCCCGGAGGAGCTGGCCCACTTCTATGTGTTCCTCTGCTCCCCGCGCTCCAGCTACTGTGTGGGTTCTTCCTACTACGTGGACGGCGGCTGGCTGAAAACGACCAACTGAGCTTTATTAGTGCCGGAATTACCTGCGAGCCTGGGAAAGGATGACCCGGTGCTGATGGAAACCAATACATGAACTACTACCTATTCGAGCGAACGAGGGGGAATAGTATGACGATCGCAGATGAGAAGGAGATGCTATTAAAGATCGGCGATGGAAGCTATGCTGTCGGAGCCTTCAACACAACGAATCTGGTTCAGATCGAGGCGGTGGTGGAAGCTGCCGTGGA
>Ga0315553_10001068_pt1 | contig 23298 bp, 25 predicted proteins | sample SalMarSW160140MG_FD_203099 | JGI IMG/M metagenome (GOLD analysis project Ga0315553, IMG submission 203099) | Salt marsh sediment microbial communities from the Plum Island Ecosystem LTER, Massachusetts, United States - Salt Marsh Sediment SW1601-40 ... | reverse complement strand
TGAACAAGCAGATCTACGCGGACAGCTACATCGAGGCCTTCCATTCATAGATGCGGGGGCGCTACTCCGCGGGCCGATTCGGCCGGCGGATGTCAGGAGTCGGATATTTCTCAGATAGACAGCGGTTAGAATCAGAAACACAACCGAGAGGATGAAGTACAGCCAGAATTCTCCCCAATCCATGGGTAACAGCGGACAGCCACGGCCTGAGGGCCTGCGCCAATGCCGCGATCCGAAGCTTGACAGCTGCGCCTGCTTCAGCCTATGCTTGGGCTGCCCAATTGAGGCCGGCCCTTTAAGGGAAATCCACTGTCGAGGAGGAACGTGTTTATGAGGGACATAGTACTCACAGCCGTTTTCGGATGCCTCGATTGCGGATTCTGCAGAGGGCGGTTTCTCCGCTAATTTCGTTAAAAAAACGACAACACGATCCTCTGTAAGCTGCCATCGAGGCCGCAGGTGTCGTCAAACGGCAAGCAGAAAGGAGGATTTCAAGCATGAATCTACAGCAATTCGGCTGGGATGCCGGATTTATAAAACAGTTCGAAGAACTCAACAGTGACCAATCCTGCCAGCCGGCGCGGGTGATCTATGCACAAAGACAGCTCTACAGGGTGGTCGGCGAGCTGGGAGAGCACGAGGCGCGGGTCAGCGGTCGCCTTCGCTATCAGGCCCGCTTTCCCGCCGATTTTCCTGCGGCCGGTGATTGGGTGGGGATCCGGATCGATCCCCGGGAAGCCGCGGACACCGGGACGGTCATCATCCACTTCACCCTGCCGCGAAAAACCTGGCTGTCCCGCAGCGCAGCTGGTGAAAAGGTGGAGGAGCAAATGATCTGCGCCAATGTCGATCGGGTGTTCCTGGTCTCGGGTCTCGATCGGGATTTCAACCTGCGCCGGATCGAACGTTATCTCTCGGCAGTGTACGAGGGCGGGGCGCAGCCGGTGATCGTCCTGAACAAAGCCGACCTCTGTCGGGATCTGGAGACGAAGATGCTGGACCTTGGGAAGGTGGTCTTCGATCTGCCCGTGATCTGCACCGACGCCCTGAGCGGCGAGGGAATGAATCGGCTGGACCCGTACCTGGAGCAGGGGAAGACCGTGGCGTTCGTCGGCTCATCCGGGGTGGGAAAATCCACCCTTATAAACCGGTTGATGGGTGTCGAGGTGCAGGTGACCCGCGCCTTGAGGAGTGACGGTAAAGGACGCCACACCACCACCCACCGGGAGCTGTTTCAGATTCCCGGAAGAGGGATGGTGATCGACAATCCCGGCATGAGGGAGCTGCAGCTGTGGGCGTTCGCGGAGGGGGTGGGAGACACCTTTTCAGAGATCGAGCTTCTGGCCGCACGGTGCCGCTTCAGCGATTGCCGGCACGGAAGTGAACCAGGTTGTGCGGTTCAGGAACAGATATCCGCGGGGAAGCTCGATCCGAAGCGTTTGCGTAGCTATCTGAAACAGAAGCGGGAACTGGAACAGCTCTCCGAAACCGAGAACCTGACCAGCCAGGAGCGCTACAAGCTGCGCCGTCAAGATGGGCGACGGTGGGAAAAGGAGATTAGGGGCAGGTTCAATGATATATACTGAAGATGAGCTAGAACCAGGTTTTCTTCTTGTACTCGATATATCTCTGCCCGAAGCGTCGTTCCAGGATCTTCTCTTCGAAGAGGGTCCAAACACAGATGATGCCTGTCCAGAGAATCGTGGAAAGACAGGCAATGAAGCTCCTTGCTACAAAAGGATATCCGATATGAAGCAGCACCAGGCCGATGTACATCGGATGGCGTATTTTCGAATAGATGCCGGAAGTCACGAGTTTGTCCGGGTCCCCGACTCCGTGCTTCTTGAGCTCCGAATACAGGAACAAACCGATTCCGGCCGCTGCCAGGGCCGCACCCACGGGAATCGATACCGAGGTAGGTATGTTCATTTTTACAGGATCGGCGACGCTCCAGTAACCCCAACCGAAATACCCGAGGAAAGTCACGATGAGGGTCAGGTGGAAATTTATAACCGCCTTGCCCCTCGTGTAGCTGAAAACGTGGGTAGCCAGGCGCAGGAGGTAGCTGGTTAGACAGAGGATGGCTCCTGCAATCATCAAGATAAGGTCTAGCGAACCGATATCTTCTATTTTCAGGAAGGGCATCACGTATATTCTATATCTTCCCCTCCCGGTTGTACAGTTTTTCGAGATCAGAGTTCCGCGGACGGAGATCCGCGCACAGAGTTAGCTTTCCCCGCCGATAGAGCGGATCATCCGGCCGCGGCATCGTTCACTCCGAACGCACCGGTCCTGAATTGCGCGCTGCGGGGCACCGGCTGAACGGCCTTCAGCTCTGGTTTGCCCTGCCCGAGGATGTCGAGGAAAGCGAACCGGCTTTCTATCATTACCCGGAAGGAGATCTGCCCCGCAAGACGATCGACGGCGCCCGGGTCAGGGTGATGATCGGCTCGGCTTGCGGACTGGACTCTCCGGTCGAGACTTTTTTTCCGACCCTATACGCAGAGGCGGACCTTCCCTCTCCAGGTGGTCTTACCCTTCCCTCCCAGGTTGAGCAGCGGGGCGTCTATCTGGTTTCCGGCGCTTTGCGCCTGCAGACGGATGTCGAGCTTGCCGTACACAGCCTGGTTGTGTTTGAACCCGGAAGGGAGGTTCATCTGACCGCCCTGGAGGACAGCCGCATCGCAGTGATCGGGGAAAGCCCTTTGGGCAAACGCTTTATGTGGTGGAACTTCGTCTCATCGAGAAAAGAGCGGATCGAGCAGGCAAAATCCGACTGGAAGGACCGGCGTTTCCCTATGGTTCCGCAAGAGACGGAATCTTACCCGCTTCCGGACAGGGATGCTTTTTTCGAGATCAATAAAAAAGGGGTCAAACCGACCTGACCCCTTGTTTTCTGTTGCTTTGGATTAGCCGGGATTACCAGCTGTTGCGTGAGCCGCCGCCGCCGCTGCGGGAGCGATCCTCCCGAGGTTTGCTGACGTTCACCGTTAGGCTGCGGCCCTCGAGATCCGTGCCATTGAGTGCTTGGATAGCCTGTTCGGCCTCAGCTTGAGTGCTCATCTCGACGAAGCCGAAGCCCCGGGAACGATCGGTGTATCGGTCTGTAATGACCTTGGCAGATTCTACAGTCCCGTGGGACTCGAACAGTTCCGACAACTGCTCATCAGTAACAGAGTAGGGTAAACCACCCACGTATAATTTCTTGTTCATGTTCTCCTCCTAGAGAATCAAATCATCATCTTATTTGCCGAGGACCGTCAAAGGAGCAGAACCTGAGTCTGGTCGGTTACCCTGCCGGTACGAACCGCAAAATCGGAATGACCGGGTCTCTTTTTTTGTTTTTCCTTCAGGAGACCCGCTGCTGAATGTACTATAGAAAAATACTGTTTTATTCCTACGAAGTCAATCATATTATGCGATAAAGGGTTGGAGCGTTTTGCGCGCCCCGCTGCAGCAGGCGGACAATGCAGCAGGCGGCTACTTGAATCAGCCGCCTATTTGTGTTAAGATTGGTGCGTACGGTCTTATTTGAGAGTATAGGTACTTTCGGAGCATTTGACGTAAGTCCTGCCAGAAATACCGTGAGTCCCTTCATGAGGGTATCCCGCCTCCAGTCAGGTTGAGCACCGTCTGTCAAATAAAACCTGCGATAATCCGGGGGGAGTTCACTGCTCTCCCTGCAGCGACAGGTGGTTTAGCCGATGAAAATCCTTCTTGTTTCCCCGTGCAAGGACCCTGATTTCAAGAAGTCTAAGTTTCTCATGATCCCGCAACTCGCCCTGCATCTGATAGCCGGTCTGACTCCCCCCGAACACGAAGTGCGCATCCTCGAAGAGGAACTGGAAACAATAGACCTGGAAGAAGATTGCGACCTGGTGGGGATCAGCTGCATGACATCGAATGCCACCCGGGCTTATGTGCTGGCCCGGGAGTACAGGAAGCGTGGCCGGACCGTCGTGCTTGGTGGAGTGCATCCAACCCTTTTGCCCGACGAAGCCCTTCAGCATTGCGACGCCGTGGTGGTGGGTGAGGCCGAGGGGGTGTGGGATCAGGTGGTTGTGGACGCCGAAGCGGGGAAGCTGCAGAGGCTCTATCACCAGCCCTATCCCTCCCTGGAGCGATATATCGGCATGGGCAACCGCAGAAATACGAAAAAGAGACTCTTCGACGTAGTTCCCGTGATGACTACCCGCGGATGCCCCTACAACTGCGAGTTTTGCTGCGTGCACGATATCTTCGGGCGACGGATCAGGCACGTGCCGGTGGGCAATGTTGTTCGGGACATCGAAGAATCCGGCGGCAAGATCTTCATCTTTCTCGACGACAACATCATCGGCGATCCTGTGTACGCCAAACAGCTGTTTCGGGCCATCAAGCCACTGAAGATCAAATGGGTCGGACAGGCTTCCGTGTCGTTCATCAAGGATGAGGAGATGATGAGGTTAGCTAGCCAGAGCGGCTGCAAGGGGCTGTTCTTCGGTCTGGAGAGTGTATCCCCGGCTCAACTGAACCGGATGCGCAAGGCGATCAAAGAGATTGATAAGATCGGCGAGGCGGTCCAGAAAATAAAGGACTTTGGCATCTACTTCCATGCCTCCATGATCTTCGGCTTTGACAGCGATACAAAAGACAGCTTTGCGGATACACTGGATTTTCTCGAACAGAACCGCATCAGCTCGGCTTCGATCAACGTGCTCACACCGTATCCGGGAACCGAAGTGTTTCGAAGCCTCAAGGAACAGGGTCGATTGCTGACCGAAGACTGGCGCTACTACGACCACTCGACAACCGTATTCCAGCCGAAGAATATGACCCCTTTCGAGCTTCAGGCCGGCAGACTTTGGGTCATGAAGCAGTTTTCCCGGATGTCGTCGTCGCTGCGGCGCCTGCCCAACAATCTGGATTTCCCCCTGCTGCACCTGGCCATGAACCTGGGATTTCACGCAGCCTGCAAGCACGAGCTCCGGGAGCTGCCGGAGTTGGCGGCCCGGCTGTTCCCCGTTCCGGAAATCGAATTGTCGAAGCAGAGGGGTATCCCGCTGCGAAGCATCCGGGTAACGGATCTGTTGGCTCGCAGAGTGCTCAGGGCAGATGAAAACAGAGGGATCTGAAGAAGGAGCTGTCGATGCTGATTAAATACGGTTTGTATCTGGTTAACGTTCTGGTCAGAGCGTTCGAGAGCACCATCGGCTGGGTCGTGGGAGTAACGGATTCCCTCGGTGTGATCCGCGGTCCGAGGATCGTCGTGGAACGAGCGCTCCAGATCTTCGAATTACTCGACAGGTTGCTCGCAGTTGGCAAAGGATACCTCGAACAGGTGCGCAAGACATTGCGGTATCGGTTGTACTTCGAGGCCGTTACCGGGCCCATGCGGACCCGCTACAAAGAGCTGAAGCGGCGATAGAATCGAATTTCAACAATACTCTTTTTCCCCGCTGATCGGCGTTATTGAATATTTGCGCCGGACATGATGTATTACATGAGTTCGTGAAGCGGATGAGGTGCGTAAAATGACGGTAGAGTTTGTGGTAGTCCCCCCGCGGATCTTCCTCGTTTTACTGGCAGTGGTGCTGCTGATCGTGTTGCTGTCCACGTTTCTCAAGCGGGGAAGCATCGCAAGGAAAATGGCCGCCCTGGTGATTGTCCTTGCGGTTCTCGGGGTTGTGGCCTTCCTCTTCTATCGCCCCACCGTCGTGGCGGTAGGCGAGCAGGGAATTGCCGTGAAGCGGTTCCGGGAGCGTACCGTACCCTGGTCGGATGTGAGCGAGGCCGAATGGATCGAGGACCTTTCGGTTTCAGAGTACCGTCCGACCCGGCGCATCGTAGGTGTGGGCTTGGGGGCCTACAAGGTGGGAAAGTTTCGCCTTCGGAACGGGGTCGCGGTCCAGGTGGTGATGGAGCAGGATCGGGATGCCCTGTTTATCGGGACCGCGAGGGAAAACTACCTGTTCGCCCTGGACGAGAACGATGGACTGGTCGAGGCGGTCGGCCGTTTCCTCGAAGTAGGCGCTCAATAGCCGTTCACCCTAATTCACCAATTTGATGAAACCTCCCGATCGCTTTGAGCGTATATTGTCTTAACAGGCACACAGACAGGGGACTGATTGTTTGGCCGAAAAAAGTCACAAAGACAAGGACGCCCAGGACCTTTGGGCGGTTCAAGCCACCCTGAACGGGAATCCGGCGGCTTTTGAATCAATCGTAAAACGCTACACGCCCTTGCTCTACTCCCTGGCCTACCGGTTGCTGGGGCAGGGCGAGGAGGCGGAGGATGCGGTTCAGGAGATACTCGAAAAGGCGCTGCGGTCACTACCCCGTTTCAGAATTTCGAAGCGTTTTTTCCCATGGCTGTACACGATAGGATTGAACCATCTGCGTTCTGTAGAACGACGGCGTAGGCGCCGGAGCCGTTTCAAGATTCCAACAGCCGAATCGGAACGGATGCTGGAATCCCTGGATTCCGAACAGGGAGATCCGGTCAGGCGCAGCGAGCTCCAGGAAGGGGAGCAGCTGGCTCAGGAGGCGCTCGACAAGCTGCGCGGCGAATACCGGGAAGTTTTCGTCCTCAGGGCTATTCAGGGGCTCTCGGTGCAGGAAGTCGCCGAGGTGTTGAAGGTGCCCGAAGGTACGGTGAAGACCCATCTTCATCGGGCCCGAAAACAGATGATCGATTATCTTTCCCGGAAGGGCTGGGAATGAAACCGAATCGAGCCGCAGGCGTATAGTAAAGTGGAGCGAGACAGTGATAACCTGTGAACAGTGGAACGAACAGTTCAGAGGATGGCTCGATCAGGACTGGACGAGCCGGGCTGTGCCGCCGTGTCCGGTATCTATCCGGCGGCACGCGGAAAACTGCCCGCGCTGCGGTCCCCGGCTGCAGGCAGCCCTGCTGCTGGTTGAAGGCTCCCCCCTCGACCGCAGGCCCCCTCCCGGGTTGGCGGAGCGGATCGCCGCCCGTCTGAACACCGGGATGTCCGTACGTCCCAAGATCCGGCCGCTTTGGATCGGAATTCCCGCTGCAGCGCTGCTGTTTGTTGCGCTTGGGATCGGCCTGCTACTTCCGCGGCAGGGAAGAGGCCCCGAGGAAACGATAGTTGTCCGCTTCGAGCTTCAGGCCCCGGAGGCCCGAAATGTTGCGGTGGTGGGTAACTGGAATCGTTGGGATCCGGAGGCGCAGAAACTCGAGGATTCGGATGGGGACGGGATATGGGAAATAGAGATCCTTCTGAAACGGGGTGAGGAACACCAGTATCAGTTTCTGATCGACGGCCAGAACTGGATCCCGGATCCCGGGGCCCCCCTCCAGGTCGAAGACGGCTTCGGCGGAGTCAACTCCGTCCTGCAAATCTAGCAAATGGTAAGGAGAGAGAGAGGATGAAGATAACGGGAATTGCCATTGCGGCGTTGATGCTGCTGACCGCCCTGCCGCTGTGGACTCAGCAGTCGACCGGTGCAGCCGAATTAGAGCAAGCCCTGCAACAGCTGCTGGAGGAGAAAGACTGGAGTCCGGAGCAGCTGCAGAAGCTGCTGAATGAAAAGATCGACTGGGGCCAGGAAAGATTCCAAGATGCCGAGTTGGTCTCAACCTGTCTGGCCTATGCCAAGGAAGCAGCAGAGGAGACCGGCCCGTACGAAAAGGTTCAGTTGGCCCTTTCTGTGATGACTGCGGCTCAGCAGATGCGGGCTCTCGGCTTCGGCGAGCCCCAGATTATCCGGACTGCCTTGGACGGCACTCGGGAAGCGCTGGCGGAGTTGGCGAAACTGCAGCAGCTGAGCACGCAGGATGGAGCTGAAACCGGGGCCGGAGAGCTGATACGCAACCGGTTTGAACAGCAGGTACATGCCGCCATGAAACTTGCAGCACGGCACACGGTGCAGGCCAGGGAGCGGGCGGAGAGGGACAGCCGACCCGCGGATCTGCTGGTGCCACCCGGACCTCAGGGCCCGGCCGGACCGGGGCACTAACCCCACGGGGGCAACCGGCCCGGGTGACTTCGGAGGGTTCTTTCGTTGAAAAAAGCCATAGCTGCGGGAGGTATCCGACTCCCGCAACCTTTGTTCATTTTCATCCTCTGCGCTGCGCTGCTCGTGGTCGGTCTGCCGATCTACGCTCAGAGTGTCGAGTCCGCCCTGGAACGCAGCGGCTACTCGCAGACACATAAACATTCGATCATCACTTTTTTTGCCGAGGCAGAGCAATCCGAAATTCCCACCGATTTGCTTCTTCCCAAGCTCGAGGAGGGTATTGCCAAGGGCATCCCCGCGCCGAGGGTACTCGGCGCCTTGATGAAGGAAGCCGACAACCTCCTGCGAACCAGAGCACTGATGCTTCGCAGCGAGGAGGGCAGAATGCTCCTCGTCGATCCGGCCTCCTGGGCCCGGGCCGCCAACCTGCTCTCCGTGGGTGTAGCCGAAGATGAGATTGAACAACTGATCGCTCTCTGCGACGCCCGCATCGAAGGCTTTCGCCCGGCCTCCTACTTGTACGTCGCTGTGATGGAATGGGGACTCTCCGGGGATACGTCCCTCGATCTGATCGGAGCCCTGCTGTCTTCATCGATTCCCCTGGACAGCTACATGGGCGTCATGGATCTGCTGACAATCGGCAGAAGAAGGAGGATCGCACCGGAGGAGCTCGTTCAACGGATCCAGCAGCATTTGGGGCGCGCAAAATCGATCAAGGAGCTGGAAAAATGGATCTACTAGAGAAAATGTTGTCTCGCCGCAGGACGTGGATCGCCGCGGTTTTTCTGCTCGTTTTTGCAGGATTGTTTCCGGCCCACGGATATGCACCCACTTTGCTTGTCGGATTCTACGGACAGGAGTTTTTTTCCTCGGATCAGAGCGGCCAGGCGGGTATCCGGGGCAGCGCGCTGCTGTCCTGGCGCACGCTTATAGCGGATAATGCCTCCCTGGCTCTGTACGCCCGCAGTGTTGGGGATCTCAGCCCGCTGCGGGACGGGCAGCTCTACGATTCCCATACCCTCTCCCTCGACGCCCTGATCCGCAGCCGGTCGGGACGGATTCTCCTGGAAACGGGTCTCCTGGGTTCGGGGAACGGAACCATAGAAGGTCAGGCTCCCTACCTCCGACCGGATTGGCACGTCGGCTACGAGCACAGTGGGGATTATATTGTGACAGCGATCTCCTATTCGGGATACTACTGCTGGCAGCCGGAGGACACCGAGGATTCGCTATTCCAGGGGTTGACCCTGGGATTGGCGCTGGATCCCTCTATCCGGCTACGCTACGGTCTGGAGTTTCTCGGCGGCTGGGAAACCTGGACCGAAGGCAACCGTGACGATCTTCTCGGATCTGTGGAAGCATCGGCCGGAGGCCTGATCGGCTATTTCCACGACTGGTCGGTCGCCGCTCGCGGGGGGCTGCGGTGGTCCAGCCAGAGTGGGGAGAGCAATCTTTTTTTTGTCCTGGAGTCCGGCTGGGCTTGGAGCCCCCGCCGACAGCTTTCTTTGGAAGTGGATGCTTTTGCGCGGGAGGAGCTATACCTGTGGCCGGAGGCGGCTGCCCAGGAATATGATGAGTTTGCGGCGGGGTTGGATTTCCGCGGCGATTGGACTGCGAATGATCGGTTGTATCTCGTGACCGAACTGTCTGCAGCCCGCAGGTTTGCGGATGCCTCCCCGGAGAGACGTTGGATCGTGACCGCCCGGGCCGGAATCGAGTTCAGTTTCTGATACAATTGAGCGCTGGACGAGCAACTCTACAGAAGAGCTAGTCCCCTTGCGGCTGGATCAACTCGATGCGCTGCCACTTGCCGCCCCGGAAGCGCAGGAACATCACGATTCCCAGGACTATGACGAAGGCGATAAAAACGAGCCAGACCGCGACCGGATCCGCCTGAACGTATCGGATCAGGTAGATCGCTATCCCGGAAAAAAGCCAGTGCAGACCGATCGATACGCGCATCACCCAGCGGGTATCCCCGGCGCCCCTCAGAGCTCCGGTGAAAATGAGTTGGGCGGAATCGGCCAGTGTATACAGCGCGGCCAGCCTGAGCAGCACGATCGCCAGGGAGGCGATGTTTTCCGCGCCCGCCCCGAAACCGGAGGCGAAGGCACCGACCAGATATCGGGTGGCAAAGACAAACAACAGAACCATGGCACCGGAGTAAACCCAGGTGACCCGCAGGGCCACGTAGGTCGAGCGCCTGGCCTCCTCATGGTTGCCCGCACCGATGTTCTGACCGACCAGCGCTGTGGTGGCGTAACTCATACCCAGCATGGGAATGAAGGCGACTATATCCCAATTGAAGGTGATAGTGACCGCGGCGGCCACATCCGTGCCGTAGGAGTGCATGAATTGTAAGAAGAGGTTGAAGGCGGTTACGCTCAGAAACATCTCGAAGCCGGAGGGTATTCCGAAGCGCAGCAAACGGCTCATGATCTGAGGCCGGAAGCGCAGGGAGCGGTTCGTGTTGAACTGTGTGCGGTTTGCTCCCCGCAGGTAGAACAGCAGGAGGATGAAAAAGATCGTGGCGTTCCCCAGTATCGTGCCGATGGCCGCTCCCTTCAGACCCAGAGCCGGGAATCCCAGCTTGCCGAAAATGAGCACGTAGTTGGCCGGGATGTTGATCAGCATGCCCGCGAAGTTCGCCAGCATCACCACGGTAGTCCGCCCGATGCCGAGGAAAAATCCCGCCAAAGCGTTGCGAAGAACGAGAAAAACAGATCCGAATATCAAGGTCTGGAAGTACAGATATCCCAGCTCGATCTGCCGCGGCGCATGTCCGGCCACGACAAAGAAGTACCTCGCCAGGGGAGAAAGAGCCAGCAGGACCGGGTAGCAGAGCAGGGCGATCAGGATCGATTGAAAGGTCGCCTCCCCGCACTGGGGGTAGCGTTTCGCTCCGTAGTACTGGGCCACAATCGCCGTTACATACCCGACGGTGCCGATGAACAGGGAGCTCAACATGAACATGGTCAATCCCCCGGCCATCGACGCGGAGAGCTGCACCTCCCCGACCCGGGAGAGAAACACCCTGTCGACGAACATCATCATCGAATCCGAGGCCTGGGACACCACCATGGGCAGGGCGATTCTGAGAAGCCTCTGAAGCGTGGTATTGTGCGATTGCGCCATTCTGCAGAGCTAACTAGATGGGGTATTCGAATTCACGGCTGTCCCGGCTACAAACGCCCGGAGCGCAGGATGCCGATGAGGAACCAGATGCCCAGGATGCCTGCCGCGGTGAAGCCGACCAGCCCGGGAATCGGCATTCCGAACAGCCGGGGGCCCGCATCGATGCGCATGAAGAAGGAGGAGCTGACCAGAAGACCCGCTATGACAACGGCGAAGGAGAGGCGGTTCACCGACCGGTCGATCTCGCGAACCCGGGGATCCAGGTCTTCCCAATCCAGACTTATCTTTAGTTTCCCCGTGCGGGCTTTCTTCAACAGCTCATGTGCATTGTAGGGCAGGGACCGCAGGAACCTGCTCGTGTCGTCGAACAGGTCGAAGATCTTGTCCGGATCGACCCATTCCTTGACCCGGCTCATCCGAATACGCTCCACGAAAGGACGGGCGACTTCGATGACGTCGAAATCCGGATCCAGCTGTTTGCCCAGACTCTCTACTGTAACGACAACCTTGAGGGTCAGCGCCAGATCGACGGGCAGCGCGATCTGATAGCGGCGGATGACGGCGTTCAAGTCTGCAAAGATCTTGGCCACGGACAGATGCGCCAAGGGAATGTGGTGATAGTAGTTTACCAGTCGGGAAAGGTCGTAGCTCAGCTCCGTGCGCCGGGCCGCCTCATCCAGAAGTTCCAGGGTAAAGAACACCCGCATGAGCTTGTCCGGATCCTTGTTCACAAACGCCAGGAGCATTGTGACCAGGGCCTGCTTCATCTCTTCGTCGAGGATCCCCACCATCCCGAAATCCAGGGGCACCAGGACGCCGTCGGCACGCACGATGAAGTTGGCCGGATGGGGATCCGCGTTGTAGACGGCGTAGTCGAATAACTGCGCCAGCACGTACTTCGCTCCTGTGGTGGCGATTTTGCGCGTATCGATCCTCTGCTGCGCCAATGTATCGGAATCGGAGAGCCGAATACCCTCGATATACTCCATTACCAGAACGGTGCTGGTCGTCAGCTGCCACTGAACCCGGGGAATGTAGATATCTGACTGATGACGGAAATTTTCGCGGAACAGGTCCATGGTCCGGCCTTCGTAGTAGAAATCCAGTTCGAGGGTCAGGACCTTGGCGAAATGATCAACCAGGCGCACCGGCTTGTAGATACGGGCGCGTGGAAGATAACGCTCGATCAGCGAGGCCAGGTCGGAGAGAATCGCAAGATCCGAGCGGATCAACTCGGCGATTCCCGGCCGCTGGATTTTCAGAACGACCTCCTCGCCCTCCAAAGTAACGGCCCGGTGGACCTGAGCGATCGACGCCGAAGCCAGAGGTTCGGTTTCGATGCTGCGCAGCTTGCCGCGCCACCGTTCTCCAAGCGCCTTTTCGAGGACCGGTTCGAGCTTCTCGAAGGGCAGGGGGGAGGCTGCATATTGAAGTTTTTTCAACTCCGAGGTAATGGACTCCGGCAGCAAGTCGGGGCGCAGACTGAGCATCTGGCCTAATTTAGTAAAGGTCGGACCGAGCTCCTCGAGAAGCAGGCGCAGGCGTGCCCCAAAGGGCAGACGCCTTATTCGCCGCCCCCTGCGAATCTCGCTCACCTTCGATGTCAGCACCCGACGCCTGGTCGATCCCAGCGCTTCAGTCAGCTCCGTGAAGCCGTAGAAGACCAGGCGGGTGATGATCTGGCGATAGCGGCTGAGTTTATGGAGTCTGTGCCTCGGTGTCAGCAACATCGGTTTGCCATTCAAATAGGCGGTGGGATCACGACCTCTTTTATGCTTATCTCCCTTGCGGGAGTGCCTGCATAGGTCTTTCCCTCTTTGAGAACCTGATCCTTTGTAACCAGGCTTCTGATTCCCAGGGTTACGTTGTCCTCGATGATCACTCCCGGCATGATCGAGGAGTCAGCGCCGATCAGGCAATGGTCGCCGATCTTTACTCTCTTGACGATGAACCTGTCCTCGACCATGTGGCCGTAGATCTTGGCATTTCCCCCGATAAATGTGCCCTCACCGATTTCGGTCACGGAGGGGTCGAAGATGTGCTCCGTTCCGGATAGCGTGCTGGTTCTTCCGAGTTTCAGGCCGGCCAGCCGATAGATGTACCGGCGCAGGATCAGGATCCTGAAAGGGGTGAAAAGTTTCAGGGGCCACTGAAAAATCGCATTCAAGAGGACGAATCTGAAGAAGGAATCATCTCGAATGCTCACTTCATATGAGCCTTGCTTGCTCTTGAGTTTGAGCAATTTGATCATCAGGCCCGGAACCAGGGTTTCGGTGAAGATGAGCAGTATGAAAAGGAAAACCAGGATGAAGGCCAGCAGCACAACGTGAAGGGGGTTGTAGAAATCCAACACCCGAACCGCCAAGAGAAACAGGAACAGAGGAGGGAGCAGCCCTATAGAGAGTGCCGTGTAGGGGACCAGTATGATGAGCATGGCGCGATAGATAGATCTGAAGGTACAATCCATCTTCGGGAGTCCGCCGCGATAACCTTTATCTGCCACCCGCCTTCCCGCAAAATCGATTTTAGAGTACCATGCTATCTTAGATGTGCCTCCTAGGCAAGCACCGGATAAGGCACGCTTGACTCCGGCTTGGTTGTACTGAATCGTTTCCGGTAGCGAGATCTCAGACATCGAAGCCGATATACAAATGCAGGAATGAAGGAATCATCCAGACCAGGGTCACTGACGGTCCGTCTAGTCACCTTTTCTCAGAGGCATCCCCTCCTCATCATCGTGCTCGTGGGCCTCATCACCCTTGTTCTCGGTTACTTCGCCACACAGGTCCAGATCCGGTCGGAGCTCGAAGTCCTCATTCCCGAAGACGAGGAGATGACCCAGCTCATCCAGAAGTACAGGGGTGATAGTACGGATGCGAACTATCTGATGTTGGCCGTCGAACGGGCCGATCCCTTTGAACCGGAGGCGTTGAAGGCCTTTGCCGAAGCGATTGAACAGGTCGGTAAGATTCCCAGCATCGAAACGGTGATTCATCCCTTCAACATAGTCAGTTTCAGAAAGCGGGGATCCAAACTGGAGATCCTGCCGCCGGTGGAAAAGCCGCCGCAGCGGCAAGAAGAACTTGCCCAATTCCGCGAGATGTTGTCCTCCGATCCCATTGCCGGGAGCTTGCTTCTTTCGAAGGATGGCAAAGTCCTGAGCGCTCTGTTCGAAACGGACAATCTGGAGGACTCCCCTGCTGACGTGCGTGCCTTTCAGCGAATCGCCGCTTCCCTGCAGCAGCACTACAAGGTGTACACAACAGGGGTGGCTTTAGCGACCTTCAGGGGAACCGAGTACGTGACCAAAGACCTGCCCAGACTCCTGGTGTTGACCGCAGCCTTCATTCTGCTGATCTACTACCTGGGTTTCAGATCCCTGCGGGCAGTCTCTCTTCCGATGGTCGTGGTGGGCCTGGGAACCATTTGGACAGTCGGCTTTATGAGTCTTCTGGGGTTCAGCATCACAATGGTGAGCATAGCAACCCCTCCCCTGGTGCTCACATTGGGCAGTTCCTACAGCATCCATATCCTGAACCAGTACTATCGTGAAGGGGCGCACAAAAACGGGAAGGGTCATTGGATCGTTCTGTCCGTCTCTCACATCCAGCGGACTATATTTCTCGCCTCGGCCACTACGGTGATCGGTTTCGCCAGCCTGCTGGCTACGAAGACTTCCCAGATTCAGGAGTTTGGTCTCTCGACAAGCCTGGGCATTATTTCCTGCGCCCTTCTATCGCTGTTCTTCCTGCCCACCGTGCTTTCCCTGTTGAAACCCCCCTCTATCGGCCAAACCAGGCGTGTACTGCGAGGCGGGTTGCACCGCACAATGCAGGGCTTGAGCCGGTTCGCATTGCGACACCCGATCCCGATTCTCTCCGGCGTGGTCGTTATCGCAGTCGTGTTCGGGCTGAGCGTCAACAGGATCGGTCATCAGTACGACTATTTCACCTACTTCCCGAAAAATGAGAAGCTCGTACAGGATACACAGTACCTGGCGGAAAAACTCGGCGGGTTTCAGCAGCTCAACTTCACTTTGGCTGCTCCGAATGGAGAAAAAAACTACTTTCTCTCCCAAGAAGTTCTGGAGAAGGTCGACCAGTTCGAAAAGGAATTGCTGAACAATCCTTACGTGATGAACACGACCTCCTTCACCTCGTATCTGAAACACCTGAACCAAGTGATGACCGGGCAGTACTCGATCCCCCAAACCCGAGGCTTGATCCTGCTGCTGGCCCGCTACATCAAAGCTATATCCGCGACCCAGTCTGCAGACAACAGCTTATTGAACGTGATGGCCAATGAGGATTTCTCTCAGCTCACTATCACCTTCAGGGTCTACAGCCTGAAGGAAGCCCACTACCTGTTCGAGGGTGAACTGGCGGTTCTGGCGGAGCAGATCTATCGAGATGCCCGGAGATTGCTGCCCGCGGAGATCGAGGGCGAATTATGGGGAAACAGTCTCCGTTTCCTCTCGGTATCGCGAATCGTGAATCGGGATCAGCGGGTTTCTCTGCTGATATCCTTCCTGCTGATCTTCGTGACGACCTCGATCGCCTTTCGATCGCTGTTCTACGGGTTCTGCTCGCTGTTTCCTCTGATGACGGGGATTATCATCAATTTTATCGTAATGGCCCTGTTCAAGATCCCCCTGGACATGACCACCGTGATGATAGGAAATATCGCCGTGGGAGTCGGGGTGGACAATTCGATCCACCTTCTGCTGCAGTTCAGAAAACAGAAGAAAAACTACCCAGATGACATCTCCAGGGTTTTCGAGAATACCCTGACCATAACCGGACGGCCTATCCTGCTCACCTCCGCCTCGATCGTGGGGGGGCTGCTGATTCTCGTGTTTGCGAGTTTTGTGCCCATCGTTTACTTCGGCATCCTGGTTTCCCTGACCCTCTTTGCTACGGCGATCGGTTCCCTGGTCGTGCTGCCGGTTATCCTGTCCCTGGCTATGAGGTGGTCCCGGGGGCGTGCTGGGCCAGAAAAGGTAAAGGAGAGGATGCATAATGGACCAGCGAGATCGAGAGAAGATCGAGAAAATAATCAAGGACCGGCGCTGGGCGGATGAAAGGCTCTCCGGTTCGGGATCCTGTGTATATCGGGCCTTTCTGGAAATGGAGAAAGCCGCTTATTCCGGAAATGCCCTCTCGAAGATGCACAAGGAACTGATCGCGGTGGGCATCTCCCTGGTACTGGCCTGCGAATCCTGCCTGGAGTGGCATATTCATCAGGCCCTCGAAGCCGGGGCCGGTGCGGAGCAGATCCTGGAAGCTATCGAGGTGGGCATCGAGATGGGAGGCGGGCCGGCGACTGTTTCCAGCCGTTTCGCCTTGAAGGTTCTGGAATACTACTCCCAGGCGGAGCGTGACGGATAGGCCGGGGCAAAATGTTTGACATTGCCCTGAAAATAGGTTAGAATTCAAATAGTTATATTATTTATAATATAAATTCTAACTAATGAATTCGTCGATGAATACGGATAACATGGCGGCGAGGATCCTCACCACTTTCCCCCTGTTCATGCACAAGGTGTTTCACGATTTTCATCCCGCTTCGGGAGCACTCGATCTGAATAAAACCCACATGAAGGTGCTGATGATCATCTACATCGAGAACAACCCCTACATGACCAGGGTTTGCCATCACATGAACATGGAGAAGGGATCCCTGACCCCAGTTGTCGACAGGTTGATACGGATGAAACTGGTGGAGCGAAGCCGCAATGCCGGAGATCGCCGTAAGGTGAACCTCCACCTGACCGAGTTGGGACTGAGTCTGGTCCAGGCGAACCTGCATCGGGCCCACCGGCATATCCTGGAAAAACTGAAACACCTCCCGAAGGCGCAGATGCAGCGGTTCAAGAACGCACTCTTGGATCTGCACGAGATCACGTCACAGCTGTAGGAGTTCTGAAATCGTGGGCCAAGCCCGGGCTGACCAGATGCTGGGAACCCAGAGCATCGGAAAACTGCTGATTCGCCTGTCCGTTCCAGCCACGGTGGCCATGCTGGTAATGGCGCTGTACAACGTTGTGGACACGATCTTCGTCGGCCGGGGAGTCGGTACCGAGGCCATCGGCGGTCTGACCATCGCCTTCCCCTTCCAGATCATCGTTATGGCCTTCGCCGGCATGATCGGTTTCGGCACCGCCTCGGTGGTCTCCCGAAACCTGGGCGCAGGCAATCGGGAGCGGGCCTGCGCCGCCGCGGGCAACGCCTTTACCGTTTCCATCGGTTTCGGGCTGCTCACCACGCTCTTGGGCTACACCCTGCTCGATCCGATACTGCGCCTGTTCGGCGCCACCCCGGTGCTGTTGGGCTATGCCCGGGAGTATCTGTCGGTGATCCTTGCAGGGAGCGCATTCATCACCTTCTCGATGGCCACCAACAACATCGTCCGGGCTGAAGGCAGGGCCGCTGTGGCCATGCTCACCATGGTTCTGGGGGCTGTGGCCAATATGATCCTGGATCCGATCTTCATCTTCGTTTTGAAGATGGGCATCCGGGGGGCGGCCCTTGCCACGGTGATCTCCCAGTTTCTCTCTTTCCTCTTCCTGCTGTTCTTCTATCTCAGCGGCAGAAGCTCGCTGAAGATACGTCCAGTCCATCTCAAGCCGGTGGGTGGCGTGCTGAAAGAGGTCTTTGCTCTGGGCGTTGCCGCCTTCGTCCGCCAGGGGGGGATGAGCATCATTCTCATCCTGGCGAACAACCTCCTAGGCCGTTACGGCGGGGATATCTACATCTCGGTGTTCGGTGTGATCTTCCGGATCCTGCACTTCGTGATGATGCCCCTCATGGGCCTGGTGCAGGGATTCCAGCCGATCACCGGCTACAACTACGGAGCGGGCAAGATCGACAGGGTAAAACACGGGGTGCGCCTTTCGCTCCTGATTTCCTCCTCCGTCGCGGTTCTCGGATTTCTCCTTCTCTCCCTGCTTCCAGGTCCGATTTTCCGGATATTCTCGACGGATCCGAATCTCATTCAAGCGGGTATACCGGCACTGCGGGTGATCGTCCTGGTCATACCCTTCGTCGGGATTCAGATGATCGGCGCTTCCTACTTCCAGGCCGTGGGCAAGGTCAGGCCGGCTTTCTTCCTCGGTCTGTCCCGTCGGTTCATCTTCCTGCTGCCGATGATGATCGTCCTGCCCCTGGCCTTCGGACTATGGGGATTGTTTGCCGCCTATCCGGTGGCGGACTTTCTATCCACCCTGGTAACGGGATTGTGGTTGTGGAAGGACGTGCGCTCCCTGAGGGCTTCGGCGCCTAGATGACCGCTGCCCGAGTCTGTTTGATCACCCGGATCCCCATCTCTCCGGCATTTTGCGGTTTCCCGTTTTAATCCGGCGCCCCTCAAACGTACTTGTTCACGCAGTGCAGGGCGATGAAGCTCTCCACCGAAACGATGGAATCGATCTTGGCCAGCTCAGTGCTGAGGAACTTGATGATGTTGTACGGCTCCACATAGACTTCGATAAGCAGATCGTAGCGGCCGGTCACAACGGACACGGACTTGACGCAGTTTAATTTCGCCACCGCGTTGGAAATATTGATGCTGTCTCGATTGACTGCGATCTTTATGCCCATATAGACCAGCGCCTCATCGGTACGCTCGTTTGGATTGGTCAGCCCGATAATACGCAGGAACTCATGATCGGTGAGCTTCTTGATGCGGTTGCGAACAGTGCCCTCGGAGACACCTGTTTTTTCAGCGATCTCCTTGTTCGGGGCACGGCCGTTTTTTTCCAGAATTCTAATAATTTCCCAGTCGAGCTTATCGATTTGCAGGCTCATTGCTTTGCGTCCTCTCCTCGCGGGATTGTAAAGCGCCGTTAATCTATCGGCAACGGAGTGTCGACCGGTTCATTATATCACATTCTCACTGATTGTGAATATCGTAAAATAAAAATTAATACTTACATTATTGACAATAATATTTCAATAAATTATGCTAAATGTAGTTTGCTGGCGGATTGATTTCATCCGTCTGAAGTCGACCGCGCACGGAGGACAACCATGAACCTGGCCTCACGTTTTACCAAACTCGGAACCGAGACGGCCTTTGCCGTGGCTGCGGAGGCCCGCCGCTATCTCGATCGGGGTGCCCGGGTCTTTCCCTTCCACCTGGGGGACATCGATCTCAAGACTCCGGAGAACATCATCGAGGCGGCCAACAGGGCGATAAGAGAGGGCAAGACCGGCTACTGTTCCAACTACGGCGTCCAGGAGCTGCGGGAAGCCCTGGCAGAGGATATTAACCGTTCCCACAGCACCTCATACAGCGGCGCCAACGTGGCTATCCAGCCGGGGGGCAAACCGGTCATTCAGAAGTTTTTTCTCTCCCTGATGAATCCGGGCGACGAGGTGCTGATTCCCACCCCCGGTTATCCGATCTACGAGTCGGTCGTGACCTTCCACGGGGGAACGCCCGTCCTCTATCCGTACCGGGAAGGATCCGCAGGTTTTCGTCTCGATCTGGACGATTTGGAGAAGCGCATCACCCCGGCTACCCGCCTGCTGGTTTTCAACAACCTGCAGAATCCGACGGGTGCGGAGGAGGACGAGCGGGGTCTGGCCGCTTTGAGCGAGCTGGTGCTGCGCCACGATCTGCAGGTCCTCTGCGACGAGGCCTACTTCGATATTCGCTACGAAGGGCAGTCCCGCTCATTGGTTTCCTTCCCGGGAATGGAGGAGCGCTGCCTGATTCTCTACACTTTCTCCAAGAAATATGCTATGACCGGCTGGCGATTGGGTGCTGCCGTGGGTCCGGAGGAGCTGGTGGAGGGCATAGCCAAGCTAAGTGTAAATGACGAGTCCTGCTCCAACCACTTCGTTCAGTACGCCGGGCTGGAAGCCCTGACCGGTCCCCAGGACGGGTCCAAAGCCATCATCCGCACCTTGAAGCAGCGCCGCGACCGCTGCCACCAGCTGCTGAGCGCTATCCCGGATCTGCACTGCTTCCGGCCGAACGCCACCTTCTACCTGTTTCCCAACGTGACGGGGGTGATGAAGCGGATGGGTTTGGAGGACTACGAGGGGTTTCGCAAGGCGGTTCTGGATGCTACGGGGGTTTCCTTCTGCACCCGTCTGCACTTCGGCACGCCCCTTCCCGGGGAGCGGGAGCGCTACATCCGGCTGTCGTATTCCGGTATCGATCTGGAGGGGATCGAGGAGGGGATCGAACGGCTGCGGTCATTCGTCATGGGAGCTGGGTCGAAGAGAAAGGTGAAGAGTGCATGAAGAACAGTACTTCCAAGAACAACGAGCTCGAGGGATTGAATCATCCCTTCCCTCACTGGGAAAAAACTAAGGATCTGATCGATCAGCTGATCGACGTCATCCTCAACTACCGCCAGAGCGGGCACCCGGGAGGCTCCCGCTCCAAAGTGTACATCCTGCTGGCCACGCTCCTGAGCGGGGTGATGCGCTGGGATATCCGGGATCCGGGCCGCCGCTTCGCCGACCGCTTCGTTCTGGGCGCGGGTCACACCATACCCCTTGTGTACTGTACCCTGGCGGTGCTCAACGAAGCTCTGCGCATTAAGCACCGGCAGACCGGGGATTCCCGCTACCAGGTGCGGGATCCTGAACATAGAGCCCTGTACTGGGAGCACCTGCTGGGCTTCCGCCATCGCGGCGGATTGTCCGGCCACGCGGAGATGCAGGGCCGGACCCTGTTTCTCAAGTTCAACACCGGCCCATCGGGCCACGGCAGCCCGGCGGCCGCCGGCATCGCCCTGGCCCTCAAGCGTTCCGGCGCAGAAGGGGTGAAGGCGTTCGTCCTGGAGGGAGAGGGGGGCTTGACCCCCGGTGCCACCCATGAGACGGCCAACTCCGCCTGGGGCCTGGCCCTGGACAACCTGGTCTATCTGGTGGACTGGAACGACTTCGGCATCGACGACCACCCGGTCAGCCACTCGGTGTACGGCAGCCCGACGGACTGGTTCTCCTCCCACGGTTGGAGGACGGCGGGAACCGAGGAGGGAGAGAATTGGGAAGCGATCACCCGGGTACTGGTGGAGACGGTTCAGAGAGGCGAACCGGCAGAGACGAACAATCCAGACAGGGCTCCAGCAGCCGTGTGGTTCAAGACCCGCAAAGGCCGGGGCTACCTCAAGTACGACAACGCCTCCCACGGGTCTCCTCACCCGCAAAACAGTGAGAAGTATTGGAATACCAAACAGCCCTTCGCGGAGAAGTACGCCGTGAGCTTCGCCAACTTCGGAGGCGCCCCTCCAACTGACGCGGAAGCCCTGCAGAAGGAGTTCCGCGACAATCTGGAAGCGGTGATCGGGGTGCTGCATAGGGATCAAGCCCTGGTAGACTATCTGGCCGACCGGTTGGTCGAGCTGGGGCAGAGCGTGCCCCGGGAGATACCCTCTTTTCGCCTCGGCCGGGCTGCGGGGAAGGGCGGAAAGGGAAGCAGGGGCGGGGGTAGCGGTCCTTTCGCCGACCCGAGGCTGTACGACGCGAAAGCGTACCCGCCGGAGCTTTTTGCCCAAGCCGGGCAGATGCGGGCCAACCGGGAAGCCCTGGCGCGCTGGGGGGCCTGGGTCAACGCGCTGGGCGCCCGGGAGTACGGGCAGCCCCTGTTCCTGGCCAGCTCTGCGGACCTGGCCGGCTCCACCAACATCAGCGGCTTCGCCGCGGCCTTCGGGTCCTTCGAGGGCTACGGCTGGTACGAACGCCACGGCAGCGGCGAAGGGGCGCTGCTGCCCCAGGAGATCACCGAGTTCGCCAACGCCGGCATCATGGCCGGACTGGCCACGGTGAATCTCTCCGAGGATCCTGAAAGCGAGTTCCAGGGATTCTGGGGGACCACCTCCACCTACGGTTCCTTCTCCTACCTGCTTTACGGCATGATGAGGCTGTTCAGCCAGCTGGCCCAGGACTGCGAGTGGAAGCTCGGCAAGGTGCTTTGGGTGGCGGGCCATTCCGGGCCGGAGACCGCCGACGACAGCCGCACCCACTTCGGTATCTTCGCCCCCGGGGTAACCCAGCTGTTCCCCAAGGGGCAGATCATCAACCTCCATCCCTGGGAGTTCAACGAGGTGCCGGTCCTGCTGGCAGCGGCGTTGAAGCGGGACGTGCCGGTGGTGGCGCTGCACCTCACCCGGCCCAAGATCGAGATCCCCCACCGGGAAGATCTCGGCATCCCCTCACACTTCGAGGCGGCCCGGGGAGCCTACGTGATTCGGGAGGCAGATTCCGGGCGACCCCGGGGAGGCACGGTGATCGTGCAGGGCACCAGCGCCGTGGCCGCGGTAATCCGCATCCTTCCGGATCTGGCCGATTTGAACGTCAAGGTGGTTTGCGCCACCAGCCCCCAGTTGTTCGCCGCTCAAGGCGAAGCCTACAGGCTGCAGGTCCTCTCCGAGGCCGAGCGCCTGGACTCCACGGTAATCACCACGCAGGCGCGCTGGTTGATGCACGACTGGCTGTACAGCAGGATCGGGGAGGAGTATGCTCTGTCCTCCGATTGGGACGATCGCTGGCGCACCGGGGGGACCCTGGAGGAGGTCCTGGAGGAAGCCCATCTGTCGCCGGATTATATCCTCCAGGGGGTCAAGCGATTCGTGGATTCCAGGCCCGAGCGGCTGGCCCGACTGCAGGCGGCCGCTCCGTAGAGGCCTGAGAAGAGGCGGGCTAATCGAACCTGCTTACTTGAACACAGCCAGATTAATTCCCAGGACCGCGCAGGTCTGCGATATCGGCTTTCAGATCATCCCGCACGTTCAGATCGCTGCCAACCATTTGCTCCCGCAGGCCGGATATCTCCACTTTCAGGCGCTTTTCCGAGTCGGCGAGAAACGCCTTTTTGGCGGCCATGATCGCCAAGCTGTTCGGTTTGCCCGGGTCGAGCTCGTTTGATCGCATGTATTCGGCCTTGAAATCGCTGAAGGGGAGCTAAACGGAGAAGTCATCGAGAAGCAGCTGATCCTTCATGTCGTTGCCCCGGGAGGTTATGATTGTCTGGAAACCTGCAAGTGCCAGGATTGTCAGAATCAGGATTTTCTTCACATCGATTTCTCGTGCTGTTGCCAAGTCTACCAACAATATAGGTAATCGCCGACCCGGCCGCCAGCACTCGCGGATCCCCCGAACCCGTGAGCACTACTCCGGTGCCTCCGCTCGAAACAGGGTGTAAGTATAGAAGCCGTAGTAGTCGGAGCGGTCCAGGATA
>Ga0315553_10001066_pt1 | contig 23317 bp, 24 predicted proteins | sample SalMarSW160140MG_FD_203099 | JGI IMG/M metagenome (GOLD analysis project Ga0315553, IMG submission 203099) | Salt marsh sediment microbial communities from the Plum Island Ecosystem LTER, Massachusetts, United States - Salt Marsh Sediment SW1601-40 ... | reverse complement strand
CCGCGGCGGCCGAGCCCGCGCTCGATCCCGACACCGTCGTCGCCAAGGTCGGCGACGCGACCGTGACCGAGAAGCAGTTGCAGATCGCGAGGGAGGCCTTCGCCGGCGAGCTCGCCAACGTCCCTGAGCCGCAGTGGCGCAGCGTGCTCATCGACGCCGTCGTCAATATGGAGCTCCTCGCCCTCGCTGCCCACGACGAGGGCTTGGACCAGGGGCCCGACTTCGCCGCGCGGGTTGAATTCCTGAAGCTGCAGGCGATGCGCAACCGCTATGTCGACCACGCGATCGTGAACGGGGTGACGGACGAGGAGCTGCAGCAAAACTACCAGACGCTTGTGGTCGACGCGCACAAGCCGGCGCCGCAGGTGCGCGCCCGCCACATTCTGGTCGACACCAAGGAAGAGGCGGAGAAGATTATCGAAGAGCTCAAGGGCGGCGCCGACTTCGCCGATCTCGCCAAGCAATCGAAGGATCCGAGCGGCCAGAACGGCGGCGACCTCGGCTTCTTCGGCCAGGGCCAGATGGTTCCCGAATTTGAGAAGGCGGCCTTTGCGCTCGAGCCGGGTCAGTTCACCGAGGAGCCGGTGCAGAGTCAGTTCGGCTGGCATGTCATCAAGGTCGAAGAAAAGCGCATGAGCGAGCCGCCAGCGTTCGCCGACGTCGAGGCGCAGCTCAAGAACTATCTGATCCGGCAGAAGTTCGAGACCGTCCTGGCGGGGCTGCGCGACAAGTATCCGGTGGAGATCGTCGACCCGACGGCAGGACCGGCCGCGCCTGAGGCCGCGCCTGACGCCGCGCCGGCCGACGCGGCCCCGGCCGAAGACCCGAAGCCTTAAGCAACAGCCGGTCGTCGCCGTCGATGGCCGATCCGGTCTCTCCGTTCGCCCCGGCCTCATATCCCGAGGCGCCGGCGCTTGCCGGTATCCGCTTGGCGACCGCCGAGGCCGGCATCCGCTACAAGGGGCGGACCGACCTTCTCCTGGTCCGCTTCGACCCGGTTGCGACGGTCGCCGGGGTCCTCACCAAATCGCGTTGCGCCGCTGCGCCGGTCGATTGGGACCGCGAACGCTTGAAGGGCGGCAAGGCGCGGGCGCTCGTCGTCAATTCCGGCAACGCCAACGCCTTCACAGGGATGAAGGGGCGGCAGGCGGTCGAGGCGACGGCCGCCGCAGCGGCTAGCGCTCTCGGCTGCGACACGAGCGAGGTTTTCCTCGCCTCGACCGGCGTGATCGGCGAGCCGCTCGACCCGAAGCCCTTCGCCGACAACCTCGCGCGCCTGGCGACGGAGGCGCGTCCGGGTGCCTTCCTCGACGCTGCCCGCGCGATCATGACCACCGACACGTTCCCCAAGCTCGCGACGCGAACCGTCCATCTCGGCTCGGGCGATGTGACCGTCAACGGCATCGCCAAGGGCTCCGGCATGATCGCGCCCGACATGGCGACCATGCTCTCCTTCATCTTCACGGACGCCGCGATCGCACCGGTCGCCCTGCAGGCCGCTCTCGAAGAGGCAGTCGCCGGCAGCTTCAACGCGATCACCGTCGACGGCGACACCTCGACCTCGGACACCGTGCTTGCCTTCGCGACCGGGGACGCGGTGTCGCGCGGCGTGCCGGCGCTCGAATCCGACGGCGATGCGCTTCGGCGCTTCGAGGCGGCGCTCGCCGAGCTCTGCCGCGAGCTGGCGCATCTCGTCGTGCGCGACGGGGAGGGTGCCTCGAAGTTCGTCGAGGTGGTCGTAAGCGGGGCGGAGACGGACGCCTCCGCCAAGCGCGTCGCGCTTTCGATCGCCAACTCCCCCCTCGTCAAGACGGCGCTCGCCGGCGAGGACGCCAATTGGGGCCGTGTGGTGATGGCGGTCGGCAAGGCCGGCGAGCCGGCCGATCGCGACAGGCTCGCGATCTGGTTCGGCGAGCATCGCGTCGCCCATTCCGGCGAGCGCGATCCCTCCTACTCGGAGGAGAGCGTATCGGAGTACATGAAGCGGCCCGAACTCGTGCTCCGTGCCGACCTGGGGATCGGCGACGGCAAGGCCACGGTTTGGACCTGCGATCTCACCGCCGGCTACATTGCCATCAACGCCGACTACCGGAGCTAGTGAGCCGGCTATGAAGCCGCTCCTTCTGGTTGCCGCCTGCGCGCTGATCGACGTCGACAACCGCGTGCTGATCGCCAAGCGGCCGGAAGGGAGGCCGCTCGCGGGCCTCTGGGAATTCCCGGGGGGTAAGGTGGAAGAGGGAGAAACGCCGGAGGAGGCGCTGATCCGCGAGCTTTCAGAGGAACTGACGGTAAAGGTGACGAAGCCTTGCCTCGCCCCCCTGACTTTTAGCACCTACGATTATCCAGAATTTCATCTTTTGTTGGCACTTTTCATCTGCCGCAGATGGGAAGGGAGCGTCGTGGCCAGGGAAGCCCAGGAGATCAAGTGGGTTAGGGCGAACAGGCTGAGGGAGTTCCCGATGCCGCCCGCCGACGCGCCGTTGATCAGCCACCTTGCCGATCTCCTCTGAGCAGGACGAAGCTCTTGCGAACCCGCGCATGGATAGCGCGCTTCTTCGCCGATGAGAGGGGCGCGACCGCGATCGAATACGGCATCATCTGCGGGATGATCGCCGTCGTCATCCTTGCGATCGCCGCGACGGGCGGCGCGCTCGACGTCCTCTACGACAAAATGGCGGCGATCGCCGTCGCCCTGGTCAAATAGCGCGTTAACGCCCGCACCGGGCGGCTGCTTCTACCGGTTCTCGGGCGGCGACCAGCCGGAGAGCGACACGATGTCGAAGGTCGCACGCACCCGTCCGTCTGGATCGCTGAAGCGTTCCGCGTAGATCGCCGCGGCGCGGAGAAACATCTCCTTTCGCGCCGGACGGCGCTCCCGCTCGGGTGAAGCGTTCGACGCGCCCATGGCCCTGAGGTCGCGGAAGAGATCGAATGCGGTGTCGTAGCGCACGATGAGCGCATCGCGGTCGGCGACCGGGAGCGCGAAGCCCGCGCGCTGGAGGAGTCCTCCAAGGTCGCGGACGTCCGCCGCCGGCACGATGCGGGGGCTTGCGCCGCCGCGAACCTCGCTCTCCGCCACCGCCATCGCTTCGCGAAGCTCGGCCAGTGTCTGTCCGCCGGTCATGGCCGCCAGCAGGAGGCCGTCCGGCTTGAGCGCCGCGCGGATCTGGATGAGAGCGCCGGGAAGGTCGTTGGTCCATTGCAGCGCAAGGACCGACGCGAAGAGGTCGACCGAGCCCGGTGCGAGCGGAAGCGCCTCCTCGTCGCCGACGAATCCGTCTGCACCCTCGCGCGCGAAGGCGCGCTCCGACTGCTCGAGCCGGAAGACGCTCCCGACCTTGCCGGAAGCGAGCAGGCCATCGGCGAGCGCCGCCGTCTGCCCGCCATGCGCAACGGCGACGTCGAAGCGACGGTCGATGGTCGTGAGGCGTTCGACGAGGTCCTCGGCGACGTGTTCGACGAGGAATCCGGAACGCGGGTCGCCGCGGCGATGCGCACGCGCGATGCGGCGGCGGAGAAGTCGCTTGTCGGTGATCTCGGCGACCATGGGTGACCCGGCTCGAGCGCCGCGATAGCATGCCGCCATGCTGGCGCTCAAACGCACCGACCTCAGCCTTGCGCGTTTGGCGCGCCTGGCCACCGACCTGGTGCTGCCGCCCACCTGTCCGGGGTGCGGACGCGCCGTCCATGACAGCAATGCGCTCTGCGCCGCATGCTGGGCCGCGATCCGCTTCATCGCGCCGCCGCTTTGTCCGGTCTACGGGACACCTTTTGCCTTCGATCTCGGCGAGGGCCTCGTCTCGGCCGAGGCGATCGCCGACCCGCCGCCGTTCCGGCGCGCACGCGCCGCCGCGGTCTACGGCGACGTGGCGCGGCGGCTCGTGCTCGAGATGAAGTATCACGACCGGCCGCATCTCGCCGAGATCATGGCGAAGGCCATGGTTCGCGCCGGCCGGCCGCTTCTCGCCGACAGCGGCCTGATCGTGCCGGTGCCCCTCTATCGCTGGAGATTGTGGCGCCGCCGATTCAACCAGGCGGCGCTGCTTTCGGCGAGTATTTCGCGACTTACGGGCGTGCCGTATGATCCCTTCGTAGTCGAGCGGGTCAAGGCGACCCGCCAACAGGTCGGGCTCACCGCCGCCCAGCGGGCCGACAACGTGCGCGGCGCGTTCCGTGTTCCGGAGGCCATGGCGGCGAGGGTCGCCGGTCGCGATGTTCTCCTCATCGACGACGTCTACACGTCCGGGGCGACCGCCAAGGCGGCGTCCCGCGCCCTCCTTCGCGCCGGGGCGGCGGCCGTCGACGTTCTGACCTTCGCCCGGGTGACCCGGTGAACCCTTCTTTTGCAAATGTTATGTGAAATTCCATATACTTGGGCGGGACTGGATATTCACGAGCGCCGCGATGCCCCGAGTGACCATCTACACCCGCAGGTTCTGCGGCTACTGCACGGCCGCGAAGCGCCTGCTGACGGATAAGGGTGTCGCCTTCGACGAAATCGACGCGACCGGGGCTGCCGACAGGCGGCAGGAGATGATCGAGCGCTCCGGGCGTTTCACCTTCCCGCAAATCTTCGTCGGCGAGCGCCACGTCGGCGGCTGCGACGAGCTCTATGCCCTGAACGCGCGCGGCGAGCTCGATCCGCTGCTTGCCTCCGAGGCCGCAGCATGAAGTTCAAGGCGGCCTGCGTCCAGCTTCGCTCCTCGACCGATGTCGCGGAGAACATCGCGACTGTGGAGCGGCTCGCGCGCGAGGCCGTCGCCGCCGGCGCGAGCTACGTGCAGACTCCGGAGATGACCAACATCGTGCAGCGGAAGCGCGCTGCGCTTGCTGAGGCCATCGCGCCGGAGCAATCCGATCCTGCCGTGAAGCGCTTTGCGGCGCTCGCCGCCGAGCTCGGCATCGTGCTCCACATCGGCTCGCTGGCGCTTCAGGCCGCCGACGGCAAGATCGCCAACCGCGCGCTCGTCTTCGGCAAGAAGGGCGAGGTGCTCGCCCGCTACGACAAGATCCATCTCTTCGACGTCGATCTTCCCAACGGTGAGAGCTGGCGCGAATCCGCTGTCTATCATCCCGGCGATCACGCCGTCGTCGTCGACCTGCCGTGGCTGAGGCTCGGCGTCTCGATCTGCTACGACATCCGCTTTCCGCAACTCTATCGCGCCGAGGCGCATGTCGGCGCCACCGCGCTCACCGCGCCCGCGGCCTTCACGCGCCAGACCGGCGAGGCGCACTGGCACGTGCTCCAGCGCGCGCGCGCCATCGAGAACGGCGCCTTCGTCATTTCCGCCGCGCAGGCCGGCCGTCACGCCGACGGGCGCGAGACCTTCGGCCACTCGATGATCGTCTCGCCGTGGGGCGAGATTCTCGCCGAAGGCGGAGGCGAGGGGCCGGAAGTGATCCTCGCCGAGATCGATCCGGCTGCGGCGGACGATGCGCGTCAGCGGATCCCGTCGCTGAAGAACGAGCGTCCCTTCGCACTTCCCGGCGCGGGCGCCGACGAGAAGCCGGTGCTGAGGTCGGCGTCATGATCCGCTATTCGCTTGGCTGCGCCGGCGGGCACGAGTTCGAGGCCTGGTTTGGTGATTCCGCTGCTTACGATGCACAGAAGTCGAAAGGGCTGCTCATCTGCCCTGTCTGCGGCTCGGCGGAGGTCGAGAAGGCGCTGATGGCGCCGTCCGTCTCGACGGCACGTCAGAGGGATTCCGTGCGCCTCGCCGCGAATGTGCCGGAGCAGCAGGAGGCGGTCTCCATGCTGCGCAAGCTGCGCGAGCACCTGACGGATAACGCCGACTATGTCGGCCCGCGCTTCGCCGAGGAGGCGCGCAAGATCCACTACAACGAAACGGAGAAGCGCGGCATCTACGGCGAGGCCTCGAAGGAGGACGCCCGCGCGCTCGCCGACGAGGGGATCGAGTTCCATCCCCTCCCGATGCTCCCCGAAGAGCACAACTGAGATCACAGAACCGGCGCGCCTGAGGGCTCGCGACGCTTCACGTTCGCGTTGGGGGACTTGCCGCCTCACCGCCGCCCGTCGATTGTCGGGCGTGCCCGAAGGGAGAGAGATCATGAGACGTCTCGCAGCCTTCGCCGCCGCGCTTTTCGCGTTGGCATCGCTTGCGATGGTGAATGGAGCGGCGGCCGAGCAGAAATCGGCGATCTTCGCGGGCGGCTGCTTCTGGTGCATGGAAGAGGCATTCGACAAGGTGCCGGGCGTTGTTGCCACCACCTCCGGCTACACGGGCGGGCATCTCGACAATCCGAGCTACGAGCAGGTCTCAGCCGGCGGAACCGGCCACTTCGAGTCGGTGAAAGTCGACTACGATCCGGCGAAAGTCAGCTACGCCGAGCTTCTCGAGACCTTCTGGCACAACATCGATCCTTTCGACGCTCGCGGCCAGTTCTGCGACAAGGGCAGCCAATACTTGAGCGCCATCTTCGTCGGCAACGCCGAGGAGAAAATGCTTGCCGAGGAAAGCAAGGAAGGGGTGGCCGCGCAGTTCAATAAGCCGGTTCAGACGAAGATACTGCCGGTCGCGACCTTCTATCCCGCCGAGGGTTACCACCAGAATTTTCACGTCACCAATGCCGCCCGTTACAAGTTCTACAAATTCGGCTGCGGGCGGGCGCAGCGCCTACAACAGATTTGGGGCGACCCGGCAGCCTGACGCCGGCTTGCCAGGGCGTGGCGGCGCTGCAACGTTTTGATGCCTTTGGGGGAACCGGGACGCGCTGAATTGCCTTACCTCGCTGATCCTCGTAGCATCGGCCGCTGCCACTGCGGAGGGACGCGGGGCGCGCGCGCGAATGGGCGAATCCGGAGTGGCTCAGGTGATCGACAGACGCTTCTTTCTCGCCGGTGCGGCGAGTGCTGTTCTCGGCGCTTGCACAGCAATCCCGGGATCCGGCCCGCTCGCCTATGCCCCGGGTGAGGGATCCGGCATGCTCGTTCCTGCGAGCAACGAGCCCTTCAACGTACCGCCCGTTAATCTCAGCACCATTCCGTCGCAGTACCATCGCCAGATCGTCCGCGACCCGACGGGCGAGGCGCCCGGCACCATCGTCGTCGATCCGGGGCAGAAATATCTCTACCTCGTCCAGGCCGGCGGAAAGGCCCGCCGCTATGGCATTGGAGTAGGCCGCGAGGGCTTCGGCTGGAGCGGGTCAGCGACCATTCAGATGAAGCGCGAATGGCCGAAATGGTATCCGCCGGTTGAGATGCAGGAGCGCGACGAGCGCGCTCGGCAATATGCCAACGGCATGGATGGGGGCACAAACAACCCGCTTGGCGCGCGCGCCTTGTACCTGTTCCAGGGCGGCAAGGACACGCTCTACCGCATCCACGGAACGAACGAACCCAACTCCATCGGCAAGGCCGTATCGTCGGGCTGCATCCGCATGCTGAACGCTGACGTGATCGACCTCTACAATCGCGTTCCGATCGGCACCAAGGTTGTCGTCCTGCCGGCAACCAACCCGATCGCGCGGCTCGGGCACGCGCTGACCGATCCCGACGCACAGTGGCGTCAGAATATTCGGCGGCTTGCGGCAAACCCGATCTGATCGTCAGGCCTCTGGTCTGATATGAGCGGCGGCGCTCGGCTTGGATTCGCCGCCCTTTCTTAGAGGTAACGGTCTTTGTCGTCGGTGATGCGCTCGTAGCGTCGGCCGGTCCACCTGAGCCCCATGTCGCGCAGGAGGTGGTCGTCCACCCGTCCGAGCTTGTGCCGCAGCTCCGCCTCCGCCTTGACGTCTCTGAGTGCCTTGAGCCACCCGGCGAGCCAGCCCTCCAGGCGATCGATAATCGACCCCCCGCGCGGCGTGATGGAAACGTTGGTCATGGTTTTGCTCCGATGTTTGCGGAGCGGAATTAGGATGCGATACCTGCCAGCCGGATGTCAGGTTTGGTCAGGTCATTCTTCGCTCCTGACAAAAGGTGGCAGGAGCCGGGAGAAACAGAATGAACGCGCTGGAGCGGGCGCTCGCCATTCTGCTGCTTCTGACCCGCCGCCGGCTGTTCGCGGCGTCGGAGCTGGCGGCGCGATTCGAGGTCTCGGTCCGCACCATCTATCGCGACATCGACCGGCTGATCGCGCTCGGCATTCCGGTCGAGGCAGAGCGCGGTGCGGAGGGCGGTTTCAGGCTTTCCGGCGACTATCTTTCGCCGCCGATCGCGCTCAACCGCGTCGAGACGACGGCGCTTCTCGTGGCGCTGACCTTCGTGCGCGGACTGGAGACGACGCCGCTCAAGGGCGACCTCGAGGCGGCGGAGGCGAAGCTCCTTGCCGCGCTTCCGAAAGCCGCCCGCGACATCCTGGCGAATGGGCCAAGCATCGTTGGCATCGAGCGGCCGCCGCATGACATATTTCACGGTCCCCGCCCGCCCGATCGCCCGGACGAGCATCAGGCGGTCGTGGACACTTTTCTTGATGGCATTCTCGCGCAACGCCGCGTGGAAATGACCCATCGTAATCCGAAGCGCACGAGCGAGCGCGTGCACGAGGTCGAGCCGCACGGACTGCTCTGGGATCGCGACCTCTGGTATCTCGTCGGCCGCTCGCTCGAAGCCGGAGAGATCAGAATGTGGCGCGCCGATCGCGTGCGCACGATCAAAGTCACCGGAATGGCCTTTCGCCCGATGCAGGAATTCGATGTGCGCACGCTGCTCGGACGGCAATGGCTGGAGAGCGCCATGCGCACCTGGGAGAAGCGCAACGAAGCCTGCCGCATCCGCATGAGCGCCGATGCGGCGACCAAGCTCCGCCGCGATTGGTACTATCGCCACGCCGCCTACTTGGAGGGCGACGACGGGCGCGTGGTGATGTCATGGCCGGAGACCGATCCGGAGACCGTCCTGCCGCTCGTCCGCTGGCTCGGAGCGGACGCAGAAATCCTCGAGCCCGCGAGCCTCCGCGAGAAGCTGCGGTGCGAGCTCGATGTGATGCGGCTTGCCTATGGTTGAACGGATCGCGCGCCGACGCAGCACCGCACGGCTCGCCGCAGCGCTTGGCTTCGTCTGCTGGCTGGGCAGCACCGCCCTTGCTGACACGTCGTGTCGCTCAGAAAGCTTCAGCGCGTGGCTCGGAGGCGTGAAGGCCGAGGCGACGCGCGCCGGGATGTCCGCGCGGACGCTCGGTGCACTCGACGGGCTGCGGCGTGACGAGAGGATCGTGCGCCAGGACCGCGGTCAGCCGAGCTTGTCGAAGAGCTTCCTCGACTACCTCTACGACACCGTGACAGCGGCGCGCCTCAAGCGCGGAGCCGCGCTCATGCGGGCGCATGCGCGAACGCTCGCGAAGATCGAGCGCGACTACGGCGTGCCCGGCGGGGTCATCGTCGCGCTCTGGGGACTTGAGACGGACTTCGGCGGCAACGTAGGGAACACGCCGCTCCTCTCCTCGCTGGCGACGCTCGCCTATGACTGCCGCCGGCCGGATGCCTTCCGCGCCGAGCTGACGGGCGCGCTGACCCTGCTCGACCGCGGCGACCTGACCCTCGACGAGCTGAAGGGTTCCTGGGCGGGTGCCGTCGGGCAGGTGCAGTTCACACCGACGAACTACCTGCGATACGCTGTCGACTACGACGGCGACGGTCGCCGCGATCTCGTCGGAAGCGTTGCCGACGCGCTCGCGTCGGGCGCCAATTATCTGAAGGCGATCGGGTGGCGCGGTGGCGAGCCGTGGCTTGAGGAGGTGCGCGTATCGGATGGCGTGCCCTGGCGCGAGGCGGCGCGCGAGAATCTGAAGCCGCGGCGCTTCTGGGCGGCGGCCGGCGTGACGAGGCGGGGAGGCGGCGCGCTTCCCGCGGACACCGTGCCGACGTCGCTGCTCTTGCCGATGGGCCGGCTCGGGCCGGCATTCTTGGCCTACCGGAATTTCTTGATCTTCTGGGAATGGAACCAGAGCTCGAACTACTCACTCGCCGCCGCTTATTTCGCGACGCGACTTTCCGGTGCGCCGCGGCTCGACCCCGGCAGTGCTCCAGCTATTCTGAGCTCATCGGAGATGCGCGAGGTGCAACAGCGGCTGAACGCGATGGGCTACGACGCCGGCGCCCCCGACGGGCGACTCGGCGAGATCACGCGCTCAGGCGTGAAAGAGGCACAGGTTGCCTTCGGCCTTCCTGCTGACGGCTACCCGACGAGGGAATTGCTGCAGCGCCTGCGGGGGAGGTAAGCGCACTTCTCCGCAACTGGGATGCCTCCGGGCTGCAAATGTTCACGAAAGTAGCGTCGGCACGTAGAGGCAATTTGTTACCGGCCGGCCGATATTTCCACTATGATGGCTCCAAAGAAGAAATACGGGAGTGCGCGATGTTCTTCGCGGTGGCCGCACACAGCGAAGACATCGATGCTCAAGGCGTCCTCGAGGAGCTGCTGGAACAATGCCGCGCGGACCTTGGCGATCGTGTTCCGCAGGCCGGCATTCTCTACTGCACCATCGACATGGAGCACGAAGAACTCGTCGAGGGGATTGACGACGCTTGGCCGGGAATCGCTCTTATCGGCTGTACGACCGATGGCGAGTTCACCTCGCGACTCGGCTTTCGCGACGATTCCGCGGCGCTCATTCTGTTCGGGTCGGACAGCGTAGAGATCACCGCCGGTCTCGGCCGCGACGTCAGCAAGGACATTGCAGCCGCCTGTGCCCAAGCGGTTGCTGCGGCCAGCGCAACGATCACGAAGTCACCCACCCTCTGCATTACGCTACCTGAGAGCCTGACGACGAGCGCGCAGCAGATCGTCGAAGCGCTGCGAGAGATCCTCGGCGCGGAGGTGCCGGTGCTCGGCGCTACGGCGGGCGATGCCTTCAAGCTCACCGGCACACGTCAGTTTTGTGGTCGAGTAGTGTGCTCGGACTCAGTGCCGGTCCTGCTGTTTTCCGGCACGCTGGTATACTCGGTGGCCGTGGTGAGCGGCTGGAAACCGATGGGCGAACCGGGGCTGGTGACACGTTCCGAGGTGAGCCTCGTGCATGAGATCGACGGCCGCCCCGCCATTGACTTCTATCGGCAGCGCCTCGGAGCGCGGGCCGTTCCGGGGCCGGAAAACCCGCTTGCAGTTCTCGACGAGCTTGGCGCTGTCGCCTGCCTGCGCGCCACTGCCGAGGCAGGCGTCCGCGAGGGTGGCGCGATCAACTATCTCGGCGATGTTCGCGAAGGCGCCATGGTTCAGATCACTATTGCCGACCGCAGCGCTATCCTCGAAGGGTGCAGGGAATCGATCAGCAAGGCTTTTGCCGACTATCCGCATGGGAAGACCCCCGCCGCGGCGTTGCTGTTCTCATGCGCGGCGCGCAAGCTGCTGCTGGGGACTCATACGGGCGAGGAAATTGGCATCGTCGAGTCGGTTATTGGACCCCAAATCCCCGTCTGCGGCTTTTACGGCTACGGTGAGATCGGGCCGCTCGACACAAAAGACCCGGCATCGAAATTCCACAACGAGACGTTTGTTTCGCTCATTCTGGGCACCTGATGCGGGAGGTCCGCCGGCGGTATTCCCCATTCGGACGTCCTATGAAAGAGGATGCCATCCATTGACCGATGCCGACCGGAGTGGTGCCGACACCGGCGCTCAGGTTGCCGTCCTGCAGCGCCAAGTTCGCATTCTCGAAAAGAAGATGGCCCGGTCCGAGCAAAACCGGATCGCGCTGGAGGATGCCAAGGATCGTTTCGACGTGCTGTACCAAAAGACAATCAGCGAACTCGACGAGCAAAGGGGGCTGGTCGAAGAGAAGAATGCCAAACTCGAAAGCCTGTCGTCGAAACTGTCCAAATACCTGGCGCCGCAGGTCTACCAGTCGATCTTTTCCAGCGAGCAGGATGTCTCGCTCGAAACGAAGCGCAAGAAGCTCACCGTGTTCTTCAGCGACATCAAGGACTTCACGCAGATCACCGACGACCTCGAGGCCGAGGATCTGGCGGGCCTTCTAAACGAGTACTTCTCAGAGATGTCGCAGATCGCCCTCAAACACGGGGCGACCATCGACAAGTTCATCGGCGACGCCATGCTGATGTTTTTTGGCGACCCGGAAACAAGAGGCGTCGCGGAGGACGCCAAGGCGTGTGTCAGAATGGCGATAGCGATGCAGCGCCGGATGGCGGAGCTGGAGGCAATTTGGCGCGCCAGGGGACATGAGCATCCGTTCCGGATGCGCATCGGAATCAATACCGGTTTCTGCAACGTCGGAAATTTCGGCAGTGCAGCTCGGATGGACTACACCATCATCGGTGGAGAAGTGAACCTGGCCGCCCGGCTTGAGAACCAAGCCGATCCAGGTGGCATTCTCCTCTCCTATGAAACCTTTGCACTGGTGCGCGACATGGTCGAGGCTGAGGAGCAGCCGTCGATCGAGGCAAAGGGCATCCGTCGCGAGATCCGTCCCTTCGCGCTAAGGAGTTTCCTTGATGAAACCAAGCCGGAGAGGGTGATCCAATGCGACCGCGCCGGCCTGACAATCCGCATCGACCTGGACCGACTGAGCGGTGAACACAGGCGCGAGGCGCTGGATCAGCTTTCACGTGTCATCGAGCGGTTGAGGGACTCAGCCTAACGCGTCCGGGTCAGCGCCAGCCACAGGCCGCCGCCGATCAAGACGCCGCCGCTGATCTTCGAGAGCCAGCGCACGCGCGTTTCCGAGATGCGTCGGCCGGCGCCGCCGACGAGCACCGCGTAGAGCCCGTCGGAAATCGAGGCGACGACGACCGCCGTCCCGCCCATGATTGCGACTTGCAGCGCATAGTCGCCGTTCGGATCGATGAACTGCGGAATGAAGGCGCCGAAAAAGACGAGCGTCTTCGGGTTGCTGATCGCGACGAGGAAGCCTTGCACGAAGAAGCCCATGCGCGGCACCGAGGTGGCGCGCGCCGCACCGAGCGTCCCTGTCGAGCGCAAGAGCCTGACTCCGAGCCAGACGAGATAGGCGGCGCCGACGAGCCGCACCACGTCGAACCACCAGCCGAGCACTTCGATCAGCGAGGCGAGGCCGAGTCCGACAAGCGCGATCATGAGCGCGATGCCGAGTTGCGTGCCGGCAACGTTGAGGAGCCCGGCCCGAACGCCGTGCGAGAAGCTGTTCGCGATGATCAGCGTCACCGTTGGGCCGGGCACGACAATGATGACGATCGTGGCGACGAGATAGGCGAGATAGACGTCAAGCGACATGGAAGGCGGGCTCCGCTCCGAGCTAGGGTCGCGGGCCCATGAAGTCGCGCTTGCCGATCTCCAGGCCCTTGTGTCGCAGGATGTCGTAGGCGGTCGTCACGTGGAAATAGAAGTTCGGCAGAGCGAAATGGATCAGGTAGCTCTGGCCGGTGAAACGAAGCGTGCGGCCACTGGTGAGCTTGAGCGAGATGTCCCGCTCTTCCGATCCGTCGATGGCAATCGCCGGCACGCTCTTTACGAACGCCAGCGTCTTGGCGATCCGCTCCTTCAGCTCCTCGAACGTCGATTCCGTGTCGTCGAACTTTGGGATGTCGCGGCCGGAAAGGCGCGCCACCATGCCCTTGGCGTGATCGCTTGCCATCGTCACTTGGCGGACGAAAGGAAACATATCGGGAGCAAGCCGGGCATTGAGAAGCTCGGCCGGGTCGATTCCCTTGGCTTCGGCATCAAAAGCCGCCTTGTCGAGGATCGCGGAGAGCGCCGTCAGCATCTGCGTGATGGCGGGAACTGAAGCCGCGGACATGGAAAGCGACATCGACGCCCCCTCGAAAACGGTGCCGGCTTATAGCGCCGCGCCCGCGCGGGCACCAGCGGGCCTCAGGCGGCGGCCCGCCTAATATTTGTGCGATGCATCGTGACCGATTTGCCGGTGCGGATACGTGAGGTCTGCTGACCTTTCGGGGCCCGGAAACAGGCGGGAATCTCGAATGGGAGTTGATAGACTAATAGAAATTAGCTATTCGCTCCCATAGCGGCCGGCCGCGCGATCGCCCCGAAAGAAGCCGCGCCGCAGCAGGGAGGTGTCTATGAAAACGATCAATCGGTTTGGCTTGGCTTTGGCCGCGTTGCTGGCGGCGAGTTCGCTTGCGCAGGCGCAGGACAAGAAGACGATCGCGTTCGTGGTGAACGGGCCGTCAGACTTCTGGAAGATCATGGAGGCCGCAGTTGCGAAGGCCCAGGGGGACCTTCCCGACTTCGATCTGCAGTTCAAGTATCCCGAGCGCGCTGACGCGGCCGTGCAGAAGCGCATGATGGACGATCTCGTCGCCGCCGGCGCCGACGCCATCTCGGTGTCGGTGGTCGATCCGCCGACTTCGACCGACGCGATCAACACGGTCGCCGCGCAGATCCCGTTCTTCACCTTCGACTCCGACGCGCCGCAGTCCAATCGCGTCGCCTATGTTGGCTCGTCCAACACCCAGCTTGGAAATATGGCTGGTGAGCTGATGAAGACCGCCATGGCGGGCAAGACCGGCAAGTGCATCGGTTTCGTGGGTCTCCCGGGCGCCGACAATGCCAAGGAGCGCATTCAGGGCTACAATGACGCAGTGAAGGGCACCGGCCTCGAACTCATCGACGTTCGCGGCGATGACATCGACCAGACTCGCGCCCGCGCCAACGTTGACGACGTGCTCGTCGCCAACCCCGACGTGAATTGCATGGTTGGCTTCTACTCGTACAACACGCCCCGCATGTACGAGGCGCTGAAGGACGCCGGCAAGCTCGGTCAGATCACCGTGGTCGGCTTCGACGAGGATCCGGTCACCTTGGGTGGCGTCGCCGAGGGCTCGATCGCGGGCACCGTCGTGCAGCAGCCCTACGAGTGGGGTATCCAGAGCGCCCATATCATCGCCGACTACCTCAATGGCGACAAATCGAAGATCCCTGCCGACGGGATCATCATCATCCCGGGCCTGACGCTGACCAAGGACAACGTCAAGCAGTTCCAGGAAGACTTCCAGAAGAAGCTTGCTGGCGGCTAGTCCATCTCCGGGATGCCCGCGGCCGGTTTCGCCCGGCCGCGGGCATTCTCTTCAGGCGATTCCTGTTATGATTCTGGCGCGATGACCGCGTCTGAGACCGCTGCTGCCGTCCCGTCGGCCTCCACCGACCCCTTCATGAAGCTGTCGGGTCTGCGCAAGACCTATCCGGGCGTCGTGGCGCTGACCGATTTCAGCATGGAGGTGCGGCCCGGCGAGGTGATCGGGCTGGTCGGCGAGAACGGTGCCGGCAAATCGACGCTGATGAAGATCCTCGGCGGCGTGATCGAGCCCGACCGGGGCACCATCGAAATCGACGGCGTCGTCCATCCGTCGCTCTCCGTTGCCCAGTCGATGGCGTCCGGCATTGCCTTCGTCCATCAGGAACTCAACCTGTTTGACAACCTGAACGTCGCCGCCAACGTTTACATCGGGCGTGAACCGAGAAAGTACGGCTTCCTGCGGCTGGTCGACGAGGACAAGCTCCAGGAGGCCGTCCAGCCATTCCTCGACCAGCTCGGGGCGAGCTTCTCGCCCGCCACGCCCGTGGCGCGGCTCTCGCTCGCCCAGCAGCAGATGGTCGAGATCGCCAAGGCGCTGAGCCTGCAGTCGCGCCTCGTCATTCTCGACGAGCCCACCTCCAGCCTTCCGATTGCCGAAACCGAACGGCTGCTCGAGGTGATCGCGAGTCTCAAGGCCCAGGGTATCTCGGTTATCTTCGTTTCGCACCGCCTGAACGAAGTGGTCCATGCGTCTGATCGCGTCCTGGTTCTGCGCGACGGTCACACCGTCGGCGCGCTCGAAGGTGCCCAGATCGATCACGACACCATGGTCCGTCTGATGGTGGGCCGTGACCTGAAGGTCCATTACGTCTCGCCCAAGGAAAGCAACGGTACTGCCGTGCTCTCCACCAAGGGCCTTCGCACGGCAACGTACCCAGGCCGCGAAATCACTGTCGACGTCCATTCCGGCGAAATCCTGGGGCTCGCCGGCCTTGTTGGCGCCGGGCGCACGGAGCTCGCACGGGTCCTTTTCGGCATCGACCGTCCGGAGGGGGGCAGTGTGCTCCTTGATGGCAAGGAGGTGCATTTCGCGACCTCCGCGGACGCCGTCCGCGAGGGCGTTTTCCTTGTGCCCGAGGATCGCCAGGGGTCCGGCCTACTCCTCGACTTTTCGATCGCCCAGAACATTACGCTCCCCGACCTCGGCCACTATTCGCACAGCAACGTCGTGTCGCAGGAGGCCGAGGTCGAACGGGCCGAAAAGAGCCGGTCCGAGCTCGACATCCGCACCTCGAACGTCTTGCAGCCCACGTCGTCCTTGTCGGGTGGCAACCAGCAGAAGGTGGTGCTCGCCAAATGGCTGGCGATGAAGCCCAAGGTCATGATCTTCGACGAGCCGACGCGTGGCATCGACGTTGGCGCGAAGGCGGAAATCTATCATCTCATGCGCACCTTGTCGGATTCTGGGGTTGCCGTTCTCATGATCTCTTCGGACATGGAAGAAGTGATCGGCGTGTCGGACCGCGTTGCAGTGATGCACGAAGGGCGCATCCAGGGTACGCTTGAACGAGGCCGGTGCAGTGAGGAGAACATACTGCGGCTGGCGGTCGGGCGGCCGCTGTAGGGAACGGGGGCGGCGATGCTGAAGAAAGACCTTGGTCTGCTGGTGCTGATCCTCGTCGTCGGGGCGGTGGTCGCGATCATCAACCCGCTTTTCCTTTCGACGATCAACATCGCCAACACCGCCAACCTGGTCGGCCTGTTCGGCATTTTCTCGATCGGCCAGGGCTTCGTCATCATCACCGGCGGCATCGAGCTGTCGGTCGGCTCGATCATCGCGCTGCTGGGCGTCATCTTCATCGACTTCATCGCCAACAAAGGCGTCTGGTGGCCGCTCGCCGGGCTGCTGGTGCTTGGAATCGGCGCCGTGATGGGGCTGGTTCACGGGCTGCTGGTCACCAAGCTCAGGCTTCAGCCGTTCGTCGTGACCCTCTGCGGCCTGCTGATCTATCGCGGCGTCGCCCGCTTCTACACAAAGGACGCAACGGCGGGCTTTCCGTTCGGCGTCAATATTCCCGATCTTGAGTGGGTCACCACCGGGCGCACGGATTTCGCCTCGGTCCTGACCGGCGGTAATGTCCACAGTCTCCTCATACCGCACTCGTTCATCATCATGCTGGTGATCGCGATCATCATGTGGATCGTGCTGCACCGCTCGGTCTTCGGCCGCTATCTCTACGCGGTTGGCAAGAACGAGGAGGCGGCCCGCTACTCCGGCATTCGCACAACGCGAGTCATTGTAGCCGCCTACATGATCTGCACGACGCTGGCGGCGCTGTCGGCGATCTTCTTTGCCATGTACACGCGCTCGATTCTGCCTTCGGGCCACGGCAACTTCTATGAGCTCTACGCCATCGCCGCGGCGGTGCTCGGCGGGTTCTCGCTGCGCGGCGGCGAGGGCTCGATCATCGGCGTCGTTCTCGGCACCGTGCTGCTCCAGGTGCTCCAGAACCTCGTCAACCTGCTCGGTATTCCCTCGTCGCTGAACTTCGCCGTGATGGGCTCGGTCATCCTGCTCGGCGTCATCGCCGACCAACAGTTCATGGCCTACCGGCAGAAGCGGGCGGGCGAGCGGGCGCGCGTCAGCGCGACGGCGCAGGCCGAGGCGGCCGAGTAGGCGATTACGCCTCGGTTGGGGTCTCGATCAGCCCGCGCTTCTTCAGGAGGGGCTCCGGTTCCGGCATGCGCCCGCGGAAGCTCGTGTAGGCTTCCGCCGGCTCGCGCAGATAGCCGGCCGAATAGACGAAGTCCTTGAGCCGCTTGGCTGTTTCCTTGTCGAAGATGTCGCCAGCCTCCTTGAAGGCGGCGAAGCCGTCGGCGTCGAGCACCTCCGACCAGAGGTAGGAGTAGTAGCCGGCCGCGTAGTGGTCGCCGGTGAAGACGTGGGCGAAATGCGGCGGCCGGTGCCGCATGACGATCGCCTCCGGCATGCCGATCCGCTGGAGCGACGCGCGCTCGAACGCCGCGACGTCGACGTCGCCCGGCTCGGAGAGCCGGTGAAAATCCATGTCGACCAGCGCCGAGGAGACGTACTCGACCGTCGCGAAGCCTTGGTTGAAGGTCCGCGCGGCCTTGAGCTTCTCAAGCAACGCCTCCGGGATCGGCTCGCCGGTGTCGGTGTGCAGCGCGAAGCGGCGGAGCACCTCCGGCTCCTCCAGCCAGTGCTCGTAGAGCTGCGAGGGGAATTCCACGAAATCGGTCGCGACGCTGGTGCCGGAGATCGAGCGGTAGGTGACGTCGGAGAGGAGCGCGTGCAGTCCGTGCCCGAACTCGTGGAAAAGCGTGCGCGCATCCTCGAAGCTGATGAGCGCCGGCGCGCCGCGGCCGGGCTTCGAGAAGTTCATCACATTGTAGACGATCGGGCGGATATCGCCGCCGAGCTTCTCTTGGCTGCGGAAGGTGCCCATCCAGGCGCCGCTCCGCTTCGACGGTCGGGCGAAATAGTCGCCGAAGAAGAGCCCGACATGGCCGCCTTCGGCGTCGGTCACTTCCCAGGCGCGCACGTCCGCGTGGTAGACGGGAACGTCTTTCCTGGGCGTGAACTTGAGCCCGAAGAGGCGGTTCGCCGTGTCGAAGGCCGCCGCGATCATGTTGTCGAGCTGCAGATAGGGCTTCAGCGCGCCTTCGTCGAAATCGAACTCCGCCTTGCGCCGCTTCTCCGCGTAATAGCGCCAGTCCCAGGGCGCCAGCGTGAAGTTCCCGCCTTCCTCCTGGATCAGGCTTTGCAGCGCTTCGCTCTCGCGAAGCGCCTTCTCCCGCGCCGGCTGCCATACGGATTGGAGGAGGTCGAGCACCGCATCCGTCGTCTTCGCCATGGTGTCGTCGAGGCGGAAGGCGGCATAGGTGTCGTAGCCGAGAAGCCGCGCGCGCTCGATCCGAAGCTGGATGGTTTCCGCGATGATCGCGGCATTGTCGGTCGCGCCGCCGTTCTCGCCGCGCGAGATCCATGCCTTGAAGGCTGTCTCGCGCAGGTCGCGACGGGTGGAAAATTGCAGGAACGGCTCGATCAGCGAGCGGGAGAGCGTGATGACGTGCTTGCCGTCCATCCCGCGCTCGCTGGCCGCCTCTGCCGCTGCCTCGCGAAGCGAGTCCGGGAGTCCGGCAAGATCGGACTCGTCCTCCAGGACCAGCGTGTATGAGCGCTCGTCGGCGAGCACGTTCTGGCCGAACTGCGTGCCGAGCGTCGCCAGCCGCTCGGTGATCTCGGCCAGCCGCTTCTTCTTCTCCGGCGTTAGCGCTGCTCCTTGGCGCACGAAGGCAAGGTGTAGGCGCTGAAGCACGCGCGCCTGCTCCTTCGTCAGCCCGAGCTCCGTTTCCTTCTCCTTCAGCGCATCGACGCGACGGAAGAGTGGCTCGTTCAGGAAGATCGCCGAGCGGTGCTTGGCAAGGATCGGGGCGATGTCGCGCTCGACGGCCTCCAGCGCTTCGTTGGTGTTCGAGCCGCAGAGGCTGAAGAACACCGCGGAGACGCGCCTGAGCTTCTCTCCGGCGCGCTCGAGCGCGTCGACCGTGTTGGCGAAGGTCGGCGGCTCGGGATTCTCGGCGATCGCCGAGATCTCCGCATTGTGTTCAGCTAGCGCCGCATCGAAGGCGGGTGGGAAATGTTCAGGCGCGATCTCCTGGAACGGCGGAGCTTCGAAGGGGGACTTCCACTCCTTGAGCAACGGGTTCTCGGTCACTGGCTCTCCTCGGTCGGCGCATCGCCGCTGTTCGTGTCCGCTTGCGGCGCCGCATCACCGTTGGTGTCTGGCGGTGCCTCGTCACTGCTTGCCTCCGACGGCGGCGCGGCGCCGCCATCGAAGCTCACATCGGTAATCTGGCGCTCGTTGCCGTCGGGATCGATGGTGAGGGTCAGGTCGCAATGCGTCGCTTCAAGCTCCGTGAGACAGAGCGCCGCGAGCATCAAGCGCAGCGCCTCTTCGTCCGCCATGCCGCAGAGAATGCGCGTCGTGTGGAAATCCTCGAGCCACACCATCATCGTGCCGGACCAGCGGGCCGGATAACACCACGCGGTCTGCACGCATTGCTGGCCCGGCGCTTCTTCCAGGCAATGCTCGCGCGCGCAGCCAAGCGCCTCGGCCGGGTCCTCGTGGCGGCAGAGCCAGGTGCCTTCCTCCGCCTGGGCGAAACCGATCCCCTGCGGGATCGGGTCCTGCGCCGAGGCGGGCGCCACGAGACACGCAGCGACGAAGACAAACGCCAGTCTACCCATGCGAGCGATATAGTCGGTCGAGCCGAAATCCCCAAATCCGCCGGGCTGACGACCCACCCCGTAGGGTCGGCACGCAATTTCTGCCCCTCTTTGTCGTCAAGCCCGGCAATGACGACAGTTCTGAGGCCCGGCTTCAGTCAGCCCAATTCCCAATTGAGTCCCAGCCCTAGCGCGGCCGCAGCGCCGGCTGCGGCGCGGTGCTTTGATCCCGGCGGAGGTTCGGCAGGAAGACGGTCAGGATGCCGATCGCCGGCAGGAAGGCGCAGACGCGGAAGACGAACTCAATGCCGGTCGCATCGGCGAGCCTGCCGAGGACGGCCGCGCCGATGCCTCCCATGCCGAAGGCGAAGCCGAAGAACATGCCGGCGATCATGCCGACGCGGCCGGGCATCAGCTCCTGCGCGAAGACGATGATGGCCGGGAAAGCCGAGGCGAGTATCATGCCGATCGGGACCGAAAGGACGCCCGTCCAGAAGAGGTTGGCGTAGGGCAGGATGAGTGTGAACGGCAGCACGCCGAGGATCGAGAACCAGATCACCTTCTTGCGGCCGATGCGGTCGCCGACGGGTCCGCCGAAGAAGGTCCCGGCGGCGACGGCGGCGAGGAAGACGAAGAGATGGACCTGCGAGGCCTGAACCGAAACGCCGAACCGGCGGATCAGGAAGAAGGTGTAGTAGCTCGTCATCGACGCCATGTAGAAGTACTTGGAGAACGTCAGCACCATCAGGATGGCGATCGATGTGGCGACGCGGCGCGAGGAGAGCCCGTGCGCCGCAAGCTTCGCTTTGCCGGCGCGGAATTGGAAGAGCAGCTGGCGTCTGTACCAATTCCCAACGCCCGACAGTACCATGATGGCGACGAGTGCGACCAACGAGAACCAGGCAATCGAGTGCTGCCCGCCGGGAATGACGATGAAGGCAGCGGCAAGCGGTCCGAGCGCTGTCCCGACATTGCCGCCGACTTGGAAGGTCGACTGGGCGAGCCCGTAGCGCCCGCCGGAGGCCATGCGCGCGACGCGCGAGGATTCGGGATGGAACACGGCAGAACCGAGCCCGACCAGCGCCGCGGCGAGCAGGATCTCCGGGAAGCTCGAGGCGAAGGCGAGAAGAAGCAATCCGAGAAGCGAGCAGCTCATGCCGACCGCGAGCGAGAAGGGCTGCGGCCGCCGGTCCGTGACGATCCCGACGACGGGTTGCAAGAGCGACGCCGTCGCCTGGAAGGTGAAGGTGATCAGCCCGATCTGCGTGTAGCTCAGCGCGAAATGGGTCTTCAGAAACGGGTAGATGGCCGGAAAGAGCGATTGGATCGTATCGTTCAGCAGGTGGGAGAAGGAGATCGCGAGCAGGATCGCGGTCACCGTACGGGTCGCGCCCCCGGCGGCGGCGCTCTCGTCGAAGGCGCTGTGCTTGTTCACGCTCGCTCCCAGACCGCGTGGACTTCGGGCCGGTTCCTTAGGCCGGTTTCGTGGCCGGCACCAGAGCCCTAGGCGAGACGGCCGGGCCGCCCGGTCGTCGCTGGCGGTCCGCCGCGGCCTCGCAGGCGCGGATCAGTCGGTATGCGTGAGCTTCAGCTCGTGCTCGATCGCCGCGGCCGGATGGCCGGTTAGCTCCTTCGCCAGCTCGCCCACGAGCTTGTTCTTGAGGGTCACGTGGTAGTGCCGGCGCATCTCCCCGAGCGCGCGCGGAGCGGCGATCACAACGAGGTGGTCGATCTTGCCCGCGATCGTCTGATGGTTGAGCCAGGAGACCACGGCGGCGCAGAAGGCGTCCTCCTGCTGGAGATGGTGGTCCGGATTGGCGGAGCTTCTGTGGTGCCGCGTGCCTGATTCCTTGCTGTGCGCGTCGAGATCGGGCGTCGGCAGGGCCGAGAGCTTCAGGCTCGTCTCTTCGCCGTCATTGCGGAAGAGGTCGAGCCTGGTGCCGTCGGCGACCGCGATGAGCGTGCCATGGGGAATGAGCATGAAAGAACTCCGTTGATGCGAGGGCGCCGGTCGGGCGGGCGGATGGTGAACCTCGGCCGAGACCGGGCGCCTCTCCTTGACCGGTGTCAAATCCGCGTGGGACCCGCGCTCAGGCGCGGTTGAGCGCAGCCGGCTGCGGTACCGCCGGGCGAGCCGGCCGGAAAAGCGGCGTCCCGTTCAGGATCGGCTGCTCGACATAGCGGTAGGAGAGCGCGGCGAGCAGGAGCGCCGCCGGCAGGCTGACCGCGAGCGCCACCTTCCAATCCTGGCCGTAGAGCCAGTAGGTGAGGGGGTAGTGGTAGAGGTAGAGCCCGTAGGAGATCTTGCCGACCTGGACGAGCGTGCGGCGCGAGAGGATGTCGGTCAGCACGTTGGAGCCGCCCTCGCGGTGCTTCTCGACCGCGGTCAGGATCATGCGCAGCGACGCGGCTTCCGCGAGCGCGATGCCGAGCGTGCCCCAGCCGCCCGTCGTCTCCGCGCCGTCATAGTACCAGCAGGCGAAGGCGGTCATGCCGACGCCGCCGGCGATGAGCGCCAGCGTCCAGAGATTGCGCGCCCGCGCCGTCGTCTCGCTGGAGAAGAGGACGGCGAGCAGCGAGCCGAGGATGAGCGCGGAGAGCCGCGTGTCGAAGCGGAAGTAGGCGGAGCGCCAGCCGAAGAGATCGATCGAGAGGCAGCGCCAGGCGGTCGCGGCGAGATAGGCGACGGCGAGGACCATGAGCCAGCGCCTGAGCGGCACCCACTTCGCGAGCGCCAGAAGCGCCAGCGGCCAGACGAGGTAGAAATGCTCCTCGACCGCGAGCGACCATGTATGGGCGAGCGCGTTGTGGTCGATGAAGAAGGCGCGCGCATAGTCCATCAAATAGAAGAAGCTGATGGCAGCGACGCCGGCATGCTCCGCGGCGCTCCGCTCGGGAAGCGCAAACGGTGCCACGAGCACGTAGAGCACGGTCAGGAGCAGCAGAGCCGGCGCCAGCCGCCTGATCCGGCGAAGATAGAATCTCGGCAGCGAGATCGACCCGGTCCGCTCGATATCGCCGACCAGGATCGAAGTGATCAGGTAGCCGGAGAGCACGAAGAAGATGTCGACCGCGACGCCGCCGACCGCGAAGCCGGGAATGCCGGCATGCGAGGCGAAGACGGTGAGCACGGCGACGCCGC
>Ga0315553_10001065_pt1 | contig 23327 bp, 24 predicted proteins | sample SalMarSW160140MG_FD_203099 | JGI IMG/M metagenome (GOLD analysis project Ga0315553, IMG submission 203099) | Salt marsh sediment microbial communities from the Plum Island Ecosystem LTER, Massachusetts, United States - Salt Marsh Sediment SW1601-40 ... | reverse complement strand
TCGAACTAAGGAGGCAGATATTGCCAGGTAGTAAATCAGCGCAAAAACAGATTCGTGCTACGGAAAGCAAAAGGCTCAAGAATAAGTCTATTACCAGCCTGTGTAAGACCAGTATAACCAAGGCGGAAAAGCTTATTTTCTCGGGCGAGCTTAAGTCGGCCAAGGAGGCGGTGGCGGTGGCCATCACTTCTCTGGACAAGGCGGCGGAAAAGGGGGTTATCCACCCCAACAATGCCGCCCGCCGCAAATCACGGCTGATGAAGAAGCTAAACGAAGCCCAGGCCGCAACGTCGGCCTAAAACTTGACCTGAGACGCTAAAGGGGTTTATGCTCTAGAAAGAGCCATGATTTTAACTCAGTTTCAGACTGTAGGTCATGAGCTATTCACCAAAGGGTTGGTCTCTTCCCATAGCGGGAATCTGAGCATCCGTATGGGAGAACGGGTTACCATTACCCGCCGCGGCTGCGGGCTGGATTGTTTGGAAGAGCATGACCTCATCGAGACCGGCCTCAACAAAAACGACCGCAACACCCCCCTCGCCTCGACGGAACTGGCTGTCCACCGGGCAATCTACCAGGCCACCTCGGCCTCGGCTATTGTTCACGCCCACCCCCCTCACGCCGTGGCCCTGTCGCTGACCGAAACCGAGATTGTCCCTATTGACACCGAAGGCATGTCCCTGCTAGGTAAAGTTCCGGTGCTGGGCTGGAACATGGAGGTGAAACCGGGTGGTCTGGCGGATATAATTGCCCTGGCCTTAAAGCAGCGCCGGGTTATCATGGTTCACGGTCACGGCAGCTTCGCCATCGGCCAGATATTGGAGGAAGCCCACAACTACACCGCTTCTTTAGAGGAGAGCTGCCAGGTGACCTGCCTGTTGAAGTCGCTGCAGGTGGATGTGCCCGAGAAGTAGTTCCCTGCACCCTTAATAGGCCGGGGTGCACCAGTCAAGGTATTTGGGATTATTACCCCTGATTATCTCAAAATAGAGCTTCTGTAGCTTCCCGGCTATTTCCCCAACCCCGCCGTCGGCTATGGGACGGTGGTCTATTTCCCCCACCGGAGTAATGTGGGCGGCGGTGCCGGTGAGAAAGCATTCATCAGCGGTAAACATCTCGTTGAGTTCAACCGGTCTCTCTACGGTCTCTATCCCCAACTCATCTTTAGCCAGTTTTATCACCGTATCGCGGGTAATACCCAGCAGGATGTGATTGTCGCTGGCGGGCGTGACCAGTTTGCCGTCGGTAACCAGAAAGAGGTTCTCGCCGGTGCCTTCCGAGATATAGCCGTCCGGGGTGAGCATGATGGCCTCGTCAAAGCCCTTCTCGATGGCTTCGGTTTTGGCCAGGGCGTTGTTGATGTAAAGGCCGGTAAGCTTGGCGCTGGGCGGGATGACGTTATAGTCAGGGCGCCGCCAGGAAGAGATGCCGCACTTGGCTTTATCCACATCCAGGTAGGGCCCCCAGGGAATAACAAAGGCCAGGAAATCGCTTTCCAGATCGTGCAGGCGGACGCCCAGCGACTCAGAGCTCTTGTAAGCCAGTGGGCGGATATAGACATCCGCCTCAAAGCGGCACATGGCCACCAGCTTAACCGTTATCCGGCACAGCTCGTCGACGCTATGAGACGGGTCAATCTTGAGGACACGGCAGCCGTTATGCAGCCGCTCATAATGCTCTTTGAGGCGGAAGAGGTAGATTTGCTTTTGGTCACTGTTCCAGTTGCCCCGGATGCCCTCGAAGATGGCCGTGCCGTAGTGAAGGGCATTGGTCATTATCCCCAGCTTGGCCTGCTCCAGGGGGACGAACTGCTTATTAAAATAGGCGTAAGACGGCATTTAACCCTCTCCTTGGATAGATAGCGTTCATTATAGCTCATCAATTGGACATAAGACAAGTTGGGCAAAAAATCAGGGAGAGGGCTTTACCCCCTCCCCCCGTTTTATATCTTTTCCCGCCCGCCGCCCTTATGGAAGGGTTGCGCCCCACCCATTACCGGGGACGGGAATTAAGCCCGCCACCCTTATGGAAGGGCTTTAAGCCCTTTTATCCCCCCTTTTACCGGCTGCCTTACCCCTCAATACCCTCCCCCCTCACCCCCCTCACCAAACCCCTCACCGCGACCTTTACCTCTCTCCACTTTGTGAGCAGGCTTGTGAGCAGGCCTGGGAGCAGGCTTGTGGGTGGGCTTGGGCTTGGAGGAGAGCTTGGCGCCGCAGTGGACGCAGAACTTGCTTCCCGGCGGGTTGGGTCCGGAGCAGGCGGGGCAGGTGACTTCCCCGCCTGCCGGTTTGTCGCCCATGTAGAGCTTGATGTGCGGCCAGGGGATTTCTATATGTTCCTCGTCAAAGGCGCGCTTGACCCTCCGCCGGAGTTCCCCCATGATACCCCACTGTGTCATAGGCTTGGTGTCGCCGACGGCTCTGATAACAATGCCTGAGTCGCCGAACTCCTCTACCCGCAGTATCCAGGGAGTTTTGGAGATGAATTGGTCTCTCCAGTCGGGGAGCCCGGCCATTTCCTCCCATACCCGCCTGACTACGTCCATAACCCGGTCCAGGTCTTCTTTGTAGGCGACGCTGACCTCAAAGAAAGCCCGGGATATCGAGCGGGTATAGTTAGAGGCTACCTTGATTTCGCCGTTGGGGACAACGTGCAAAATCCCTTTGAGGTCTCTGAGCACGGTTCGCCGCAGGCCAAGATCCACTACCTCGCCGGTTATATCGGCGACTGTGACCACATCGCCGACGTTATAGTGGTCTTCCAGCATGATCAGGAAGCCGCCGATTAGGTCCCGTATCGCGTTCTGGGCGGCGAAGCCGACGGCGATACCGGCCACGCCGGCGCTGGCCAGCAGCGGGGTAATATCCAGCCCCGCCTCGGAGAGAATCATAAAGAAGGCAATTAATACTATAAAAATGCCCACACACTGGGTGACGATTTTACCCAGTGATTCTGACCGCTGCTTTATGTACGCCTCAGAGCGGCGTTTTTTGCCTTTCGCGTTAACATACCGCCTGACAAAAATCGGCATCGTTATGCCGAGAATCTTATAGATGACCCATGCAATCAGGATAATGACCAGAATACGGACGCCGTGTTCCAGCAGCCAGCCGCCTATTGCCTTCCAGATTGGGTCGAGGTTCACGCCGTAGCTTGATACAACTGCGGCGGCTACAGCCAGGGCCAGTATCACCGCCCCGATGATGATAATTACCCAGGTCAGGGCTCTCCGGGTGCCTTCCACTTGTCCCTGCCGCTGCTCGGGGAATAGCTTTGCCATCCACCGGAAAACCCAGTGGCGGAAAACGAAGAAAAGGACGAATCCTACCACCACCGCCAGCAGTATCCAGACCCCGTTAGCCAGAAACCATTCCCACATGGCACCCACCTTCTTTAGAGCAACCTGTTATATATACTACAACAGGTCTGGCAATAATGCTAGACTTAAATTTAGCTGGATGAGGGTTAGTCAGCCCCTGGCTCTTCCCCTCCTGCCGGTCTCCATCAGGAATAAAGTCGGTATTATGGCGGCGGCTATAAACAGCACGGTAACCAGAAAGCCGGTAGAGTAGGCTTCTAACGTGCCGGCAGCCATGATTGGTGATATTACAAAGAGAGGCATGGTAAAGCCCCCCAGAGCCATTGACGATAGTATCAATCCGGTGGTGCCGCCCAAATGTTCACGGCCAATCTCGGGTAGCTCCAGTGGCAGGGTTAATATTATAGGGGGCAGGCTGCCCATGCCGATACCGCCCAGGAGAACGAGGACCCAGGTCGCCGTGCCTGGGGCCAGCCGCCAGGCAAAGAAGAGGCATACCGAGATAGTAATTACGGCGGCGTAAATGAAGGGTTTTCTAAGCCCTATCCGGTCAGAGATTACCGGGACTAGTAGGTTGCCCAAAAGCCCGGCCCCGGTAAGCAGCGAGGCGATAGCGCCGGCTGTTGCCGGGCTGACATTATGGATAATCTCCAGCGCTTCCGGGAAATTCCCCAAAAATGAAGTAAATATCCCCCCAAACAGGAAATACACCACGCAGATTAACAGAATGTTCCGGCTTCTTAAGCCTCTCTTGATGCCGGAAATCATGGGCGGCATCTTTATTTCTACACCTTTGGGGGCGCTCCGGGCCAGAAACGCCCACAGAAAAGCTACTGCCAGCACGACTATGCCGATATAGGTAAAAGCTGCCCTCCAGTCTGGGAAAAGGGGCCCGGTAAACATCCCCAGAGTCAGTCCGAGCCCAATAGCCGATGTGTAGAAGCCGGCAGCCAGCCCGGCTTGCCTCGGCGGGAACCAGATACCAACCAGCTTGGGCAGGTTGGGCGTTGACCCATAAATAGCTATACCAACTAAACACATCAGGATAAACATTACCTCGAAGCTGGGGGCAAAGGCTCGGGCCAGCCCGGCGGCTCCCCCCAGAAAGACGAGTATACCCACTACCACCCTGATGCCAAAGCGGTCGGCGGCGGCTCCAGAGGTTATGGCTCCCCAGATGCCCATCAACACGGGCGCGGTGAATATCAGCGTGTACTGCGTATGGCTTAAGCCCAGTTCGGGGGACATCTGGGAGGCCAGTGACGGTATCAAAAACCAGGACCAGTACAGGCACAGCAGAGTCAGCCAGGCTATTCCCAGAATAACCCAGCGGTAGCGGGGGTATCTCTCGGCTTCGGTACTTATGTTGGCGCGTTTCCTCTCGTTAATTAAAAGGGGGAATCCTGTTCGAGGATAGCCTAGAGAGAGGATGGCTGTCAATTTTTATCTCGATAAACTGGGTGTGGTCAGCTTATAATCCTCCCCTCCCCCGGGAAGATATCTTTGAGCTTCAGTGTCCGCCCCGTCTGGATGGCGGTAAAGCCGTACTTCTTGCGGATGCGGTCGATGGCCTTATTCAACTGCTCCTGCCTCCGGGCGGAGCTATCCAGCATGGCCAGCTGTCCCCCCGCCGCCACCAGTGCTGATACCCCGGTGCCGATGAGGCGCACCGGCTGTTTCTCCCCGGCCAGCTCCCGGTTCAGCAGCTTTACCCCGGTATCAAAGATGGTCTGGTCGCTGTCGGTGCTCTGGCTCAAGGTCTGGCGGCGGGTGATGGTGGTGAAGTCGGCGTATCTCAGCTTTAAGATTACACACCGGGCCCGCTTCCCTTTCTGGCGCAAATCGGCGCCCACCCTCTCCCCCAGGTAGCGGAGGGTGGCTTTGAGCAGGGAGCGGTCTCTGGTGTCCTGGCTGAAGGTGGTCTCCCGGCTGATGGACTTGGCGGCGGCGGGCGGCTCCACTTTACGGTCATCAATGCCGCTGGCGAAGCGTTGTAGCATCTCACCAGACGCGCCAAAATGGCTTTTCAGCACACTTAGCGGCGTAATAGATAGTTTGCCTAGGGTAGTAACACTTAGGCGCTTTAATTCCCGTTCCGTCTTCTGGCCTATCCCCGGCAGCCTGGCGACGGGCAACGGCGCCAGGAAGGAGCCTTCTTTGCCCTCGGCTACCTCCAGCAGCCCGTCGGGCTTACTCATCTCGGAGGCGACCTTGGCCACTACCTTGCCGCCGGCGATGCCTATCGAGGCGGTCAACCCCAGTTCGGCTTTAACCCGCTGCTTTATCTTGGCCGCCATCTGGTAGCCTGAGCCGTGGATGGATTCAAAGCCGGTGGCGTCCAGATAGGCCTCGTCCAGCCCCATGGGCTCAAGGAAGGGGGAGAAATCGGCCAGGATAGCCATGAACTTCTGGGAGGCGTCACGGTATTTGGGGAAACTGCCCTGGATGAAGATGGCCTGGGGGCAGAGCCGGCTGGCGGTGACCAGGGGCATGCCGGAGTGCAGCCCGAAGGCCCGCGCTTCGTAGGAGGCGGCGGCAACCACCCCCCGCCCCTGGGGCCTACCCCCCACCACTACCGGCTTGCCCTTGAGCTTGGGGTTGGCCACCTGCTCCACGGAGACAAAGAAGGCATCGAGGTCGATATGCATGATGCGGCGCGTCATACGCCTTTATTATACCAGTTAAGCCCTGCCCGGGATATCAACCTAGCTCAGCCTTGACAACCGCTAAAAAAACGTTAGACTAGATGGCAATTGGATTGTTTACAGAAAAGAAGGAGATAAAAAATGGGAGAAGAAAGCGTGAAGGTGTGGGATGGCGTACCGGGTTTTGAGTTCACCCCAGAGGTTGACCTGCACGATTTTCATTCCTGGTTCTTGGATGGCACGCATAGTGTGCCACCCTGGACACACCTTTTCGGCTGGTTCTGGGTCAATTACTGTCCCCATGGCACCAAGGCGGTTTGTGATGTAATGCTGAGCATCCCTACCTGCAAGGGCTGGGAGATGCGTTACAAGAACGGCGGCTCCTATAATGCTTTCCACATAGTACGGGACAAGGCAGAAATAGCTGAGCGGGAGAAGAAGTTCCGCGTCGCCATACGCCCGTATCTGGAAAACTTTGACGGTATATGGGCGGATGGCAAGAAGGAGCTGCTCGGCATGTATCAAAAGCTCAAGGAGCTTGACGTTGACCATGCTAACACTCTTGAATTATTCCATCACCACCACGACCTTATAGAGACCTACGCGCGGATGTGGGAAATACACCACGAGGGGCTTTTTTCTTCCCACGCTGCCTATCTGATGTTTGCTGAGTTATGCCAGGAGCAATTCGGCCTAAGTGACCAAGACCCGGCCTTCCAGAATATGCTGCGCGGCTTTCCCAACAAGATCTATCAGATGGACAAAGACATGTGGCAATTTGGCCAGCTGGCCCTAAAAATGAAACTGGGTGACACCTTTAGGGATAATGAGCCTGAAGCCCTGCTGGTCAAGCTGCGGCGGGAAGCCAGGGGCAAGGAATGGCTGGAGAAATTTATGGACTATATGAATACTGATGAGGTCGGTGGCTGGCGGATGAGGCGTGCCAACGACTTCACCGAGCCCTACTGGCTGGAGGACCCGGCCACGCCCATAGGAGTGGTCAGGAATTACATTATCCATGGAGCCGGCTACGCGCTTGAGGCTACCCGGGATGAACTGGCCAGGCAGAGGGAAGAGGCAATAGCCGCTTTCCTCAATAAGGTGCCACCCGCGCAAAGAGAATTATATAGAGGCCTGATAGATTTATCGGGCAAAGTAAGTGTCTTCAGCGAAGAGCATGACCTCTATTGCGAGTTGATGGTGCATGCCCTGATGCGCCGCGGCTATCTGGCCATGGGTAGAAGGATGGCTGAGAAGGGGACAATAGACTTGCCCGAGGATATCTTCTTCTTGAGCCCGGACGAAATTGACCGCGTGATGCTGGTTCCCGAATCCTATGACATGCGCTGGTTTACAAGGCGGCGGCGGGCTGAATTGGAGGGGTGGATGACGGAACAGAAGGCTCCCATCATCACCAACCGGGACAGCTTTGAAGAGGCGCTGGAGAAGGATCTGATGGATTCAAAGGATGCCATAGCCATCAAAATTATCGTCGGTGAACAGCCCCGGCCAAAGCCCGGTATGAAAGCCGACCTGTGGGGTCTGACCGGCTGTGGCGGTGAGGCGGAAGGGATAGCCCGGGTCGCCATCAGGTATGAAGACCTGAAGAACGTAAAGCCAGGGGAGATTCTGATCTGTGCCAACACCAATCCGGCCTGGTCACCGGTGTTTGGCATAGTCAGTGCTATTGTGACTGATAGCGGAGGGACCCTCTGCCATGCGGCTATAATCGCCCGCGAATATAATGTCCCCATCGTTCTGAACACCCAAACCGCTACCCGGACAATAAAGACCGGACAGCGCATCAGGGTAGATGCCACCAACGGAGCGGTTTTCGTACTGGATAAATAGCCAATAGCCGGCCAGTTATAGCCTAGGCAAGCTTTATTGCTTTTAGCCCGGTAAGGGCGATTCGCTCGTCTTCTTCCCCGGAGCGGCCGCTGACGCCGATACCGCCGAGTATCCTTCCTTGCTTGGTACCAATGGGGAGGTATCCTTCACCGGGCTTGATAATACTCAGCCCTCCCCTGGTCGTGGTAAGCCGGCTATCTGTCCACATTGCTATGTCTCTGCCCTTTTCCTTGAGCCAATCGCCGAACGAGGCGGTATCCCGCTGTATGCGGGCGGCGGTGTAGGCTTTGTTTATCGCCATGTCGGTGAACATGGGCAGCGCCCCGTCCATTCGGGCAAAGTAGATAAGGTCACCCCGGTCATCGGCGACGGCAATAACCTGGGGGCGATTTGGTTCCTTACCGGCCTCGGCCAGGGCCGCTTCCCCCGCAGCTCGGGCTTCGGCTAGGCTTAAGACTTCTCGTTGGTACATTTTGGCCTCCCTTTTTAGTAGATTACTCCTTCGGATTTACAGGATTCTAAACTGGCCCATCAGGGTTCCCTTTTCCAGTTCCTCCAGAATATATTGGCTGGCCCACCTGGCAGCCAGGGCAATAGTGCAGTTGGGGGTAAGACACACCGCCCTATCCGGTGTTCTCTGGCTGATATCAAAAACTCCCGAGGTTCTGACGAATTCCTCGCTTAACTCCGGCCGGGTTAAATCCCAGGCTTTACCGAAAGTTTTTCTCTGCACGTCCTTGCACAGTATGGAATTGTATCTATCAACGAATTTGTTGACCACACCCTGTTGCACGGCGGTATAGCCTTTTCGCCTGAGGCTTCTGTTTTCCAGTTGCTTCTTGGGGGTAATTCCCATGGCCAGGCCTATGGCCAGACCGCTACCGGTTACTGCCCCGCAGGTACCGTTCCCCGTCATACCCACGCCACCGGAGAGCACGGTCAGTCCGGCCAGGAGTTGTTCTTGTATGTCCTCGGGTATGAGTTCCAGGCCACCCCACCTTAGAGCATCAGCTACGGCACCAAAGCTGCACTGGGCACAGCCCTGGTAGTTCCTCTCATACTCCACCCCCAGCTCACTGGCCTTGTTAACAATCTCTTCTTTGCTTTTCTTGAGCTTAACCATGATTTCTCCTTTCAGATTACTCAATGCATACAGGTTGGCTTATAGACATCGCCCCACACGGGTTCCATCCCAGATTGAGTCCGGGAGAAGGCGTGGCGATAGGCACTGCCCCACGGCATAGATTTCCTTTACCTCACCCTTCAGGGCACGGTATAAGGCGTCATCTGCCTTGCCAATGGCAGCCAAAACTACGCTATCAACCCCCTCTATCCGTCTTTCAACGCCGGTCAACACATTTAAAGTAACCACGGCATGCTCTTCTATCTCCTTTACCCGGGTTAGGGGGGTTATGACCCCGCCTTGGTTCAGCAACTGGCGGTACATAAATCCCATGGTTCCGCTGTCTAACTCAATACCGGCGTAAAGACAGTGATTGATTAATTCTACCTTTTTCCCCTTACCGGCCAGGAAGTTGGCCACACCTAATGCCTGCTCGTGGTGCTCGGCAGCAATCACCACTATGTTTTCCCCCACCGCCGCCTCTCCCCGGAGTACATCGCGTACCCATACCACATTGGCTCTATCACCTCCCGGTACCGGAGGGCGGCTGGGTATCGAGCCGGTGGCTATTACCACGGCGTCAGGTTTCTTCTCCTTTACCATTTCCACAGTGACTTCAGTTTCCAGAAAGACCTCAACGTCGAGGTGATTCATCTGGTAGGTATAGTATCTGGGGACCTCGGCGAAGTCTTCCCTCTTTGGTATCTTGGCGGCTATGTTTAACTGCCCCCCCAGCTCCTTTTCCTTCTCATAGAGGGTAACCCGGTGACCCCGCAGGGCGGCCACCCGGGCTGTCTCCAGACCGGCGGCTCCCCCTCCAATAATCATAACCTTCTTCTTAGTCGTGGCGGGAACTATCGTTGCCAGTTCCTTTTCCCTACCCGCCGCTGGATTGAGGGTGCAGGTTATCGGCAGCCTCTTCTGGAAGTTCATGTAACAGCCCTGGTTGCAGGCGATACACTTGCGAATCTCGTCCAGCCTTCCTTCCCGCGCCTTGTTTGGCCATTCCGGGTCGCAGATAAGGGCTCTGGCCATACCCACCAGGTCGGCCTGATTATCGCTTAGTGTCTGCTCTGCCTGAGCCGGGTCGTTGATTCTGCCGTGGCATATCACCGGCAGATTTACCACTTCCTTGACTCCGGCGGCCAGATGAACGAAGCATCCCAGGGGGAAGAGCATGGGCGGGATATGCCCCGCCCGGCCGGCACAGATGCTTAGATAGTCCACCTTACCGCCGGCTTCTACTTTGGCCGCCAGCACTTTGGCATCGTCCAGGGTGGTGCCGCCGTCAACCAGCATGTCTCCAACCAGCCTCAGGCCCACCACGAAATCAGAGCCCACCGCTTTCCTGACGGCATCGATGATTTCAGTATGCAATCTAAAGCGGTTCTCCAGGCTGCCACCATACTCATCAGTACGCCTGTTGGTAAGCGGAGACAGGAATGAGACGAGCAGCATGCCGGCGCCCACCGCGGAAGAGACTTCGACGCCGTCATAGCCTGTCTCCCGCATCCTGTAGGCCGTATCGGCATAAGAGGTCACAATCTGCTTGATGTCGTCCTTGTCCATCTCGTGAGGTATATCACTGCCCAGTATACTTGGCAGCAGCCCTGATATCCCGCCTACGGCCGAGGCGGCCAGTCCGGCCCCTCCGCTCTCCAGGACACCGGTGTCCGGCCCCAGGTGTACTAGCTGCGCCACCGCCCTGGCTCCGTGCTCGTGGATAGCCCGGCTGATCATCTCAAAGGCGGGCATCGCCTCATCATCACGGGTGGCAACATAGCCACCGCTGGTAGTTGGCGGCCATACCATGTTCGGTGTCGTTACGATCAGCCCGGCCCCGCCCCTGGCTCTGGCGGCGAAGTAATGCATTATCTTCTCGTTAGGTGCTTCGTGTGGCGAAAAAAACCACGTCCAGTGAGCCGGGAAGACTATTCTATTAGGCACCGTCATCGTCCCTATCTTAATCGGGGAAAATAGATGTCTAAACTCTGGCTCGGCCAAATTTCCTCCTTCCTCCTCTGCTTATTTGGCCCCAGTTGACAATACTCCTTAAGCGCCGTGTAAATCAAGCGCCATCTATTGAGGTAGCAATTTCTCCTGTCTGAGGAATTGAATCAATTTTGAGGCAAGCTCTGCCGGCTCGCCTTCGAGCAGGCCGCCCTTCCTTTCGGCGATACCTCCCGACATAATCAGCCGCATCCTCTCGGCGGCCGGGAGGCTGCTGTCGGGGGTGAAAATCTTTTTTGGCCTTGGCTTGGATGGTGACAGTCGGGCGGTGTTAGTTCTGGCTCCCCTGGAGCCGACCTCGTTCAAAGATAAACCAAGACCCTTTATATCGTATCGCTCGATCTTCCCCCTCTGTGCCGCTATCATGGAGGGCAGGCCCGGGTATGTCGGCTTATTAAGCCCGGCTTCCACGGTAAGTAAAGCCGGAAGTGGAGTTTCCACCACCTCTCTATTGCCTCCCTCGAGCTTTCTTTGTACTACGACCTTCTTCTGGTCGGCCGAAACTTCGATTTTAGTGACCCCGGTGACCAGGGCTATACCCAGCATGGCGGCAATGGCGCTGCCGACCTGGCCGGCGTTGGTATCGATAGCCCGGACACCGCAAAGGACGAGGTCATATGGAAAAAGAGCGATTGCTTTCGCCAGCGCCGTTGCCGTGGCATAGCCATCGGAGTCAGCCAGGGCGGGGTCACAAAGAAGGATGGCTCTATCGGCGCCAAGGGCAAGGCACTTGCGCAGGGCCATCTCAGCCGAGGACTCCCCCAGGTTGGTAAGAGTCACCTGGCCGTTGGTCTTTGCCTTGATGCGCACCGCCTCTTCTACAGCCAGCATATCGTAGGGGTTAACTACATATGCCAGCTCTTCGTTGACGATAGAATTTGTCTCCGGGTCTAGCTCGATGGGAATATTTATATCAGCTACTTGCTTTACGCAGACCACTATGTTCATTATTAGCCCTCAAAAATTGCTAACCATAACGCAGGCAGACGCCGAAACCGCCCCTGGGATAGCTCCAGTCGATAGCACCTTTAAGGCAGGCTATACGGCAGGCACCGCATTCTACACAGCTATGCCAGATAAAACTAACCTCGCCGTCTTTCAGGGTATAATTCTGGACTGGACAGACATACAGGCACGGCTTGTCATCGCAATCCCGGCAGATCTCGGAATTGACCCTGATATGGGGGGCCTCGTCCACGCTGAATCTGGTCTGTCTCAGCTTATCCTCTATTATCATAGCAGTGCCCGCCAGGCCTTGATAGCATCTTTGACCGCCTGCAATAGCGAAATCCTGCCCTTCATTTCATCTCTGACCAAAGCCAGCCATCTTTTCCGTGGTTGGCCGTCGGCGTGAAAGAGCCGGTGGGCTGTCCCGCAGGCCAGGGCGGGATAAAGTTCATAAAGCCGGGATTCGGCCAGAAAACCGGTAGTATGCCGGAAGTTTTTGATATCTTTAAGGACGAAGCTGCCATTGAGCAGGGTCTCATAGTAAGCCAGGCTCTTCCTGGAGAAATCCCCGGCCTGCCTGGCCTTCTTAACCGCCTCGGCGGCGGCAAAACCGGAGGCGATGGCAAAGTTCATCCCCTCCAGCACTAACCCGGTGGAGTAGACTAAACCGGCAGCGTCACCTACCAGAAGGATGCCGTCGCCGTAAAGTCTGGGCATGGCTTTCAGCCCGCCCTCGGGGAGCAGATGACCGGAATACTCCTTGATAGTGGCGCCCTTTAGCAGTTCCTTGAGCGCGGGGTGCTCCTTAAAGCTGTCTAATAGCTCGGCGATAGATAGCTTTCTTTCCCTGAGGCGGTTTAGATTGGCCACTATCCCGATGGAGATGCTGTCCTTGTTGGTATATAGGAAGGCTCCTCCCTGGATGCCCTCGGTGCACGAGCCGACAAATTCACTGGCAACCCCTTCGTCGGGGGAGAGATTAAACCTTTCCTCGATGGTTCTGCGGGGCAGGGCCAGCAGTTCCTTGGCGGCGACGGCGAAATCAGCCGGCAACGTTTTCTTCCTCAGCCCTGCCTTCTCGGCGAGGAGGGAGTTGGCCCCATCGGCGGCAATAACCACGTCGGCGTACAGCTCACCTTCATCCCTTCTCGTCTTGATGCCGACCACCCTGCCATCAGCCCAGAGAAGGTCATCAACCACCGTCTCCGGTATAAGCAGGGCGCCGGCCTGTTGCGCTTTTTGGGCATACCAGCGGTCAAATTTGGCTCTGAGCAGGGTGAACCCGTTATAGGGGGGATGGCCAAATTCGGTATCCTTAAAGTCGAGTGACAGGGAAGCGGTCGGGGTGAGGCAGGTGGTGGTGTGCCTGGTTATATACCTCTCCACCGGGGCTTCCTGCCAGAAGTCGGGAACGAGTTTATGCAGCACCTCGCTGTAATATAAGGCGCCGCCGGACACGTTCTTTGCCCCGGGAGTCTCGCCCCGCTCAACGAGAGCGACCTTTAACCCCGCTTGTGCCAGTACCAGGGCGGCGGTGGCACCGGCTGGCCCGGCACCGACCACCACGGCATCAAACTTCTCGGTCATTCTCTTGCTCCACCGATATCTCCCGTAAGCCCTGGATTAGAGCCGCCGCCGTCTCCCGGTAATCGCCCACAATGCCCATATCGGCCAGCTTGAAGAAGGGCGCATTTCGATCGTTATTAACCACCACGATGACCTTAGAGTCTTTCATGCCCATGGTGTGGTAAATCGAGCCCGAGATGCCAAGGGCAAGGTATAACTTGGGAGCGGCGGTAAGGCCGGTTTGCCCGATCTGCTTCTCTAATGGAACCCATCCTTTATCCACCGGCACGCGTGATGCCCCGACACATCCGCCCAGAAGCTCGGCCAGTTCATTTAGAAGCTGAAAGCTCTCCTGGCTGTCTATTCCGCCGCCGCCGGCTACGATAACCTCGGCCTCATCAAGGCGGAGAGTTTTCGGGTCGGCTTTGATAAAGCCGGTTGTCCGGCTGCGTGTTGTCGCCGGTTGAGGCTCGACGGTGATAATCTCTACCTTGCCCTGGTTCTGGGCAGCTTTGGCATCAATGATGCCGGGTCGCATGGTGGCAATTTGGGGTCTGGCGGCAGGGCTGATAACGGTAGCATCTAACTGGCCACCGTAGACCGGCCTTACCGCCGATAGCAAGCCATCGTCGCTTACCTCCAGAGCGGTGCAGTCTGAAGCCAGTCCGGTCTTTAGTCGAGCCGCCAGCCTGGAGGCGAGGTCTCTGCCGAACACGGTGGCGCCGAACAATATCACTGCGGGGCTTTGTTCAGTGGCCAGGGTCGCCAGTTCCTCAGTATAGGCTTCGGGGGAATAGCCCGTTAGTGGCCGGTCATTGATAACATAGACCTTATCAGCTCCGTAACTTGAAAGCTCGGAGGCCAATCCGGCGGCGTTATCCCCAAAAAGCAGGGCGCTGAGTTCCTCATCGAGCCTGTCAGCCAGCCTTCGCCCCCAGCAGACTAACTCCAGCGAGACCTCCTGCAGCTCGCCCAGCTTCTGCTCGGCTAGGACCCAGACCCCGTTAGATTTGCCTTCCGACACGGGCACCATCCCCGATTGAGTCGCGGAGCTTGCGCGGTGAGAGACATTGACCTATGGCATGAAGCTCCTTCACCTGCCCCTTGAGAGAGCGATACAGGGTATCATTAGCCTCGCCACCGGAAGCGATAACCACCGTATCTATCCCCTGGCGCTCTCTTTCGGCTCTGGTAAATACATTGAACACGATTACTGTATCCCCCTTTATCTCCTTTACCTTGGTCAGTGGTGTTATGATAACCCCTTTACCCAGTAATCTATCATAAATGGCTACCAGAGTGCTTTCATCCACCTGGCTGCCGGCAAAAAGGCTCTTGGTCAATAGTTCCACCTTTGCCCCCCGGTCGGCCAGAAAATCGGCGACCTCCAGCGGCTGCATGTGATACTCCTCATCTACTACCACTACATTGTTCCCCACCTTGGCTCTTTCCTCGATAACCTCACGAATCTCTACCACATTGACCTTATCTGACCCAGGCAGTTTCGACTTGGCCGGTAGCGAGCCGGTGGCGACGACCACAACATCGGGGTTCTTGAGCTTAACCATGTCGGCGGTTACCTCGGTTCCTAAATGAACCTCAACGTTGAGTAACTTCATCTGGAATGTATAGTACCTGACAACTTCGGCGAAATCGGCCCTCCCCGGGGCTTTGGCCACTGTATTCAGCTGTCCGCCCAGTTGCTCCTCTTTCTCGTAGAGAGCAACCTCATGTCCCCTCAAGGCGGCCACCCTGGCTACCTCCAGGCCGGCTGCCCCGCTGCCGATAACCATTACTATCTTTTTCTGGCTGGCTGGCTTCAGGGCAAGTTCCGCCTCTCTCCCCGCCTCCGGATTGATGGCACAGGTAAGCGGTATCGTGGCCTCAAATAGTGAGGGCCAGCAGGCGTCGTTGCAGGCAATGCACTTGCGGATCTCGTCCAGCTGCCCTTCTCGTGCCTTATTGGGTAGCTCGGGGTCGGCGATGAGAGCTCTGGTCATGCCGATCATATCCGCCTGGCTATTGGCCAGGATAGTCTCCGCCTGTATCGGGTCGTTGATCCTGCCCCCACAGAATACCGGCAGGCTCACCACTTCCTTAATACCAGCGGCCAGGTAAGCAAACGGCCCCAGAGGGAAATACATAGGGGGAACATGGGGGGTGGGGTATGCCCCGGCAGCGATGTTCAGATAGTCCAGCTTGCCCGTGGCCTCTAATTTTTGGGCAATCACTTTGGTATCATCCAGGGTCAGCCCGCCCTCGATATACTCGTCACCGTCCATCCTCATACCGACTACAAAATCAGACCCTACGGCGGCCCTAACGGCATCGATTACCTCAAGAGGGAATCTGAGCCGGTTCTCCAGGCTGCCGCCATATTCATCGGAGCGCTTGTTAGTTGCCGGAGACATAAATGAGCCGAGGAGGAAGCTGATGACGGCTGAGATTTCAACGCCATCGTACCCGGCCTCTCGCATCCTGGAAGCAGCGCTGCCGTAGGCTTGTACTATCCCCTTTATTTCATCGATGTCCATTTCATGGGGCATTTCATGGGCGCCCAGGAAACTGGCCGGCAGGATGCCCTCCATTATCGGAGATGGAGCCAGCGGTGCCCCTCCGTAGGCTCGAGGGCTGGCATATTTACCCGAATGGTGCAGCTGTATGACCACCCTGACATCATATTCACGGATGGCTTTTACCATAGAGGCGAAGGCAGGGATGGCGTTATCGTCCTGCGTCGCCACCAGGCGGTGTACTGTAGTGTACGGCGCGACTCCGGCGTAAGGCATTATGATTAATCCCACCCCGCCCCTGGCTCTGGTCACGTAGTAACGAATTGCCCGCTCATTTGGCGCACTTATAGACGAGTGAAATCTATGGGCGTGGGCATTCATAACTATTCTGTTGGGCACCGTCATTGGCCCGATCTTGAGCGGCGTAAACAGATACCGATATTGTTCCACTATCTGCTCTTTTCTTTATAAACGGGGGTAATTAAGTGTACCTGGGCTTAAACCCTCTCATTATTAATCACATTCTATCAGATTGCAAGCTGTGTGTCGTCAGCAGGAAAGGGGCACTTGGGGGGCTTGCTCAACAATATGCATGATACGGCGGGACATAGTGCTCACATTTTAGCTACGGTGATTGCCTTTAGGGGGCAAGCCCGGGCGCAGTCGGCGCAGCCACGGCAGATAGCGGGGTTGGGCATAGGTATCTCGTAGGGGGCTTCCTGCTTGAGGAGCTGGCGGGTGCAGGCTAGCGCCGCCGCGCAGATTCCGTCGCGGCACTTTTGGGGGGAGCATTTCTTAAAATCAATCAGGGCTACCTTACTCGGCATCGGTCCTGGTTTGCCTTTCCCTCTTTACCTTCTCCAGTTCTTCCTCCAACCTTTCCAGCTCCTGCCACATTGAGGGCGGCACCGAATGGGCCGGCCATCGCCCCTTCAGGTCGGCTAACTCCGCCTCGATCTCCCTTTCCCTATCTTTATAGGCGTCCTGGTTCAATGTCCCGGTTATCTCCTCGGGAGATAAAGTCTTTAACCCGGCGCTCGAAAGTCGGGCGCTTGAGCAGCACCCGGCGCTGGCATTTGAGGCATCTGATGCCGATGTCGGCGCCCACCCTGTCCACCTGCCACCGGTCACTGCCGCAGGGGTGCCGTTTCTTGAGGCGGACGATATCACCCGGGCTTATCTCCATGCCGGCTACCTTTAGGGAGCCAGGGTGGGGGTAGCCCGGTAGTAGTTGATTCTCTCCCGCAGGTCGGCGGCCACCCGCCGCGCCGCCTCGGCGTAGTCCTTGTCCTGGGAGGCGTAGATTACCTGCCGTGACGAGGTCAGGATAGCTTTACGGCCCGTGGCGTTGATGCCATAGCGCACTGAAGAAGCCAGGTCGCCTCCCTGGGCACCGATGCCGGGTATCAGCAGCAGCATATTGGAGTGGCGCTGCCTTATTAGCTTCAGTTCCTCGGGGTAGGTGGCCCCCACCACCAGCCCGATGTTGCCCTGTTTGTTCCAGAGGGCGGCCCTGATGGCCACTATCTCAAAGAGGGCGAGCTGCGCCTTCTCGGTCTCGAAGCGCAGGTTCTGGAAATCGACGGCGCCGGGGTTGGAGGTGCGGCAGAGGATGAAGACCCCCTTGTCCCAGTACCCGATAAAAGGCTCCACCGAATCAAAGCCGAGGTAGGGGTTGACGGTGGCGGCGTCACACCCCAGGGTGACAAAGACGGCCCTGGCGTAGGCCCGGGCGGTGTTGCCGATGTCGCCCCGTTTGCAGTCGCCGATTACCGGGATATGCTCCGGTATGCATTTAATGGTGCGCTTGAGGATATCGATGCCGTCGTCGAGGGCTTCGTAGAAGGCGAAGTTAAGTTTATAGGCGCAGACCAGTTCCGAGGTGGCGTCAATGATGGACTTGTTGAATTTAAAAACGTCCACTTTGGGCGGCATCTGCTCCGGGTCGGGGTCAAGCCCGATGCAGAGCAGGCTGTTGTTCTTATCGGTGGTATAGTTCAGCTTTTCGTCGAAGTTCACCTCTCACCCCCTGCGTAGATGATACCAGCCACCAAATATTGGCGTCAAGTGGGCTATTGCCTTCGGCCATTATTTATGTTAGACTCCACCATTATTCAGGCAAAAGGAGGCAAAAATGGAAAGGACGAATAAGCCGACAACCGCCGGGATTTTGAACATCATTACCGGAGCTCTGGGGATACTGGTATCGTTTGGTTATATTCTTGGTTTCGGCGTTCTTAGCAGTATGATGAGTTTTCCCGAAATGGGAGACGTTCCCGGGTTCGTACCGGGTATCATCCTGGCTATGGGTATTCCCTCCCTGCTCATTACGGTACTGGCTCTGGTCGGCGGCATATTTGGCGTGCAGAGGAAGCACTGGGGCTGGGCGCTGGCCGGCTCAATCGCGGCTATCATCGCCTTTCTACCTCTGGGGATAGCCTCTACCGTACTTACCTCCCAGTCCAGGGGCGAGTTTGAATAAGACTGTTTATTTATAAACCGGTTAAAAATGCAGAAGACGAGTAAGCCGACAACTGCCGGGATTCTGAACATTATTGCTGGGGGGTTGGGGATACTGTCAGCGATTTCTATTATGTTGGGTCTCGGCGTTCTAGGTTGGTTTGAGCCTTTTAATAGAGAATTCATTCTCTTCGGTTTCGTGCTTACGCTTGTAGCCGTTCTCACCCTGCCTTTTGCTTTACTGGCTCTGGTCGGCGGGGCATTTGATTTACAGCGGAAGCATTGGGGCTGGGCGCTGGCCGGCTCGGTTGCGGCTGTCTTAGCCTTCTGGCCGCTGGGGATAGCCTCTACCGTACTTACCTCCCAGTCCAGGGGCGAGTTTGAATAAGCCTGTTCCCGATTGTAGCTTATCTGGCGGTGGTGCTATAATTAGCCGACCGTGAACTACCAGCAGGCCATAGACTACATCAACAGCTACACCGACTACGAAAAGATAGGCATGCCCCACGACCCCGCCTTCTACGACCTCAGGCGTGTCGATGAATTACTGTCTCTTTTAGGCAACCCCCACCGCCAGGCCGGCTCTATCCATATCACCGGCACCAATGGCAAAGGAAGCGTGGCCGTTATGGTGGCTTCGGCGCTGGCCGCCTGCGGTTACCGCACCGGGCTTTACACCTCCCCCCACTTCCACACCTGGCGGGAGCGAATTCAGTTTAACGGGGAGCTTATCTCCGAAGACGAATTGGCCCGGCTGGTGACCGAGCTAAAACCCCAGGTGGAAGCGGTCAACGAGAAGGCTACATACGGTAAGCTGACCACCTTCGAGTTCCTCACCGCGCTGGCCTTTGCCCATTTCGGCCAGAAAGGAGCCAAGTTGCAGGTGCTGGAGGTGGGTTTGGGCGGTAAGTTCGACGCCACCAGCGTCGTCACCCCCCTGGTCGGCGTTATCACCCCGATTGACTTTGACCACATGGATGTGCTTGGCAATACCTTAACCGAGATTGCCGCCGAGAAGTGCGGCATCATCAAGCCCGATAGCATTGTGGTGACCGCCCCCCAGCCCCACGAGGCGGCTGAGGTAATCAAGGAAGCCTGCCGGGAGCGCCGGGCCAGGCTAATTACTGTGGGCCGGGATGTCACCTGGCAGGGCTTGAGCTTTGATTTAGACGGCCAGCGGCTTCGGGTACAGGGCCGAATTAACTACGAGCTGTTTTTACCCCTCCTCGGCGAGCACCAGATGGTCAATACCGCCACGGCGGTGGCCGCCCTGGAGGTTTTAGCCGATAAGGGCTTTGATATTTCCCGGAAAAGCGTGGCTAAAGGCTTCGAGCAGGTCAGCTGGCCGGGGAGGTTCCAGATTCTGCGCCGCCGCCCCCTGCTGGTGGTTGACGGTGGTCATAATATCGGCGCCGCCCGCCAGCTAACCCGGTCTATCCGGCAGTACCTTGACTTCGAGCGGGCCATTCTGGTCATGGGCACATCCCAGGATAAGGATATCGCCAGCCTGGTCGCCGAGCTGTCTCCCCTCTTTAACCATGTTATTGTCACCCGCTCCGGCCACCCCCGGACGCTGGCGCCGGCGCTGCTGGCCGCCGAGTTTGCCCGCCAGGGTATCAAGGCCCAGATAATCGGGGACGTCCCCTCGGCGCTCTCCCAGGCGCTGGCCCTGGCCGGGGATAAAGACCTGGTCTGCGTGGCCGGCTCGTTCTTCGTGGTGGCCGAGGCCATGGCGGCGGCGGAGGGGCTGTTCCCCACCACCGGCCCCGAGCCCGACCTTTTTTTGCCTTAAGCTGGGCGGTTACGGTAAAATACTTAGGAATGGTTTGAGAGGTTGCTTGATGCCTGTTTATGAGTATGAGTGTCAGTCATGTCATCACCGTTTTGAAAAGAAGCAGGGATTTCACGAAAAGCCGGTAGACAAATGCCCCAAATGCGGGGGCAAGCCGCGCCGTGTTATCAGCTCCGCCCCGATTATCTTTAAGGGGAGCGGTTTCTATATCACCGACAGCCGCAAGAAGGTGCACGAGCCGGGCAAGGCTAAAGGTAAACCGGCCGAAAAGAAAGAAAAACCCGCCGAAAAGAAGGAAAAAGACAAGAAGCCGTGAAAGCGCTCTTGCAGAGGGTCACCAGCGCCTCGGTCAGCGTTGGGGGAGAGGTGGTGGGCAGCATCGGCCGGGGGCTGGTGGTTCTGGTCGGGGTGGCTGACGGGGATGGCGATAAGGACATCCAGTATCTGGCCCGGAAGATAGTCAACCTGCGCATCTTTGCCGACCAGGAAGATAAGTTCAACCTCTCGGCTTTAGATATCAAGGGAGAGCTATTGCTGGTGAGCCAGTTCACCCTGCTGGCCGACACCCGCAAGGGGCGCCGCCCCAGCTTTACCGGGGCCGCCCCGCCGCCCCGGGCCGAGGCGCTCTTCCAGCAGTTTGTTGATGCGGTCAGGGCCAGCGGGCTTAGAGTAGCCACCGGGCGTTTCCAGCAGTATATGCAGCTGGAGATTCATAATGATGGGCCGGTGACCATAATGCTGGATAGCAAAGATAAGCTCTAGCCCCGCCCCCATTTTTTAACAGTTCTCTCTCGTCCCATACCCGCCCGCCCTTATAGGCTGCGCCTCTGGGACTCTGCTTCCCCCCTATTAAGGAGTTGATAGAGGTCTAACCTCTATAGGGTGGGAGGGTGGGAAGCCAAACAAACGCTAAAAACTGGGTAATCCCCCTCCACCATAAATAAAAAGAGGGGCAAAGCCCCTCTTGAAACCCGGTTAAAACGAGGTTAGAGGCTCTGTCCCTCTCTTATTTACAGCCTTCCCTTATCAAGGGGATGATGGTGATAAAAAATCTCTACTGCTGTTCCCGCTTGACGGCGACGCTGCTTTTAGACACCCTCATGGTAGCGCCTGATTCCACTTTGATGAGGATACTGTCTTCGGCGACGCTCTCGATTACCCCGTAGATGCCGCCGGCGGTGATTACCTTGTCCCCCCGCTTCAACTCCCCCATCAGCTCCTGCTGTTGCTTCTGCCGCTTGCGCTGGGGGCGAATGAGCAGGAAGTAGAAGACGGCGAAGATGAGCACCAGGAAGATGATTATCGTCCAGTCGAAGCCGCCGTCGCCTTCCTCGCCACCCTCGGTGGGCATCATCGGGCAACCCGTCATAAATACTAGGGCGGTGATAAGTAACACCGCCATTAAGGCCGGCGTCAATAGTCTAGCTTTATTCATTTCCCCTCCTAATTAAGGTTAACTTTCAACTCTACCCCGCAGTGACCAGGGGCTGGTTTTCTCTATCCTGATTTTGGCCAGTTGCCCCAGCTGGTCGCTGTTATCATTGAAGAATACCAGTTTACCATTTCTGGCCCGACTTTGCCACCTGTCCCTGGCTTTACCTTCCACCAGCACTTCGACCACTTTATTCTGGAGACGGGCGTTTATCTCGGCAGCGATAGCCTCCTGTAATCTCTCCACCTCGTTTAACCGCCTCTTTTTTTCAAGCGGCGGCACATCATCCCCCATATTCTGGGCCGCCAGTGTCCCCGGCCTCGGTGAGTAGGCGGCGACGTGGACGGCGTCGAACCTCAGCTCCTTGAGCAAATCGGCCGTCTGCTGGAACTGCTCTTCTGTTTCCGAGGGAAAACCGACGATGACATCGGTACTTAAGTGCATCTCCGGTATCTTATCCCGTATCTCGGTGATAAGCCGGCGGTACTGCTCTACGGTATAGCCCCGCTTCATGGCCTTGAGAATTTCATTGCTGCCCGCCTGCACCGCCAGGTTTACCTGCTCACAGACCTTGTCCAGCCCGGCTATGGCTTCGATGAGCCGGGGGCTCATGTCCTTGGGGTGGTTGGTCAGGAAGCGGATTCTTAGCAGCCCCTCAATGGGGTTAAGCTCGTAGAGCAAATCGGCTAAATCGGGCTTGTCGGGCAGGTCGTGCCCGTAGGAGTCCACGTTCTGCCCCAGCAGGGTGACCTCTCTGGTGCCCCGCCCCACCAGTTCTATCACCTCAGCTACGATTTCGGCCACCGGGCGGCTCTTCTCCCGGCCCCGCCGGTAGGGAACGATACAGTAGGCGCAGAAGTTATCGCACCCCTGGATGATGGGGACATAGGAGCAGGGAGCCGGATGCTTAGGTAATATTCGCTCCCACCCCTCCCCTTCTAACCATTCAGGGCGCTCCCCCGGCCTGAAGAAGTGGTCAACCTGGGGAAAGCGCTCTTTGAGCCTGGCAGTGTCGGCGTTGACCAGGCAGCCGGTGACGGCCAGCGTTAGATTCGGGTTAGATTGCTTTAAGGCTTTGAGGTTGTGGAGCTTGTTGACCACACGGTCCTCGGCGTGCTGGCGCACCACGCAGCTGTTGAGCACGATTAAATCGGCTTCGGCGGCGCTGTCGCTGGCCTTATAGCCCAGCTCCTCGAAGTAGCTGCCCAGCCTTTCCGATTCGGCTTGGTTCATCTGGCAGCCGATTGTCCAGATATGATATTTAAACATTATTCTACTCTATTGATTTAAGGGACACACTGTACTGGTATGGCGGAGGGGGAGGGATTCGAACCCTCGACCCCAGTTTCCCAGGGTAAGCGCTTAGCAGGCGCCCGCACTAGGCCACTATGCGACCCCTCCCCAAGTTTGAGGAATTAGTAGGCTTTATGATTTTACTATATTATACCCCCGCTGGGGAAGTCTTGCTTTTCCCCACCCCGTTTTATATCTTTTCCCGCCCGCCGCCCTTATGGTAGGGCTAAAGCCCTTTACCCCACCCCGTTTTACATCTTTTCCCGCCCAAAAGGTTTCACCTCTTTTCCCGCCCCCCCCCAGGAGAGAAATTAGCCCCTCCTTTTCCCCCCACCCCACTTTTTGAGAGAGTTTAGAGGCAAAGCCTTTGAG
>Ga0315553_10001060_pt1 | contig 23379 bp, 17 predicted proteins | sample SalMarSW160140MG_FD_203099 | JGI IMG/M metagenome (GOLD analysis project Ga0315553, IMG submission 203099) | Salt marsh sediment microbial communities from the Plum Island Ecosystem LTER, Massachusetts, United States - Salt Marsh Sediment SW1601-40 ... | reverse complement strand
TCGGCACCATCTCCGCCAATGGCGAGAAGGCCATCGGCGACATGATCGCCAAGGCGATGCAGAAGGTCGGCAATGAGGGCGTGATCACCGTCGAGGAGGCGAAGAGCCTCGAAAGCGAGCTCGAAGTCGTCGAGGGCATGCAGTTCGACCGCGGCTATATCTCACCCTACTTCATCACCAATGCCGAGAAGATGGTGACCGAGCTCGAGAGCCCCTACATCCTGATCTACGAGAAGAAGCTGTCGGGCCTGCAGCCGCTGCTGCCCCTGCTCGAGCAGGTGGTGCAGTCGGGCCGGCCGCTGCTCGTCATCGCCGAGGATGTCGAGGGCGAGGCCCTGGCCACGCTCGTGGTCAACAAGCTCCGCGGCGGCCTGAAGGTCGCGGCGGTGAAGGCCCCAGGCTTCGGTGACCGCCGCAAGGCCATGCTCCAAGACATCGCCGTGCTCACGGGCGGCGAGTTGATCTCGGAAGATCTCGGCATCAAGCTCGAGAGCGTGACCATCCAGATGCTCGGCAAGGCCAAGCGGGTGAGCATCACCAAGGACGACACCACTATCGTCGGCGGCGCCGGCAAGAAACCCGACATCGAGGCGCGCGTCGCCCAGATCAAGCAGCAGATCGAGGACACGAGCTCCGACTATGACCGCGAGAAGCTGCAAGAGCGGCTGGCGAAGCTTGCCGGCGGCGTTGCCGTGATCAAGGTCGGTGGCGCCACCGAGGTCGAGGTGAAGGAGAAGAAGGATCGCGTCGACGATGCGTTGAACGCGACCCGCGCCGCGGTCGAGGAAGGCATCGTGCCCGGCGGCGGCGTTGCACTGCTGTGGGCGGCGAAGTCGCTGAAGGCCAAGGGCGCCAACGACGACCAGGAGGCGGGCATCAACATCGTCCGCAAGGCACTGCAGGCGCCGATCCGGCAGATCGCCGAAAATGCCGGCGTCGAAGGCTCGATCGTGGTCGGCAAGGTGCTCGATCAGAAGTCGCCGACCTTCGGCTATGACGCGCAGACCAACGAGTATGTCGATCTGGTGCAGAAGGGCATCATCGATCCGGCCAAGGTCGTACGCACAGCACTGCAGGATGCGGCTTCGGTCGCGGGCCTGCTCGTCACCACCGAGGCTGGTGTCGCCGAGGCGCCGAAGACAAAGGAAGAGCATGCCCACGCGCACCCCAGTGGCATGGGCGGCATGGACATGATGTAAGCCTAAGAGATCTTTGCTTTTTTGCGTTGCGAAGGGGCGGCTTCTGGCCGCCCCTTTTGCCATATTTCCACCCGTTCCAACACGCACGGGTTACACAAACGTAATTTTCCAAGCGTCTGCTCGCCCCCTATCGTCGGGGGACGAGAAGCGCTTAAACGCGCCGATGACCATTCGTGGAGAAGCCTGGATTGGCCAACTTCCGTAATTCAGTCCAAGAGTTCAACCGCATCGCCGTCCCCTATTTCCGCTCGGAGGACCGCTGGGCTGGACGCGTGCTGCTGCTCACGGTGATCGGCCTTCAGCTCTTCCAGGTATGGCTGCTGGTACGCTTCAACGCCTGGAACAAGGCCTTTTATGACGCGCTTCAGAATAAGGACTGGGACACCTTCATCTGGCAAATCGGCGTATTCAGCCTGATCGCCGCTTTCTACATCGCCAGCGCTGTGTACCAGCTCTATTTGCAGCAATGGCTGCAGATCAGGTGGCGGCGCTGGCTCACCACCCGCTATCTCGGCCGCTGGCTCGGCGAGGGCACGCATTATCGCATGCGGCTCAAGGGCGACGCCGCAGACAACCCCGACCAGCGCATCGCCGACGATATCAAGCAATTCATCAACAACACCCTCGACATTGGCATCTCGCTGCTCGGCTCGATCGTCACTCTGGTCTCCTTCGTGGTGATCCTGTGGAATCTATCGTCGACCACCCCACTCGTGATCGGCTCGCATTCCTTCAACATCCCGGGCTATCTCGTCTGGGCCGCGCTGATCTACGCCACGCTCGGTACCTGGGTGACCCACCTTGTCGGTCGGCCGCTGATCAAGCTCAATTTCGACCAGCAGCGTTACGAGGCAGACTTCCGCTTCTCGCTGGTGCGCCTGCGCGAGAATGCCGAGGAGGTAACGCTGCTCTCCGGCGAAAAGGCCGAGGAGGACCGCCTGCTCGACCGCTTCGGCCGCGTGGTCGGCAATTGGTACGGCATCATGCAACGGACCAAGCGGCTGACTTTCTTGACTGCAGGCTACTCGCAACTCGCCACCATCTTCCCCTACGTCGTGGTGAGCCCGCTCTATTTCGCCGGCTCGATGATGCTCGGGGGCTTGATGCAGATCGCGCAGGCCTTCGGCCAAGTGCAGGGCGCGCTGTCCTTCTTCGTCAAGGCCTATTCCGACATCGCCGATTGGAAAGCGGTCCTCGACCGGCTTGCGGGCTTCGATGCGTCGATCGACTGGGCGCAGTCACTCGACGAAACCGCACCACGGGTCGAGCGCGTCAGCGATGGCGTTGCGACCCACCTTCACGCCGACGACCTCGTCGTCAGGCTGCCCAACGGTCAGGAGATCGTTCGCGCCCCCGACCTTCGCATCGAACCCGCGGAGCGGGTTCTGGTGACCGGTCCTTCGGGCTCGGGCAAGACCAGCCTGTTTCGGGCGCTGGGTGGGGTGTGGCCGTTCGGCTCAGGCAATATTCGCATCCCCCATGGTGCCAACGTGCTGGTGTTGCCGCAGAAGCCATATCTCCCGCTCGGGACGCTGCGCGGCGCCCTCGCCTATCCCGGCCCGCAAGACGCCTTCTCGATGGAGGACATCGAGCAGGTACTGAACGCCGTCGGACTTCAGCACCTACGCGAAGGCCTTAACGAGACCGCCTATTGGTCCGACCGGCTCTCGGTCGGCGAACAGCAGCGGCTGTCGATCGCGCGCGCACTGTTGCAAAAGCCCGATTGGCTGTTTCTCGACGAGGCCACGAGCGCGCTCGACGAACAGTCGGAGGCCACGCTCTATCGGCTGTTGCTCGGGCGCCTTCCGGACGCGGCCATCGTTTCCATCGCCCACCGCGCGAGCCTCGTCGCATTCCACGACCGCTTCCTCGAGCTCACGCCTGACGCCGCGGGCGGCCACCGCATCGCGCCGGTGTCGCGGGGCGACGCGGCGCGCGCCGCAGACGAACTCGATCTCAGTCCGGCCTAGATGCTTTGATCCCGGTCAAAGACGGCGGGGTCCAAGCCTGCTTGGCTCGGGCTTGCGCCGTCCCCGGTCATGGGCGGAAGGGTCCGTTGAAAGCTATCAGGGCGACGGCCATACGGATGGCGACGACGCCGGTAATGGCGTCTCCCTTCCCAGCGCACGGGAAGGTCGGCGACGAGCGCGAAGGGGGTGGGGATAGCTAATCCCCACCCTCTTTCCCACCAGCCTCAGCCAGCCGAGCGAGAATGGCGTCGCGCAGCCTGGTTGTTCTCTTGGTCCAGGCGGCGCTGCGGGCGGCAAAGAGGTGGGCCTGTGACCTCAAGATCAAGCCATCCTCGAGGACCTTCAAGTGATTGGCGGCGAGCGTTGTGCCGGTCGTGGTGATGTCGACGATCAGTTCGGCGGTGCCCGACGCAGGCGTGCCTTCCGTGGCACCCACGCTTTCGACGATGCGGTAACCGGTAACGCCGGCGCGGGCGAAGAAGCGGCGCGTGAGATTCAGATATTTGGTCGCCACCCGCAGCCGCCTTCCATGCGCGCGGGCAAACTGCGCGGCAACATCCTCAAGGTCGGCCATGCGGGTGACATCAATCCAGCAATCGGGCACGGCCACCACCACATCGGCGCGTCCGAAGCCGAGCGGCCGCAAAAACTCCACGCTCTCCTCGACATCGGGAAGCGTCTCGCGGACGAGATCCTCGCCGGTGAGCCCGATATGAACGCGGCCGGCCTCAAGCTGATGCACGATCTCGGCAGCGGATAGGAAGGCAACCTCGACGTCGTCCAATCCTTCCATGACGCCGCTATAGCCCCGCTCGTGCCCGGTCTTGCGCAGGGGAAGGCCCGCGCGCTCGAAGAGAGCGCCGGCAGCATCCTTAAGACGGCCTTTGGCCGGAACGGCGATGGCGAGCTTCGAGGTCATCACGACAGCGCCTTGACCGAGGCAAGCAGGCGTTCGGTCTGGATGGCGGAACCCACCGCCGGGACCTCGGCGCGCGCTCCGACCGATCGCAGCAGGCCGTCATAGCGGCCGCCGCCGGCGATGGGACTGCCCTTGTCGCCGCCAACTTCAATCTGAAAGACCATGCCGGAATAGTATTCGAAGTCGCGGCCGAACTCGGTGGCGAAGCTCGCAGCATTGATATTGACGCCGCACTCCTCCAGCAGATCGAGGCGGTGCGCCAACATGTAGAGCCCGCGCTCGAGATCGATGCCGGAGCCTTGCGCGATCCCCGCGATGCGGTCGATGGCTTCGCGCGGGCTTGCTTCCACCGAGAGATAGTAGTCGATGACGGTTGCCGCCTCCCTGGGCAACGGCTCGGCGCGAAGATCAGCCGCATAGTCGAGCAATCGCTCCGTGATTTCACCGAGTGTGCGGTTGCCAGCGAGGGGGAGATTGTTGGCGTCAAGATAGCTGGCGAGGATTTCCTCGGCACCCTCAAGATCCTGCGTGGGAAGCGTAGCGGCAAGCGCCGCCGCCGGGCCGGCGCTGGCTGCACCCTCACCCTTGGCCAGGCGCGACAACAGGGCGTGGAAGGCCGGCGGCCGCCAGAAATAGTGCCGAAGCTTCAGCCGCCAGCGCTCGGGGAGCGAGAGGGCGTCGAGCAGCGCAAAAAACAGGGCGATGTCGCCAAAGCGGAAGCGGAAATCGCGCAGCCCCGCGCTGCGCACCGCGTCGGCGACGAGCAAGACAACCTCGGCATCGGCGCTTTCGCGATCAAGCACGCCAAAACACTCGATCCCGGCCTGACGGAACTCGCGCGGGTCGGCTTCGCTCGCACGCTTTGGCTGAAAGCGGAAGGCGGGGCCGTTATAGCAGTAGCGCGCCTCGACATCGGCGTGCGGGTGACGCTCAAGATAGAGCCGCGACACCGGCACGGTGAGGTCGGGACGGAGGCAGAGCTCAGCGCCGCTGAGATCGGTAAATACGTAGGTCCGGCCCCTGATGGCTTCGCCAATCTGGTCGAGAAGAATATCGGCCGGCTGGATGATGGACGGCGCAACCTGCTCGTAACCACCCTCTCTAAACACATCGAGCAAGGTGACGGCTTGGGCTTCGAGGGCCTCGAATTGTTGCGCCGATTCCGCGGCCATGATCGTTCACGCTTGGTGGCGGGCGATGACGCCCTTGACCGCCTCGACGAGCTTCTCCTCGGGCACGGCGAATTGAGCTTCGGCCTGCTGCTTAAGATATTCGTCGCGGTCCTTGATCGAGGTGAGCGTGGCGCCGAGGACGAGATCCTTGATCTGCACCTCGCCCTTCGCCTTCTCGTCGCCGCCCTGGATCACGGCGCAAGGAGAGCCGCGCTTGTCGGCATATTTCATCTGCGCCTTCATGCCGGACGAGCCGAGATAGACCTCGGCGCGAATGCCGGCGTCGCGAAGTGTCTTCGCCATACGCTGGTAATCACCGATGCGGTCGCGGTCGAACACGAGCACGACCACGGGACCCGGCGCGGTCTCTACCGGAAGCTTGCCGAGGGTCTTGAGGCCATAAAGCAGGCGCGAAACGCCGATGGAGATGCCGGTGGCCGGGACCTTCTCACCGGTGAAGCGCTCGACGAGGCCGTCATAACGGCCCCCGCTCGCCACCGAGCCAAGTCTGATCGACTGGCCGCGATCGTCGACGATCGGCGCGATCAGCTCCGCCTCGAACACCGGGCCGGTATAATATTCGAGCCCGCGCACGACGGAAGGATCGATGCGGACCAGATCGTCGCCGTAGCCGGATGCCGCCAGCAACTCGTTCATGGCGGCAAGTTCGTTCGCCCCTGCCTCGCCGGCCGAAGCCCCGTCTACGAGAGACGCGAGAATCGACAGCGTTTGACCGCGATCGCCGCTCTCCGCCTGGACGAAGCCGAGCACGGCCTCAATCTGCTCGAGCGAAAGCTCCGCGCCCTTGGTGTAATCGCCGGACTCATCCTTGCGTCCCTTGCCGAGCAGCGCCTTCACACCGTCGGCGCCCAAGCGGTCCATCTTGTCGATGGCACGGAGCACCGCAAGATGCTTCGCCGTATCCGCGGACGTGAGACCGATCCGCTCCAGCACGCCATCGAGAATTTTCCGGCTGCCGACCTTGACCACATACTGCCCGCGCGGCACGCCAAGCGCTTCAAGCGCGTCGGCGGCAAGCATACAGAGCTCGGCGTCGGCAGCGACGGAAGCTGCACCGACGGTGTCGGCGTCGAACTGGGTGAATTGGCGGAAGCGGCCGGGGCCGGGCTTCTCGTTCCGCCACACGGGCCCCACCTGATAACGGCGGAACGGCTTTGGCAGGGTCTGGTAGTTCTCGGCGACATAGCGGGCGAGCGGCGCCGTCAGGTCGTAGCGAAGCGACAGCCACTGATCGTCGTCGTCCTTGAACGAGAACACGCCCTCGTTTGGCCGGTCGAGGTCCGGAAGGAACTTGCCGAGCGCGTCGGTATATTCGATCGCAGGGGTGTCCAACGGCTCGAAGCCGTAGCTCTCGAACACCTTGCGGATTTGGTCGAGCATCAGCGCCGTCGCGCGGATTTCACCCGCGGGAACGTCGAATAAGCCCTTCGGCAGCCGGGCCTCCGGGCGTACGGGCACGTCTTTCTGGCTCATGGGAATAATTGCTGACGCGATGCTCTGACTGGGCGGCTTCTAACCCATAGGGCTTGGCCCAGCAAGCAACGCCGCAGAAGAGGGCTTCCGAGACAATAGGGGATAGGCTGGGAGGCCGCTCCAAGTCCGCCTCGTTACCCCTGGCGCGGACCCACGAGGTTGAAGATGTCAGACCGTTGCGGCACAGGGTGCAGGGAACGAGCCAAATAGACCTTCAGCTCGAATTCGGTTTGACCTGCATGAAGGATTGGGATCGGGCGCAGTTCTTCGATGCTCTCGAAATAACGGCCATAGATTTTCTCGATGCCATCAGAGCGCAAATCCCGCCCAATGATCAGCGCGTCCTCGCCGATGTGGGCCTCGGACCGCGCGGGGATACCGTAGCCATGGGGATCTCGAGCAAGGCAAAGCACGGGCATTTTGCCATGTAGCGCATAGTCGATTTTTCCGGCGTCCTCCCAACGCGTTGCCACAATGAACAAGTTCGGGCGGCCCAGGAGGTGGCGCGCCTTGAGTTCCGCTTCGAGGCTATTCCAATCGAGGGCGGTGAGGATCGGATTCTCCACGGCGACCCGTTGGAGCAACGAGAACGGGGGCCAGGGAACATAGGCAAGCGCTATGACACCGGCGAGCAGGACGGCCATAGAGGCTCCAGTGGCAATGAGCCACGCCCGCGTGTAGCGCCGTCCCGTCTCGAGTGCTGTGGCGACCTGGCGCCCAAGGAGGGGGAACAGCATCAAATATCCCGGAGCGGCCCAATGGGGCAAAGTGCGGATTCCGGTCCAGGCGACCGCCGTGAACAGAGCAATTGGGCCGATCGCCAAGCAGGCCAATAACCATTGACGTTGCTGCGCGGGACCGTCGAGACCCGCTCGGACGAGGCACAGAATCAGCGGTAGCCAAACCCAAGGAAGCAGAAACAGGGCTTGTCCGGCGACCGTAACCAGTGGCCCCCACGGTGCAAAATCTCGAGGGCGCGCCCGTTCCGCCTGAAACACAAACGTCACCCATTCGTGTTGTTCGTTCCAAATGATCACTGGCATGAAGATGACCGCCGCCACGGCTACGGCCAAATAGGGCCATGGGGTTGCCAGCCAGTGGCGACGGCCGGGGCTCGTGAGCAGGAACAGGGCAACGCCCGCAAACAGAAAGATGCCGTGCAGTTTCGCCATCATGGCAAGCCCGCCGCAGGCTCCTGCGGCCAGCCACCAAAGCGGCGCTGCCGCCCCGGGGACAAAGAGCGCAACCGCTACGCAATACGTACCCGCCAACAGAGCTGCGTTAAGGGGACCATCGGGCAAGATCCAGGTGCCGCTTGTCCAAGCAAGTACGGGCGCAAAGTTGAGCGTCACCACGGCCCAGAGACCCGCCCCCTCCCCAAACAGGAGCCTCGTCAGGGCAAACATCAGCCAGGTGGTCAGGGCGAACAGCGCAATAAATGGAGCGCGCAGCGCAAGAGGGGTCTCTCCTCCGAACAGATGCCCCCCCGCCCACGCAAGCCACCAGGCAAGCGGGGGATGGTCGAAGTAACTAAGCTGCAGATGGCGTCCGGTCGCGACCGTGTAGCTCTCATCGATCCCCAAGCCGAGGCTCGCAGCGAAGAGCACGCGGACAACCAACGTGGCCGCGATGATTGTCAACACCGCGCGTTCTGCCGGGCTCAGTCTATGGGCGCTGCGAATTGGGCGGGCATACTCGGTTTTCTCGCGCGTGAGTGTCTCGACCAGCACCGTAGCCTCGCTGTTGATTGCTTGCTTGCGATCTCGGCAAGCAATTACTTTGGGGGATCTGGCCGAAAGGCGGTCAGCGAGAGGTCAGAGTCGGGTCGTTGCCCGGGGGTAAGATCGATCGATGCGCGGGCCGCGCCGGCGCGAATCGGCATGAGTTGAGACAAGGTTCGAGCGCTCCTCGCCACGCCACCTTTCTTGACGTGACGGGACAATCTGGTCGGAAGTTGGTTGGAAACTGTGGTGCGGCGTTGTAGCACGAGTCAAAAGCCGCAATTCCGGTTCTACCCGAGCCGGCGATCCCGCCCTCAGGCGAAGCTCCAAACGGCCCGAGCCGACATGAGAATTCCGGGAGATTTCTCATGAGCGGCCAACCTTCGGCCGTGTTGGACCATTGATAGCCGTCGGCTTACCGCGACCCGGCTCACAGGCCTTGAGCGGCATTCGGCCGCACGAGGCCCCGAGTGGCGACGGCTGCGGAGTCCAAATCTCATTCGGGATTCGGATGCATTAACGCGAGGTGGCGAGCGCCATCAGGCTTTCGATCGGATGTACCTTGGATTTCAGCTTCTCGAGCCCCGGCGGACAAGGGCCTCCGGTCGCCCAGTCGAGCAGCTCCACGGTATGGACGATGGGCACCGCGGCGCCGCGCTGGAGCTGCGCGATGCAGCCGATATTGCCGGCGGCGACCAGATCCGGCTTGACGCTGGCGATATGGTCCAGCTTCCTGTCGCGCAAGGCGCGCGCCAGTTCCGGCTGAAGCAAATTGTAGGTCCCGGCCGAGCCGCAGCAGATGTGGCCTTCGGGGACCTCGACCACGGTGAAGCCGGCTTGGGACAGCAACGCGCGGGGCTCGGTCTCGACCTGCTGGCCATGCTGGAGGGAGCAGGCCGAATGATAGGCGACGCGGAGGCTGGTCCAGGCGAGCGGCGGCACGAGGCCGATGTCATGGATGAACTCGGTGATGTCGCGGGCGCGCTGCGACATCTCCGTGGCGCGGCCGGCGTAGCCCCGGTCCCGGGCAAGCAGGTGGCCATAGTCCTTGATCATCGTGCCGCAGCCCGAGGCGGTGGTGAGGATGGCGTCGAGCTTGCCCTCGCGCAGTGCGCCCGACCAAGCATCGACGTTCCGTTTCGCCGCCTTCTGCGCGGCCTCCTCGCGGCCGAGATGATGCTCGAGCGCGCCGCAGCATCCCTCGTCCCTGGCGAGCACCACCTCGACGCCATGGCGGCGCAACAGCCGTATCGCCGCCCGGTTGATCGAGGGCCTGAGCACCTCCTGCACGCAACCGAGCACCAGCGCCACGCGCTTGATCGGCGCCCGATCCATCCGGATCGAGCCTTTGCGCCGCCGAAGCTTCACATGTGGCAGGCCAGGCGGGGTGACATCGAGCGCCGCCGCCGCGGTCTTGAAGCCAAGGCCGGAGAGAATGCCGCGGAAGGGCCGCGCGAGCCAGGCAAACAGAAGGGCAACGCGAAAGCGCGCAGGGCTGGGAAGCGCGCCGGCTAGCAACCGGCGCACGACACGTTGCGATGCCGGGCGATGGCCCCTCACCTCGATGTGGGAGCGGGCCAAATCGACGAGATGCATGTAGTCGACGCTGCTCGGGCAGGTCGTCATGCAGGAGAGGCAAGAGAGGCAGCGATCGATATGGCGGGTCACAGGCGCGCCGACCTTACCGGTCTCGAACATCTCCTTGATCAGGTAGATGCGGCCGCGGGGAGAATCGCGCTCGTCGCCGAGCAGCACATAGGTCGGGCAGGTCGCGGTGCAGAGACCGCAATGGACACAGCGTCTCAGCATGGCGTCCGCCCGGGCGATGGTCGGATCGTGAAGCTGCTCTGTGCTGAAGCTCGTGTGCATGGGTGCCGCCTAAAGCCCTGGATACATGTGACCTGGATTGAGGATGCCGGCCGGATCGAACGCGGCCTTGAGTTTCCGCGTCAAGGCCGCGAGCCCAAGATCGAGCGGCTGGAACACGTCGAGGCTCGCACGCGTGGTGTGCTCGGCGCGGATCAAGGTGGCATGGCCGCCGAACTCGGCGATGGCGCGCCTGATCTCGACGGCGCCTGCATCCGACGTGAGGGTGGTGTCGAGCCAGATCAGGCCACCGGACCAGTCATAGGCGACGCGAATGTCGAGGGTCCTGGCGATGACCGCGACGAGCTTGGTCGCGCGGGACGGGGCCGTCGAGATGCGCCACAGCGGGCGGTCGGAACCGGCAAACATGCGCAAGGTCCTGACCTCCTCCCAGAAGCTACGGCTGTTGGCATCGTCGAGCTCGAGCGACAGCGAATAAGCGGCGAGCCGATCTTTCAGGCGGCCGAAGCGATAGCGCACCGAATGCGGAAAGTTCTCGACCCTGATGGCGGTGACCGCGGCGCCGGCCCCCGAGATGTTGGCATTGGACAGCCGCGCCGCGAGCGGCGCCTCGAGGTGCACGGCGCCCGACACCTCGTATGGCGTGCCGTGGCAGAGGCACATCGCCTCGATTGCCGTCTGGTCGGGAAGACCGAAACAGAGCAGCGTCCGCGTCTCCTGGGCGCGCGGCAGCACCTTCATGGTGACATTGGTGATCACGGCGAGCGTTCCCCACGAGCCGGCCACTGCCTTGCACAGGTCGTAGCCGGTGACGTTTTTCATCACGCGGCCTCCCGACTTGAAGGGCTCGCCCCAGCCATTGACGCATTCGACGCCGAGAAGGTGATCGCGCGCGGCACCAATCAAAATGCGCCGGCTGCCGGAGAGGTTGGTGGCGAAGATGCCGCCGATAGAGCCCTCGCCGGGCGGACTTCCAAGCACCGGCCCGAGATCAACGGGCTCAAAAGCGAGCTGTTGGCCGTACTCGTCGAGCATGGCCTCGATCTCGGCGATCGGCGTTCCGGCCGCCGCCGACAACACCAGCTCGGTCGGCTCGTAAAGCGAGACGCCGACGAGGTTTTCGGTGCTGACCACCGAGCCTGCCTGAACCGGGCGGCCGACTTCGTGCTTCGACCCGCGCCCCCTCACCTCGATGGGAATCTTGGCGTGGGCCGCCTCGGCAACGAGATCGGCGATCTCGTCCGCGGCATGAGGTGCATGGAAGCCGAGCCTGAGGTTTCCTGTCACTGGCCGTCACGCCCTTCTTCCAGCGGAAACACCTTGGCCGGGTTGAGGAGCCAGTCAGGGTCGAAGGCGGTCTTCACCCGCATCTGCTGGGCGAGATCCGAGGCCGAAAACTGAACCGGCATCAGGCCGCGCTTCTCGATGCCGACGCCATGCTCGCCGGTGAGGCAGCCGCCGAGCTCGACACAGAGCTTGAGGATCTCGGCGCCGCAGCGCTCGGCGCGCTCGAGCTCGCCGCGGTCATTGGCGTCGTAGAGGATCAAGGGGTGCAGATTGCCGTCGCCGGCATGGAAGATATTGGCGACGCGGAAGCGATGGCTGCGGCAGATCGCGCCGATGCGGTGCAGGGCCTCGGGCAAGCGCGACAGCGGAATTACGCCATCCATGCAGTAATAGTCCGAGATCTGCCCCATGGCGCCGAAGGCCGCCTTGCGGCCTTTCCAGATCAATTCGCTTTCAGCAGCATTGCGGCTCACCCTGACGACACTCGGCGCATAGCGCTCGGCGACATCGGTGAGCTTCTCGAGTAGGAGGTCGATTTCATCATCGGCGCCAGCGACTTCGACAATGAGCAGCGCCTCGACGTCGAGCGGGTAGCCGGCCCCGGCGAAATTCTCGCAGACATGGATCGCCGGCTTGTCCATGAACTCGATGGCTTGGGGGATGATGCCGGCGGCAATGATGCCGGCAACGCATGCGCCGGCCGCCTCCGACGAGCCGAATCCGATCAGCATCGGCCGCGCGCCTTCGGGGGATTTGAGGAGGCGGACGGTCGCCTCGGTGACGACAGCGAACTGGCCTTCGGAGCCGGTGATCAGACCGAGGAAGTCGTAGCCCGGGCTGTCGAGATAGTCGCCACCGATGTCGACGACCTCGCCGGTCATCAGCACCACGCGCAAGGCGAGGAGGTTGTTGGTGGTCACGCCATATTTCAGGCAATGCGCGCCGCCCGAGTTCATGGCGATGTTGCCGGCGACGGTGCAGGCGAGCTGGCTCGACGGGTCAGGCGCATAGAAGAAGCCGTGCACCGCGGCGGCGTTGGAGACGGCGATGTTGGTGATGCCGGCCTCGACGCGGGCGAAGCGATTGGTCTCGTCGATTTGCAGCACCCGCGTCATGCGCGAGACGCCAAGCACGATGGCGTCTTCGAGCGGCAAGGCACCGCCGCAGAGCGACGTCCCGGCGCCGCGCGGCACGACCTTGATCTTGTTGTCGTGGCAGTAGCGAAGAACCTTACTCACCTCCTCGGTGCTTTGGGGCAACACCACGGCGAGCGGCAGGCAGCGATAGGCGGTGAGCGCGTCGGTCTCGAAGGTGCGGCGGCCCTCCTCGTCGGCAATCAGGGTCGCTGCCGGGACGAGCTTCTTGAGCTGCCGGACGATCTCGTCCCGGCGGGCGAGGATCGCGTCGTCGGGCTTGGGAAGGGTCAGAAGCGACATCGCGGCTCCAAGGACCTCGTGGCCCGCCTCAAATCGCGGCTTTTGCGATTTACGGTCCGTTAGCCATGCCGATGTTTCGCATGAGGAACCGCCCTCGGCAATATGCCCTCATAGGCACGGCGGCGGCCGGTCCGGAATTTCTTGCTTTCCCGCCGGGTTATCATGCCGCATCCTGAACCAATCCCGCCAGATGGCGGCTTCTGTTAGAGTTCCGTGCCAACCGAGGGCAAGGAGACCTCTCGAACCGGTCATTGTCCGAAACAGGGCGAGGAGAACTCTGTAAGGATCCTCAAAAGGGAGAGACGAGAATGAGGAACGTGTTGTGCGTCGTTGCGGGCACGCTGATGCTCGTGGCCTTTGGCGGACCTGCATTCGCCGAGGGCGATGCCGCCAAAGGTAAAGAGCTTTTCACCACCAAATGCGGCATCTGCCACCAGGTCGGACCGGGCGCCAAGACGCTGGTCGGGCCTGAGCTCAACGGCATCGTCGGACGCAAGGCCGCGAGCGTTGCCGACTTCCCCAGCTATTCCGCCGGCATGAAGAAGCTCGGGGATAGTGGCTGGGTGTGGACCGAAGAGAATATCGACAAGTGGATCACCGATCCCAAGGCGATGATCCCTGACTCGATGATGGCTTTGGCGTTTCAGGGGGTTCCCGATGCCGGCGAGCGTGCCGACATTATTGCCTACCTGAAGACCCTGTCACAATAAAATCCGACGCCGATGACGTCGCTTCGCTGCGGACGCTATACGGCTCGCGGGCGAAGCGGCGCCGGCGCGCTCCTCAAGGCGCTGCCGAGGCCGACGGCAGCGGCGGCAGCGGCTGCGGCGTGCGGAAGGCGTTGAGGTCGTCGAGCACCGAACGGAAGAACACATTCCGGTCGCCTTCCTCCTTGGCCACTTCGTCCCAACTGTCGTGGAGCGCCTTGAGCACCTCCTCGGGCAGTGTCTTGATGCGGACTTGTTCTTTGGCGGCAAGCTCGTCGAGGGTATCGGCCTTGAGCTTCTCGCTGTCGGCGAGCGTGGACAGCAGCGTCGCCTGGCAAGCGGTCTCGATCATAGTCTGCTGCTGATTGTTAAGGCTGTTCCAGCGATCCTCATTGACGAGGAGCTCGAGCACGGTCTCAGGCTGGTACCAGCCCGGGAGGTAGATCAGCTTGGCGTGGTCTTGCAGATGCTGGCGCTGATCGACGGCGGGGGTGAGGAACTCGGCCGCGTCGATCTCGTGCTTGTCGAGGGAAAGGCCGATGGTGCCGCCTGGCACGAGCACGGTGGTGGCGCCCAGACGCGACATCACCCTGCCGCCGAGGCCGAAGATGCGCATGCGCAGTGTCTTGAGGTCTTCAGGCGTCGTCACCTCCTTGGTGAACCAGCCTGCGGTCTCGCCGCCGCCAAAGGCGCAAGGGATGACGTGGACGTGGAGGCCGGCCTGATCGTACATCTCCTGGTAGAGCTTGAGACCATTGCCGGCGAAGAACCACTCGACGTAGCCCTTGGCGTCGGGTCCGAACGGGAAACCGGAGAACAGCGCTGCGGCGGGAAGCTTTGCCGCCCAGAAGCTCGCGGTGGTGAAGCCGGCATCGGCGCTGCCCTTCGACACCTTGTCGAGGATGTCTTGTGGCTCTCCGGCCTCGCCAGGCTGTTTCAGGTCGAAGTCGATGGTGCCCCCGGAAAGCGCCTTGATCAGCTTGGCGAACCGTGCCGCCGGCTCACCGAGCCCAGGGAGAAAGGTGCCATAGATGATGGGCGTAACGAAACGCAGCGGCTTGCCCGCCGCCGCCGGCGTCGCCAGCAGCGCCAGGCAAAGTGCAAGGCGCAAGGCGCTCGCGTTCGTCGCCACTCCCCCTCCTCCTCGGCCTCGGGGCCGGGCCGACTTCGGGCTTCTTACCCCAGAGCGCCAATGCTACATCGGGTTGTGCCCCCCGTGCCACAGGGCCAAGCCAGTTCCCAAGGGACAAGATGACGGAGAAACGCGCCGGAACGCCGGCAAGTCCCCATGTCGCGCTGTTCGTGACCTGCCTGGTCGATTTAATCCGGCCAAGCGTCGGCTTCGCCGCCCTCAAGCTGTTGCAGGACGCGGGCGCTCGGGTCGAGGTTCCGGCGGAGCAGACCTGTTGCGGCCAGCCGGCGTACAATTCCGGCAACCGGGCCGACGCCATCGCCATCGCGCGCCAGGTGGTCGAGACGTTCGAGCGCTTCGACTATGTGGTGGCGCCGTCTGGCTCTTGCGCCGGCATGATCAAGCGGCATTATCCCGAGCTCCTCGCCGATGACCCGGCCTACGCTTCGCGCGCCAGGGCGCTCGCGGCCAAGACCTACGAGTTGACCAGCTCTCTCGTCGAGGTGCTGGGCGTCACCGCCGTCGAGGCCCAATTTCCGGCGACCGTCACCTATCACGATTCCTGCTCGAGCCTCCGGGAGCTCAACATCAGCGACGCACCGCGCCGCCTGCTTGCCGGTGTCGACGGCCTCACCCTCAAGGAGATGGACGAACGCGAAGTCTGTTGCGGCTTCGGCGGCGCCTTCGCGGTGAAGTATCCGGAAATTTCGATGACCATGGCCGAAGCCAAGATCCGCAACATCGCGGCATCCGGGGCGACCTGCGTGCTCGCCGCCGATCTCGGCTGTCTACTCCACCTCGCCGGCAGGCTGTCTCGGGATGGATCGCCGATCACCTGCCGGCATGTTGCCGAGGTCCTGGCGGGGATGAACGAGACGCCTGCGATCGGCCAGCCGCAGACGCCGGAGTAGCGAAGCGATGGCCGACGCCGCGAAAGCCGCCCCGACTCATTCCTTCAGTGAGGCCGCAGCCCAAGCGCTGGCGGATCAGGACCTTCAGAGGGCGCTACTCAACGTCAAACGCGGCTTCATTGCGAAACGGGCGAAGGCCCGTGACAAGCTGCCGGAGTTCGCCCGGCTGCGCGATGAGGCCAAGGCCATCAAGGATCATACGCTTAGCTATCTCGACCTCTATCTCGAAGCCTATGAGCGGAAAGTGATCGAGAGCGGCGGCGAGGTGCATTTCGCGCCGACGGCGAAAGACGCGCGCGACATCGTGCTCCGTCTCTGCCGCGACGCGGGTGCCCGTCTCGTCACCAAAGGCAAGTCGATGGTGTCGGAGGAAATCGGCCTCGACGACCATCTCGAAGCGGCGGGCATCGAGGTCGCCGAAACCGATCTCGGTGAGCACATCCTCCAGATCAGGGGCGACACGCCGAGTCACATCATCGCTCCGGTGATTCATCTCAATAAGGAGACGATCGCAGCGGATTTCATCCGCGACCATGACGGATTGCCGCCGGGCCGGTCGCTCGACACCGTGCCGGACCTCGTCGCCGAGGCCCGCGCCGTGCTGCGCGAGAAATTCCTCGGCGCGGACGTGGGTATCACCGGCGCCAATCTCCTGATCGCCGAGACCGGCTCATCAGTCATCGTCACCAACGAGGGCAACGGCGATCTGACCGAGACGCTGCCGGCGACGCATATCGTCCTCGCCTCGATCGAGAAGCTGGTGCCGACGCTCGAGGACGCGGCGACCGTCCTCCGCCTGCTGGCGCGGTCGGCGACAGGACAGGAGATCACCACCTACACCACCTTCGCTACCGGCCCCGCGCGCGCCGACGATCCCGATGGGCCGCGAGCCTACCATGTGGTGCTGCTCGACAATGGCCGCAGCGGCATGCTCGGCAACGAGTTTCACGACATGCTTCGCTGCATCCGCTGCGGCGCCTGCCTCAACCACTGCCCGGTCTATGGTGCCATCGGCGGCCACGCCTATGGCTCGGTCTATCCGGGCCCAATGGGTGCCGTGCTGACGCCGGCGCTTTACGGCATCGACCAGGCGCGCGACCTCCCCAACGCCTCGAGCTTTTGCGGGCGCTGCGAGGAGGTGTGTCCCATGGCGATTCCCCTCCCCGCCCTGATGCGAAAATGGCGGGAGCGCGATTTCGACCGCGGCAATCCGCCGTTCCGGCAGCGTCTCGCGCTGAAAAGCTGGGCGTTTCTGGCAAAGCGCCCGCGCCTCTATCACGCCCTCAGCGGGTTCGTGATGCCGGTGCTCGCGCGACTTGCCGGTGCCGATGGGCGATTTCGCCACTTTCCCCTGGCCGAGGCCTGGACCGGGACTCGCGACCTGCCCGCCCCGGAGGGGGAGACTTTCCAGGCGCGTTACCGCAAAAGTCGGGTGAAGCCATGAGCCAGGCCGGACAGCATCGTCAGTCCATCCTGTCGGCCGTCAGGACGGCGCTTGGGGCACGCCTCGGCGATCCGGCACGCGATGCAGCAGTCACCGAGCGCTTGAGAGGCCATCCGCGCGGTACCGTCCCGGCACGCGCCCATCAGGACGAGCCGGCGCTGCTCGACTTGTTCCAGTCCATGCTCGAGAGCCAAGGCACCGAGGTGACGCGCGCCACGACGCCGGAAGAGGCAGTCCAGGCCATTGCGGCCGACCTCCGCCTGCATCATCTCCCGCTCGCCTTGCGTCTCGGAGAGGACGAGGTGCTGCGGACGCTGCCGTGGGGCGCCACGCCGGGCATTAAGCTCTGCTTCGGGGCAGCGGATGGGGACGATCGCGCCGGGCTGTCGCGCGCCGTCGCCGCGGCCGCGGAGACCGGCACATTGGTACTGGTCTCAGGACCCGACAACCCGACAACCCTCGCGTTTTTGCCCGAGTCCCATAAGGTTCTCATCCACCGCGTCGATATTGTCCCCTGCTACGAGGATGTTTTCGACCGCTTGCGGGCGATCTACGGCGAGGGTGGATTGCCACGGACCGTCAATCTGATCAGCGGGCCGTCGCGAACCGCGGACATCGAGCAGACCATCGTGCGCGGCGCCCACGGACCAAAACGGCTGCATGTGGTGATCCTCGGCTAGGCGGCCGGCGCGAGTGGGCTTTTTTCCGCCAGTTTTCTCCTGTTATGGATTAGTCTTGACTGCTTCCGCTCGCTTTCGGCATCAGCTATGGTGCAGCGCACTCTCAACGAGAGCTTAGCGCCAAGAACCAATGGGAGTCCGGCCATCGGGCCGGTTCGGGGTGGCCCTTTCATGCGCTCAGCCGTCTGGCTCATCGAGCGGCCTCGCTGGTTCAAGCGGACCCTCCTTATCCTGAACGACATTGCGATGCTGTCGATCGCGCTGTGGGCCGCCTATTCGCTGCGCTTGAGCCGGTTCTACGTGCCCGAGACGGTCGGCCTCGTGCTGCTGTTCGCGGCGGCGCCGATCATCGGTGTCATCACCTTCCATATGCGCGGGCTGTACAAGCTCGTGACCCGCTTCATCGGGCCGGAGGGCACCACGCGAATCTATGTCGCGGTGATCATCGCCGTGCTCGCCTGGGCGCTGCTCGTGCTGTTGTCCGGCATCAAGGGCCATCCGCGTTCAGTGGTGGTGATCTACGGCCTCATCGCCGCGTTGCTGATTAGGCTGAGCCGGCAATGGGCGGCCGCGTTGCTGCTCCGGGCCGCGCCGCAGCACAAGGGCGTGAGCTTCGACGAGCGCAAGAACGTCATCATCTACGGCGCCGGCACGACCGGCATTCAGCTTCTCCGCGCCCTCAACGAGACCGGCCAGTATCACATGGTCGCTTTCATCGACAACAACCCGTCGCTGGCGGGGCAGGTCGTCCACGGCGTCAAGGTGCTGCGCCCGGGGAAGATCGGCAAAGTGATCACCACCGAGAACGTCAAGGAGGTGCTGCTCGCCATGCCGTCGGCGCTCCGCAGCGAGCGCCGCACCGCGATCAAGGCGCTGGAGCCGTTCCCGGTGGTGGTGAAGACGCTGCCGGCGCTTGAGGAGATCGCCTCGGGTCACGTCGAGGTCAGCGATCTCCGCCCGATCGAAGTCGAGGATCTGTTGGGCCGCGATCCTGTGGCGCCAGAGCTCGACCTCCTCACCGCCCATGTGAAGGACAAGGTGGTGATGATCACTGGCGCCGGGGGCTCGATCGGCTCGGAGCTGACGCGGCAGCTGCTCGCGCTGGGGCCGAAGACGCTGATCCTGTTCGAGCTCTCCGAGGTGGCGCTCTACGAGATCGAGATGGAGATTGAAGAGATCAAGCGCCGGCCGCCGAAGGAGGCCGAAGGGACAATCCCGCCCGAGACCAAGGTCGTTCCGGTGCTTGGCTCGGTGCTAGACCGCAAAGTGGTGGCACGCACCATCGCCGATTTCGGCGTCGAGGTGATCTATCACGCTGCCGCCTACAAGCACGTCCCCATCGTCGAGCAGAACCCGTTCACCGGCGTGCAGAACAATACCTTCGGTACCCTGGTGCTGGCCGAGGCGGCGAAGGACGCCGGCGTCGAGCGCTTCGTGCTGGTGTCGAGCGACAAGGCGGTGCGGCCGACCAATGTCATGGGGGCGAGTAAGCGCCTTGCCGAATTGATCCTGCAAGGCCTCGCCGAGACGCGGGGCGCGGGTTCCACCATCTTCACCATGGTGCGCTTCGGCAATGTGCTCGACTCGTCGGGCTCCGTGGTGAGGCGGTTCCGCAACCAGATCCAGGGCGGCGGCCCGGTGACCGTCACCCACCCCGAGATCATCCGCTATTTCATGTCGATTCCCGAGGCCGCCCAACTCGTGATCCAGGCCGGCGCCATGGCGAGCGGTGGCGAGGTGTTCGTGCTCGACATGGGCACGCCGGTGAAGATCGACGACCTCGCCCGCACCATGATCCGGCTGTCTGGGCTCGAGCTGCGCGACGAAAACAATCCCGACGGCGACATCGCCATCGAATACATCGGCTTACGGCGCGGCGAGAAGCTCTATGAGGAGCTTCTGATCGGCGAGAACACCACGGGCACGAGCCACCCCCGCATCTTCAAGAACTCCGAGCCGATTTTGCCGTATGCCGATCTGATCGCGGCGCTTGAGCGGCTCGACGACGCCATCCAGGGACAGGATGAGGCTAAGCTTCAAGACATGCTGCGCGCCACCGTGGAGGGATACACGCCCGGAAGCACCGGCCATCCGACGCCGTTCAAGGAGGAGTGGCAGCCGGTGTCCCGGACGCTCCACTAGCCGATGAACTGGGTGGAGCTGGCCCGCGCTGCAGGCGTTGTGGCGGGAGCCGCAGTACTTTCGGCAGGGCTGATCGTCCTTTTGAAGCCAGTGCTGGTCCGCTATCTCCTCGCCCATCCCAATGCGCGGTCGTCCCATGCACAAGCGACCCCGCAAGGCGCTGGCATCGCCGTAGTCTTAGCCGTGCTTATCGTAGCCGCGGCTGGTTGGCTCGTGTGGCGTCCGGCGGAAGGCGGCACGGCGCTCGGTCCGGTGCTCGCCGGCGCCTTCGGCCTCACCGTGCTTGGGCTTGCCGACGATGCCCGCGCCCTCCCCGTGTCCTGGCGCCTGATCGGCCAAGCGCTTGCGGCCATCGCCATGGTTTTCGGCCTGCCGGAGGACTTGCGGCTGTTTCCAAGCCTCCTTCCTTTGCTGGTCGAGCGCGTGCTGCTCGTGATCGGCACGGTGTGGTTCGTGAACGCCGTCAATTTTCTCGACGGACTCGATTGGATCACTGCGGCGCAGGCGGTGCCGATGACGATCGGCGTCGCCGTTCTTGCCGCCCTCGGCACGGTGCCCGCGAGTGTCGGCTTCCTGGCGCTGGCGTTGCTTGGCGCCACGATCGGCTTCGCCATCTTCAACAAGCACCCGGCACAGGTGTTTCTCGGCGACGCCGGCAGCCTCCCGATCGGCCTCCTGCTCGCCTTCCTGCTGATCACCGTGGCGGGCACCGATCTCGCCGCGGCGCTGCTGCTCGCGCTCTATACCATTTCCGATTCGACGATCACGCTCCTCAGGCGCGCCTATAACCGCGAGCATATTTTCAGCGCCCACCGCTCGCATTTCTATCAGCGCGCCACCATCAACGGGCTCGGCGCGCCGCAGGTGACGGGACGGATCTTCGTGCTTGGCCTCGTGCTCGCCAGCCTCGCCGTCGCTACGGTGATGACCCACTCAACGACCGCCGACCTGCTGCTGCTCGGGCTTGGCGCCATCGCCACCGGCTACGTGCTTCATCTCCTCGCGCGAGGTGCGCGATGACGCGGACCGTTCTTGTCACGGGCGCCTCGGGCTTCCTCGGCAAGCACCTTGTCGGCGCGCTCGCCAAGAGCGGCTGGGCGGTGCGGGCAGCGGCGCGGGACCCGGAGCAGATCCCGGCGAGACCGCAAGTCGAACGCGTGGCGTTGCCCGACCTGTCGCGCCCATCAGATTGGGCACCGCTCCTCGATGGCGTGACCCACGTGTTGCATCTCGCCGGCATTGCCCATGCGCCGGGCCAATTGCCCGACGACGTCTATGTCCGCATCAACGCCGATGCCGTCGGCGAGCTGGCGGAGGCCGCGCGCGGTAAAGTCGAGCGCCTGGTGCTGATGTCCTCGGTGCGAGCCCAAGCCGGGCTCGCCGCGGACCATGTCATCACCGAAGCCGACGCGCCGCAGCCAACCGATGCTTATGGCCGCGCCAAGCTCGCGGCCGAGCGGCTTCTCGCGGAGAGCGGGGTGGGCTTCGCCGTGCTGCGCCCGGCCGTGGTCTATGGCAAGGGCGTGAAAGGCAATATTGCCAGCCTCGGCACGCTGGCGCAGACGCCGATGCCGTTGCCCTTCGCCGGTCTCGACAACAAGCGCTCGCTGCTCGCCATGGAGAACCTTGCCGCCGCGGTCGATCTTGCCCTCACCTCGCAACGCGCCGAAAGCGAGACCTTCCTGGTGGCTGACCCCGAGCCGATCACCATCGCCGAGCTGGTGACCGCCATGCGCGAGGGGCTCGGGCGCTCGCCTCACCTCGTTCGCGTGCCGGCCCGCGCGGTGAAGCGGCTGATGGCGACCTTCGGCAAGGAGGCGGACTGGGAGCGGATCTCCGGCAATTTCGTCATCGATGTTACGAAGCTGCGCAGCAGCGGGTGGACGCCACGCATGCGGACGCGAGATGGCATCGTCAAGATGATGCGCACCACGAACGGCGCCGCTGACGGTTCGTCCAGCTAGGCCGGCTTTAGCGACCGATAGAGCGCGACGATCTCCTTGCCGATGACCTCGGCGGAGAACTTCCGCTCCACCAGGGTGCGCGCGGCTTTGCCGAAGCGGGCACGCATCTCGGCGTCGCCGGCCATCCGCGTCATGGCCTCGGCCAGAGCCATCGCGTCGCCCACGGGAAATGTCAGCGCCGTCTTGCCCTCGATCGCGATCTCGCGGCAGCCTGGGGTGTCGGTCGCGACCATGGGCCGCCCGCAGGCTGCCGCCTCGAGCAGGCTTTTCGGCAGGCCTTCGCGGCGGGACGCAAGCACGGCGAAATGCGCGCGCGTCCAGACGTCGCGAATGTCGGCAACGTGGCCGAGCCAATTGATGCCGAAGGCCGAGGCGAATTCGCGCAATTGCTCGGGCGCGAGCGAACCCAAGTTCTCCCGGTCGGTGTCGCCGGCGAGCAGCAATTGCAACTTCAACCCGCGGGACGTCGCCAGGGCAAAGGCCTCGATCAGCGTCTCGACGCCCTTGTCGACCAGCATACGGCCGACATAGGCCGCCGTCACCGGCGGCCCTGGTTCCGGCAACGGCACGAAATGAGAGGTGTCGACGCCGGAGCCGGGAACGAGGTCGATATGCGTCTCAGGCACGCCGAGAGCGAGCACAAACTGCTTGTCGTCGGGGTTCTGCACGATAGTGCGGCTGTTTCTCCGGCCGAGCAGGCCCTTCAATGCGGCACGCACCAAGGGACGCGCCAGGCCGCTCCGCTTATGATCGCCGACGAACAGCGTGCCGAGCCCGGTCAAACCGTTGACCACGGCCATTGGGAGGCCAAGACTGGCAATGGAGCCGAGTAGCACCGGCTTGAGCGAGACGTTGTGCACGATGTCTGGCTTCAGCGACCGCAGCAGCTTCCTGAGCTCAAGCACGCCGGCAAGACTGTGCAACGGCGACAGGCTGCCGCGGCGCCAGTCGAGCGCATGCGGCGTGAACCCTTCAGCCTCGATTGCGGCTTTGCCGTTGCTTAGACGCGTGGCGACATGGACGTCGTAGCCGGCCGCGCGCGCCGCGCGCGCCATGGGCAGGCGGTGCGAGAGGAAATACCAATCCTCGGTGACGACATAGAGAATGCGCGCGGCCATGGGCGCGTTGTATCAGCCGCAAGCTCGCGTCGTCCTCCCTGTTTTTCCGCAACCCGCGGAACCTTTTGCCCTTGACGTGGGTCAACGTCATAGCGCCGTTGGTCTATAGTCTCCGGCGTGACCAAGAAGATGACGCCTTGCAGGGAAGGTTGTCGGTAATTTCGTACCTCAAGCAAGGAGAACGAGCGATGAGCATGCTGAAAGTGGTCGAGGTTCTCGCGGAGTCCAACAAGGGCTGGGAGGATGCGGCACAGGT
>Ga0315553_10001058_pt1 | contig 23407 bp, 22 predicted proteins | sample SalMarSW160140MG_FD_203099 | JGI IMG/M metagenome (GOLD analysis project Ga0315553, IMG submission 203099) | Salt marsh sediment microbial communities from the Plum Island Ecosystem LTER, Massachusetts, United States - Salt Marsh Sediment SW1601-40 ... | reverse complement strand
AAGAATGTCTTTCGGCCCTGAAGCCCTAACCGCTTTTAATTTTTATCTTCAGTTCGCCAATCCCTCCGGTGCTTACTATACATGGAACGACGACCTAACTTATTCCTTAAACAGCTTCAGCCAAGGACAAACCGCCGTTATTTTTGATTACGCCTCCCAAATTCCTTTAATCAGAGCGAAAAATCCCTATTTGGACATCGGTATTGCTCCAATGCCGCAGATTACCGATTCCAGCCAAGCCCAGCCGGTGAATTACGCTGGTTATTGGGGCTTAGCCGTTTCCAATCAATCTAAGAAGCAAACTTATGCCTGGAACTTCATTCTTTATGCCACTGCCAATCCGGACGCTTCTGAAATCTATCTCCAAGCCGCCCAAAAACCGCCGGCCCTAAGAACCCTCATAGAAAAATACAAGAATGACACGGTAATGGGGGTTTTTGCCAGGCAGGCGCTAACGGCTCGTTCTTGGTCGCAGCCGGACAACAACGCGGTTAAACAAATTTTTTCCGATATGATAGAATCAGTCTTAGAAGGTAAAATCGCCTCGGAAAATGCCCTGCAAAAAGCGCAGAACGAAATTAACGCTCTATTGGGTCATTAATTAGTGTTTATGATTTTATTTAATAAATACGTTTGGCTCTGCATGGGTTTAATATTGTTGCCATTGATGGCGAATGCCGCTTTAGTTCCGTGCGGCACAAGCACCACTCCTCCCTGTAATTGGTGCTACTTAATGCAATTAATTAAAAACATCATTGATTTGTTAATGTCCCTTGTTTTCCCTCTGGCCGCGGTAATGATCGTGATTGGCGGCATAACAATTTTGACTGCCGGCGGTTCTGCCGAACGGGTAAGTAAGGGTCGCCAAATCGTTACGGCCGCCGTTATCGGCATTCTAATTGCCTTGCTAAGCTGGCTGATTATTGATACACTAATTAAAGTATTGGGCGGCAACTGGGGTAGTTTAAAAATCGGCCCCTGGAATAAATTATCGTGTTAAATAATATGAATATTCTTAAAAAATCATTAATAATTTTCGTTATTTCCGTTCTGTTCGGTTTTACCCTGAATAATGCGGTTTTCGCTCAAGGCTACACGCCGAATCCATTAGGCACTGAGTATGGTCAAAGCCCATTTGAGTATGGGCAAGGCGGCGGAAATACCGGTTATAACGACATTCAACAACAGGCAGAAGAAATGGCCGAGGATTCGCCGATAAAAAGCCCGGAACAGATTTTTGACATTTTAGCCAATATTCTCCGTTATGCTTACACGATTTTCTTCATCGTGGCGATTATTTTCATCCTGGTAGCTGCCTTCAACTTTTTAACCGCCAAGGACAACCCGGAAAAAGTCAAAAGCGCCCGCAGCCAAATTCTCTGGGCAGCCGTGGCCATTGCCATTGCCCTAATTTCAGTCGGCGCGGCAAATATTATTTATCGTTTTATTGAAACTTCCTGATGAAGAAATTTACTTCTATAGTTTTTATAATATGTTTTGTTTCTTTACCGCTTATCTCAGCGGCGATTACACCAGGCACCATACCCGAGGCCGGGGAATTAGGAATTCAAGAATCGCCCATTGAAACAGCCGGCGGCATATTAGACGTAATAGCCAATATCGTTAGATGGGTTTACATTTTATTTTTCATCATTGCCGTACTGCTCATTATTTTTGCAGCTTTCAATTACCTGACAGCCGGCGACCAGGCAGATAAAATCAGACTTGCCCGCAATCAGCTGATTTATGCCGCCGTTGCCATTGCCGTAGCTCTGTTGTCGGTCGGCGTAACGGCCATCATCCAGAATTTCTTGGAAACGAGCGGCGGGCGCTGATGATTAGAATTTAAAATTAAAAAAACGTAATAAAATTCATTAGCAAAGGTCGAGGACTAAATTAGATTAATCAAATATGAAATTGTCAAAAATGAAAATTGCCGCTTTGGCAATGACTGTTCCAACCATCAGTTTACTGTTAATTCCTGCAAACGTCGCTATTGGACAAGTAGGTGATATCCCTGGGGTTTCGCGGGTTGGTCCTACGACGGTCGGCGGCTTGGTTGATATATTAAGAAACGTCGTCAGGTGGGTTTACATTATTTTCTTTGTTATAGCGGTAATGTTTATCCTTTTCGCAGCTTTCAACTATCTGACTGCCGGCGGCGAAGCCGAAAAGATTACCAAAGCGAAAAATCAGCTGATTTACGCCGTTGTCGCTATTGTGGTAGCTTTACTGGCGGTTGGTTTTGAAACCATTATCAGAAACTTCTTGGCTTCTCCGGGAGCATAAAGTATTTAGAGAGCGAGATTAACCTCCTCGGTTGAGGGGGTTAATCTCTTTCAATAATAAATTTTCGGAAAATGAATAATTTTTCTTTGTTTATTAATAAAGCTTTAGCACTAGACATCGGCGGTGGAACTGGTGGCGGCAGCGTCACGCTTCAGAATCCTCTGGGCACTAATAGCTTTATCCAAGTTATCAATAACGTTCTCAATTATCTTATTTACATCAGTATTCCTATTTTAGCGCTGATGATTTTAATCGGCGGTTTTCAAATTCTCACTGCCCGGGACAACCCCGATAAAGTCAATAAAGGTAAACATACGATTACCTATTCGGTTATAGGATTCATTATTATTTTAATTTCTAAAGGCCTTGCCTTAATTTTCTTAAAAATACTCGGATAAAAATAAGCCCCGTTGGATGATTTATCCATCGGGGCTTTTTCTTCACTTAGGGCGCAATGTGATAATCACAATTGCGTCTTTTTCTTTCTCATATGACTTGAGTTTAAAGTTTGCATCGCGAATTTCGTCTCCAAGCCATGAGGTATTATCAAACATACTACCAGACCAGGTTGTCGCCTTGACATCCTCTTCGGAATAAATCCGAAACCAATATTTAGGCGATATTTTATACGACATTTCTTCTCCTGGCTTAAGAATAAAGCTTCTTGTAACAACGTCTTTCTGCGCCGCCACTTTTTCTTGTTGCCCTACCTGCTTATTTATAGCATTTGCCCACCAAATTATCATAATAAACAATAGACCAACTACTATTACAAAGTTGGCTAAATTCCTCGTCATAGTTGGCAGGTTAAATAAACCCAGATAGGCAGCGAAGCGCAATATTAAAGCAGATACCACCGCAACGCCAAAGACTAAGCCCGCCGGCCCAGCCAACCAGCTAGATAGAATTAGAAACAAAACGGCGGTAATACCTCCTACTATCCCTATTATCCACTTGGCGTTCATCATTTCCCTCCTTTAAACATAGTACCTAAACCTATCGCGATATCGTAAGCTATGTCACCGATCATAACCAACTCTGCCTCTACGCCAGCCTCAATGGCTTTCTCTCTAATTTTCTGTCCTTCCTTTTTGGCTGTAGCAACTTCTTCTGCTACTTCCAATAATTTTTGAGGCGGTTTTATATCTTCAATGCCCACCTCAACTTTTATTCCCCATTCTGTCTCTATTTTTGCCTTCAACTGCCGATTTACATATCTCTTAATTTTGCCAATTATCTTTTTATTTGTTTCGTCCTTCGAAAAAATTTCATCCATTTCGATGCCAGCAACGGCTTCTTGAATATATGTTTTTACCCTGTCCCATATAAAGCTACGCCTCTTCTCGTAGTCAATTACTGTTGCCACGTTTACAATTGCCTCTCTAAGCTCTCCTTCTTCTTCTATACCCCCGCCTACCTGCTGTGTGTAAATTATGGCATCAACGCTTATTTGTATCCCATCAGCCGTGATAACTTTTATGATTTCGGGGTCTGATGGCTCATTTTCTAAAGTTATCAAATCAACGAGTTTTTTATGGATACCGGGGATAATCTGATGCATTCCTGGAAGCAGAGCAAAGGCCTTCCCTGTCCAAATATTCTTATACGCTACCGCTCTTTTGGGACTTACCTCAACCAATCCTTCTTTAAAGAAAAGAATAATTAAGGCTGCTGCTAATGCCCCAAAAACTGCTATTATGGCAGCCCACAAAAGAATATTCATTATGCTCATCTTTTTCCTCCTCTCGGCCATTCGGCCGAATCTGCATTGTTTTTATACTTTTTTCCTTTTATACTTTTTAAAGATCATCTATATTAAAAGGCGGAAAATAACCTAAATTTCCTACCTTGAAATTACTCCCAAGATAGCATAAAATTTATAAAAAGTCAAGTTAAAGCTCCCGTGGCGGAAATGGAATACGCGCAGCGCTTAGGACGCTGTCCCGTAAGGGTTAGAGGTTCGAATCCTCTCGGGAGCACCAATAAATTTATTTCCTCATTCATACACCCCCTCCACCTTTTAGTCATATATAATGCGATCGCATTATATATGACTAAAATTATTAAAAATAAACGGGAGGGGTATAAATGGAATAAGCATGAACGGAATGGGGATGCAAATAAAAAAAGAATCTTATTTTCTTCTCCGTCCGTGAAAGGCCTGATGGACTTCTTTAAGCTCCTTATTGGTTAAGTGGGTATAGATTTGCGTGGTGGAAACGCTGGCATGGCCCAATAATTCCTGGACCGAACGCAAATCAGCCCCGCCCATTAAAAGGTCGGTGGCGAATTGATGGCGCAACTGGTGCGGACTGATATGTTCCGGAATGCCGGCTTTGCGGGAATAGAAATCAACCAAACGCTGGACTGCCCGGGGAATTATCCGTCCAATAACTTTAGGCGTATCAGCTCTGCTCAAACTGATGAAAAGCGCCTCCTCCGCGTCAGAGCGCTTGGCTAAATAATTCTTGATTGCTTTCTTGGCGCGGTCTGAAAGAAAAACCACCCGTAGTTTTCCGCCTTTGCCGCGGACCGAAATCTCGCCCCGCTCAATGTCAATGTTGCGGCTTAAATTGCAAAGTTCGGAAATCCGCAAACCAGTGGAAAATAAAGTTTCCAGAATGGCTTTGTCGCGCAATGAACGCAAATCGCCTCCTTTTGGCGCGCCCAATAACCTCTCCAAATCTTTATATTCAATAATTTCAATCTGGCGGCCGGGGATCCTGGGCAGCTCCACTTTGTCGGGAGATAAAACCTCAAAATCACGCTTAACCAAGTATTTGAGAAAGTTGCGTAAAGCAATAACGTAGTATGCCTGGGTAGTTTTTTTAAAATCTTCTCCACGATGATTTTTTAACCGGGCCAGATGCAATCTGAAATTATGAACCTTATCCAAAGAAATATCTTTTTCGGTCTTAATCTTGGCAAAGTCAATGAAAGATTTAAGATAACGTTCGTAATTCTCCCGCGTTTTCGGCGAGCGGTTCTTTTCTATCTCCAAATAATCAAGATAGTCTTTTAAAAGTTTTTGGATATCCATAGAGTGTTCGCGAATATCGCTAATTTTAGACGAATAATGCTAATAAATATTTAGATTCGCATTATTAATAATTACTCTTTATTTTAACATTTTCCAAAATGTCGCAAAAGTTTGTTGCCTAAAATCTCTTTATTTAATAATATTAACGTTAATGTCAGACAAAATTTTGGACAATTTAATCAAAAAGGAAACTCGGCGCCAGTCAGATACTCTTAATTTAATCCCTTCGGAAAACATCGTTTCCCGGAGGGTTTTGAAAGCGCTCGGTTCACCTTTGGTTAATAAATATTCTGAAGGCTACCCGGCCAAGCGTTATTATGCCGGCAATAAAATTATTGATGAAATTGAATTACTGGCTCAAGAGCGGTCAAAGCAAACTTTCCACTTGAACAAAAATTGGCACGTTAACGTCCAGCCCTATTCCGGCTCACCGGCCAATATGGCAATTTATTACGCCTTGCTTCAACCGGGCGACAAAATTATGGGGATGAATTTGGTCTGCGGCGGCCATTTAACCCACGGCTGGAGCGTCAGTTTCTCCGGCAAATTCTACAAATCAGCCCAATACGGCGTACAAAGAAACGGTTATCTTGATTACAATGAAATAAAGAAAATAGCCAAGAGAGAGAAACCGAAAATTATTATTGCCGGCGCCACTGCTTATCCAAGAATCATTGATTTCAAGAAGTTCAGCGCCATTGCTCACGGCGTGGGCGCTTATTTTTTGGCAGACATTTCCCATATCGCCGGCTTGGTAGCGGCCGGTATTCATCCTTCGCCGTTTGCCGCCAAAGGCGGGCAGGCCCTCGCCGACGTGGTTATGGCCACCACCCATAAAACCCTTCGTGGTCCGCGAGGGGCAATAATATTTGCTAATCGCTTATCACAAACTGCCAAGCGCAATAAAATTGATATCGCCGATGCAATTGACAAAGCGGTTTTCCCCGGCTTACAGGGCGGGCCGCACGACAACCAAACCGCCGCCATTGCCGCTTGCCTGAAAGAAGCAACGAGTTCGGCTTTTAAAAAATATAGCCGGCAAGTTGTTAAAAACGCCAAAGTCCTTAGTCGTCATTTACAAAAGTTCGGTTTTAATCTAATCTCCGGCGGCACAGACAATCACTTAATCCTAATGGACCTTTCTGATTTAGGCATTTCCGGCCGCGAGGCGCAGGACAAGCTTGAGGAAGTCGGCATCATCGTTAACTGCAATACCATTCCCTATGAAACCCGTTCTTCATTTGACCCGTCTGGTATTCGCCTGGGCACACCGGCCATTACCACACGGGGAATGAAAGAAAAAGAAATGAAAAAAATCGCCGAATTGATTTATCAAACTTTAATTAAGAGAGAAAAACAAAATTTAATTGCCAATAAAGTCAGAAGGTTATGCATGAGATTCCCGGTAAAAATATAGCCCAAAGAATTATTGATGAATTAAAAAGCCGGCCTAAGCCGGAAAAATTTTTGGCGGCGGTTTTGGTTGGCGAAAACCCGGTCTCAATAAAATTTCTCAAACAAAAAGAAAAAACCGCCAAGGAACTGGGAGTAGCTTTTCGGCTTTATAAATTTCCCGAAAGCATTAAAAATGACGAGCTAAGAAAAGAAGTTTTAAAAATTGCCTTGTTAAAAAAAGTTGGCGGCGTGATTGTCCAATTGCCTTTGCCCGAGCATTTAAACAAACATTATGTCCTGAACGTCATTCCCCGGGAGAAAGACGTTGACGTTATAGGGGAGCGGGCGCTCGGCGCGTTTTACGCCGACCGCAACCTGGTCCTACCACCAGCTGTAGCGGTTGTCAAGGAAATCGTGGATGCTACAAGCCTCAGGCTTTATGCTTCAAAAATTGCAGTTGTTGGTTTGGGTTTTTTAATCGGTAAACCCGTTGCCACTTGGTTAATGACAAAATGTTCAGAAATTTACCTCTTGCGCCGCGGCAGTAATTTGGAAATTTTAAAGCGGGTGGATTTGGTAATCAGCGGCGTGGGCAAAGCCGGCTTAATCAAGCCGGAAATGTTGAAAAGCAAGGCCAGTATAATTGATTTCGGCTATGACATTGATGAGAAAGGTAAAATTCGCGGCGATTTTGACGCCTCCCAATTATCTAATTCCCCAGTCAACCAATTACCAAAGCTCTATACTCCTACGCCCGGCGGCACCGGCCCGATTTTAGTGGCGAAATTATTTGAGAATCTCTACGAGCTGACAAAAAATAACGATTAAATACTCTAATAAGGAAAGAGTGATAATTAAAAGAGTGATATTTAAAAATTAAAATATTTTATTTAAAAATTAAAATATTTTATTTGGTCTAATAGTTCATGCTTTGCTATAGTAAAGCATGGGTTGTATAATTACTCTTATGAACAAAAAGTGTGTGGACGGAAAAGACCTTACAATATTTCAATCAATCAAAGATTTTAATTCCCGCAAGGAATGGCAGTCTTCTTTCTGGAAAAAAATATTAAAATCCGAAAATTTGTTAGCTTTTCTTATTACCCCACACGAACGCAACGATTTGGTAATGCGTGCAGCAGTTATGAGTGGCATTGCTTCCGGCAAAAGTTATCGAGAAATTAGCAAAGAATTATGGGTTTCATCTCAAACCATCAGCGTTATTAAGAAAGCCGTAAACGAAAAGACTTATCGCAGTTATTTAGGACGTAATGAGAGAAAACAAAGAGAATACAGCGTCGATATAAGACCCGTTCAAGCACGGCGTTACGGTAAACGCCGCCGCACGAAATACGGAACGATTTATATGCCACACTAGACTGCCGCAGTAAACCACAAATCAATAGACATCACCAAACGCCAACAGGCATCTAGCGCTTTGCTATGGCAAAGCGCTAGATGCAAAACAACTATAAAGATTACTTCACGAAATTTTGGAGCTAAAATTTTTGAGAATTTTTATAAATTGAATACAGGATAACAAAAAGCCTCCGAGAGTCTCGGAGGCTTTTTGTTATCAGCTTTTTAATGTTGCCAAGGTTTTCTTTTTGATATTTTCCAGAAGTTTTTTGTCGCTTTTTAGTTTTTCACGGGAAGCCTCTAAACCAACACCCAGTTTTTCATCCTCAAAACTATAAGTATTACCAGCCTTTTTAACCACAGCAGTTTTTATCGCCATATTCAGAACATCGCCTTCGTAAGAAATGCCTTCGCCGTACATTATGTCAAATTCAGCGATTTTAAAAGGTGGTGCCACTTTGTTTTTCGCTACTTTAGCGCGGGTGCGATTGCCAATCACCTCTTCGCCTTTTTTAATCTGGGCGATGCGCCTTAGGTCAACTCTGACTGAGGCGTAAAATTTTAAAGCCCGGCCGCCCGGCGTGGTGGTCGGATCGCCATAACCCATCATTCCAATTTTATCACGGAGTTGGTTAATAAAAATAATTAAAGTTTTAGAACGGTCAGCCAAAGCAGTGATTTTTCTTAAGGCCTGACTCATCATTCTGGCCTGAAGCCCGATGAATTGCGCTCCCATTTCGCCTTCAATTTCTGCCCGCGGCGTCAAAGCGGCCACCGAATCAACCACTACCGCATCAATCATTCCCGACCTGACTAAATTTTCCAAAATATTTAAAGCATCCTCGCCTGAATCCGGCTGGGAAACCAAAAGGTCATTTAACTTCACACCTAATTTTTTGGCGTAATCGGGATCCAAAGCGTGTTCGGCGTCAATGTAAGCCACTTTGCCCCCTTTTTTCTGGACTTCGGCAATGGCATGAAGCGCCAAAGTGCTTTTCCCGCTCGCTTCCGGACCATAAACTTCCACTATCCGACCGCGCGGAAAACCGCCGACGCCCAAAGCCAAATCCAAGGAAAATGAACCTGTCTGCACCACGTCGGTGTCAACTTTTTTCACGGAGTCCAGCTTCATTATCGCTCCTTCACCGAATTTATCCTGAAGAGAATCCAAAAGCTTGTCCAAGTCATTGCCTTTTTCCACGGCCTTATTGTCTTCTTTATCTTTTTTCATAACCATGATTGTTAAATCCTAAATTCCAAGCACCAAATAACAAGCAAATTCTAAATCTCAATAACCCAAATTCTAAACACGAGTTTTGGTCATTGGAATTTTAGTCATTGGGTATTGTTTGGAATTTGAGATTTGTGATTTGGAACTTACCGCTTAACAAACGGCAATAAACCCATGATTCTGGCTCTTTTTATCGCCCGCGCTAACATCCGCTGATGTTTGGCGCAAATGCCTGTATAACGAGGGTTGATAATCTTTCCCTGTGAAGAAATATACCTTTTAAGCAAATCAGCCTCCTTATAATCTATGGTTTTCGTATTTTGAGAACAAAAAAAACACTGCATAATAGTAAGTTCAAAAGTTAAATATCAAAATGGAAAATGACACATTAAAAAATTAAAAATAGATTAATTTTAAAATCAGCTTTTAACATTTGGTAATTTTTAATTTTGACTTGTATCTTTAATTTTTGGTTTTAAAACGGTAAATCTTCGGACTTAACGTCTTCTTCGTTAACGTCTATTTGTGGCAGTTCTTCGCGTTGGGGACTGAATTTTGAATCAGCGTTATCCGCCGCCCTATTGCTACTGGAACTACCTGCCCCACTGCGAGGACCAAACTGAATTCTTTCCGCCACTATTTCAGTCCTGTATTGTTTTGTTCCGTCTTTAGCGTCCCAAGAGCGGGTTTGAATTCGTCCCTCAACCATTACCAAACTTCCCTTGCTTAAATATTGGCTTGTGATTTCCGCCTGCCGACCAAATACCACTACGTTGTGAAATTGAACATCTTCCTGTTTTTCTCCTTGTTGATTTTTCCATACGCGATTAGTCGCCACGCCGAAAGAAGCAACCGGTGTGCCGGCCGGCAAAGTTCTAAGCTCCGGGTCTCTCGTCAGATTGCCGATGATAAAAACTTTGTTTAAATTCATAGTTGCTGCAAGCAATGCCAAACCGCGAATTTCATGCGAATCTGCAAATGTTTTTATTCGTAGCATTAGCACGCATTCGCATTTTTGGCATTATGTTATTTTAATATTTCCTCCAATTTTTTCTCCAAGGCTTCATTGCTTAAGACTTCCGGCTTGGACGGCTCTTTAGTGCGTTGAGTAATCGGCTGTTGAGGGGATAATTCTTTTGTGCTCCGGCGCCTAGAAAAACGCTTGGTCTGGGCAAAAGAGTCCTGTTCTGACGTCTTAACTTCTCTAATAATTGGCTGGGGAACGATAAAAAATCTTAGGGTTTTTGAACCTGTTTTCAACCTGTCATTTACGCCTTGAATGCCCGCAGGGTTACCGGAAAAATGCAGATAGCCAAAGTAAGCGTAATTCTCTTTTTTAATCGGGTAGGACAATTTGATTCTCGGCATCGGTCCCTCGCCGATAATCGAAAATCCGCTGCCCTGTACAGCTTTAATAACCTCGTCTTTATCCGCTTCAGCTTTAACCAAAAACCCAATTTCGTAATTTTTATTTTCCTCGTTCATAACATTAATTATAGTACCCGATAAATAGACGCGAGTAAACACTTAAGATTCATCCTGTGTTTTAGTCTTTTCAAATCCAGTTCCGGCCGGAATTAAACGGCCAAGAATAACATTCTCTTTAAGCCCTCTTAAATTATCAACTCTTCCTTCAGCCGCGGCCATTACCAGTACCCGGGCAGTTTCCTGAAAAGAGGCGGCGGAAAGAAAACTTTCAGTGGAAAGAGCTGTTTTTGTTATGCCCGTTAAAAGCTGCTTTGCTTGCGCTGGTTCTTTTTTCTTGGCCTTTGCCTCGCGATTGGCCTCAAGAAATTTTGATTTCTCAACGATTTCACCAATGACAAAATTGGTCTGTCCCGGGTCCTTAATCATTACCCGTGAAAACATCTTCTTTATGATGATTTCAATATGTTTATCGCTGATGTTCGTTCCCTCTGAAACGTAAATTTTCTGGACCTCATTAATAATATATCTTTCAACTGCTTCGCGGCCTTTTAGCTCGAAAAGTTCCTTTAAGTCAACGCTGCCTTCGGAAAGCTGGTCTCCTTTTGCCACCGCTTGTTTTGGTTTAACGAAAAGAATGTTTATTCTCGGGATGACGTATTCTACGATTTTGGTTTTCTGAGATTTTTTGCCCGGTTTGGAAATTTTTAATTTAATTATTCTCAGGGCCCCTTTTTCTTCTATGTCTTCTATAACGCCGTCTGACTCAGCCAAAGCAGCTTTTCCCTTGGGAACTCTGACCTCAAAAAGCTCCTGCACCCGCGGCAAACCATGAGTAATGTCAATGCCAGCTACGCCGCCAGTGTGAAAGGTTCTCAGGGTTAACTGCGTACCGGGCTCACCAATTGACTGAGCGGCTATAATGCCAACCGCCTCGCCTTTCTTTACCTGAACGTTTCTTCCCAAATCCAAGCCGTAACATTTTGAACAAACGCCGTAAAGCGTTTTACAGGTAATAGGGGAACGGACGCTAACTGATTCAATTTTTGACTTATCTATCTCCTCGGCGATTTTTCTGGTAATTAAGCCGTTTGTTTTAACCAACGTCTTCCTGCCGATTTTCACATCTTCAGCCGCGGTCCGACCAAAAAGCCTTTGATTAAATTTATAACCAAAACTTTCGCCGTCAGAACGGCAAATTTTAATTCCCCCGGTCGTCCCGCAATCATTCTCTCTGATTACTAAATCCTGGGCCACATCAACCAATCTCCGTGTCAGATAACCAGCTGAGGCCGTCTTGAGCGCCGTGTCAATCAAGCCCTTGCGGGCGCCATGGGTATTTATGAAAAACTCCAAAACGTTCAACCCCTCTTTATAGGAGGATTTAATGGGCAATTCAATTGTTTTGCCTTTGGGACTTTGCACCAATCCCTTCATGCCCGCCATTTGCCCCGGCTGAGACCAACCGCCCCGAGCGCCCGAATCAATAATGGAGTAGACCGAGCCGTGGGGGTCTAAATAACGAGGAACTTTCTTTACAATTTCGCCGATAACCCGCTCCCAAACTTCAATTATTTTTACCCGGCTTTCAGAGGCGGTCAGGAGGCCGTCCTGATACTGCTTTTTAATTACGATTATCTCATTCTCCGCTTCTTTCAAAATCTTTTTCTTTTCCGGAGGAATAATTAAATCATCCATCCCCCAGCTGATGCCGGAGATAGTGGCATAATAAAAGCCGAGCTTCTTTATTTCGTCCAGAGCCTGCCAGACATTCTGAAGCTCATGTTTTTCTATTAATTCCGTAACAATCCTTTGTAATTCCTTTTTATTAAGTGTTTTGTTAATAAAATCAATGTCTGGCGGCAAAACGCAATTAAAGATTAAACGACCAACGCTTGTTTCAATAAAACCGTTTTGTTCCTCGCCGCCCGCCTTCTTTTCGTCCAACTTAACTTTTTTGTCTACTTTTACTTTAATCGGCTCGTTAATTTTCAAATAACCGGAATCATAGGCGAGTATTGCTTCCCTCTGACCGCCAAAAAATTTAAGTCGCCCCTTCCCACCCTCATCGCCGTCCTTTCCTCTTTTGATGTCCGTAAGGTAATAACAGCCTAAAATAATGTCCTGTGAAGGAGCGGTGACCGGGTCCCCGGTAGCCGGCTTCAGGATATTATTACTGGAAAGCATTAACTCGGCCGCTTCTTTTTGAGCTTCTTCCGTTAATGGCAAATGAACGGCCATTTGGTCACCGTCAAAATCTGCATTGAAAGCCGTACAAACCATCGGCGGAATTCTAAGACATAAATCCTCAATCAAAATCGGTTTAAAAGACTGAATGCCCAAACGATGAAGCGTTGGGGCGCGATTTAAGAGAACCTTGCGATTCGTAATTACTTCCTCTAAAATCGCCCAGATTTCCGGCGAAGCATTCTCAATTAAATGATTGGCGTTTCTGATGTTGTGGGCCAAACCCCTCTCAATTATTTTATTAATGACGAACGGTTTAAAAAGCTCCAGCGCCATTTTCTTAGGAACGCCGCATTCATTTAAACGCAGTTCCGGGCCGACAACAATTACCGAGCGGCCCGAGTAATCAACTCGCTTACCCAACAGGTTCTGGCGGAATCTTCCTTGTTTGCCTTTCAGCATATCGGCCAGAGACCTTAATGGCCGGCGCTGGCTGGAAAGCTGCGGTTGGCTACCGAGACGAACGGTATTGTCTATTAATGCATCTACCGCTTCTTGCAGCATTCTTTTTTCATTTGTAATAATGATTTCCGGTGCCTTCAACTCCATAAGCTTTTTTAAACGATTGTTGCGATTAATCACCCGGCGATAAAGATCATTGAGGTCGGAAGTGGCGAAGCGGCCCCCGTCCAAAGCCACCATCGGCCTTAAATCCGGAGGGAGAATGGGTAAAACGGTTAAAATCATCCATTCCGGCCGTATATTATTTTTTATAAAGGAACGAATTAGTTTAAGACGATAAAGCAAATAACGTTCGCGCGTAATATCTTTGATTGATTTTAACTCTTGTTCAATTTTGGACGCCTCTTTTTTTAAATCAATATTTTCCAACGCTTTCCGAACCGCTTCGGCGCCGCTGGCGGCCTCAAAAACATTGGCAAAACGCCTGGCTAAATTGAAATATTCTGTTTCGCTGATAATTTTGCCGGGCTTCAAAGAAAGCAAAGTCTCTTTTGCCTCAATCATTGCGTTTCCCAACTCTTTTTCTCTGCTTTCGTCTTCTTTGCCCCCCTTAGCCTTAGATTTATTGATTTTCTTTTTTGATTTAAATTCGCGTTCTAGTTCCTCCAGGGCACGTTTTTTGTTTTCCTCTTTGACGTTGGTAACAATATAAGCGGCGTAGTAAATTACTTTTTCTAATTTCTGCAGGGGGGAATTGAGAAATAACCCTATTTTCGAAGGGATTGTTCTTAAAAACCAGATGTGGGCAACCGGCGCCGCTAATTTAATATGCCCCATTCTTTCCCGCCGGACCGAAGACCTTGTTACCTCAACGCCACAGCGGTCACAAACCCTGCCTTTATAACGAATTCGGCGATATTTACCGCAATAACATTCGTAATCTTTGGTCGGACCGAAAATTCGCTCCGAAAAAAGTCCGTCTTTTTCCGGTCGCTGACTCCTATAATTAATCGTTTCCGCCTTCAGCACCTCGCCGTGCGACCAGGAAAGAATTTCTTCGGGTGAGGAAACTTTAAGTTTTAACGCTTCAAAATTCATAATGTTTTATTTAAAAATGCTTATCTGTTATCTTTTTCTTCGTCCAATAATTCCACCCCTAAACCAAGGGCTTTAATTTCGTTGATTAAAACGTTAAAGGCCGAGGGTATGCTTGGATTTTTGATTTTTTCTCCCCTAATTACGGCTTCAAAAGCCGCGCCGCGGCCGAAAACGTCATCGGATTTTATAGTCAACATTTCCTGAAGAGAGTGGGCGGCACCATAACCCTCCAACGCCCAAACTTCCATTTCACCAAAACGCTGGCCGCCGAATTGCGCCTTGCCCCCCAGCGGCTGCTGAGTAATTAATGAATAAGGACCCGTAGAGCGCATGTGAATCTTATCCTCCACTAAGTGGTTCAGTTTTAACATATAAATATAACCAACGGTTATTGGTTGAGGAAAGGGTTGCCCTGTCCGGCCATCATAGAGGGAAATTTTACCCGTTGACGGTAAACCCGCCTTCTTAAGTTCGTCTTTAATTTGGTTTTCGTTGGCTCCAACGAAAACTGGCGTGATGGCGCGATAACCGAGACGCTGAGCAGCCAAACCTAAATGCGTTTCAAGAATCTGTCCCAAATTCATTCGTGAAGCAATGCCTAAAGGATTTAGAATAATATCTACCGGCGTTCCGTCTTCAAGGTAGGGCATGTCCTCAATCGGCCGAATTTGCGAAATTACGCCTTTATTTCCGTGCCGACCGGCTAATTTATCGCCTGCCCTGACCTTCCTTAGCTGAGCAATGTCTATCTGAATCTTTTTAATAACCCCCGGTTCAAGTTTATCGCCGCGGTCCCGGGAAAAAATCTTGATGCCGACAACGCGACCTGATTTCCCGTGCGGCAGAACCAGGGAAGTATCTCTGACGTCAACCGCTTTCTCGCCGAAGACCGCCCGCAACAACTTTTCTTCAGAGGTTAATTCAACCTCGCCTTTCGGAGAAATTTTTCCCACCAAAATATCACCAGCACCTACCTCCGCTCCAACCCTAATTATTCCTTCTTCATCAAGGTTTTTAAGTTTGTCTTCCGGTACGTTGGGAATGTCAGGCGTCGTTACCTCCGGCCCCAATTTGGTTTCCCTTACGTCGCAATAAAAATCTTCAATATAAACAGAGGTAAACAAATCATCTTTTCTTACTCTTTCTGAAAGAATGATTGCGTCTTCAAAATTTGCGCCTTCCCAAGAAGTAAAAGCGACTAAAAGATTTTGCCCCAAGGCCAAAACGCCGCCCTCGGTTGACGAACAGTCGGATAAAATTTCTCCTTTTTTTACTCTTTGACCTTTCTCCACCAGCGGCCGCTGAGAAATGCTGGTATAATAATTTGACCTTCTAAATTTATGAATTGGATAATTTTTTCTCTTCCCGTTCGCCTCCTGAATAATGATGGCGCGTCCATCCGCTTCCATCACTTTGCCGTCTGATTCAGCAATAACTAGCCGGCCCGAATCAAAAGCTGCTTTCTCTTCGGCGCCGGTTGAAACCAGGGGTGCCTGGGGACTTATGGAAGGTACGGCCTGACGCTGCATATTGGCGCCCATCAGCGCCCGATTAGCGTCGTCATGCTCCAAAAAAGGAATAAGGGACGTAGCTACGCCTATCATCTGATTGGGGGCGGCGTCAATAAATTCAATTGCTTCTCGTAAACAAGTCCCCGGCTGTCCTTTAAATCTAATTTCCACCTCTTCGTTAATGAACTTTCCACTTTCATCCAAGTCGGCTCCTCCTTGAGCAATTTTATACTTCTCTTCTTCTATGGCATCCATCCAAACAGTTTCGGAAGTGACCTTACCGTTTTTTACTCTCAAGTAAGGGGTTTCCAAAAAACCGAATTCGTTTAATCTGGCGTAATTGGCCAAATGACTGATTAAACCGATATTTGAACCCTCCGGGGTTTCAATTGGACAAATTCGGCCGTAATAAGAAGTATGAACGTCGCGGACCTCAAAACCGGCTCTTTCTCTGGTTAAACCGCCCGGCCCCATGGCCGAAAGGCGGCGTTTATGTTCCAGCTCCGAGAGGGAGTTTACCTGATCCATAAACTGCGAAAGTTGTGAGGTGGCGAAGAACTCTTTAATGATGGCGGTTAATGGACGGGCGTTGATTAATTGTACAGGCGTTAAAAATTCAAAATCCAACGTAGACATTCTGTCTTGAATAATGCGCCGCAGCCTGGCAAAACCAACATAAAGCCTGTTCTGAATTAATTCGCCAACCGCTTTAACGCGGCGATTACCCAAATGGTCAATGTCCGTCGGTTCAGCTGACTGGTCGTTGTTTAACCTGATAATTTCTTTAATCACCAGAGTTAGGTCTTCCAAATCAAGCAGTTGGCTTTCTTTATTTTTTTTGCCGGAAGACATACCGGTTTGACCGGTGGAAATTCCCAATCTTTGATTAAACTTATACCTTCCCACGCGGGAAAGGCTGTACCGATCAATCCTCTGGAACATTGCGTCAATCAGGCTTTTGGCGTTCTCCGGCGTAGCCAAATCACCCGGCCGAAGCCTCTTATAAATTTCCGTATATGATTCGGAAACGTCTTTAGCTGGGTCTTTCTTGAGCGTCGCCTCAATGAATTTTATTTGCCCTTTGTCAACATCTCCAAAGGTTTTCTGTATTTTTTCATTATCTTCCAGCCCAAAAATCCTTAGAAGTTCAGTGACTGGCGCCTTGCGATGCCGATCAATCTTTACGCTCAATGCGCCATCGGGGTCAGTGCCGAATTCCAGCCAAGCGCCGCGGTTAGGGATAATTTTAGCGCCGAAAAGTTTTCTCCCTTTAAAAACGTCTGCTGTAAAGAAAATCCCGGCCGAACGAATCAGCTGGGAAACTACCACCCTTTCAACGCCGTTTATGATAAACGTACCCCGATTAGTCATTACCGGAAAATCCCCTAAATAAACTTCTTGTTCTTTAACGCTTTTGTTCCGGTGATTAACCAATTTTACCTTGGTCCTTAAAGGGGCTTCGTATGACAAGCCCTTAAACCGCGACATTTCTTCATCGTATTTCGGCTCGTCAAAATAATAGTCCAGAAAATAAAGCTCTAAATCATTTCCGGAATAATCCATAATGGGCGAGATTTCATCAAACAACTCTTTCAGCCCTTTTTTGATGAACCAGTCCCAAGAAGCTGTTTGGATTTCAGCTAAAAATTGCTGCTTAATAAGCTGCCCAAAACGAGACGAAAAAAGTTTAGTTGGTAAATTTTTTACCATATTTAGTGAAAGCAAAATAAATTAACCGATTAAGTAATGGTCGGTATTTTTTTATTTAATTTAATTAACGTAAATATTTCGCCCTATTTTCGTTTTGTTCATCCAAGGTTTTTGAAAAAACCGTTTTTTGTGTTTTTGGGTCGGAAAGATAATACCAGTAACCCGATTTTTCGGGGTCGGAAGCGGCTTTTATCGCATCAATATCTGGATTGCAAATTGGAGTTTCCGGCAGGCCATTATAAAGATAGGTGTTATACGGGGAATCAAACTTATAATCCGCCTCCTGGAGGGACGGACAATTTAGAAATTCGCCAAAACATTTCCCGTAAATCAAAGCGGCATCAACCTGAAGAGGCATATCAACGTTTAATCTTTTTATTAAAATACCGGCAACTATCCGCCTTTCCTGATAATCAGGGACTTCTTTTTCCAGGATGGAAGCAAAACTTACCGTCTCTAAAAGATTATTACTATTTATTAAAAAAGGCAAGGCTTTTTTCTCGAAGTTATCCAAGAACTTATTGGCCACGGATTCGGCCTCCGAAGCCGAAAAAAACATGTAGGTATCGGGCAAAAGAAATCCTTCCAGCGAAGAAGCGCCTTCCAGCCAATAATATTGCTTTTTAAATAAATCAACGTTGGGTTCTGCCAGGCCATTCTGCTCAATAACACCTAAAACTTTCAATTTTTCGTCAATTTCTTTCAGCGTCATCCCGGGAGCAATAAATACGGAAATTTCCTCCGGCCCCTCGGTTAAAATGCCGAGCAATTGAGGAAAAGAGTTGTCACCTGATAAAATATACCTGCCCGGTTTAACCTGATTAGCCTGACCGGTTATCAAGGCATAAACCTTAATGAAGAATTTTGAATCAATAAGCTTAATTTTTTTTAACTCGTCAGCTACCTCATCAAAACTCATTCCCTCCTTTATTTCAAGGACTTTGGCCTCAGCCGAATGACCAGCGTTTAATAAATTAAGTGCATACAACGAAAACGCCCCTCCGCAGACCGCCAAAATTATAAGGATTATAAATAGCCGCAGTTTGTTTATATTCATAGATTTAAAGAGCGGCGAACGAAAATCGTCTGAATTATACCCATTAAAATTAAATTGGTCAATAGGCTGGAGCCGCCGTAACTTAAAAATGGAAAAGTTACTCCGATAATCGGTGAAAGTCCCAAATTTGACCCAACGTTAAAAATAAATTGAACAATAAACAGAATCGCCGCCCCCAAACAAATAAAACGCTTGAAATTATTATCGGTATTAAGTCCTATTCTAATGATTCTAAAGACGAGAAAGAGGAAAACTAAAATTATAGACAGACCGCCAACCAAACCCCACTCTTCTGTAAAAGCCGCGAAGATGAAATCTGTCTGGGCTGCGGGCAGAAAACCTAATTGCGTCTGCGTACCCTGCCCGAATCCTTTGCCAAATAAACCGGCTGAACCAATGGCGATTTTCGCCTGGATGGCACTGTAATTAATCCCCAATGGGTCACGGCCGGGAAAAAAGAAGCCCAGTATTCTCTCCTGCTGATAATCCTTTAGGACAATTTGCCATATTATTATTCCTAAAATCGCAAAAATAATCAAGGCAATAATCAAATGCCTGTGTTTGATTCCGCTGACCAAGAGAAATCCAAACCAGATGCAAAAAAGAATCAAGGCTGAGCCAAAGTCCGGTTGAAGAGCGATTAATGAACCGGGTATCAGGAAATAAACGAACGAGACCAGCAAATTTGACACCCGACCGATGCCAATATGCTTCCGGCTAAAAAAATTGGCGAGGAAGATTATTAAAATCAGTTTGGCAAATTCCGAAATCTGGAAATTAAAAGAGCCGACCGATAACCATCCTTTTGTCCCTCTAATCGTCGGCGCCAAGAAATAAGTAGCCACCAGAAGCAAAACTGCCAGGAAATATATGCCAAAAATAACGCTTCGATAATTAATGAATGGCCGCCAATCAAATTGGACAATTAAAAACAATAAAACCAAACCGGCCGCCGCCCAAATAAGCTGCTTGTAAAACAGAGAGGGCGCGGCACTTAATAAACTCGTTAAACCGGCCAATATTAAAAAAAGAGCCGCCGCATTAAGCCACCAATCTAATTTTTTCAAAAAAAGCATTTTATTTTAAATTCATGTTCCCCGCGGCAATCAATCGATGGTTTTTGTTTTGTAAATAATTAACGTAGGCGGCCGCCGCTATCATCACCGCATTGTCCGTGCAAAATTTTTTATTCGGCACGAATAAATTAACTCTTAATTTTTCATTCTTAATTCTTAGTTTCAAGTCTTTTTTTAAGGAAAAATTTGACGCCACGCCGCCGGAAAGCAAAATTGATTTTGCTTTAAATTCCTTGGCCGCGCGCAGGGTTTTTGAGATTAATAGGTCAAAAGCCGCGGCTTGAAAACTGGCGGCTATATCTTTAATTTTAACATTTTTATCCCGCACCTTCCCATGGCATTCAGTCGTTTGACGCCCGCCCTTGAACGTGAAGGTGCTGGGTGAATTATCCCGGAGATAATAAAGGACCGCGGTCTTTAGCCCGGAAAAGCTGAGGTCGTAATTTTTTTGGTTGAGCATGGGTCGCGTGAAATTAACCGCATTAGGATTCCCCTGCTTGGCGATTCTTTCGATTTCCGGGCCGCCGGGATAGGGTAATCTTAAAAGCCGCGCTACCTTGTCAAAACATTCTCCCACCGCATCATCTCTGGTCTCACCCAACTTTTTATAATGCGCCAGGTCTTTCACTAAGAGCAGAATTGTATGGCCGCCGCTGACGATTAAAGCAATGGCCGGAAACAAATCCGGCTTGAATTTTCGCGCAAGCAAAAAACTATAAAGATGCCCCTCGGAATGACTCACGCCAACCAGCTTAAGTTTTGAGTTATGAGTTTTGAGTTTTGAGTATAAATCTTTCGCAAAATTTACGCCTGTCCAGAGACAAGGCTCCAGCCCCGGTCCCACCGTCACGGCAATCAAATCGGTTTTGAGTTTTGAGTTTTGAGTTTTGAGTTTTTTTAAAAGAATCGGTAGGTTTTTAAGATGCTCTCTTTTAGCCAGATTTGGCACTACGCCGCCGAATGGCGCGTGGATTTTTATTTGTGACGCCACTAAATTTTTTAAAATCTTAAATCGCGGCTGCTTTAAGTTGCCGCTGGCCCCAAGCATAGCTATGGCCGTCTCATCACAAGATGTTTCAATGGCAAGAATTCTCATATTCGGGTTAATTTAAAAGTCTTTTTTATTAATATTAATATAGTTTGCCGTGGTTAAACAAGATATTAAGCTTTATTTTTTGTGTTTTCTGTTTTATATTTAAATTAATGGCATCTTCTTCAAAAAACCCGCTGACCAAAGTCAGAGATAAATTATCCCAGTTGCGTCGCGAAGCTGAAGAACGCGACGCCCAGCGCCGGGCTAATAAAACGGGCTATCCCTATACTAATTTGACGACCACGCCGATAAATACCGAGGCGCTTGCCTTGATTCCTCAGGAAGCCGCTAAAAAAGCCAATATCGCCGCTATTGAAATAAAAGAAAAAAACGTCGCCGTGGCCGCCTTTGACCCAAAAACTCCTTTAGCGCAGGAAATTATTCAAAAACTAAAAACTGACGGCTACGAACCGTCCATTTTTGTTGTTTCATTGAGCGGGCTCCAACATATCTGGAGCTTCTATAAATTTGTAGCTGGGAAAACAGCCAAAATTACCGGCCGGATTACAATTGAAGAAGAAAAGTTGGCTTCCTTGAAGGAAACCTTAACCTCTCTGGAAAACATTAAAACCGACATTAAAAAGCTTAATGCCGGTGCGGGTTTCGCGGGTGAAATCTTGGAAGTTGCTTTAGCCGGCGCTTTGGCCACCAAAGCCTCAGACATTCATTTTGAGCCGGCCGAAGACCACGTCAAATTAAGACTAAGAATTGACGGTCTGCTTCATGATGCATCCAATGATTTAAAAAACGCCATCTATGAACATTTGCTCTCCCGGTTAAAAATTCTTGCCGGCCTGAAAATTAACATAAAAGACGAACCGCAAGACGGCCGTTTTACAATCAGCCTGCCGGGCAAAGAAATTGAAATCCGGGCATCAATCAATCCTTCAGAATTCGGCGAAACAATTGTCCTAAGGCTTCTTGACCCAGACACCATCAAACTCTCGCTTATTGATTTGGGCTTCCGCGAAGATGACTTAAAAATCATGCAGCAGGAATTGGAGAAGCCTAATGGAATGATTTTAAATACTGGTCCGACCGGCTCCGGTAAAACAACCACTCTGTATACGTTTTTACGCCACACCCACAAACCCGAAATAAAAACCATCACCATTGAAGACCCGATTGAGTATCATCTTGAAGGCATTGAACAGACGCAGGTTGATTCTGAGGCTGGTTATACGTTCGCCAAAGGACTGCGCTCTCTCTTGCGTCAAGACCCGGATATGATTTTGGTCGGCGAAATCCGTGATTTGGAAACAGCCGAAATTGCCATCCACGCCGCTCTAACCGGCCACCTTGTTTTTTCCACGCTTCACACCAATGATTCATTCGGTGCCATCCCGCGTTTGGTTGATATGGGCGTAAAGTTATCAGTCATTGCGCCATCAATGAACGTTATCATTGCCCAGCGTTTGGTGCGCCGGCTTTGCCAGAGTTGCCGCCAGCCCGTGGAAATAAGCGCCGACCTAAAAGACAAGATTGAAAAATTCCTGGCGAAAATGCCGGAAAAAATAAATAAAAATCAGTATTTTGACAATGGAAAGCTTAACGTAAAAGTCTTTAAAGCCAAGGGTTGCGAAAAATGTTCTGGTTTCGGTTATAAAGGGCGGGTCGGCGTTTTTGAGCTTCTGCAAATTGAGGAAGATTTGGAAAGGTTGATTATTGACCGGGCAGTGGAGGCCGAAATCAAAGACTTAGCCTTTAAAAAGGGATTTATAACTATGCAGCAGGACGGCGTCTTAAAAGTACTCGCTGGCCAGACTGCCATTGACGAAGTAGAAAGAAGCACCGGACCGATTGAGTGGTAAAGGGCTTTCTCAAAATTTTCAAGCCAAGAGGCAATGAAAATTTTATTAAAAAACTTTTACCCGCCTAAGTTTTCGCTACGCAAAAATTTTGGCGGGTTGAAAGTTTGGATATAATTAGTAAAAAAACCACCTGGTACTGTGGGCGGCCTTCTCGGAAACCGAGAATGAAAACTCCCGTTGAAAAAGAGATTAAAGAATTTCTTTGAGGAGCGACCCAGCCAGAGCCAGGTCGTCCAGAGCTAAAAGAAATCCCTTGATTTGCCCACAGGACCAGATGGTCTTTATTTTTACGTCTTCAGCATAGCATATTATTAAATAAAAGTCAAGCGTTGACTATTTTGTCAACATCTTATACAATATAAAGAGTTCTTAATAGCATAACAAGGAAGGTTTATAAAAAGACGTATGATATTAAGGAGGATTTCCGATGCCTGTTTCTAAATTTTTTATTGGCAGTGTTTTCATTTTCTTGATAACGACTATTATCAATGTTGTTGACGAAATACTAAAACCCAGATTTGGAGGGATGATGTGGCAACGCATAATCCGCAAGTCGCTATATATGACATTCGGCATTATAATGGCGACCTGCCTGACATTTCTTAGTTTTGAGTGAAGTATGTTGAAACCACAATGAGGAGGAAGACGTGACGCAAGCGACAA
>Ga0315553_10001057_pt1 | contig 23411 bp, 20 predicted proteins | sample SalMarSW160140MG_FD_203099 | JGI IMG/M metagenome (GOLD analysis project Ga0315553, IMG submission 203099) | Salt marsh sediment microbial communities from the Plum Island Ecosystem LTER, Massachusetts, United States - Salt Marsh Sediment SW1601-40 ... | reverse complement strand
CCGGCGTGGTGCCCGGCGTGTTCGACCGGCCGACGGGCTGCCTTTTCTCACCGCGTTGCCGCTTCGCAACCGATTATTGCAAGGCCGTTCAGCCCGGCCAGGCCCGCAAGGCGGAAGGCGAGGCGCTATGCCACTATCCCCTGAAAGCCGGTGTCCCGCAGGGGCACCCCGCAGTCGAGAGCGTGGCATGACGGGTGAGGTCGTTCTTCAGGCGCGGGATCTGGCCAGGCATTACACGGTGTCGCGCGGATTGCTGCGCGACAGCGCCATTCTGAAGGCCGTCGATGGGGCGAGCTTCGATCTGCACCGGGGCCGGACCCTGGCGGTCGTGGGGGAATCCGGCTGCGGAAAATCGACGCTTGCCCGCCTCGTCACCATGATCGAGGAGCCGACGAGAGGCAGTCTCAACATTCTCGGCGAGGAAATCGCCGGAGCCTCCCGCGCGGTCCGCAGAAAATTGCGCCCCAGCGTCCAGATCGTCTTCCAGGACCCCTATGGCTCGCTCAATCCGCGGCAGAAGATCGGGGCGGCGCTCGAGGAACCGCTTCTCGTCAATACGGACCTTAAGGCGGCCGCGCGCCGTGAAAAGGCCGAGGCGATGATGGCGGCAGTCGGCCTCCGGCGGGAATATTACGGCAGATTTCCACATATGTTCTCCGGCGGGCAGCGCCAGCGCATCGCCATTGCGCGCGCCCTGATGCTCGATCCGGCGATCCTCGTTCTGGATGAGCCGGTCTCGGCGCTCGATGTCTCGATCCAGGCGCAGGTGCTCAATCTGCTCGCCGATCTTCAGCAAAGGCACAACCTCGCTTTTCTGTTCATCAGCCATGACCTCTCGGTCGTCCGTCACATCGCCGATGAGGTGATGGTGATGTATCTCGGCCGGCCGGTGGAGCAGGGGGCGAGCAGGACGATCTTCCAGGACCCGCGCCATCCCTATACCCGCGCCTTGCTCTCAGCGACGCCCATCGCCGACCCGGCGCGGCACAAGGAGCGCATCGTCCTCAGAGGCGAGTTGCCTTCGCCGCTCGATCCGCCCCCCGGCTGCGCCTTCAATCCGCGCTGTCCCTTGGCATTCGACCGCTGCGTCAGGGAGCGGCCCCTGCTCTTGCCGATCGCCGGGCGCGCGGCCGCTTGTCACGCCTGTGAGGAAAACGAAGCGGGGACTGAGCTCGACAAGTGCCGCTCCGCCTGAGCCCGGATGCGGCCGCGCGGACGATTTCGGCCCTCGTGCCGAGCCATATTTTGTGCTGAAAATGCTAATCTGATTATTTCTGCCGTATCGAAGAGCGCAAGCCGCTGACATACTGCACATATTGAAGAATGATTCAGGGAGGAACGCGATGCACAAGCTTTTCGTGAAATCGGCGCTTGCAGCCTTGGCGCTCGCCGCGGCTGCCGCCCCGTCCAGCGCTTTCGAGCCGGAAAATGTCGAATGTATTGCGCCGGCCAATCCCGGCGGTGGATGGGATTTCACCTGCCGGCAGGTCGGCAAGGTGTTCTACGACCTCAAGAAGACACCCGGCCCAGTCCAGGTGACGAATAAGGCGGGCGGCGGCGGCGCGGTCGCATTTGCCGAGGTGGTTGCCAAGCGCAACAGTGAAAACAACCTGCTGATCGCGGCATCGACGGCGACGACGACGCGGCTTGCCCAAGGGCAGTTTGCCGGTTTCACGGCCGATCAGGTGCGCTGGCTCGGCAGCCTCGGCGCGGATTACGGTGTGATCGCCGTCGCCAAGGACAGCCCCTACAAGACGCTTCCGGATCTGATGGACGCCATCAAGGCCGATCCGACGAAAGTGTCGATTGCCGGCGGCAGCGCGGTCGGCGGATGGGATCATCTGAAGGTTCTGATCGCGGCGAAAGCGGCCGGCATCGACAATGTGAGGTCGATCAAATATGTCGCCTTCCAGGGCGGTGGCGAAGCGGTCACGCAGCTGATCGGCGGCCATGTTCAGGCCTTTTCCGGCGATATTTCCGAAGCCCTCGGCTTCATGCAGTCCGGCGATCTGCGCGTTTTGGCGGTTCTGGCGCCGGAGCGGCTGCCCGGCGATCTGGCCAATCTACCCACGGCCAAGGAGCAGGGCATCGACGCCGTCGGTCCGAACTGGCGCGGCTTTTACGGTCCGGGCGAAATGTCGGACGAGGCATATGACTACTGGTCGAAGACGATCGCGGATGTCTATGCGTCGGACGAATGGAAGACGATCATGTCCGACAACGGCCTGATGCCATTTGGCAAGACCGGCCCCGAATTGACCGAATTCGTCAAGCAGCAGGTCGAAAACATCAAGGCCATCTCGAAAGATATCGGACTGATCAAGTGAGTTCGGACCGTTTGCTGGGGGCAATCGGTCTGATCCTCGGGGTGGCGTTCATCTGGAGCGCCACCCAGATCGAAACCGGCTTCATCGTCGATCCGCTCGGGCCGCGCACATTCCCGGTGATTGTCGGCGGCGTGCTGGCGCTTGCCTCGCTCTTCATACTGCTGAGGCCGGATCCGAAGCCGGACTGGCCGATTGCCTCGCGATGGATGGAGATCGTGGCGGCGGTCGCGGTCCTGATCGGCTATTCGCTGTTTCTCGAAGAGGTCGGATTTGTGGTCGCCACGGCGATCGCCGCAGCGCTCCTCAGCTGGCGCCTCGGCAGCCGCCTGCACTGGGCCGTCGTCTCCGGCATCGGGATTTCGCTCGGGATCTACGCCATCTTCCATCTCGTTCTCGGCCTGTCGCTTGCCAAAGGCCCCTTGGGATTTTGAGCCATGGACATTCTGACCAATCTTGCGCAGGGCTTCGACGTTGCGCTGACCTGGCAGAATCTCGGCTTGGCGCTCATCGGCTGCCTTCTCGGCACGATCATCGGCGCCCTTCCCGGACTTGGGCCCTCGAACGGCGTTGCGATCCTCATTCCTCTTGCCTTCACGCTCGGGCTCCCGGCCACGCCAGCGTTGATCCTGCTGACCAGCGTCTATTACGGCGCCATGTATGGCGGGCGCATCTCCAGCATTCTGATCAACATACCGGGCGACGAGCCCGCCCTGATGTCGACCCTGGACGGCTACCCGATGGCGCGTCAGGGCAAAGCCGGCGAGGCGCTCGCCCTCTCCGGGACGGCATCGTTCGTGGGAAGCTTCCTCGCCACGATCGGCGTTGCGCTTTTCGCCCCGCTGCTGGTCCAGGTCGCCTTGCTCTTTGGCCCGGCCGAGTATTTCGCGCTGTTCACCCTCGCTTTCGCCACGCTGGGCGGCGTGTCGAGCGCTAATCAGGGCAAGTCGGCCATGGCGGCCGCGCTCGGCCTCGGCATCGCGATGATCGGCATCGACGGATCGACCGGTACGCAGCGCTTCACCTTCGGTAATATCCATCTGCTCGAAGGGATCGATTTCCTCGTCGCGATCGTCGGGCTGTTCGCGATTTCCGAAGTTCTCCTGTTCATGGAGCATAAGGGCGAGGGCACGCCGTCCGGCGTCAAGCTGGACCGCATCACCGTCCCCTTGTCGACTTTGCGGCGGTGCTTCGGCGCGATGATGCGCGGCTCCGGCATCGGCTTCATCGCTGGCATTCTGCCGGGCGCCGGCGCATCGCTTGGCAGCTTCGTTGCCTATACGATGGAAAAACGCATCTCCGACGGCAACAAGACGTTCGGCAAGGGCGATCCGCGGGGGCTGGCGGCTCCGGAAGCGGGCAACAATGCCTCGGCGGGCGGTGCGCTCATTCCGATGCTTTCGCTCGGTGTGCCGGGCAGCGGGACGACGGCGGTGCTGCTCGCGATGCTGCTCACCCTCAACATCACGCCGGGACCGCTGCTTTTCCAGAACAATCCCGATGTCGTCTGGGGCCTGATCGCGGCCTTGTTCATCGCCAATATCATTCTCTTTGCGATGAACGTGCCGCTCGTCGGCCTGTTCGTACAGGTTCTCCAGGTGCCGCCGCGCGTGCTGATGCCCACCGTGGCGATGGTGAGCGCCGTCGGCATTTACGGCCTATCGGGGAGCACGTTCGACCTGCTGCTCATGGTCGGTTTCGGCGTCGGCGGCTATATGCTGAGGAAGCTCGATGTGCCGCTCGTCCCGATTATCCTAGGCATTCTTCTCGGCAATCAGATGGAAGACAATCTCCGCCGCGCCCTGACGATCTCCAATGGCGATTGGAGCATCCTCTGGGCGAGCCCTCTGGCGATTGCCCTGTGGTCGCTCGCGGTGATCGGTTTCGTTGCGCCGATGATCCTCGGACGGTTCCTGCGGCCGGAATTGCCCGCGTCGACCGCCGAAGCGCTCGACACCGATTAGGCAGGATCGAAGGGGCCCGCCAGCTATCTCGGTCAACGAACAGAAATTAAGGGAAACAGCCATGCAGCTCGAAGGGAAACGGACAATCGTCACCGGCGCGGCCTCCGGGTTCGGACGCGGGATCGCCGAACGCTTTGTCAAGGAAGGGGCGAAGGTCGCCGTTCTCGACATCAATGAAGACGGAGCGAAGGCGGTCGCCGGGGAGCTGGGCGATGCGGCGATTGCCATCGGTTGCGATGTCTCGCGGGCCGGCGACATCAACGCCGCCGTCGCCCGGACGATCGAAGCCTTCGGCGGCGTCGATGTGGTCGTTAACAATGCCGGCTGGTCGCATAAGAACCGGCCGCTGATGGAAGTCGATGAGGCGACGTTCCGCAAGGTTTACGACATTAATGTGCTGTCCATCTTTCATATGACCAAGGCAATCGTGCCGCACTGGCTCGAGCGGAAATATCCGGGCGTGATGATCAATATCGGCTCGACCGCCGGCATTCGCCCGCGCCCCGGCCTCACCTGGTACAATTCGTCCAAGGGCGCAGTCCACGCGATGACGAAGTCGCTCGCCATCGAGCTGGCGCCGGAGAAAATCCGCGTCTGCGCTCTCGCGCCGGTGATGGGCGCAACGGGCCTCCTGGAGACATTCATGGGCATGCCCGATACGCCGGAGAACCGGCAGAAATTCATCGCCACCATCCCGTTCGGCCGCATGAGTGAGCCAAAGGATCTGGCGAATGCCGCCCTGTTCCTTGCCTCCGACCAGGCCGAGTTCCTGACCGGCGTCATTCTCGAGGTCGATGGCGGGCGGACGATTTAGAGAATGATCAGTTCGGATAGAAACGACGCTTTAGCGCAACGCGCGTCCAAGCATGTCCCCGCGAAGGCGGGGTTGGACGTGGGAACAGTTGCGCTAATTTATTGAAATCGATCAACTTGACCTCGTCCAAGTGGTTCCACTTGAACGAGGGTTGATCTAGATCACGCTGCTTACCTCTCCCAAGGAGAGAGGTCGGGATGCGTTAGCATTCCGGGTGAGGGGGTATTGCATCGATAGGGTGTCACCCCTCTCCCCAAGGAGAGGGAGTTGTCGGCGTAAGCCCGATCGATTCAGCTTCAAATGATCCCGCTTTAGTGCAGAAATCAAGCGGCCTTCGGTTGCCGCTTCAGATAGGGCCAGGCCAGCTCCAGCAGCACCGAGCTGCAAATCACGACAATGGCCAGGACTTGCCAATGGGTGATCTGCTGTTGGAGAAAGGCCAGCGCCAGCAGTGCGGTGATCACCGGCTTCAGGAAGAAAAGATAGCTTCCGCGCGTGATGTCGGGCACCGCTGCCAGCCCGCCCAGCCAGAAGAGCTGTGTCAGCGTCGTATTCCAGAAGCCCAGCGTAATCAGCGCCGCCGCCGCCCCGGCGGGCTTGTCGAACAAGGCGAGCGGATTGACCCAGCGCCCGAACGCGATCCCGACGATGATCCAGAGGCCGATGGCGCCGATGGTCAGGCTGAGCGTTGTAATCCGAATGGCGCCATATTGCTGGATGTACGGCTTGACCAGTACGGCATAGGCCGATGCGAGCGACGCGCAGCCGAGCGTGAGAAAGATCCCGGTGAGCGAGCTGCTCTCCGCGGTCAGCTTCGCCAGATAGCCGTCCGTCAGCAGCAGCGCCACGCCGAGTATGGCGGCAAAGCCGCTGACCAGCTTGGGCGCTGTGATCGGCGCACGGTTGATCACCAGATTTGAAAGTCCGACGAAAATCGGGATCGTGGTCACGAGCGTTCCCACCTGCACGACCGTCGCATAGTCGAGGGCCCAGTGAAAAAACAGATAGGCGAGACTGACGCCGACGATCGAGAGCGGAACGAGCGCGCGCCAATGCGCTGCAAGCGGCGTCATTAGATCCCGCTGCCTGGGCCACACCGCACAAATCAGGATAAGGCCGAGCGCGCCCAGCATATAGCGCCAGACGGAGGCTTCCGGCCCGGCAACGCCGGAGAGGACGGCGAAGAATTCGCTGGAGGCGTGGCCGGTCACGCCAATGAACACCATGAGATAGGCAAGCCATGCAGCCATCAGACCTGCGCTCCCGCTGCTGGCGTCAGGCGGGCGCCAAATCCGATCAGCAGGCGGGCGAGCTCCTCCGGCGCCTCGGCCGGGATCAGATGGCCGACATCGGGCAGGGCAACACGCTGAATATCCGGAATTTGAGCTGAAATGCGCTCGACATCGACGGGGTTGTAAAAGACGCGATCGCGCAGGCCGGTGATATTCAGCACCGGCACGCCGATGCGGCCCCAATCGACCGCCCAATCCGCGTGCCGGCCGCCGCCAAGCAGCCGCAAAATGCCATTGTCGGCGCTGAGCGGCTGATAGCCTTGGTCGCCGAGACAGCTCGCGCGCATGGGGGCGAGGTGCCCCGGCCCGACAAGCATCGGCAGGAAGAGGTCCAGGATCAGAGGCGGACCGCCGAGAGCCGCGGCGCGGAAGATCGCTTCGTTCACCCAGTCGAGCGGCAGGCCGGGTGCGCGCAATGTGTTGAGATAGACCAGACCGATGGCCGGTGCGCCTTCCAGATAGGCCTTGGTCGCAAAAAGCCCGCCGATGGAAAGCCCGGTGAGGATAACGCGCGGCGGGCCAACATGAGCGAGCAGCGCCTTCAGATCCGCAACATGCAGCGCCTCGGTCAGATCATCCGCAGGCCGTGCCGGGCTCTTCTCCTGGCCGCGCATATTATAGGCGAGCGTACCGAAGCCTTCGGCGCGCAGAGCCGGGCCGATCACGCCCTGCCATTGCGCAGTCGAGCCTGTGATCGCGTTGATAAAGACGAAGGTGGCGCGCCCGTCCGCTGGAGCGTCATATTCGAAGTGGAGTTTCGCGCCCTCGCCGAGATCCAGCGGGTCCATCGCCTGCCTATTCTTTCCAAACTCGCTGCGCCTATACTCGGAGGGACGTCCTTCGCGAGGGCGATATATTGTATCAAAACGTTAAATTTCCGAAAGCATTTCGGGGACAATTCGATGGTGACACCCATCCTGTCGCAAGCCGGCGGTCTGGTGCCCGGCCATCAATTCGATGCTTCGTCCGCATGGTGGCAGGGGGGCCTGACTCTCCTTGACACATCACTGTAATTAGTTCAGCTTTGAACTAATGGTCTGAAATCAGACTGAAAAATCGACCGGAAAGCACGCCGTTTTCGGCGCTGCGCCATCCGGCTGCCCTGTCTTCTGGGATCATAAAAGGGAGTGAAACATGACATCAGTCGCGTCATTCATCACGCGCAGAGCCGCTATTGCCGGCGCCTTGTGCGCGGCCGTTACAACCGCAACAGCCGTCCACTACTCAACCAGCGCGAAAGCGGCCGACGACATAAAGGTCGGCATCCTGCTGCCCCTGTCCGGCTCCGTCGCGCCGATCGGAATCAACAATCGCCGGGGACACGAGCTCGCGATCGAAGAGATCAATGCCGCGGGCGGCATCAAGTCGCTCGGGGGCGCCAAGCTCGTGATGGTCGACGGCGATACGCAGGGCAATCCGAATGTCGGCATCCAGGAGACGGAAAAGCTGGCGCGGCAAGGCGTCGTCGCGATTATGGGGGCGTATCAGTCCGGCGTGACATTCCCGACGACACAGATCGCCGAGAAGCTCAAAGTGCCCTATATCGACCCGGTCGCCATCGCCGACAGCATCACCGAGGGGCGCAATTTCAAATACACGTTCAAAGTGTCGCCGAAAGCCTCCTGGTATGCGCGCGACCAGCTCAATTTCCTGAAATCCATCGGTGAAAAGACCGGCCATCCGGTCAAGAGCGTCGTGCTCATGCATGAAGATACGCTCTTTGGCCAGTCGAGCTCCAAGGGCCAGGCGAAATACGCCGAGAAGCTCGGCATCAAGGTTCTCGACAAGATCGCCTATCCCAAGGATACGCCCGACCTGACGGCGACGGTCTCGCGTGTCAAAAGCCTCAAACCCGATGCGCTGGTGCTCGTCTCCTATATTTCCGACGCGGTGCTGATCACCAAGACGATGAAAGAGCTGGGCGTCAACATCCCGATCGTCGGGACCAGCGCCGGCCATATCGATCCGGCCTACATCGCCAATCTCGGCCCGCTCGCCAATTACAGCTTCACGGTCGGCGAGTGGAATCCCGACATGAAAAAGGCGGGCGCCCAGGAAATCAACGAGCGTTTCGAGAAGAAGTTCGGCATCCCGATGAACGGCCATGCGGCCGAGACTTACATGTCGACCATGGTGCTGCGCGACGCGCTCGAAAAGGCAGGGTCCACCGATCGCGAGAAAGTGCGCGATGCGCTGGCGCAGACCGAAATCTGCGGTGACCGGAATATTCTGCCCTATGACTGCATCAAATTCGATGCATCGGGGCAGAGCGAGCAGGGCCGCCTCGGCATTCTCCAGGTTCAGAACGGCGAGTTCGTCTCCGTCTGGCCGGAGCAGATTTCGCCGAAACAGGCCGTGTGGCCCGTTCCCGCCTGGGACAAGCGCTGAATAGCCTGCCACTGGATAGGCCAGGACCTGCGGCCGGCGTTGCAGGTCCTGGCAGCTTCTCAACCCGAGCGAGCCGCGAGCGTTCATGAGCACCTTGGTCGCGCAAGCGATAGTCAGTGGGCTGCTGATTGGCGGTGTCTTCGCCCTCATTGCCCTTGGGCTGACACTGATCTTCGGCGTCATGAAGATCATCAATTTCGCTCATGGCGACTTCCTGATGCTGGGCATGTATTTCGCCTTTTTCCTCTCCGTCATGGCCGGGGTGAACCCTTACATATCGGCCTTGCTGTCGCTCCCCCTTTTCTTCGCGCTGGGATGGGTGATTCAGGCCCGCCTCATCCGGCCCGTGCTTGATGCGCCCGAGAACATCCAGATCCTCGTTACGGTCGGCATTTCGCTGGTCTTGCAGAATGCCGCACTGTTCCTGTTCTCACCGGATTTCCAGAGCCTGCGCCTCTCTTACGGCGCGCAGACCTTTTCCGTCGCGGGCGTCGCCGTCAGCTATGTCCGGCTGATTGCCTGCGTCGTCTCGCTGTCGACGTCGGTGGGCGTGTTCCTGTTTCTGTCCCGGACCGATACCGGCAAAGCTCTCAGGGCCTGCGCGGAGCAGCAGACCGGGGCGATGGTCGTCGGCATCGATGTCGGCCGCATGTACAAGATCGCCTTCGGCTTAGGCACCGCTTGCGTGGCGCTGGCCGGCGTCCTGATGACGCCCTTCTTCTACATCGCTCCGCAGGTGGGGCTGCCCTTCACGCTGATCGCCTTCGTGACGGTCGTCCTTGGCGGACTTGGCAGCGTCCCCGGTGCGCTCGTCGGCGGACTGATCATCGGCGTCGTTGAGAGCCTCGGCGAAATCCTGCTGCCATCGCCGTCAATGAAGCAGATGGCGACCTTCTCCGTCTTCCTGCTCATCCTGCTCGTCAGGCCTCAGGGCCTGCTGGGCGGGCGCATGACATAGGGCGCACCGATGCGGCTGGCGATCTTTCTCATTGTCGGTCTGGCGGTGCTCCTCACTCTGCCCCTTTATGCGGAATCCGATCTCATCGTGGCGATCATGCCGGAAGGATTGACCGGCTCGGCCCTCCTGAATGTCTTTTTGCTGATCTTCCTGTTCGGCTATTGGGGGCAGTGCTGGAATATCCTCGGCGGCTATGCGGGACAGCTGTCGCTGGGGCATGCGGCCTATGTCGGCGTCGGGGCCTATACGTCCTCGCTGCTCTATGTGAATTTCGGGTTGTCGCCGTGGATCGGCATGCTGGCGGGAATGGGGCTATCTGGGCTGTTCGGCTTTTTCGTCGGTTTTCTGAGCTTCCATTATCGCCTCACCGGACCGTTCTTCGCTCTTGCGACGATCGCCTTTGCCGAACTGCTGCGCCTCACGATCCTTCATGTCGAGTTCACCGGCGGATCGCTCGGCATTCTCATTCCGCTGACCGGCGACAATTTCTGGGACTTTCAGTTCACGAACAAAGCGCCCTATTACTATATCGCGCTCGCTATGATGGTTGCGGTGACGGCGGTCGTTTACTGGATTTCGAGATCGCGCCTCGGTTATTACATGCACGCCGTCCGGCAGGACGAGCAGGCGGCGGCCGCGATCGGCATCGACACCATCCGCACCAAGCTGATTGCGACGACCCTCAGCGCGGCGCTCACAGGTGCGGGCGGCACGTTCTACGCGCAATATTCGCAATATATCGTTCCCGATGACATCATTACCGTCGCGCTGTCCATCGAGATCATTCTGCGGACGATCTTCGGCGGCTCCGCGACCGTCTTCGGCCCGATCCTCGGCTCCTTCATGCTGACGCCGGTCGCCGAGGCGACGCGCGTCCTGTTCCCCGGCGGCGGCTCGGGCACGGCGGTCGTGCAGATGTTCGCCTCTGATGCTCCGGTGGCGGAAAAATTCGATGCCTATCTGAATTTCCTCTCGACCGGCGGCGGTGGCGGCGGCGCGCTGTTCCTTTACGGCGTCGTGCTGATCCTGGTGTGCATCAACATGCCCCGCGGTGTGCTGCCCTGGCTGCAAAGTCGGTTCGGGAGGCCTAGGTGATGCTGCTCGAGGCCAAGAACCTCACGCGCAGATTTGGCGGCCTGGTCGCGGTGAACGATGTCAGCCTGAACGTGGACAAGGGCGAGATCGTCGGCCTGATCGGACCCAACGGCGCCGGCAAGACGACGCTTTTCAATCTCCTTTCCGGTTTTCTGAAACCGGACCTGGGCGATGTTCTTCTCGACGGGGTCAGCATCGTCGGCCTGAAGCCGCATCAGATCTGCCATATGGGCATGAGCCGGACATTCCAGATCGTCAGACCGTTTCCCGAAATGACCGTTCTGGACAATGTCATGATGGGGGCGTTCAGCGTTCACGCAAAGGCCGCCGAGGCGCGCAAGCAGGCGCTCTCCGTGCTTGAACGGGTCGGCTTCCGCGACATGGCCGATCGCCGGGCCGGGGACCTGCCGGTCGGGGGACGCAAGCGGCTCGAAATCGCGAAGGTTCTGGCCACGCAACCGAGGCTGATCCTGCTCGATGAGGTCATGGCGGGACTGACGCCGTCGGAACATAACCAGATGATCGAAACCGTCCGCCGCATCCGCTCCGGCGGCGTGACGATCGTCATCATCGAGCATGTGATGCCGGTGATCATGAATTTGAGCGACCGGATCTACGTTCTGCATCACGGTCAGATGATCGCGCAGGGCGTACCTGAGGACATCGTACGCGATCCGGCCGTGGTCGAGGCCTATCTCGGCGAGGATATGGCGCTATGACCGTGATGCTGGAGGTCAGCGGCCTGCGGGCCGGATATGGCGATGTGGAGGTCGTGAAGGGGATTTCCTTCTCGGTCGAGGAAGGCGCCATCGCCACCATCGTCGGTGCGAACGGGGCCGGCAAGACGTCCACGCTGAGGGCGCTTTCGGGCATCCTGACGCCGAGCGCCGGCGAGATCCGGTTCTCCGGTGAGCCGATCCACAAGCTTCCGGCGCATGACATCGTTCGCCGCGGTCTGATCATGGTTCCCGAGGGACGATGCCTGTTTCCTTCGCTCACGGTCCTGGAGAATCTGGAGCTGGGGTCGTTCCAGAGCCACGTCAAGCAGCACCGGAGGCAATCGCTTGAGCGGGCTTACGCGATCTTTCCGCACCTCAGCGAGCGCGCCGGGCAGAAAGCGGGGACGCTGTCGGGCGGTGAGCAGCAGATGGTCGCGATTGCCAGAGCCCTGATGGGCATGCCGCGCATGCTGCTGCTGGATGAGCCTTCGCTTGGACTTGCACCCTTCATCGTCCGGACGATGTTCGAGGTCATCGCGGAGATCAACGCTCAGGGCACGACCGTTCTCTTGGTCGAGCAGAATGTGCAGCACGCCCTGGCCGTGTCGTCGCAGGCTTGGGTGATCGAGAATGGCGAGATCGTTCTCTCAGGCACGGGTCAGGAAATCATGACCAACGAGCACACCAGGCGAGCCTATCTGGGGCTCTAGATCAACCCTCGTTCAAGTGGAATCACTTGGACGAGGTTAAGTTGATCTATTTCAATAAGTTAGCGCAACTATCCGAGTCGATTTGGACGCGCGTTGCGCTAGAGCGAGTTTACGGCGCACTGACGAAAGGCTAGTGATGCAGGCATTCGGTCCTGAACCGCTCAGACGCGAACACCGGCTGGCCCCCGACGACGGGCGCGATGTTCCGCTCTCCATTCTGGAAGTCGCGCCTGCGGACGGCGACGCGGAAAGAACGCCTGTTGTACTGCTGCATGGAGCAACGTTCGGGGCGCCGATGTTCGACCTGCGGCCGCCCGGCCTCTCGATGCAGCGCGACCTCGCTGCCCGCGGCTGGCGCAATTTCGCTCTCGACATACGCGGCTATGGACAATCGACGCCGTCCCCGACGCTCGATGCGCCCCCGGAGACAAATGACCCCTATGCCCGCCTGACCGATGCCGTCGACGATCTCGCCGCCGGCATTCGCTTCGTCAGGGAGCGGACGGGATGCGGGCGGGTGCATCTCATCGGCTTTTCCTGGGGCTCCGTCGTCGCCAGCGTGTTCGCCGAGCGCAACGCCGCGGAGCTAGACCGGCTGGTCCTCTATGCGCCGGTCTATGCCGAAGTGAACGATATGTGGATCGACAAAATCGCCGATCCGGCGAACCGCACGCGGGTCAATCCCGCATTGGGGGCCTATCGCTGGGTCGACCTTGCCCAGCTTTTGTCGCGCTGGGACGCCGATATTCCTGATGGCGCATCGAGCGCCGACTTCAGGGCTGAAGCGGTACCGCCCGCCATCATAGAGGCGCTAGCCGCCGCCGATCCAGCATCGGGTGACCGCAAGGAGCCGTCGTTCCGCGCGCCCACTGGCGCGCTGGTCGATCTGTTCGAAATCTTCAACGGGAGGCCGCTCTACGATCCGGGCAGAATTTCGACACCTACCCTGGTTGTTCGGGGCGCCAACGATACCACCTCAACAGTGAGCGATGCCGTGAACCTCTTCCACCGGCTCGGGGCGAGACGAAAACGGTTCGTAACCATATCGCCCGGCTCGCATTTTCTTTGTGTCGAGCGGAATGCTGCGGAGCTTTTCGACGAAATCGATGTTTTTCTGAAATCGAGCGCGGATTGATAGGCCTCGATAGTTCCGCCTCTCAGGAATGGCGATTGGACCTTGGTGAGTGATTTGTCGATAAGAGCCGGTTCCTCGGCGCAGGACGATGACGGACGAGAAACCGGCACCGGGAGCCGGCGGACCGCCGATCTGGCGCATATTCTGGAAAAGAATCCGATCCTCGACGCCTATCTTCTAAACTATCTCGCCAATTTCTATGTCGGCCCGCTGCTGAAGCTGGTCGAAGCGCGTCAGGGGCTGACGCGGCCCGAATGGATCGTGATTTTCTGCCTGTCTCAATATGAAGGGCTGAATGCCCGGCAGATCAGCGATGTCACGGGCCGCGTCAAGAGCAGCATCAGCCACGCCATCAAATTGCTTGAGCGGAAGAAGTTCCTGCGGCGCATAGCGGATCCGGCGGATGGCCGCCGCCAGGTCCTCCAGCTCACCGCGAGCGGACGGGGCGCATATGAGGATCTCGTCGGCTTCTTTATCGAGCGCGAGCAGGCGATGCTGGCCTGCCTGACCGATGCGGAACGGCGTTCGTTCCGCAAGCTGATGCTGAAGTTGACGAGGCACACGGAGAGCTGGGCCCGCAGCTATTAGGGCAGCATCCGCTTTGACGGAACCGTCCAAAATACTTGTTCGTCGCGCCGGACTTGATCCGGTGCCCAATTCTCTATCGGTCACGCAATAACTTTGCGGATAGGCCAACAGGCCGGATCTCCGCTTCGCTCCGTCCGGGGCGACGTTCGTTTCCAATGAACATAATCCTGCATTCCTGCGGGATCAGTTCCGATGGATCGGGATCGCTGTCAGGATCCGCCGGATAGCGGCTCGGTGACCTGACGCAGCCAGTTCAGCGTTTCGCCTTCGAGCGCGCCATTCAGCCTTGCAAACACGGTTCGATGGTAATCATCGATCCAGTCGATTTCGTCCCGCGAGAGAAGGGCCGGATCGATGAGCCGCCGGTCGAACGGCGCGAGCGTGAGCGTCTCGAAGCGCATCATCGGACGGTCGCCGCCCGGTATGTCCTCGGGCTCCGTGACCAGGATCAGGTTCTCGATCCGGATGCCGTATTGGCCCGCGCGGTAATAGCCGGGTTCGTTGGAAAGAATCATGCCGGGCTCGAGCGCCGGCGACTCCCGCTTGGCAATGCTCTGCGGGCCTTCGTGCACCGCCAGGAAGCTGCCCACCCCATGGCCGGTGCCGTGATCATAGTCCAGCCCCGCATTCCAGAGCGGATGCCGCGCCATGGGGTCGATATGCGAGCCTCGCGTGCCTTTCGGAAAGCACAAGGTCGCGATCGCGATATGGCCTTTCAGCACCAATGTGTAGTGACGTCGCATGTCCGGCGTCGGCTCGCCGATGGCGATGGTCCGTGTGATGTCGGTCGTGCCATCCTGATATTGGGCGCCTGAATCGATCAGCAGGAGCGTTCCCGGCTCGATCTTTCGGTTGCTGGCGCGCGCCGGACGGTAATGGACGATTGCCCCATTCGGCCCGGCGCCCGCGATCGTATCGAAACTGATGTCGCGCAGCGCGTTGCTGGCCCTGCGGAATTCCTCCAGTTTCGTCGTCACCCCGATCTCATCCAGCGCGCCGCTTGACGCGTTGGCATCGAGCCAGCTCAGAAATCGGCAGACCGCGACGCCGTCGCGCAAATGCGCGGCTCGGCTGCCGGCGATCTCGGCCTCGTTCTTTCGCGCCTTGGGGAGAATGCAAGGATCGCTCGCCTTGACGATCGTGGCTCCGGCATCCTCAAGCTGGTTCAAGTACCACTGCGAGGCATTGGCCGGGTCGAGCTGCACGCCCGCCTTTTGCTCGCCAAGCGCATGAAGGGCGGCATTCAGCTCGGCGGGCTCTGCGAGTTCGGCGACCTTCGACAGCGCATCCCGCACATCCGGCCCGACCTTGCGACTATCGACGAAAAGCTGCGCTTTACCCTCGGCCGGTACAATCGCATAGCTGTGCACGAACGGCGTATGCGGCACGTCCTCGCCGCGGATATTGAACAGCCAGGCGATTGAGTCGAGCGCGGTGATGATGACCGTATCAAGGCCGTTTTTCGAAAGCTGATCCTGGATGTCAGCGATTTTGTCCGCCGCCTCGACGCCTGCATAGCGGATCGGTTGCAGCGCGATAGGCTTCACCGGCGCAGAGGGCCGATCGGTCCATAAGAAAGCCAGCGGGTTCGGATCGACTGGCACGAGATGCGCGCCGGCCTTTTCGACGCTCGCCCTTAGCGCCGTGACCTGCGAGATCGTGTGCAGATACGGGTCGTATCCGAGCCGGTCGCCGGCGGCGAGGCGGTCCTCCAGCCACCGCGTAATGCTGGTTTCCCCGACATTGACGATGTCATAGGCGTCCGCATCGACCTGCGTCGCGGCCTGGAGCGTATAGCGGCCATCGATGAACAGCGCCGCTTCGTCTCGCAAAATGGCGGCCGTCCCCCAGGAGCCGGAAAATCCGGTCAGCCAGAGCAGCTGCTCGGCATCGGGCGCGACGGACTCGTTCTGGAACCGGTCGGACCGGGGCAGCAAAAAGCCTGACAGATCCAGCTTTTCAAGCTTCTGCCGAAAGAGGCTCAGGCGTTCGGCACTGTGCTCGGGGCCGCCAATATCGTCGAAATTCTGAAACATGGCGTTTTCTATGCGTGACGGAGGAGACGATCAAGTGAACTTATCGCATCGATCACGCGCGCTGAGTATGCGGTGAACGCATTGCTGCGATGCAACCAAACCGGCTAGTCAATGTCCGGCGATGACGCGATATTGGGATGGCAAGCAGGAACCGTGAGTCGGTTTGTGCCGATAAAAAAGCAGTCCTGGAGACGATCATGGCAACAACGTACGCGAATTCTTTGACGTTTGACAACGCATCAAGAACTTCCGGCAGCTTTATTGGCCGTGTGTTTCGGCGAGTTATTGAGGCCAGACAGAAAGAAGCCAATAGGCGCATTTTATCTTACCTGCAGAGCCTGGATGCTCGTGCTCTGCGCACCTACGGCTATACCGAGGGCCAGATTAGGGATATTCGCGGTGGAAGACTTCCGTTAGGCATGCGCTAACAGCATGGCTCTTCCCGCCCGTCACCTTGTAGAAGCCGCCGCCTCATGGCGGCTTCTTCGTTTCCTGCCGGAAAGCCGCAGAAGAAGCGTCGCCCAGCCATCCAGAGACAACCGCGCCGAATGCACAAAGCCTTGTGCGACATAGCAGGCGCTGACCTCCCGCGCCTGGCTATCCAGCAGCCCGGAGAGGATCACATGTCCGCCCGGCGCCATGATGCGCTGAATGCCGGGCACGAGCAAAATGAGCGGCGCGGCAAGAATGTTGGCCGCCACCAGGTCGAAGGGCGCATATTCGGAGACGATTGCATGCGTGAGCCCGGCGGCCGTGACCGTCCTGACGCGATGAGCCACGCCATTCCGGGCCAGATTCTCCGTGGCAACTTGGACTGCAACCGGATCGATGTCGGTCGCGATGACATTCCGGCACAGTGACTTTGCGGCTGCGATCGCCAGTACGCCGGAGCCCGTGCCGAGATCCAGCATGCGGCGGACCTGGCCCAGCTTCGCCAATCGGTCGAGCATCAGCAGACAGCCGCGCGTCGTGCCATGATGAGCGGTGCCGAAGGCCTGGCCGGCGTCGATCTCGATCGCAAAGCGCGTTCCGGCCCGCGGGCGGTCATGGCTGCCGTGAATGAAGAACCGGCCCGCTTCGACCGGATGAAGGTCGCGTTGGCTTTTCTCGACCCAGTTTTCCTCCGGCACCGGTTCGAGCGCGAGATCACGAAGGATCGTCGCCGCAGGATGGTCTGCGATGAGTGCCGCAAGAGCCGCCGGATCGGGACGTCCTTCGAAATAGATCTCCAGGAGGCGTCCGGACGGCGTTTCGCTCATGCTGATCGCCGGCACCGGATCGAGCGTTTCGGCCAGCAGCCCGGTGAGGATCTCGCCATCCGCCTCGGAGGTCAGAATGGCTGCCTTATAGACGGTCATAGGGTTCAGCGTATTTCGGCGAGGCTGCACCACCGGTCGCGCAGATGCCGGCTGGCGTCTTCGAGCGGCATGGCGTGGAGATCGCCCATCGGCGACTGATTGACCAGCCCGAGCGCGATAAGCCGCGAAAGAGCGTCGCGAATATCGAAGTCCAGAAGAACGCCGAAGCGATGCTGGATGAACACATTGATCCGCGCCCGCAGCGTTTCGAGCTGCGAGACGCTGACCGGCGTCTGCAGGAGATGCACATAGAGCAGCGCTTCTTCCTTGACGTCCTCCTCTTCCGCCTCATCGACCATCAGCGCCAGAGCTCCCTGATTATTCGAGAGATTCTGGAAGTAGAGCCGGCGGGCAAGCTCCATTCTGTAGCGGTCGCGGGTGATGAAGATGTTGCGAATCTGAGCCCACATAATGCTGCCGACCCCGGTGATCAGGGCCGCGGCGAGCATTAACGGCGTGAGCGCGGCCAAAATCGCCCATTTCGAAATCGTCCCGACCACCCACATCACCGTGCCGCCTAAGGCGCTTCCGCCAAGCTGGAGCTTATCGCGATATTTCATTTTGACCCGGATATTCGGGAACAGCATCTCCAGATCATAGCGCGGGATATCCTTGAACACCTTGATATAGATGTGATCGGTCGAAAAGTGCGGGGGCAGCATACGGCGCAGTTTCTTGAGCTTCTTTCTGGCCTTTGCTTCGTCCACCCGGTGCTCCCGCATGATTTCCTGAACGCGCAGCTCGTCCGGCTTGAATTTTACCGCGAGAAACAACCGTTCGAATGTCGGGATCTCGTAAGTGACGTGCTTCAGGAACAGCGTCCTGATGTCCCGCATTTGTTTAATGGCGTGGGATTCCCCACGATAAAACATAAGCTTGACTTCATACTCCTGAAAATCGACATCGACATGCACGCCTTCGGGCGAAGCCCTGGTCAGGATGTCTTCCAGGTCTTCCTGACCCAGTTCGCGATAATTTGCGCTCGTCACGAGTTGCTTAAGCCTGTGGTTGAAGATCCGCCGCTTTTCCAGACGCTCCATTTCCGAAGCTTCGACGACATTGATGGTTTCGTCGTCCGGGTTGAACGCGTCGTAAATATCGCTGAGCTCATTGAGCATCACGGCGGAGCGGTGCTGCCGAAGCATGCCGATCTTGTCGAGAACATCGGCCGCCTGCGCCTGCCGCGCCTGGCTGGGCCAGAGCTCAGTGCTGAGCAGCGCCTTGAATATATCGGCTCTGGACACAGGGATGAACGCCGGCTCGGCCGAAATGGCCTTGGCCGCCGGGATCGGACGAGCCTCATTCATCGCACGACTCCGAATTCCCTCAATTGCCCATCGGCCCGTACTAGCCGGCACGCCGATGTGCAATGCCTATCATGCAGCGCGGCATATTATTATGAAAAATGCCACGCCGAAAGCGCCTAACGTTATGGACGTACGACGAATGAGGCAACCACCCGCTTGCGGCCGGCTTTGTCAAAATCCACGGTCAGCTTATTGCCGTCGATATCGGCGATCTGGCCATAGCCGAATTTGTCGTGGAAAATTCGCTCGCCCCGTTCGTAATCGCAAGTTTCATCGCTGCTGGAGGCCACGAGCTCGCCTTCGATCGTCGGAGGACTCGCGCGCCGTGCGTAGGGGGCCTCCTGCGCCTGCTGCTGATAGTAGCTCTGCGCACGCCGCCAGCCGGGGCTCGTATAGCCGCCATCCATCCGGCCTTCCCAGACATCGGAAAAGCCGGGGCCACGGGCATAAGCCCCCATTGCGCCTGTATCCTCGACCGGATCGACATGCGCCTCTGGCAGCTCATCGACGAAACGGGAGGGCAGGGCGGTCTGCCACAGGCCGTGAACGCGGCGGTTTTGCGCAAAGGAGATATGCGCCCGCTTCCTGGCGCGCGTAATGCCGACATAAGCGAGCCGACGCTCTTCTTCGAGGCCCGCAAGGCCGTTCTCATCCAGCGAGCGCTGATGCGGAAACAGCCCTTCCTCCCAGCCGGGCAGAAAGACGGTGTCGAACTCTAGCCCCTTGGCGGCATGGAGCGTCATCACGCTCACGCGGTCGCCGTCCGTCGCCTGATCGGCATCCATGACGAGGGAGACATGCTCGAGGAAGGCCCCCAGCGTGTCGAACTCATCCATGAAGCGGATCAGCTCCTTCAGGTTCTCTAGCCGCGCCGGGGCCTGCGGCGACTTGTCGTTCTGCCACATCGCCGTATAGCCGGACTCGTCGAGAATGATCTCGGCGACCTCCGTGTGGCGCATCGTCTGCAGCAGCCCCCGCCAGCGCTCGAAAGACTGAATGAGCCGGTTCAGCGGCTTTCGCGCCTGCGGCTTCAAGTCTTCCGTCTGCGAAAGCGTGCGCGCGGCGTGATAGAGCGGCTCGCGGGCCGCACGGGCGAATTGATGGATGGTGCGCACGGCCGTCTCGCCGAGGCCCCGCTTCGGCACATTGACGATGCGCTCGAATTTCAGATCGTTCGCCGGATTGTAAGTAACGTCGAGATAGGCGATCGCGTCCTTGATTTCCTGGCGCTCATAGAAGCGCGGGCCACCGATCACGCGATAGGGCAGCTGGATGGCGATGAAGCGGTCCTCGAAGGCGCGCATCTGGAAGGAGGCGCGAACAAGAATAGCGATCTCGTTCAGCGCATGGCCCTCGCGCCGCAGTTCCTCGATGCTATCGGAGATTGCGCGCGCCTCGGCCTCGTCGTCCCAGACGCCGCGCACGGTCAGCTTTTCGCCCGCCTCGTCCTCGGTATGCAGCGTCTTGCCGAGCCGTCCCTCATTATATGAGATCAAATGCGAGGCGGCGGCGAGAATATTGCTGGTCGAGCGGTAATTGCGCTCCAGCCGGATCACCTTCGCGCCCGGAAAATCGTGCTCGAAGCGCAGGATGTTATCGACCTCGGCGCCGCGCCAGCCATAGATCGACTGATCGTCGTCACCCACGCAGCAAATATTGCGATTGACCTGGGCCAGCAGGCGCAGCCAGAGATATTGCGCGACATTAGTGTCTTGATATTCGTCCACCATGATGAAGGCGAAGCGGTCCTGGAAGCTCTTCAGGATTTCCGGATGCTCGGTGAACAGCCGGATATTCTCCAGAAGCAGGTCGCCGAAATCGGCGGCGTTCAGTTCCTTGAGCCGCTTCTGATAGGCCTCGTAGAGCTCGGCGCCCTTGCCATTGGCGAAGGCGAACGCCTCCCCGGCGGGCACCTTGTCCGGCGTCAGCCCACGATTTTTCCAGCTGTCGATCAGGCTTGCGAGGTGACGCGGCGTCCAGCGCTTGGCATCCAGCCGTTCGGCCTCGATCACCTGTTTCAGCAGCCGGAGCTGGTCGTCCGGGTCGAGCACGGTGAAGGATGGCTGCAGCCCGACCAGCTCGGCGTGATAGCGCAGAATGCGCGCACCGATGGAGTGAAAGGTGCCGAGCCAGGGCATGCCCTCGACCGCGCCGCCGACGAGTCGCCCGACGCGCTCCTTCATTTCGCGCGCGGCCTTGTTGGTGAAGGTGACAGCCAGGATTTTCGAGGGAAAAGCGCGCCGCGTCGCCAGAATATGCGCGATCCGGGTGGTCAGGACGCGCGTCTTGCCCGTTCCGGCGCCGGCGAGCACCAGCACCGGACCGTCCAGCGCCTCCACCGCCTCGCGCTGCTCCGGATTGAGCCCGGTCACATAGGGCGGCACGGCGCCCGCCATGGCCCGGCGCGACAAGGGAACCGGCGCACTCCCCTCCGCCTGTCCTTGCGGCACCGCCGCCATTTCCTCGGACCGGCTTGGCGCGGCGGGGCCGGCTTCCAACGCTTGCTTCCGACTCACTCCCATGATGCCGACTATATCATCATTGCGCCGATGGGAATCCAGCCTTTGCGCCGCGTCCACATCTACGCGCCTCACCCGTCCGGACGACTTCGCCATGAACCTTTTGCGCTATCATGACGACAGACCCGTGAGAGGGGCGATCCCGCCTTGCCGCACATCGAAGGGGTTCCGTGATGAAGAAAGCGCTGCTCGCATCCGCCATTGCCGCCACAACCGTCATTTTCTCCGCTTCCGCCTTTGCCGGCTGCGCGCCCGGCGAGAAGATGGTGCAAAAGGATGGCATCCGGCTTTGCCAATCCGCCTTTGCGGTCACCGCCGAGTATACGGCGCATAATGGCTCCGTCGTGGCCGCGAGCAGCTATGTGCAACGGCTGATGCCCGAGCCGCAGCTAACGACCGCGTCCGTCGGGACCTACAACGACCGTCAGACGCAGCAATAGCCCAACCGACATATCTGCGTCGTTGCCCCGGCCTAAGGTGAGCGCTTGTCGCGATGTCGTATTGAGCAAGCCCCAACCGTTCCAACATCGCCCGCCGACTCACCTATTCATCTTTGCCCTTTCCCCCCGGCGGTAGAGGGCGGTGCAGCGGCTTCTTGAACACAATAAAATGATTAGACAACGGATGGTATTCAACACCCTCAGAGCCGAGTGGCAGGCGGTGGTGCTCAAGCCCGAGACGAGGGTGTTCAATCCGATCGCACGAACCGAAGATAGTTCTTCAGGCACTTGCGCCGCGCTTCGTCGAGAACACGCGATGGGCTTCATCAAACAGATTGCGTTTCGGCGGTTCAGCCGACTGTGCCCTATCGGCAGGCACGTTCTCTCCCTCAGATGCCAGTTCGGCAATTCTCCGGCGTGCCCAGTCCATATCGATGTTAGCGGCTTTAGCTTTGGCTCTAGGGTTCTTGGGATCAATCTTCTTGACGAATGTCGCCGGAGCCGAGCCTGACATCTGCGCAAGGCTAGCGGCGAAGCGATCTGGACCAAGCTCTTGGTAAATTCGTATCAGGTTATCATGCGAGCGCTTCGCAGCAGGGAGGATTTTGTCCAGGCTTAACAGTTTTTCCTCTGGCTCAATCTCGCCGCTGGAGAGTTTCATGATATGATTTCGAGCCCACACTACATTGATATGTTTCTCTGTTAATTTAAGATTTTGGTTATTTGGATCAAATTTTTTTGCAATTTTTTGGACTGAGGTTCCTGACATTGCATCGACAAACAATTCGAACTCATCTTCGCCTAATTCTCTTCGAAGTTTGCGCAAATTATCTAAAGAGAATTGTTTCGTTTTTAGGCTCTTTTCAAGCAGCATCTGAGCCTGCTTCCTCATTTCGCCCTGGATCGCGCCAAAGATCTCTGGATTATTCGCGATTACGCGAAAAACGCCTATTGGATCAAACAGCGTTTGCATTTGGCTTACCCCAGATTTTTTTTTGAATTTCGGAGCATAGGTTATTCAGTGAATCAACGAATATGCCCCACTTATTTTGATAGGTTGCCCCATTGACGTCTACCCGCTGCAAGGCAATTGGAACACTTATTGTTTCGTGCATTCGAGAATCGAACAAGAAATAGGGAGCGTTTTCCCTGCCTGAAATCTCATTCATGTCTTGTAGCTTTTCCTGGTGCTCTCTAGTATGCAGCCTCACCCGTGTGGGAAGGACCCAAGGTTTGCTTCGATGGTAAGGCATTTTTGAGGAACTCTGCTGGTTTGCTCCGAACAAGTTGCTGCAAAACGCACTAAGACCCAGGGTGGAAAGAAAGTCCGGAATTGTCGGGGTTATGACGAGATCAGAAAGTCGAATCGCAGCCTCTGTAAAGGCCGATATTCCGGGAGCGCAGTCGAACATAATCACTTCATATGATTCACGGAGATGCGCCAGATCATCCTGTAGAAGTTTCGTTACTTGCCCTTCGATTGCCCGCCAACCGCCCCGCCGCTGCGTCAGATCGACGATAATTTGCCGTTCCGCTGCCCTTAACTGCGGAGAGGACGCAAACAGAGATATAGGGAGTTGTTCCCCCAAATGCGTGACATTTGATATATTGGTTCGAATATACAAATCAATGTTACTTCTCTTATTTCCTAAATTCTCTTCGAAGTATGCGTCAACGGTTCGGCCATCATGAATCAGTTTTGTGAGCTCCTCGGCCCCAGCTACACAATAACTCGAATTCGCCTGAGCATCTAGTGTCCTGGTT
>Ga0315553_10001055_pt1 | contig 23428 bp, 21 predicted proteins | sample SalMarSW160140MG_FD_203099 | JGI IMG/M metagenome (GOLD analysis project Ga0315553, IMG submission 203099) | Salt marsh sediment microbial communities from the Plum Island Ecosystem LTER, Massachusetts, United States - Salt Marsh Sediment SW1601-40 ... | reverse complement strand
TCATGCTGATGCGCCGCAAATCTGCCAAGAGGATGCCGGAGGCCTTTGTGGAGGCAGGGTATGTAATCGAGCGGTTGTTTCGGATCATCGAGGATCTGTTAGAAAAAGTACAACCAGAACCCGGGCAACAGGGTGTGAAGCAGGGGGAGAGCGAGAAGCTCAAGCGTCTGTTCTACCGACACATGGGCCACACAGACTCGGGCCGACAGAAAGAGATCGCTATCGCCCCAGAAAGAAGCTACAGCGCGATTGCAAGCGAAAGATCGGGTTCTTGAAGCAAGTTTTGGGCTGGATCGGCTGGCAGCAGCGCTGCCCGGATTGTCAGGGCACGGAAGTCCACCTGCACTGCCGCCGTAGCCGCCGGTATGTAGACAAGGCAGGACAGCTCATCCGGGGCTATTCCCAGGTGTACCGTTGTCTGAACCCCCTGTGCCGCACCCAATACTTCACCGTTCCGCCGTGTGGGTTCCGGAAACTCTGTCCGGTGAATTCCGGAAATTCTGTCCGGTTCTGGTGGTAGCACCGACGGTGCTGGCTTGTCAAGAGCAAGATGGCGGGTGCGCATCGAAGGTCCGTCGAGGTGGTACAACCGCCCCCGTTCCAGGATACGATCCACGATGGCTGCAGCCAGGTCTTCATCATGAAGGACGCTACCCCACTGTGTGGGATGCTTGTTGGTGGTGAAGATCATGGAGCGACCTCGCAGGTGGCGCTCGTTGACGACGTGGAACAGCATGTTGGCCGCATCCGTGCCGTAGCTCAGGTAGCCGACCTCGTCGACCACCAGGACATCCGGGTGGGTGTAGCGGGGCAGCAGCTTCGATAGCTCCCCCTGGCGGGATGCCAACGAGAGCTCATCGATGAGCCCGGCGGCGGTGAGAAACAGGGCATCGAAACCGTTCTGGATGGCCCGGTAGGCGATCGCTACAGCCAGGTGGGTCTTGCCCCGACCGGGTTTTCCTGTGAAGACCAGTGAGCGACCTTCGGTGACGAAGTCGGCCGTCAGGGTCGAGCCCAGGAGATGCAGCCGCAGGGTGCTCTGGAGGGTGAAGTCGAACTCCTCGATGGTTTTCAAGAACGGGAATCCGGCTCGCCGGGTGAGCCTCTGGATGCGAGTCTGCTGCCGGTGAGCCACCTCCTCGGCGACCATGACGGTGAGAAAGTCGCTGTAGGACCACCCTTCGGTCTCGGCTCGCTGAATCAGAGTCCTGTAGACCCGGCGTGTGTTGGCCAGATTCAGACGTTTGAGCAGGGGTTCCAGCTGCACATCAGGGGCACTCATACGTGGGTCTCCTGCAGCAGAGGAGTCTGGATGAGGTAGTGCCGGACGTACTCCGCGCCGTAGAGCCTGTCAGCCAGAGCACGGTGCAGCGCTACACGGAAGGCCCCATCACCGTGGGTCTGCAACAGCTCGTGCAACTCCTCCACATCGGCGGTCCAGATCCGAGGGCGTCGATGAACCAACTCGGTGAGATACTCATGAGCCTCCGGGCCCAACTGCAGCAGATGCTCGCGCTTCAGATATCGCCGAGCTCTCTTGCCGGACACTGCGGCCACCGCCGAGCTGCGGTGCTCGGGCAGCAAGGATCGGGCTCCCGGCTCCCACAGGCGCGGATGAAGCGCCTGGTGGCCCCCGGCGACGATCCGTACGCGGTCCTGGTACAGGTACAGGGTGCCGGGAACCGACATCGCCTCTGCCGGCATGGAGTAGTCATGTCCGTCGTGGCGCACCATGCCGGTGGGACCGGCGGAAACTGGAATCCGCAAAGCAAGATCCTGCGGCTGGATTCTCACCGAGCGTAACCGCCGACGCTCTTCCTCCAGCCTCTGGAGAGGGATGACCTTGGTCGCTCGCGAGGGGCGCTGCTCGTTGACCTCACTCAGCCACTCACCCAACTGCCGCTGCAGATCCTCTTCGTCCCAGAAACGCCTTTGCTTGAAGAACGACCCCTTGACCCAGCCCACGATGTTCTCAATAGCACCCTTTTGCCAGGGACTGGCCGGCCAACACACCTCCACCCCGACGCCCAGCTCCAACATCACCGCTGCAAAGGTGGGGTTCCACTCGGTGATCTCCCCGTCCTTGCGCCACTTCAAGGCCACCGTCTTGGGTCTGTCAAACACAGCCACCAGCGGGACCCCGCCTATGAGCACAAAGTGTTCCACCAGACGGCGCACCAGTGTCTCCACCCCTTGGTCTCTCACCACCGTGACCGCGGCCCAACGGGAGTACTTCAGCCGAGAAGCGAAAAAATGGATCGTCTTCTGAGTCCCGTTGAGAAACTGAATCTTCACCTCGCCAAAATCGTGCTGGCTAAACTCCCCTGCGAGCCCTTCGAAGCGAACCATCAGACGATTGTCTGGGGGACGAAGAGAACGCACCAGGGCGTACAGCGAGGTCTTGGCCCCGTCGTAGCCCTCCAGACGCATCCGCCGAAGGATCTCCACGGTCAACAGATTCGGCTCTTGGTCCAGCAGATCGACGATTTTTTGACGGAACGGTTCCGCCTTGGAGGGGCGCCCGATACCTCGACGCTCCCTCTCAGCAGGCAGATCCAGGTTCTCCACGGCAGGCTCTCGTTCAACCCTCCGGACTTCCCTCTCCGAGACCCCGGTCAGGGTTGCCACTTCTGCCTGTGTGTGCCCCGCTTTGCGCAGGACCTGAATCGCGTGTCGTGTCAGCATGTTGATCATCCTTCCCCCCGCCGCTTGAGTTTGCGACGAGTCTGTCCGTTGTTATCTCATCATTCAACCGGACAGAATTTCCGGAAAGGACGCGGCCAGAATTTATGGAACCGACACTGCTGGATCGACCGTCCCTTGACGTTCTGAGAACGCTCCATTGGCCTCTGCCGATTGTGAGGAATACTCGTGTATTTGGCCCAGTGGGACAGAACGTTCCCTCCTTTGCCCACGCCTATACGTTTACTATATTGCTCATCGTTGCGATGGGATTTCGAGTTCCCAGCGTTGTTGGTGCATCTGTCGGGTGGCTCGCCCTAGAGAGCCTGTTTGAGATCGGCCAGCACCCCGCCGTGTGTCAGAGGTTCGTCGCGGCTACGGCTGGGTGGAACAGCCGGCTTCTCCGGGTTGCGCTGCGCTACCTCTCTGCGGGGGTCTTCGATCCCTGCGATCTGGCGGCCATAGCGGCTGGTGTGGGGCTGGGGGTGGCTACCGTGTTCATGTGCAGACAAGGAGATACGGCATGCAAATGAAAAAAACCGAATTAGTTCTGATCGCGCGTATCGGTGCGGCATTCGCGGTTGTGGTGGTCGGTGTTTTTACGATACTGGCATCCGAGAGTCGTCCCAGTCTCTTTGCGCTCACCGTCGCCTGGACCGGCCCGAGCCAGCATGTAGCGACGGGCTCCACGGTCCTATTGGACGGACGAGGAAGCGATCTGGTGGACAGCGATCAGGTCGACGACTACTCGCGGATCAGCTGCCAGTGGAGGATCACCTCCAAGCCGGAAGGCAGCACTGCGGGTTTTGGCGCTTCCAGCATGTCGCTTGCGGAGATCTTGGCTCCCAGCTTCATTCCCGACGTGGACGGCGAGTACGTCATGAAGCTGACGACTGAGGTGGGCAGCGAGCCGGACAGTACCGACACGATCCGTGTGGTCGCCTCTTCCGGCAACTCGGCTCCCGTTGCCGAAGCGGGTCCCCACCAGGAGGTCAAACCCGGAACTCTCGTCACTCTGGACGGTACCGGCAGCAGCGATGCCGATGGTGATACCTTGAGCTACTCCTGGGGCTTCGATGCGGACAGCCCCACGGCGGTTCTTTCGGGCGACCTGACCGCTACACCGAGCTTCACCGCAGCCGAAGGGGAGTACCGGTTGAGGCTCGAGGTGAACGACGGCTTCGAGACGAGCCGGGAGGATTACGTGACGATCCGGGCCACAGACTGGAACTCACGGCCCATCGCCGTCGCAGGAGCGGATCAGGAGGTCGCACCGGGCACACCGGTGACCCTGGACGGATCCGCGAGTTTCGACGCTGACGGAGACGACCTGACCTACTCCTGGCGCATTCTCTATTCGAGCGTTCCCGGCGCGTCCCTCACGAATCCTTCCAGCGAAATCGCCACCCTGCACCTGGACAGCGAGGGAACCTGCCTCGTGCAGCTGCGAGTATACGACGGCAAGGAATGGAACCTGCGGCTCAGGGACGACACGAATCTCGACCGCCTCGTGGTCCATGCCGACGACGGATCATCCGGAGAGGGTCCTATCGCCCTGACCCTCCAGACGAGCCTTCCCTACACGCCAGGGGAAGAGGAGGCGATCCAGATCCAAATCGACGCGGACGGGCTCGATACGATCCGGGTGATCTCTGCCTCCTCCCCAGACGCCTACACGGACGCCACGGTGCTGCAGGGCCAGCCGTCAGGGGATGATGCAGCCGGCTTCTTCATTGTCGACGATTCCGTCTGGAATCTTGCCAGCTGGAGCCACGACAACCCCGTGCAGGACGGCGACTCCCCGACCTTCGTCGTAGAGAGGATCTCGGACGGAACGTACTACCAGATCGAGGTCGGGTTCATGGCGGTTTCGGCGACGTTCACTATGACCATCGACGCCCTCAGCGCCTGGAGGTGCGGGGATGATGCGGGCGATTGCCCATGAGGTCCCCCGCTATCGGGTGCCGAAATATCCCGCGTTCTCGAGGTGAAGGATGATCCGCTGGCCCGCCTCATCCGGAGAGAGCCCCGTCGTATCGATCACCAGTTCCGCGTCCGACGGTTCCTCGTAGGGGTCGGAGATCCCCGTGAACCCTTCGAGGATTCCGGCTCTGGCCTTGGCGTACATTCCCTTGCGGTCCCGCTGCTCGCACACCTCCAGGGGCGTGGAAACGTGGACGAGGACAAACCCTCCGACCGCTTCAATCATCTCCCGGACTTCCCTGCGAACCTCATCGTAGGGGGCGATCGGGGCGCAGATCGCGATGCCGCCGTTTTTTGTTATCTCCGAGGCCACGAAACCTATCCTGCAGATGTTGATGTCCCTGTGTTCCTTGGAGAAGCCCAGCTCCGAGGAGAGGTGGTTGCGCACGATGTCTCCATCCAGAAGGGTCACGGGCCGATCCCCGATCTCGAGGAATCGTGACAGGAGTACCTTGGCGATCGTGGACTTTCCCGCCGCGGACAGCCCGGTGAGGAACACGGTGAATCCCTGCCTGTGCCGGGGCGGATGGGTCCTCCGGAGGGCTGCGGCCACCTAAAAATTGTAGTAGGGGCAACGTGGTATAAGAACATCTTCACTTCGCCATAAATTATTACCTGGGTGTTTGTTGGTTTCTGTATGATACACATAGAAATGTGCGGGATTCGCGCCCCACGGCCTCTGGCTCCGGAGGCTAAAGCCGACCTCATATAGAGCATATATGACCCGATTTGAGGGTGTGTTATACGGAAAATAGGTGATTTCTACATATATTCCATATAGAGCCATCTGGAACTCTACACACTTTCGTGCACACTACCGACGGAGAGACATAGAAACGTGGATTACAAAACATCGCTTCCTGGCTAAAATGCGACAAATAATGTAATATGTTAAGCCTCCCGGCGATCATTCAAGATGGCACGATTACATTCAGAAAGTCAGCTCGACCTGAAACCCTCTAACGAGAAGCCCCCTGGCCAAGCTGAGCACTAACACATGACCAACGACGCCTTCAAAGACATCGAGAAGCTCGAAGCCGATCTCTGGAAGGCAGCGGACAACCTCCGCGCCAACTCGAAGCTCACTTCGAGTGACTACTTCATGCCCGTCCTGGGTGTGATCTTCCTGCGCCACGCCGCCAATCGCTTCGAAGCCGCGCGCTGCCAGATCGAGGCCGATCAGGCGAGCGGCAAAATGCCCAAGCGCAAGGTCCTGCCGGCCGACTACATCGCGCGCCGCGCCCTATTCCTGCCAGAGAAAGCTCGCTACGACCGGATCATGGAGCAGGCCGCGCTGAGCGGGACCGACCTGCCCCGGCTCGTGACCGAGGCCATGACCGCCATCGAGGTGGAGTTCGAGCCGCTCCAGGTGGTGCTGCCCAAGGACTAAGGAATCTTCGAGCCCAAGGTGCTCGAGGACCTGATGCGGCTCTTCAATAGCGAGCAGATCCGTCAGGCCACGGGCGACGTCTTCGGCCGCATCTACGAGTACTTCCTCGCCAAGTTCTCGATCCAGAAGGCCCACGACAACGGCGAGTTCTTCACGCCGTCATCCATTGTCCAGACCATCGTCAACGTTATCGAGCCGAACCACGGCACGGTCTTCGACCCCGCGTGCGGCTCGGGTGGCATGTTCGTCCAGTCTAGCCACTTCATCGAACTGACCTGCCCCCTAAGTTTGTACCACCTCTTATGACAGTCCCGCAAGCGCACCGACGTTCCCCCGTTTTCTGGACACAGATAATGTTAGGACCCAGCCTAACAGGCTGGGTTTGGAATCTCCTGGTCCATAGCAAACTCGCTCGGTATCTTGTTTCCTAGCGAGCTGCGCGGACGAAACTCATGGTAATCTCTCCGCCAGTGGTAGTAGGTGTGATCCGAGATAGCCAGTTTCTTAGCAACCTCTCGAATCGATCGCCCGTGCGAGAGCAGGACCTCAGCCTGCCGCAGCTTGTTGATGATCTGTTCTGTGGTGAATCTCTGTCGTGGCATCTCTGCCTCCCTCCATCATTCCCAGCGCTGAAATCCATTATAATGCTGGATCAGTTTTTAGGGGGCAGGTCAGTCTGCTCCGGGTGTACTCTATCGCTACAGATCCTCCTGTCTCCTTCCAGAGGGGCGTTTCTTGAGCACGCGCAAGGGCGCGGAGGGTAGCCAGAGTAGCGACCGGCGAGATCTCGTACCAACAGCAAAGGGGACGCGACGTAATGGCTCCGGTCACGACGAAAACTACGGATGCTGAGCGATGCCCCGGTCAACGCCAGTTTTAACTTTTGCTATCATTTTACGAATCTACTACAATACAAATAGTACTAGTTTTGACAACTCTATTTGAAAAAACAAGTGGGGTAGGTTCATTCCAAGGGAAATGGCACAACCCTTCAAATCCGGAGGAGGCTATGAAACTAGAAACCATACCGCTTTACGGAGTCCATGGAAGCTCGTGTGTTCCGATTGCTACTGATATTATCTATTTCCATTCCGCCCAAAAGCGTAAATCCGGTTGGCCGGCAAACGTGGCTCTGGCCGCGATCTTACTGACGGTAACTGTGCTGAGCACGTGTAGTCTGTTTTGCGGAGACTCGAGTGATGGGAACGACGGGAATCTGAAACTAATAGACTTCGATCAAACACTACCGGACACAACTTTTGCTCGAGATGGGGGAAATCTCGAAGTCATGTACGACCCTACAATTAACAATTCTCAGATGGGACTCATGACTTTTCCTGCTTCTGCCGAAGGTTCAAATCCTAAGTGTTCATTTGTGAGCTATTACCGGGGTAAGCTCGGAAACACAATGACTGGTTTCAGCACCTATGTTCCGGGTACGCCATCGTACGAATGGGTAACTCCCTACGTTGTGTTTGCAGTGACTGTGGATGACTCTTTTGAAGAGTATGCTTGGGTGGTTGGCCGACGAGTTGCTGGTTGGGAAATAATTCCGCTCCCATTAGATGAATGTCCTGTTGATACATGGCTTGAGTGTGTGATGGATGCGGATACATTAGTGCACGTTGCAGGATTTAGAGAGAATCTGGGCGATAATTTCGTGACATGGAACTACGGCAAACTAGCTGATCTTGTGAACGCGCCTCTGTCAGGTGGGAGAACTTGGGGTGATTTGGATATTGTTCACATAGAGATCTGTGCTGGAGTGCGAGGGGATGGTCCACCTTTCATGGCTTATGTTGACGATATAATTATTTGTCCCAATCCAGTTCAATAATCTACCGCAAAGGTCCATGGAAGTCTTTGGAATCAGTGGAGTACGCAACCCTTGACTGGGTCGACTGGTTCAACAATCGCCGCTTACTCGAGCCGATTGGAAATATTCCACCGGTTGAACGTGAGTCAGCGTATTATGTGTTTCCCGTCAGAACAATTCGGACCAAGATTTGATTTTTCTAAACGACAGTATAAGCTGTCAACAGCTTAGGAGAAAAAGCAAACCCTCAGACCGGGAGTGGCGTTTCCAAACTTCCTGGTCCATAGAGGCCAGTATAGTGGAAACGATGTCTATGAATCACACATCTCATTATTCAAAATTTCTCCACAAATCTGCTTATTTTGTGGGTTTGGCAACAGCCCCGATTCCTGATACTACCCTCAGGAGTACCCGGACGTAGGATTGGCAGGGGTTCGCTCGACCCGGTTCATGCATCACCTGGGCGGCTGTCTCTTCGATCCCGACCACCGGGTCGCGTCCAATCGGTGTTTATAACAGCTGTCCAGAGAATTGTTATTATGATTCGCGGTGATTTTCAATAAAATTTTTCATGGTTTCCGTCTCTTTCCTGTCCAGATAGCCCGATCGAACAGTGAAGGTGACGGATTCACCGCCGGGTATTTCCTTGATATTGCCCTTTTCCTTTTCGCGGATATATCCTTCCGGTTCGCAGGTGGACGGCAACACAAGTCCCAGCACGTCGTAGTCGTCATTTTTCCAAATCCAGCGGACCGCATGATCTAACAGGTCCGGTTGATAACTTACGTAGTTGCCGGATCCGTCATCCAGGATCTGCAGATAGTGAGCCCAGCCATCCTTGTCGACTTCCGGCTTTTTTAGAAAGAAGTTGATCTCTGGATCAAAGACATCTCCCCTGTTCAGTGTCTGGGTCAGGGCGGGCTTCAGCTTCAGACGATCGAGCAACTCGAGCTTATTTTTCGACAGCTTGTCCTGTTCATGGAGATGAGCAATGCTTAGGGCCATATCATCCGCCGTCCAACCGAGGGTTTGAACAATGGAGCTCTTATCGCCGGTCCTGAAATTGATGTGACACATGTACATCAGTTCCATGCTCTGGTGAAGCAGATTGTGAACCTGTATGGAAACATCCAAAACATCGTTGTTCTCGTACAGTCTGACAAGAGGCCTCGCGTAGTAGTTGGGGGCAAATGTGGGTTTGTGTTCATACTTGCCGGAGACCCCAATGTATTTTCCCTTGCCGTTTTCTCCCACAACGATTTCCGCGCTGTTGTAGTCCGCGTAGGGGAGTTCACCGTGCAGAGGATGAGTATCATCGGGACCGGGGCAGCCCATTCGCAGGGCACCGCAGTGCATCATGAGACAGCTGTAGGAGTTGAGGAAAAAATCGGTTTCTATCGGTTCATCTAATATCGTTTTCATTTTCAAGCTTCGTCCATTGAAAACGGCATCCCATATCTGCTGGCCTTTGAACGGCAAAAGAATAACGTGCCCCTCTGGGTTCCGAAGCCGTACGGCGTGGATACCGCTACGATACTTAAAGATAGAAGCACTCAGCGTGTCCATCTGCAGCAGGACCTTCTCCTTTTCCGAAAAATAACTCTTGTCCAGGCTTAAAAGCACTTCTTCATTCATAGATACTCCCCCTAATAGAAATCTCGAAACTCCACCGTCGCATTTTCAGGTCGTGACAGGACGTTCTTGACGGCGTGCGCCTTTATGCAGACTTGTCCCTTGTGCTTCCTGCTATCACGGCGCCCAGAATGATGAGGCCGACAATCAACTGATGGAAATTGGGCGGCACTTTCATGATGTTCAGTCCATTCCGTACCAATCCTAGCAGCAGTGCTCCTAGAATCGTGCCTACCACGGTTCCTTTTCCTCCCATGAGGCTCGTGCCTCCCATAACAACAACCGCAATCGCCTCCAACTCATAGAAATTTCCAGCATTCGGCTCTGCCGCGTTCATCATGCTGGTAAGAGCGAGACCACTGATAGCTGCCATTGCCCCGCCAATGATGTAGGTGATCATTTTAATTCGGTATATGTTGATACCACACACCTTGAGGCATTGTTCGTTTCCGCCGATTGCCTTTATTTGACGCCCCAGAATCGTCTTGTTCAACAAAAACACGGCGATGGCGGCGACCAAAGAGGCAACGACAATGGACTTCGGCACGGCGCCGCCGATGAACCCCCCGACAACCGCTTCAAAACTCTTTGGCAAACCATAGAGAACCCTTCCATTTGAGAGAACAAGGGCTAACCCTCTGAATGCCACCATTCCCCCCAGAGTGGCGATAAAAGGAGGGACATTGAGGCGGGTTACAAGGAACCCGTTGATCGTTCCGATACCGATTCCCACTCCCAAGCCCACGCACAAGCCGCCGATTACGGCGATTGTGCTACCGCCCACGGCATAAAAGTAAAGCGCCACCACAATCCCTGTAAGGGCGACGTTTGCGCCGACAGAGAGGTCAATGCCGCCGACCGTGATGACCAAGGTCATCCCAACCGCGATGATCAGGTTGAGGGCAATCTGATTTCCGATATTGATAAAGTTGTTGATCTTCAGGAAATACGGAGATGCGATGGATAGAAAGATGCTGATTACGACTATTGCCCCTAGTATTCCGATATAGTTCCTGAAAAACGGACTCCTAACTCTTGAAACCATTGCTGCCTCCGGCCATCGCTGATATTCGCCATCTAGTCACGTTCATCACATCCTTATTGTTCGGTCGGTCCCTTTCCGAATTCGATCGCCATCAGCTGTTCGTAATCGATATTGTCTCTCGAAAAGGGTCCTTCCATGCCGTCTTTGGTCAGAACAAAGATGGTATCACTTATTCCCAGCACCTCCCTGGGTTCCGATGAAAGAAGCAAGATAGCCTTCCTCTCCTTGCTCAATTCTCCGATAAGATGAGCCACTTCACGTTTCGCCGCAACATCGATTCCCTTTGTCGGCTCATCGAATATAATGATAGTTGCATCGCGGATGATCTGTCTAACAATGACAACCTTCTGCTGATTCCCCCCACTGAGCTGTTGGGCTTCCATATCAAGGTACTCTTTTTTAATTGCCAGCCGAAGGGCGACACTCCCTCCAAGTTCTCTCTCCTTTTTGGGAAGAATAACGCCATTTCTGGATATCTTTTTTAGACTGTTGATGGTCATATTGTGGAGGCTCGGAAGATCGGATACCAAGCCTTCACCCCGCCTGTCTTCGCTCACATACCCGAATCCGATTTTGGCGGCCTCAATCGGGTTATTTAGGTGAATTTCTGAATCGTCCAAGTAGAACGTACCTTCGAATATATGCCTGAGGCCCAGAATGGCTTGTCCCAATTCGGTTTTTCCGACACCTACAAGCCCCGTAATACCCACAACCTCTCCTTGGTGTATGGAGAAGTTGATGTTCTTTACGAGTTTTCCCTGATTTGTATGGAAGGCAATATTTTCGGCTTTAAAAAGCTCTCTACCCCGCTCGACTTCGATTTTCGGGAACTCCTCTTTGATTTCGCTTCCAACCATGTGATAGATCAGTGTGGATTTGTCCACACCTTTGCCAGTCAATAACGTGGTGATCATCTTACCATCTCTCAGAATCGAAATACGGTCGCATATTTCCAGCACCTCTTCGAGCCTGTGAGAGATGAAAATGACCGACCGTCCGGATGAGCAAAGTTTTCTGATAATGTTGAATAGGTTCTTGGTTTCCTTTTCAGTGAAGGCAGCTGTAGGCTCATCCATTATGAAAATCTTTCCTCCCTGAAGGAGGCGCCTCCCGATTGCAACCACTTGCTGGTCGGCTTTTGGAATATTGCCGACTTCTGCTTCGGGATCGATATATTCACTTTGGAGGTCCCGCATGATTTTTTCTGTCGTTTCGATCATCTCTCTCTTTTCGAGGAAACGCGCTCTGTTCACTGTTTCTCTGCCGAGGAAGATATTTTCCACCACTGTCATTTGGGGGACAAGAACAAGCTCCTGCGGTATCATGGCAATACCCAGTTCCTGTGCATGACGGGGATTAGCAATTTTTATTTCCTGGTTTTCGAAACGAATCTCTCCCGCCCCACTATCGGGTTTCTCTATTCCGCAGAGAATCCGCATAAGGGTTGATTTGCCTGCACCGTTTTCCCCAATCAATCCCAGTGTTTCTCCGCTGTTTAGATCAAGATTCACCCCTTTGAGGGCATGTATCCCTCCAAAGGTTTTTCTGATATTGTTCATTTGCAGAAGCATTTCCTGGTTCATAACCGCCCCCATTACCGTTTCTTCCGCTGCCGCAGTGAATCGACAATTACGGAGATAATAATTATCAGGCCGATGAACAACTGTTGGGCAAAAGCCTGAACACCCAACACGTTTACACCGCTGCGGATTGTCGAGAGAATCAATGCTCCGATGACTGCCCCAAAAACGGTCAAGACTCCACCAGAGAGGCTGTTGCCTCCGATGATCGGTGCAGCTATTGCCTCAAGCCATTCGGTCTGCAAACCCGCCAGAGGCTCCGCAGCATCCATCATCGACATGAAAATGAGGGACGCAACCACGGCGAAGAGCCCCTGCATCATGTAGATGAGTATCTTGATCTTTGTGGTATTGATGCCGCAGAGTATCGCGCTTTTTTCACTGCCGCCGATACAGCGGGCATAAATTCCGAATTTGGTTCGATTGGCGATTATTGTTACCAGGATCACGAGAAAGCCCATAATGTAGATGTTCGTGGGTATCCCCACGGTCCCGGCAAAGAAACGGGTAAACTGGGGCGGAAATCCCAGAATGGGGAGTCCTCGCGACAGAACTAGAGCTAGGCCTCGCACGATGCTCAGCATTCCCAGGGTGACGATGAAGGGCTGAAGTCTGAACTTCGAAATAATCAATCCCGTTAGAGCTCCAATACCGCCGCCGACTGCGAATCCGATAAGGACGGTAAGAATGATCGGGACATTCGCTTTTAACAGCATGGCCATAACGATTCCTGTGAATCCCAGGATCGAGCCTACGGAAAGGTCGATTCCTCCCGAAGCGATTACAAAAACCATGCCCAGAGACAGTATGAGAGTAATCGTCATGTGGTTGAGTATGTTCAACACATTGTACACGGAAGAGAACCAGGGCGATGCAATACTGAAGAATACCCATAAAGCAAGGAGCGTAATCAAAACCCCCATGTGGGTCTTAAGAACCTTCGTGATACTGTTGCCTTTCATCGATACCACCTTCTGCTCTGTCAACTGGTATAATAAAAGGACGCTCCCTTCATGTAAAGAAAGCGTCCTTCTGTGATATTCAATATTGATGCGTCAAGACTCCAAAAGGCTACTTGATATTTTTGAGTCCGGTGAACTGCTCCCTGTACTCATCCACTTTTTCTCTGATGTTGCCTTGGTGCCATACTTCCTGATAGCCGTAAAGCTCCTTGTTGGCGGGATCGAATTCCCCTTCGAGTATTTGAATGGCTACCTCGATAGCACCGTATGCCATTTGATATTGCATGAAAGGCAATGTACAGATTAGCTCGCCATTCATAACTGAAAGGATTCCATCGGGAACAGCGTCTATGCCGGCAACATAGATCTGGTCGGTCTTTCCGGCGTTCTTCACTGCCTGGTATGCACCCAGGGCCATGTTGTCGTTCGCACCGATGATTGCTCTCAAGTTCGGATGGGACTGAATGACGTCGGCCGCGATATCCATGCCCTTCTTGCGTTCCCATTCGCCCGGCCACACACCGATATTTTCAAGCTGTGGGAATTCCGCTACCTTTTCGAGGTATCCCTGCTTCCTGTATTCGGCCGCTCTGCCTCCCGGCAGTCCCATGATGTGCATGATCTGTCCGCCCTCTTCGCCAAGGACGCCTGCCACGTATTCGGTAACCAGCCGAGCGTTTTCTCTGAAATCGGTTGCGATGACGCATTCGATCTCGATCCCATGCTTTTGCTGTGCCTCGGGACTGATGTAGGCATCACACACATTGATGATCGGAATGCCTCTGTCGGTCGCCGTCTTGAGCGCCGCCAGGAGATTCGAATCGGTAAGCGGGGATACCAGGAGAATGTCGTAGTTCTTGGCAATCATGTCATCGAGTATCTGTTTTTGGACAAGAAGGTCGGTTTCGCTGGGGGCTCCATAAACATCGACAACCACGTCGTATACCTCGTTCGCGTCTTTGTAGCCGTTTTCGAAGTCCATCCAGAAGTCGTTGATAAGGGTTTTTACCAGACAACCGATTCTGTATTTCTTGCTCGGCGCTGGAATTTTGCCGAGAACGGGGAAGAACTTGCTCTCATAATACTCTTTCTTTGCCGCAGCTTGTTCCTGCTGTGATTCTGTGGATTGATCTGGTTTGCCACCGGCAAAAACGAACGACACACCCGTAAAAAGTAGGACTATCACCAAACCGAGACAAATCAAATTTTTCTTCATTGCCTTTCCTCCATAAGTTTTGTTTTAGATTCTTGAACCAATCATACACCCATTCCTAGGTTATATATCTGTACAATCACCTCCTTTACGAGCATCTTGTATATTTAATTGCCGCAGAAATCTAAAATTCCCGTAGCAAATTGATTTCCTCTGCTGACTATCCGACAGTTGATATTTTCCTTTTTCTATAGTCCTCTTTTGGAGCCCTATCCCACACAGGCCAAGACGCACATATACTTAAAAACTTGTAACCAGTTTCATGAAACTAATTACAAGCTTAGTCTAACGTAGGCCGTTTATTCTGTCAAGCCTATTTTTTCAGCATACTAAGCTCTACCGGATGTCATATTCCTTGAATTACCTGTACGCATGTAGAGCACTATCCTGACCGCGGATCTGTTATGTAAGTTGCTTGAAAGAGCACAATTCTACAAGTGACTTCGCTTCAAAGTTCGACGTTGTGGTGGCTAAGGCGCTCGCAACCCTTTCGGTTAATGAGATAGTTGTGCTCGATGCGCACACCCCCGATCCCCTCGACGTAGGCGCCCGGCTCCAGGGTCACCACCTCACCAGCGTCCAGGATTTCATCGCTGATAGGCACGAAGGCCGGCGCTTCCGGATGGCCCAATCCCATCCCGTGCCCGGCATGGTGGGGAAAGATCTCGGGCTGTCCGGCCGCAACGAACGGCGCGGCCACCGCCCGGTAGACATCCCGGGCGCTGGCACCCGGATTCAACGTCTTTTCACCGGATGCTAGGGCTGCCCGGCAGAGCTCGAGCAACCTGCGGTGACCTTTCGTCGGTGCACCAACCGCCATGGTCGCGGTGAAGTCCCCGCGATATCCCGATACGACCACGGAGAAGTCGCTGATGAAGCTGTCGCCTTCCTGCAGGACATACTCGGTCGGAGGACCTCCAGCCGTGGGGCGATCAGGGGAAGCTGCCCGGAAGTCCCCATACACAACGGCCGGGAAGCCCAGTTCCTCCAGCGCGGCGGACTGGATCTCCCTGTACAGCGCAAATTCACTAATTCCCGGGCGTACAAGCTCTCGTCCACGCCGCTGGCCAGCCTCGCCGGCTCGTATGGCGCGTCTTAGTAGTTCGATTTCGTCAGGCTCTTTCTTGCGCCGGAGCCTACGCAGCAGGGAACCCAGAGATATCTGGTCTGTGGTGCAGGCTGCCGACGCCTGCCCGGCGGCCTCCAAGGCACCGATGGGCAGCCACTCTGTTTCCAGCAGACCCGTGGCTGGTCGGAGGCGATCCCGAATCTGCTCCAAAGCCTTAAAGAGAACGTGATCCCGGTTTGGAACCGCATGTTTATGATCGTACCAGGGCTCCACGACGCTGCTGTCCACGAAGGGTTGGCCGATGGCGGCGGCCAGAGTGAAGTTGTCGCAGAGTAAAATTGTCTCGCCGCCCCGTTCAAGGTACAAGAAACCCCGCTCGCCGAAGGAAAAGCTTACGGAATTCACCCAGAAACCGGACAGGTAGTTAACGTGACGCGGGTCAGCGATTAAGACCCACTGGACACTCGCAGGCAGAGCCTCCCACAGGCGCTCTCTCCTTCTCAGACAACCCTCTTCGCTTAGCATAGCAGTCTTTTGATCCATTGTTTTCCGATCGGAGCTCTAGCGGGATGCCCTTACTTTTTCCATGAGGCTTCGTACCCGAGCAACCTCAATCGGGTTTTCCAGGTGACCGTCGACCTTGAAGGAGGTGCCAACGATCGCCCCGTCGATCAGCGGCAGCAACCGGTCCAGGTTGGAAGCGGATAACCCGCTGCCGATCAAAACGGGAATATGGACTACCTTTCGGATCTTCTCGATCTCCGCGGGGGTTGGTGCCGTGCCGGTAGCGCCGCCAGTTACGATCACCGCATCTGCCAGAGCCATCTGTACATCCTCCGCCTGCTCTTCAAGACTGCGATCAGCCGTTATTGCGTGGCTTCCATGCTTTACATGAAAATCTCCGAAAATCATGACGCTTTGCTCGCTGCGCAAGAATGACCGGTAGCGCATTGCCTCGGGGCCGACAGCCTCGAGCAAACCGGCGTTGGAAATGTAGGCGTTCGCCAGCTCGAAGGCCCGCACCCACTGGCAGCCTGCGCCCACTGCGACCGCAATTGCCTGGCGAACCCCGTTCAGGTGGACGTTCACGCCCACAGGTATTTGGAAAGAAGCACGGATGCGGGTTACCGCTGCGGTGATCCCAGCCACCGTTTCAGGACCAATGTCCTGAGGCTTGAGAAACGGCCGATCGAACTGGTTCTCTACTTGTATGCCGTCGATTCCTCCCTCAACGAGTGCGGCGGTATCTTCAAGGGCACGGTCGATGATGTACGTCATACCTCGTTCCGCGTCATACCGGGGTGAGCCGGGAAGCGGCGGCAGGTGTACCATGCCGATGACGGGTTTGGCTGTGCCGAAGACAGCCGAAAACCGATTCATGTTTTGGATCTCCTTCCCTGGGCGATTAGGGACTCAATCTCTTCCCGTCTGCCCATGGCCCGAGCACCGACCTGCGTGCAGCAATAGGCCCCGCAAGCATTGGCTACGGTACAAGCCCGCTCGATCGAGTCACCTTGGAGCAGACTCCAGATAAATCCGCCATGGAACGCGTCTCCTGCTCCTGTTGTATCGACCACTTTCACCATGAACCCGGGAATCCGGCAACGGACCGATCGGTCCGCGTAGATCGATCCCCTTTCCCCGAGGGTGATGATCACGGCCCGCGGGCCCCAATCCAGCAGCATTTCCGCGTGCGCTTCTATATCCTCGTGCCCCAGCAGCTCGACTGCAGCTGCCTTGCTTGGAATAAGTACGTCGGTGAGCGATATTATCCGTTCAAGGTCCTGTTGAGTCCCTAGCCGGGCTTCATGAATGAGATGACTCGGGGAGACATCGAGGTCAAAAACACATTGCACCCCCGCGGCATGAGCGATCTCCATAGCCCGGATCATGGGCTCGAGGGCTAGCGCACAAGCCTCGGTTTGGAGGATCTTCGCCGAGGAAATATACTCCGCATGCTTGCTCTCCACGTCGCGTCCCGTGAACGAGGCCAGGACATTGGGGAACATGACGATGGTGCGTTCTCCCCTACCATCCACCATGATCCACGTGAACATTGAGTAGCTGCCCTCAATGATTTCGATATGACTGTGATCTATTCCTTCTCGCTGAAACTCCTCGAGTATGATTCGCCCGGCCGCGTCATCGCCAATCTTTCCGATCCAGCCGGCTCGACCTCCAAGCCGTGCCACCTGCGTGATAACGTTTCCCGCCACACCACCCGGGTGGATTTCGTACTTGTCTGCTACGACCTTTTCCCCCGGCCTTGGCACAGCAGGCATGAGGCCGAAGTAGTCCACGGCCAGAGCTCCGACCGAAACCACTTCTGCATCTATCCGCGACATTGCTACCCCCATTCAAGGTGATGTTATCAAGTGACAATAATCCGGTGCATACATCTGCATTCCGCATTTTACAAACGACATGCCGATTCCCCGGTCGACTCCTCCTCAACAACGAGAACGGCGTCGGTAGTATATCCAGAAAAAAAAATCTTGACAAACACAAAAAAATGAAATTGAATTCATGAAACTGTTTTCATAACGGTCCTATCGGAACGTCTCAAGGACAAACACGATAGACATGTTTGAGGTAAAAAACATCTCCAAAAAATTTATCAATACCAGGGCTTTGAAGAATGTGGAGTTCCATCTCGAGGAGGGCGAAATCCGCGGGCTTGTCGGGGAGAACGGGTCGGGCAAATCTACACTCGTCTCGATAATCGCCGGTATTTTTCAGGCCGATACCGGTTCCATGATAAAAGATGGCAAGCCCTACCACCCAAAATCGAGACTTGAAGCAAACAAGGAGAAGGTCAGCATCATCGTCCAGGAACAGGGAACCATCGACGGTCTAACAGTCACCGCCAATCTGTTCCTGGGAAAAGAGCGCGAGTTTACAAGGCATGGAGTGGTTCAGACAAAGGACATGACGAATGAAGCCGTGTCCGTTCTATCCCGATACGGTATCGACCACATCGACCCCTATGGCTTCATAAAGGAATTAAGTTTCGAAGATCGGAAATTACTGGAGTTTGCCAAAGCACTGCACGTGGATCCGGATATTCTCATCATCGACGAGACGACTACCGCCCTTTCTCATGGAGGACGGGGTATCCTTTTCTCCGAATTGGTGAAACTAAAGGAGGAAAATAAATCTGTCATCTTCATCACCCATGATTTAAGCGAGGTTTTCGACTATTGCGATAACGTGAGCGTCATGAAGGACGGAGAGATAATCGGAACCGAAAAAACTTCAGACATAGACGAACGAATGCTCAAGGAGATGATGGTAGGAAGGGAGCTGCAACACAGTTATTATCGTGAAGATTTCGAAACCAATATCACCGATGAAATCGTTATCGAAGTCAAAAACCTTACTCACTCTACGGATCTAAGCGAAGTCTCCTTCACCCTTCGCAAGGGCGAGATCCTGGGAATCGGGGGTTTGACCGATTGCGGTATGCACACCCTCGGCAGGCTACTATTCGGACTCGATAAAGCAGATTCAGGAGAAATACGCTACAAATTCACCAACATGCCTGTTCGTAATCACATCCAGGCAATCCGTGCCGGGATCGCATATCTTCCGAAAAACCGCGATCAGCAGAGCATTATGCTCATGTCCAGTGTTCGTGATAATCTGTGCCTCCCGTCACTAGAAAAAATGCAGCGAATTACATTCATCTCTCCCAGAAAAGAAAGGCAACTCGCGGAACAGGGGGCAGCCAAACTCAATGTGAAAATGGATTCAATAGATCAGTATTGCCTTTATTTGAGCGGGGGCAACAAACAAAAAGTGGCTTTATCCAAATGGCTGATAATGGATTCAGAGGTTTTCATACTCGATTGTCCCACCAGAGGTATCGACGTGGCTGTAAAGGCTTCCATCTATCAGCTAATCCAGATACTGAAACAAAGCAGAAAATCGATCATCATGATCTCGGAAGAACTCCAGGAACTGATCGGCATGAGCGATCGAATAATAATCCTGAAAAATGGAAGGATAAAGAAAATTTTTGAACGCTCCGAGCACCTGTCCGAAGAAAAGATCATCCATTACATGATTTGAGGGAGTAGAAGCAAGAAACGTCAATGAAGAATGTTAAGAGGTTCATTCCCTACATCGGATTGTTCATCATCATATTCACTTTTTCTCTCATCACCTCGGGTAGAATTCTGCGCATCGCGAATTTAAAATTGATATTCAATCAAGCGATAGTTCTGATGATCGGATGCATCGGTGTCACTTTCGTTATGTGTCAAGGTAGCCTGGATCTCTCCCAAGGTTCCCTTCTCGGATTCGTCGTAGCGATCGCGGCGGTGTTCGCCGCCAGACATACAGCATTGGCGTTTCCCTTCGCACTACTAACAGGCATATTGGTCGGGCTCACGAGCGGGCTCCTTTTTGCCTATCTTAAAATACCCTCGTTCATCGTCACGCTCTGCATGCTTTTCATCCTGCGCGGTCTTACTGTTATCATTACCAAATCCGGTTCGATTCCGATACCCTTCTCCATGATGGGCCTTGATAATTACGCCTTAAAAGTGCCGATCCTATTGGCGATCATCACGATATCAGTCTACTCCTTCAATTACACCAGGATAGGAAAACATCTTCGGGCGATAGGCTCCGGTGAAACCGCTGCAAAATTCTCGGGCGTTCCTGTCGACAGAATGAAGCTATTGGCCTTCGTAATTGCGGGGCTGCTCTGCGGGATCTGCGGTTTTCTCAGCCTGATTCGAACCGGGGCGGCGGATTCCAAGACCGGATTGTTGTTCGAGATCGACATTCTTACGGCACTGGTCGTCGGGGGGATGCCTCTAACCGGTGGTTCCAACGCAAAGATCCAAAGTGCGATAATCGGCGCGCTCATTCTAACGATACTGACTAACGGCATGGTCCTTGTGGGAGTAAAGACGGAACTACAGCAAACAATCAAAGGATTGGTTTTTCTTGGAGCGGTATATCTCTCTTTCGAAAGGGAAGACATTGCTTTCATTAAATGACAAGTCGGTAAAAGCTTAAAAAGGCAAAAAGAAAGGAGGCAAAGAAAGGAGGTGATAGAAGCAAAAAAAGGAAAAATCGCGGCAGGAAGTAGAAAGTGTTTGCAGAAATTTCTGAGTCAAGGAGGTTCGAAAGAGCATGAAAAAAGGTTTATGTACAGTGGGCGCGGTTCTATTGGTGCTCTTCTGTCTTGGCGGAGCATTCGCTGAGGGCACCACCGAAGAGGAATCCTATCTGTTCGGAGTATCAATATGGGGAGATTCCGGACCGCTGGCGAAAAACGTAATCAGCAATCTGAGATTTGCGGCGGGTGTATTGGGCTCCGACGTAGAGGTTGTTGTCGACGGCTTCAAACCGGAAAATCAGGTCTCAAATATTGAAAACCTCATTGCCCGCGGTTGTGACGCTGTAATGATATGCAACTGTACGGATGCGGTAGTACCAAAGATCGTGAAGCTGTGTGAGGAATCAGGAGTCCCCGTTGCCTTGTATTTCCGGAAAATCAACGATCCCGAGATCAGGGAGTACGCCGAAAGCGCGAAGTATTTCGTCGGTAATTGTCACGAAGACGAGGTCGCGGTAGGCTACAGTCTTGGCAAGGTGATGGTCGAAAAAGGATCCAAAAACGCCGTACTGATCAATTACAACAAGGGTGACACGACGGCGGAAGCCCGGGCCGAGGGATATCGGAGTGTTTTCAAAGAGTTCGGGGTTAATTTGCTTGGCGAGCAATGGGACATCCTGACAGCCGAAAAGGCAGCAAACGCAGCAGAGAGTTTCATGGCAGCTTTTCCCGAGCTCGACGCCATAGCGGTCGGCGGTGGAGGCGGCGAGCCTCTAATCGGTACAATCAGAGCGGTTAAAAACCACGGCAGATTGGGAAAGGTCAATATCACCGCGTCGGATTTCGGCCCCGATATCGCAGAGAGTCTCGAACGAAAGGAAGTGGCTGCTATGTCAGGCGGTCACTGGACCGATCCGTTTTTCACGTTCATGTTGCTCTACAACTTCGTGGACGGTCATCCATTGTCGAAGACCGCCGAAACGATCACCATGGAGCCGATCTATCTTTCGTCGGTGGAAGAAGCTATGGACTATCAGAAATGGTGTTTAGATAACCCACCGTACGACGAAGAAGAGATCAAGAACATGACAGTTCGCTACAACAAAAACTTCAGTCTAGCAGATTTGCGCGAGATAGCGGCATCGTACTCCCTCGAAGACGTGATGCAAAGGCACGAGTAGAGGGCACAAGGAGACAGTGTTGGGTGTTGATGAGGGCCTGGATTTCGATCCCGGCTCTCATCCGCCCTATAAAAACCTGGATTAGAGAGTGGTTAAGCCGGAAAATTGGGAAAAGAGATTAACCCGCAAGAAGGTACTGAATACTCTTTTTGTATTTCTTCTGCCTTGTAGTGTTTACATATTGTTTCTCATCCTTCAACCCAAGAGGTTCGGAGCGCCTCAGACTATTTACATCATTTTCCAGCAGGCATTTATCCCATCGATAATGGCGATGGGGCTGTGTTTTGTAATGAGCTTAGGACTATACGACCTCAGTATAGGGGCGATAGTGATATTGTCCGCCATCATCGCAACGAAATCGGCGAACCTCGTCGGCGGCACGGGCGGTATCGTTGTTCTCTTTGTTCTATGTATAGGTGTTTCAGTGGCTCTGGAGTTTATAAACGCCGTTTCCTATACCTATTTGAGGATTCCCTCGCTTATCGTAACGATAGGGTTGCTGATGATTTACGAAACGATCGGAAATTTTATAAACGGCGCGGTTCTGCCTTTCGAGATGAGTCTGTTCGGACGGGCTCCGCTCAATATCATTCTTAGCCTTCTAACCATACTCTTCGCCTATATCCTCTTTAACAGAACAAGGATTGGCATGCACATCCTTGCGGTTGGGGGTTCGGAGCTCATTGCCCAAAACTCCGGTATAAACGTCCGCAGGACGAAAATCAAAGGTTTTTTGATGTGCGGCATCTTTGTCGGTATTGCCAGCGTGATGACCGTGAGCTATGGTGGCGTAATCATGCCGTCGACCAGCCTAGAAAGCATTTCCCGTATTTTTTCGCCTCTCATGGGATATTTTATTGGTCTGGCTCTACGCAAGTACTGCAACATCATCATCGGTATCTTTATTGGAGAGTTTATCATACTCATGATCATTACGGGTATGATGACTATGGGGGTGCCTTCGACCTTCCAACAGGTCATAACCGGTATGTTCCTCCTGGTCGTTGTAGGTTTGGTTCGCAGGGTTAAGAAGGGAGAAGTGGTGAAGTAATGCCATCGAATTTACGAAAAGACAGGTCTGTTTTTAAAGGAATATAGAATGGCGAATATTTCGGATGTGGCTCGGGAAGCCGGTGTTTCCAAGGCGACGGTGTCGCGGGTAATGAACAACACTGCTGTAGTGAACAAGAATACGAGAAAGCGGGTGTTGGAAGCGATCGAGTCGCTGAACTATACACCTAGTTTTATTGCCAAGGGTATGAGGAAAAAGAAGACGAGCACATTCGGGGTAATCATTCCTGATTTCAGAAACCCCTATTATTCGGAGCTTCTAAAATCCATAGAACATGAGGCACGAACGCACGAATACATTGCACTTATCTGTACCGGTGAAATGAATGCGGAACGTGAACAGGAGTATATACACTACCTCCTGAACAGACAGGTGGAGGGACTCGTCCTGTGCTGTTACGTCAGCATTATGGAAAATCAGTCCTTCATCAAGAAAATAGCGAAGCAGGTTCCGATTATCGTGATGGACCAGCCTTCCTTTGGACTCCCTGTTTCCTCAGCATATTCCGACGGATATAAGGGTTTTAGCAAGCTGCTTACCTACCTCATCAAAAAGGGACATAAGCGGATAGGGATGATACGAAGCCTGCATAAATACCCGTGCAGTGAGAGTCGGTTTCTCGGGTATAGGGATACGCTGAAAAAACACGGCATAAAGATCGATCAGGATCTCATCGAGGAGAGCGAGTTCACCGCCGCAGACGGTTATGAGGCGGCTAAGAGAATGCTTTCG
>Ga0315553_10001054_pt1 | contig 23441 bp, 19 predicted proteins | sample SalMarSW160140MG_FD_203099 | JGI IMG/M metagenome (GOLD analysis project Ga0315553, IMG submission 203099) | Salt marsh sediment microbial communities from the Plum Island Ecosystem LTER, Massachusetts, United States - Salt Marsh Sediment SW1601-40 ... | reverse complement strand
GTATGCCGCGCTCTTGCCTCATAGCCCGTTTTCGTTGGTAACGCATTTGATATTTGCTGCGTCGGTCTGGGGTGACTTCCCCTAGCCAAGATACGTAGCCAATTATAAGGCCCTGGCTACATCCAGAGGCTGACGCGCTGGATGGGTTCTAATGGCTCGCTTATGACACGCGTGCGCGATTGAGCGCGGCTCCGCGTCGCATCTTTGAGCAGCGGGGCGGAGAGCATGGCCGAGGGCTGTGCCGACAAGTCGCAGATCGCGGGCTGAACTTCGCGGCTCAAAGAGAACAGCGACATCGATAGGAGGGCGCGCAATGGCAATGGCGACGTGGACTGCCGATCCGAGCTTTTATCCCTCTCCCCGCATGGCGATGAAAGCGGCGCCCGAGACACTGGCTTACGTCGCAACGTTTGATCCCGACCGAAGAAAACCCGATGCGCTCGCGGTGGTCGACGTCGACCCAAGCTCTGCAACCTACTCAACAATCGTCGGCACGACACCGATGCCCAAGACCGGCGACGAGCTGCATCACTTTGGCTGGAACGCCTGCTCTTCGTGTCTGTGTCCCAACGCACCGCACCCCCACGTCGAGCGGCGCTATTTGGTGGTGCCGGGCCTCCGCTCGTCGCGCATCCATATCTTGGACACCAAGCCCGACGCGAAGAATCCAAAGATCGTAAGAGTGATCGAGCCGGAAGAGGTGGCCGAGCGCGCCGGCTACACGCGCCCGCACACCGTACACTGCGGACCGGAAGGCATCTATGTGGCGGCCCTCGGCAACCGCGAAGGCAAAGGGCCGGGCGGCATTTTCCTGATGGACCACGAGACCTTCGATGTGCGTGGTCAGTGGGAGATGGACCGCGGCCCGCAGCAACTCGCCTACGATGCCTGGTGGCACCTCGGTCACGATACGCTCGTCACCAGCGAGTGGGGCACGCCCGATACTTTTGAGAACGGGCTCATCCCCGAAGTCCTGCTCGGCGCGAAGTACGGCCGCCGTCTGCATTTCTGGGACCTGCACAAGCGCAAGCATCTGCAGACGATCGACTTCGGCGACAAATATCAACTCGTATTCGAGCTGCGACCCGCGCACGACCCCCGCAAGGCCTACGGCTTTGTCAATTGCGTGGTGAGCCTGGAAAACCTCTCCTCCTCGATCTGGACTTGGTACAAGGACGGCGACAAGTGGGCGGTCAAGAAGGTGATCGAGATCCCGGCCGAGCCGGCAAGCGAGGACCAGCTGCCGCCCCTGCTCAAGGGCTTCAAAGCTGTGCCGCCGCTCGTCACCGACATCGACCTGTCGATGGACGACCGGGTTCTCTATGTTGCGTGCTGGGGCACCGGCGATCTGCAGCAATACGACGTGTCCGATCCTTTCAATCCCAAGCTCACCGGCAAGGTACGCATCGGGGGCATCGTTTCCCGGGCCACGCATCCGGCCGCCAAGAACGGCGCGCTCAACGGTGGGCCACAGATGGTGGAGATCAGTCGTGACGGGCGGCGCATCTATCTCACCAACTCGCTCTATGGCGCCATCGATCAGCAGTTCTATCCTGACGGCATCGAAGGCTGGATGGTGAAGCTCGACGCCAATCCGACAGGCGGTATCGCCTTCGATAAAAAGTTCTTCGTCGCCTGGCCCAAGCCGCACCGGCCGCATCAGGTCCGGCTGGAGGGCGGGGACTGTTCGTCGGATTCGTACTGTTATCCGTAATGCGTGATGCATGGCCCTGGCTGACCCTGGCCGGACTCGGGGCCTACCACGGCCTCAACCCGGCGATGGGTTGGCTGTTTGCGGTGGCGCTGGGCATGCATCGTCAGAGCCGCGCGGCGGTCTACACCTCGCTCCTGCCGATCGCGGCCGGCCACGCGGCGTCGATCGCAGTCGCTGCGGTCTTGATGGTTGTCGCAGGCGCGTTCATGCCGCCCGGCTGGGTCCGCGTCGGCTGCGGCCTGCTTCTGCTTGGATGGGCCGCCTATCTCTGGCGCTTCGGCCACCGCCACCGCGTCCGCTTCGGTATGCAGACCGGGCTCTTGGGCCTCTTGATCTGGTCCTTCCTGATGGCGACCGCCCATGGGGCCGGCCTCATGCTCTGGCCGGCTCTCATGCCGCTGTGCTTTCCGGAAGCGCCGTCCGCACAATTGAGCGGACCAGCCGCCGTCGCCCTCATGAGCGTTGGCGTTCACACCGCGGCCATGCTCGCCGTCACAGCTGCAATCGCCGGCCTCGTCTATGAGTGGGCCGGTCTGGAGCAGTTGCGGCGGACGTGGCTTAATGTCGATCAGGTTTGGCTGATCGCGCTTGTCGCAACAGGCGTCTTGCTGTTGCTGACATGATCGAATGTACCGACGCGGTCTTTGGTCTCCTCCGGACTGATGACAGCCGCTAGAGCCGCTTGCGCAATTCGGCTTCGCGTTCGGGGCGCAGGCCGGCGGTCCGCCCCTCCTCGAGAGCGATCGACAACGGGATGCCTTGTCGCACGCGGTAAAGCGTCCACATCGCGCCGACCCGGTTGGCCGAGGCGCAATGGACGAGGAGCGGCGCGTTATTCGCGTCTTCGACGACACGGGCGAACTCGGCGACTTGCGCGTCCGTGGGACCGCCGCCCGTCACCGGAATGTTGACATAGCGCAGCCCCGCGGCTTGGGCAGCTTGCCTTTCGGCGCCCGCCCCTTCGGCGGGACTGCGCAGATCGACGATGGTGGCAAAGCCGAGCGCCTTGAGGACGGGGATCGCGCCGTTCTTGAGCAGTCCTGCCGTAGCAATGTGCGGCTTGAGCCGCGTGTAATTGACCGCGAGCGAGCCCGCTTTATCCCCGAACGGCGCTTCTCGAACCGCCGCCTGGGCGAGAACGGGCGTCGGCGCGGTGAGCGCGCCGATTGCCGGCGCAACAAGAGATGCGACAGCGAAAAAGACACAAACGACTGGCGGGCCACGATGCATGACGGGTCTCCAGCTGACGATGAAATCGGCCGTTCTCTTATCATACGCGCCGACGGCCCGTCAGCCTCAGGACACGCACACCGTACCGGTGCCTGTGAGCCCGATCGCCCGCGCCGCGCCCCGACTGAGGTCGAGATGCAGACCGCGCGTGAATGGGCCACGATCGTTGATCTCGACGACCACCGATTTGCCGGTGCGCGGGTTGGTGACGGTCAGCTTCGTCCCAAACGGCAGCGTCCGGTGCGCGGCGGTCAGGCCGTTAGGGTTGAAAGGCTGGCCGCTCGCGGTGTGCCGGCCCCGCCAGTAATAGGCCGACCGCAGCATTTTGCCGTTGTCGCAGCTAAATGTGCTCGCTGCGTTTGCCCGGCGGGACGTTGGCGTTCGCTCCGCCCGCGCTTTGGTTGCTTGCTCGCGCGTCGATTGCGCTTGTTTCGCGACGACCCCGGCACAGTCGGTTACTGCGAGGCCGAGGAAGGCCGCCGCCACAGCTAGGATCTCCGTTCTCAAGTCCCCCTCCGGATTGCGACACATCTACTAGCGCTGCCGGTTCCGACCCCCGACTTTGACCCGCCCCGTCCGTGTGCTACACAAGTGACCAAAATGAGGCTAAAAATCCTTTCATTTCAGATGATTGATGCAATGCGCGAGAACTTCGCCCGGCGTGGCGCGGAAGCAACAGGAACCCCGTGAATGACGATCCGCCTGCATCGCGGCGACCTTCCCGATCTCGCCCGTTATCAGGGCGCGGTTGCGATCGATACCGAAACCATGGGGTTGCAACCCGCCCGCGATCGGCTGTGCGTGGTCCAGCTCTCGCCCGGCGACGGCAGCGCCGACGTGGTGCAAATCCCGCAGGGGGCTGTCGACGCGCCCAACCTCAAGGCGCTGCTCACCGACGCGAACCGTTTGAAAATCTTTCATTTTGCCCGGTTCGACCTCGCCATCCTGTTCCGGACTTTCGGGGTCATGGCAACGCCGGTCTACTGCACCAAAATCGCTTCCCGGCTGATCCGTACCTATTCTGATAAACATGGTCTTAAAGACATTTTACGCGAGCTCCTCGGCGTCGACGTTTCCAAGCAGCAACAGCTTTCCGACTGGGGCGCCGAGAAGCTCACCGACGCCCAGATCGCCTATGCCGCTTCGGATGTCCTTCATTTGCACGCGCTGAAGGCACGATTAGACGAAATGCTGGCGCGGGAAGGCCGCGAGCGTCTGGCCGAGGCCTGTTTTCGTTTCCTGCCGACGCGAGCCGAGCTGGACCTAGCCGGTTGGGCGGGCGAGGATATTTTTGCCCATTCGTGAAAGCGCCGCCGCGACCCGCCGCGGGACGGCCATATTCACGAGCGATTTTGGGCCCATGGGATCGTAGGATCGGTCCGGGGGCGATCCGCAACGAGAAGCTGGGGATGAATCGTCTCGTCGCCGTGCCTGCCATTGAGCGACAGGATGTCCGTGCTTTCGGTGTAACGAGCCGGACACGCAGCGAACGCATGTTCCGCCGCGCCGCTCTGCACAGCCGGCTGATCCGCTTTCTGCGCATAGGCATACCGGTCGGGATTGTCGTCGCCCTCGGCCTGATCGTCGTGGCGGCCTATTTCAATCCGTTCCAGCCGCCTGCCAATGTCTCGGTCGACCCGGGCAAGCTCGTCGTCGCCGGAAACAAGATCGCGATGGAACATCCGCGGCTGACGGGATACACGACCGACTCGCTTCCCTACGAGCTAACGGCGCGGGTCGCGTCCCAGGATCTCGCCAACCCTGGCATGATCGAGCTCACCGATCTCAGGGCGCAGCTTCAAACCAAAGACCAAGGCCTCCTCGAGATCACCGCGAAGACCGGACTTTACGACGTCAAGGCCGACCTGCTCCGGCTTTCCGACAACATTTGGGTGCGGACGACGACCGGCTATGAGGCGCGGCTGCACGAAGCGGCGATCGACATCAAGAAGGGAACGATCGTCTCGGACCAGAGGGTCGAGACCAAGTTTCCCAATGGCACCCTCGAAGCCAATCGGGTCGATGTGTCCGAAAACGGAGCGGTGGTGCTGTTTAGTCAGGGAGTGGAAACGATTCTGGTGTTGGATCCGCCGAAAACGAGCCAATCCGCGACGAACGCCGAATGAGGATCGCTGTGTCCCTACGCTTCGCATGGATGATCATTTTTGCCCTTTCCGCCGTGGTCGGCGCCTCAGGCGCGGCCGGCGCACAGCCGCAAGCGGGCAACGGTCCGCCCAACGCGTTGCAGGGGTTCTCGCAAAACCACGACCAGCCGATTAAGATCGACGCCGCTGCGCTCGAGGTGCGCGACAAGGACAAGACCGCGACCTTCACCGGCGACGTCCAGCTGGTGCAGGGCGACACGGTGCTAACCTGCAAGAAGATGGTTGTCTTCTACAACGGCGGTGCCAAGACCGCGGCCTCCAAAGACGGCGCCGACTCGAAAAGCATTCGCCGCATCGAAGTCCATGGCGACGTGGTCGTCACCCAGAAGGACCAGAAAGCTACGGCCGACAAAGGCTTATTCGACATGAAGACGAACGTGATCACGTTGGTCGGCAATGTCGTGATCTCGCAAGGCCAGAATGTCGTCAAAGGGGACCGCTTGAGCGTCGATCTGACCACCAGCGTTTCCCGGGTCGAATGCGCCAAATCGAGCCGGTGCCGCGTTCAAGCCTTGCTCCAGCCGAGCGGCGGAAAGGAGGGCGGACCTAATGTCGGCTCCGCCAGCGATCTCCTGAGGCCCAAGCCCTCCACCTCGCCGGGCCTGTGATGTTAGGGCCGCGCCGTGCTGCGATTGGATCATGATGGCAGGCCGCCGTCGCTTTTCGGTTGCGGCGCCCGGCGTTGAGGCAGGGGTGTTCGATATTTTCGCTTGGTTCCGCCGCCCTGTAAAAGCACCGCGCCAAACGGCGTGGCCCGCGGACACGTCCCGCAAGGGCGGCGGCGTCAGCACGGCGCGCGGCAACCCGGACGTCGCAAACCGAGAGCGTGCGCCCCGCCAGCAAGCAAAGCCCCGGAAGGCAGAACGGCCACAACCCGACCAAACCGTCCGGCACGCCGGCTCCCAGGGGTACCTCGCCATTCACAACGTGGAAAAGAGTTTCGGCAGCCGAAAGGTCGTGAAGGGGGTTAGCCTCTATCTGCGCCGCGGCGAAGCGGTCGGCCTGCTCGGACCGAACGGCGCCGGCAAGACCACCGTATTCTACATGATCACCGGGCTCATTGCCGCCGATCGGGGGCGCATTGAGCTCGACGGCCACGACGTGACCACTCTGCCGATGTACCAACGGGCGCGCCTCGGCATCGGTTACCTTCCGCAGGAACCGTCGATCTTTCGCGGGCTCAATGTCGAGGACAATATCCGCGCGGTGCTCGAAGTGGTCGAGCCGAACAAGAAGCAGCGTGAGGCCGATTTGAACGCCCTTCTTGAGGAGTTTAATATTACCCGCCTGCGAAAGACGCGCTCGATCGCGCTATCGGGCGGTGAGCGACGACGGCTCGAGATCGCCCGCGCGCTTGCCACCCGGCCGAGCTATATGCTGCTCGACGAGCCGTTCGCCGGCATCGATCCGATCGCGGTCGGAGACATCCAGGCGCTGGTGCGCCACCTTACCGAGCGCGGCATCGGCGTTCTCATCACCGATCATAATGTGCGAGAAACCCTTGGCCTCACCGACCGGGCTTACATCATCTATTCGGGAGAGGTCCTCATGGAGGGCCAGACCGAGGACATCATCAATAACCCCGACGTGCGTCGGCTGTATCTTGGCGAAGCCTTCCGCATGTAGTAGCGGATTTGCCCAACAATTGGGCGGCAAGCCGCGCCTATTTTCTAGGCAGCCTTTGTAAACAACTCGCAAAAAGTTGGATGTACAGTCCGTTCAAGACGGGCTATGCAAGAACCGGACCAACTTTTCGGTGAGTGATGGCGCTTTCGCAAAGGCTGCAGCTTCGACAGACCCAGTCGCTGGTAATGACGCCGCAGCTTCTGCAGGCGATCAAACTGCTGCAGCTGTCCCATCTCGACCTCACCGCCTATGTCGAAAATGAGATCGAACGCAATCCGCTCCTGGAGCGCGATGCGGGCGATGAGGCGGCGGGCAGCGAACCCGAGGCGGTTGACGGACAGGCAGTAACGGCGACGGATTCGGCGCAGCCCGATTGGCACTCGGACGAATTCGAGACGAGCCGCGCGGCGCTTGAGAAAAATCTCGATACCGACCTCGAAAACGTCTTTCCGGACGAGCCAAGCGCGGCTGCCCCGCGCGCAGACATCACGCTGCAACCCTATTCCGACTGGTCGACGCAAAACGGCAACGGGCGCTATGACGACGATTACAATCTCGAAGCCTTCATCGCCTCGGAACCGACGCTGGCCGACCATCTCGCCGAGCAGTTGATTCTCGCCACGAGCGATCCGGTTGACCGGCTGATCGGTCCATATCTGCTCGATCTCGTCAACGAAGCTGGCTACCTCGTCGGCGACCTCGTCGAGGTCGCGGACAAGCTCGGCGCGCCGATCGCACGGGTCGAAGCCGTCCTGGCGCTGCTGCAGACCTTCAATCCGCCGGGCGTATGCGCACGCAATCTGGCTGAGTGCTTGGCGAACCAGCTCAAGGAGCGCGACCGGTTCGATCCAGCAATGCAGGCGCTGGTCGCTCACCTTGATTTGCTGGCCAAACGCGATTTCGCGGCGCTGCGCCGGTGCTGCGGCGTCGGCGATGAAGACCTCGTCGACATGATCGCGGAAATCCGCCGGCTCGACCCCAAACCGGGCATCAGAATCGGCTCGACCGTTGTGCAACCCCTCATACCCGACGTTTTCGTGCGGCCGGCGCCGGACGGAAGTTGGATGATCGAACTCAACTCCGACACGCTGCCGAAAGTGCTGGTCAACCAAGCCTATTACGCGCGCGTGGCGAGCACCACGAAAGCCGAGGCGGACAAGACCTATCTCGGCGATTGCCTGCAGAGTGCGGCCTGGCTGGTGCGCGCCCTCGATCAGCGGGCGAAGACTATTCTCAAAGTCGCAACCGAGATCGTGCGCCAGCAGGAAGCGTTCCTCGCCAACGGCGTCGAGCATCTGCGCCCGCTCAACCTCAAAACCGTGGCCGAGGCCATCGGCATGCATGAATCCACGGTCTCGCGCGTCACCGCCAACAAATCGATGGCGACACCGCGCGGGACTTTCGAACTGAAATTCTTTTTCACTTCGGCGATCGCGGCGGCGAATGGCGGCGATGCCCACTCCGCCGAGGCGGTGCGTCACCGCATCAAGCAGTTGATCGATACGGAGACTGCGGCCGAGATCCTGTCCGACGATACGATCGTCGAGAAACTGCGCGCGGCCGGCATCGATATCGCCCGGCGCACCGTCGCCAAATATCGCGAGGCGATGCGTATCCCCTCTTCCGTGCAGCGCCGGCGCGACAAGCAGATGCAATCCGCCGCCGACTAACCTGCAGCGCACGCCTTACCGCCGATGCGCGACGAACAGGGCGCGACAGCGCGCGGCGCGGCATCATTGCCGCCTCGGCGCGGCCATGATACCGCAGCCCTCTTGGTTTGGCCGGTCCGCCGGAACGCGACGGCGGCGGGAGGAGAAGAAGACAATGCCAAAAAATACGGAGAAGGTCGGTTGGATCGGCATCGGCCGCATGGGCTATCCGATGGCCGAGTGCCTGCTCAAGGCCGGTTTCGACGTGTCGATCTGGAATCGCACGCGGGCGAAGGCGGAGCCGCTGGCAAAGCTCGGCGCCAAGATCGTCGACAAGGCGGTCGATCTCACTGACGTCGATGTGCTGTTCTCAATGGTCTCCACCGGCGCGGACCTGGAGCAGGTCTATTTCGGCAAGGACGGCGCGCTCACCGCCAACGGGCGCGTGCCGCCGGTGCTGGTCGACTGCTCAACGATTTCGGTCGAGGAATCGGCTGCGCTGCGCAAGCGCGCGAAGGAGCTCGGCGCCAAACTCGTCGTCTGCCCGGTCAGCGGCAACGCCAAGGTGATCAAGGCCGGCAAGCTGTCCGCGGTCGCCTCCGGTCCGGAGCCGGCTTTTCGCAAGATCGAGGACATGGCGAAGGCGTTTGCTCCGCGCGGAGTTTCTTATGTCGGCGACGGCGAGCTCGCGCGGGTCTGCAAGATTGCGCACAATGTCTTGCTGGGCGTGACCATCGAGAACCTGATCGAAATCATGCTGCTGGTGAACAAGATGGGCGTGCCGCGTCACGCCTTCCTTTCGTTTCTCAACAACAGCGTCATCGGTTCGATGTTCACGGCCTATAAGTCGCCCGCCCTGGTCAATCTCGACTGGACCACGACCTTCACGCCGGAACTCCTGCGCAAGGATATCGATCTCGGACTCGAACTCGGCCGCGAGATGGAGGTGCCGATGCCGGTCACCGCCGCAACGCGCGAAGTGCTGCAAACGCATTTCGGCGCCGCCATGCTGCAGAAGGACCCGAAGGCCTATCTCGCCAAAGACTTCGCCGCACTGATGGAGACGATGGCGCTCGGCGCCGGCATGAAGCTCGAAAGCGAAAATCAGAACGTGCCGACCGGGCTGGAGAGCTGAGGACGGAGGTCGTGCAAAGGGCAGCGCGTCGTGCGTCCGCCCCTCCCCTGCTTTGCCGAAATGCAATCGTTGCAACACTGATTCATCGCGCCGAGCCTGATGGCCGCAGCGAGCGGCTGATCCGCGTCACGATCGCATCCCACCGCCGCTCTTCGTCTTTCGGATAGGCAAGATAAATGCAGTGCATTGGCCCCCTGATGCCGACCGGAAAATTGCACCGGCTGTAGAAGATTTGCTCGTCGTTTACGCCGGAGATCGCAAAAAAACGGTCGGTCACGCGATTATAGTCGAGGCTGTCGCGCGGCCCGGCGAAATAAGCGCTCACGAAGCTCGCCGGCGTATGTCGCTCGTCGTTGCCTTCCACATACAGCATCAGCCAGGCGCGATCGTCGGGGGAGCGCAGCGTGCGGCCGGTTCCTCGCGGCGGCGCGCCCGCGTCGATGGAGAAAATGTTTCCGGGGTAGTCCACCGTTGTTCCGAACGAGTCGGACAACACGCTCCATTGCGGGTCTTCGAGGCCCGCCGTCGATGCGGCGGACTGCGTCTGCGCGGCGGCGGGCGTCGCAAGCGCGAGGATCGCGAGCAAGCCCGCAATGTATGCGGTCGGTCTTGTGGCGGCGGTGCTCATCGCATCGGTGTCCGTTTTGCGAAGACGCATGCCAACGCGAACGTGAGCGTGCGGGCCGCGTTCCGCTGTCATTAGCGACATGCTCGCGGAGCCTGCCTCACGATTGACGTTGGCGGCAATGGCGGCGGCTAACGCCGCCATTCGCTTGGTACGCCCATCATGACCCGAGGTTTTACTCAAGCGCGCGTTTCAAGCGGAATTGATCGCGATCATGGAGGCGCGCATGCGCCGGCGATGCCGAGGTTCGTTCGCGCGATCATTCCACCTCTCTCCCGCGGAGAGAGGTGGATGAGGATCACTGGCTTTCCGCCCGCAGCTTGAATCGCTGGATCTTGCCGGTCGCCGTCTTCGGCAGATCGGCGCGGAATTCGAGCCAGCGCGGATATTTGTACGGCGCAAGCCTTTGCTTGCAGTGCTCCTGGAGCGCTTGCGCAAGCTCGGGCGAGGCGCGGCTTTGATCTTTCAGCACGACAAACGCCTTGGGCTTGATTAGCCGCTCCTCGTCGGGCCAGGCGACGACCGCCGCTTCCAGCACCTCGGGGTGCGCGAGCAGCGCACCCTCAACCTCGAACGGCGAGACATAGATGCCGCCGACCTTCAGCATGTCGTCGCGCCGGCCGCAGTAGACGAAATAGCCGTCATGATCCTCGACATATTTATCGCCGCTGCGCGTCCACTCGCCGAGAAAGGTCGAGCGCGACTGCTCGCGATTGTTCCAGTACATGAGCGCGCTGCTCATTCCCCTGACGTGCAATTCGCCCATGTCCCCCTTTTTGACCGGCATGCCGTCATCGCCGACGAGCTTGATGTCGTAACCCGGCACCGGCTTACCGGTAGTGCCGTATCGCACTTCCCCCGCCCGGTTGGACAGATAGATGTGCAGCATCTCGGTCGAGCCGAGACCATCGAGAATGTCGATACCGTAGCGATCGCTCCAGCGCCGGCCGATGTCGGTCGGCAACGGTTCGCCCGCGGAGACGGCGCAGCGCAGCTTCACCTCGTCGCGCCGCAGCGCGACCGGACTGGCGAGATAGGCCGCATAAAAGGTCGGCACGCCGTAGAACACCGTCACCGGATGCGCACGCAGCACTGCTGCGACCGAATCCGGCGTCGGCCGCTCCGGCATCAGGACCGTGGTGGCGCCGGCCGACATCGGAAAAGTCAGCGCGTTGCCGAGCCCATAGGCAAAGAACAGCTTCGCGACCGAGAAGCATACGTCGTTCTCGGTCAGCTGCAGGAACGGCTCAGCATAGAGCGAATTGGTGAGCGGCAGATTGGCGTGGGTGTGCACCGCGCCCTTCGGCTTTCCGGTCGAACCCGAGGTGTAGAGCCAGACGCAGATGTCGTCGCGCGTCGTCGACGCGGTGACCGCCGGGCCGCTCGCCTCCTGCAGCAAATCCTCAAATCGATGATGCCCGTGCGCATCATCGCCGGACACGATCACATGGGCGAGGTCCGGGCAGGCGCCGACGATATCGGCAAATTTCGGATAGAGCGCCTCCGATACCACGAGCATTCGCGCGCGGCTGTCGGTCAGCATGTACCGGTAGTCATCCGCGGTCAGCAACGTGTTGACCGGCACGGGGATCACGCCCGCTTTGATCGCACCGAGAAAGGCGGTCGGCCAATCGATGCAATCGAGAAGACAGATGAGGATGCGCTCCTCGCGCCGCATATCGAGCTTGCGCAGCACGTGGCCGAACCGTTCGACGCGGTCGGCGAGATCGCCATAGGTCCAAGCGCCGCGCGGATCGATAAAGGCGGGCTTGGCGGCGCGTCCGGCAGCCAGATTGCGTTGCAATATATCGGCAGCGAAGTTGTACTGGCGCGGAATCGCATCGGGCGCGGGCGGCTGAGCGTGGAGCGGCGCTGATTGCGTATCGATGCGGTCTGCAAGCGACATGAGCGTTTCGTCCCATTATTTGGAGATTTGGTCGACCTCAACTTGCCGCGACTACGCAATCGAGATGAAAGGTCAACACTTCAGTCCTAACGCCCTCTATTGCGCTACGCTTTTTCGAGGCGCGACATCTTGGGCCGACGCGACGAAAAGATCAATGTTACATCGAATACGATTGCTTCTATAGTTTAGCCACCCCGCCGGCCGCCGGCGCGCAACAATCGCCCCAAGGAGTCTGCCATGGATCAAGTTACGCGCGAGATCCGCGCCGAGGACATCAACCCCCGCTACAACTGGAGCCGCGCGTTGCCCGCGCTCGGCATCACGGGGGTCGATTTCGAGGAGCGTGTCGATTATCGCCGCATGCACAATTATCGCCTGTCGCGCGCGCGCCAAGCGCTGAACAATTCCGAGCTCGGCGCCCTCCTGGTGATGGACACCAACAACATCCGCTATCTGACCTCGACCAAGATCGGCGAGTGGGAGCGTGACAAGATTTGCCGTTGGGCGCTGCTCACCCGCACCGGGGATCCAATCCTGTGGGACTTCGGCTCGGCGGCCGTGCATCACCGGCTGTACTGCCCGTGGCTCAAGCCGGAGAACTGCAAGGCGGGCCTGCTCGGTCTGCGCGGCACGGTGTCGCCGTCGTTCGGCCTGATGGCGAAGCATGCGGGCGAAATCGCCTCGCTGATCAAGGAAGCCGGCTGCGACAACTTGCCGGTCGGCGTCGATATCATCGAACCGCCGATGCTGCACGAGCTGGAGAAGGCCGGGCTGAAGATCGTCGACGGTCAGCAAGTGATGCTCGAGGCGCGCGAAATCAAGAACGTCGATGAAATCGCGCTATTGAACCGCGCCGCCGCGATGGTCGATGGCGCTTATCACCTCATCAATGGGGAACTGCGTCCCGGCGTGCGCGAGAACGACATCGTCGCCAAGGTCAACGAGTTTCTCTATCGCAACGGGTCCGACGACGTCGAAGCGGTGAATGCCATCTCGGGCGAGCGCTGCAATCCGCACCCGCACAATTTCACCGATCGCATGGTGCGGCCGGGCGATCAGGTGTTCTTCGACATTCTCCAGTCGTTTATGGGCTATCGCACTTGCTATTACCGCACCTTCAACGTCGGCCGCGCGACCCCGGTGCAGCACGACGCCTACAAGCTGTGCCGCGAATGGCTTGACCTCGCGATCGATCTGATCAAGCCGGGCGTCACCACCGATCGCGTCTGCAGCGTGTGGCCGAAGGCGCAGGAGTTCGGCTTCCCCGACGAAACGTCGGCCTTCGGCCTACAGTTCGGCCATGGGCTCGGCCTGGCCTTGCACGAGCGGCCGATCATCTCGCGCGTGGTCTCGCTGGAGCACCCGACCGAGATCAAGGAAGGCATGGTGTTCGCGCTCGAAACCTACTGTCCGGCGAAGGACGGCTATTCGGCGGCGCGGATCGAGGAGGAAGTCGTCGTCACCGACACCGGCTGTCGCGTGATCACCCTGTTCCCGGGCGAGGAGTTGCCGATCGCCGCCCGCTATTGAGTGCAGCCGGCAATCCCGATCGCCGAGACCTTTGCTTCCCTCTCCTCACGGAGAGGGAAGTTTTTTTTGTTGGCCAAAGCGATAAACAGTCGAGCGCGAGCAAATCATCCACCGCCAGGCCGAAGCAAGCGCGACAATCTTGAGAGCTTCCTCCAGTGCGCCCGCCGGATCGCGGAAAAATCGACGCAGACGGCCGAGGAAGCAACGAAGCGGACGGCCGGAGCGATCGAGCAAGCGCACGCGGCGTAACGCCGCGGTCTGCAAGACACCGGTGCCCCGCCATTCGTCAGTCCAACAAGAAATCGGGGCCAGCGCGATGCACTGGCCCCGATATTTTACGTTGCAGCCGTCAGCGTCAGAAGCCGAAGCCGAGGCCCACCCGCACGGTATGGAACGTCGGATGCAGCTCGATCGATGCGCCAGGCGACTGGTTTGCGCAGGTCGCGCAATTGGTTAAGACTGCGAATGATTTGGTGAAGCTGCCGAGATCGGCGTACCGGTACTCGAGCCTCGCCGACCACGGGCCGTAGAACTGATATTCTACGCCGGCGCCTGCGGTATAGCCGACGCGCGTCTCGCTGAAGCTGACGCTGCTGACCGCATTGCCGATGGGCGTCGTGCAGCCCTGGCCTGGGCCGGAGCATGCGTAGATCGTTCCGGAATACGCGAGCGAGCCGCTGACTTTGCCGAACGCCATACCGCCCGTTCCATAGAGCAACATCGAGGGCGTCACCAGCACGCCGAGGCGTCCGCGCAGCGAGCCGTCCCAACCTTGGTTCAGCGAACCGGTAAAGTTGTCGGTGCGCTGAAAGTAGGAAGGGTCGCCGAAGCTAGGTATGGCGGTGATCGGGACGTAGGTTAGCTGGCTGGCCGAGCTATTGGCTCGCTTGTACGAGAAGTCGGTCTCGGCCCCGATGACGAAGGCGCCGAGCTGCACCCGGTATCCCAAGAACGGGCCGATGGTGTAGCTCGAGCGATGTCCCGTGAAGCTGAACGGCGTTTCGTAGCAGTTCTGCGCAAAGGGAGTCAGCTCCTCGTCGTAGGCCGGAGCGCAGACATAGGAGCCCGGCTCGGCGAATGCGTTGTTGGCGAAGCTGCCGCCGTTGGAGCCGCCGACCTGACCGCCCGTCCAATTGCTCGTCTGCCGCACCGGCTCCGGCCTTGGAGCCGGGGCAACACGCGCTGGAGCCGCTCGGTGGACCCGCTTCTTCGCCGGCGGCGGCGCTTCATCCGCCAACGCTGGCCCCAAGATCGCGACGGCGCCCAAAAGACCGACGCCCAAGGTCAAAAGCCGTGCCATGCTTGCCCCCAAAAAATTCGACAGAATTCCCCGTGGCTACCCTGTGGCAAGTCAGCCGGTAAAATCAACCGCGGAACCGGCATCCGACGCCTCATACGTGCATTTCTTCCGCGGGCGTAGCGAAGCGGCAACGCTTTTGCTGCCGACCAGGTGGCTTGATAAGAATCGTTCGCGGTAAATTGGGCGCCACCGGCGCCGCCCATTACGCGCCGTCGCGTCGCCAGTGGCCGCGCATGCAAATGCCCTGAAACCTAAAGCGAATTCCGTTCCAATTGAATCGGAAATAGTGGTCGCATTTTCTGCGGCGAACCGGCTCCCACTTCGCCGGAAAATGCTCTCTAGGGCCGAGCGGCGAAATCCACGTCTAATCGATGGCGCTTACCGCTGGGCACCTTCGCCGACGATGGAGAACGGGCCCCAAATGGCGGGATCGGCATTGCGCGGATCCGATGTGTCGTCCAGATAGGCCAGCATCGCCCGCCGCAACGCCTCGGCCCGGCCGAGCTCGGGGTTGCGGGCAAGAATGTCGAATGTTTGCGTCGTCAATCGCGTCGCCGCATTGGACTCTACCGCCCAATGCGAAACCAACAGCGCACGAGCGCCCGCATAGAAGAAGGCGCGCGCCAAACCGGAAAGGGCTTCGGCTCCCGGTTTGTCGCCGGCAATCGTGTTGCAGGCGGAGAGTACGACCCAGTCGGCATTCAGCTTCAGCCGCGCGATCTCGCTTGCAGTCAGCAGGCCATCGTCCTCCTCCGTCAGCTGCGCGGGAATGGTGAGCGCGAGCGACGGCTCAGCCAATCCCTTGACGTCGCCGGCGACCAAGCCGTGGGTGGCGAAGTAGATGATGCGGTAATCGGCGAGCGGCGCGTGCTTGACGGCGCTCTCCCGCGCCTTCTCCCGCAACCTGATGTCGCTCATCGGCGCGCCGAGCGTCTTCGCAACCGATTTCAGTTCGTCGGCGGTTTCTTCGAGCCGCGGCAGCGATTCGCCAAGCTTCTGGCGGTCGACATTGGCGCCGCGCCAGAATTCGGAATAGGCGCGGGTGACAAGGCTGCGGCTCGCGCTGCGGCGTCCTTCACCGTCGGGGGGTTGTTCGGGCCCGAAGACCGGATCGCCAAATCCGAGAAGCGGTTTTCCGCCCTGTTCGCCCTGCGTCTGCGTCCGCAGCGCGCGCAGGCTCGCGACCGACGGCAGCACGGTGACCGCATGGCGCCGGATCAGCCACGCCGCTTTACGATAGCGGGCGGCATCTGGCTCGCTCCCCGATGCGGAGGGCGGCTCGGTCACGAGCAAGTGGAACGGCAGCGCGGTCAACGGCCCTGTCGGAACGATGAGCAGATGGCGCTTGTCCTTGATCAGCCCTTCGATCGGACCGATAAGGGCGGCATAAAGCTCGTATGCCGTCGCCGGATCGAACTTTTCGGCCTTTCGCGCAGGATCGCTCGACGCATCGACAAAAAGCCCGCGCCGCAGATCGACGACCTTGCCGGCAAGTGCCTCGACGCCGAGGGGTATTGTCTTCCAGGCGTAGCCTTCCCGCGTGAGCGCGAAGACGTAGCTCTCGTTCTCTCCGGGAAGCAGAAACACGAGCGCCTCGTCGGCGCCAAGAAGCCGCTGAACCTCCTCCGCCTTCATTGGAGTCGGCCGCGTCAGCGCCACATAGTCGCTGAATTGGGTCCGCAGCCGCACGGAATTTTCGTTAAGCCTGCGCTCGGTATTGGCCATCCGCGTACGAATATTGGCGATGGCGACTGCGTTCTCCGGCGTGCTCGGTTTCGATAACGCTGCGGTCAAGGCCCGGTCATGCGCCCGCCAAAGGGCCGTGAGGTCTTGGTTTTCGCGCACCAGCGCTGCAAGCGCGTCGTTGCCGGCGGCCGAGCGCACGCCCATTTGCTGGATCGCTGCGGCGGCCGCCGATTGGTTCGCCCACTGAGCCATTTCCAACGCTTCTTGACCCAGCGCCGGCTCCGATCCGAGACCGGCCCGCGCCGCCGCGGCGACGTTCGCCACATGGTTCACGAAATAACGCCCGCGCTGCTCGACAAGGCCGCCCGACCCCGGACTCGCCGATGAATCGGCCTGCGCATGCGCGAGAACCGCGGCGCTTGCCTTGCGCGAATAGGAGAGGGCATTGCCGGGATCGTTGCGTGCGGCGCTAAGGAGGGCGAGGCGGTGAAGCACGCGCGCCACCTCCGGATGGTTCGTTCCACGCGCATTTTCGTTGATCGCAAGCGCGCGCTTTAATGCGGCGTCGGCTTCGTCGTAGCGGCGTTCGCGCTCGAATAGCCGCGCCTGCGATATCAGCACGGTCGCGACAAACCGGTGATCCGGACCAAACGACTTGTCGAAAATCGCAAGCGCCCGCTTGAACTGCTTATCGGCGTCGGCGAAGCGACCCTCGCCCTCATAAGCCACGCCCAGCTTGCGCACCACTTTGGCCGTGTCGGGATTGTCCGGCCCGAGAGTCTTTTCGACGACACCCAGCGCCCGCTTGGCGTATTCCTCGACATCGCCGTAGCGATCCTGAAATTCGTAAAGAGCGGCGAGGTTGTTGACCACGGTCGCCGCCTGCGTGGAGCTTGGGCCGAATAACCCTTCCCGGATGGCGAGCGCGCGTTTGTAGAGCTGCTCAGCCTCTTCGTAGCGTTCCTCGCCGACATAGACGAGCGCGAGATTGTTCAGCGCGGTCGCGACATCCGGGTGGTTCGGGCCGAGCGCTTTCTGCCATATCCCAATCGCCTGCTGATACAGCCGGTCGGCCTCGGCATAGCGGCCCAGCCGTTCGTAAAGATGGGCGAGGTTGTTGATGTTGAAGGCGACATCCGGGTGGTTCGGGCCGCGGACCTTCTCATTGATCGCGCGCGCGCGAGTGAGCGCGGCCTCGGCTTCGGTGAAGCGGCCTTGGTCCTCGTAGATTTTCGTCAGATTGTTGAGCGTGTCGGCAACTTCGACGCTGTTCGGGCCAGCGGTCTGCTCCGCCATCTCCAACGCTTTGTTGTATTGTTCCTCGGCTTCATCGTAGCGCGCCTGAAATCGGTAGACATCGCCGACATTCATCGTGAGCGTCGCCAGCGCCCGGCCCGGCCCGGATTGCCGCGCCGTCGCATCCCGCGCTTGCTTGAACATCGTCTCCGCTTCGTCATAGCGGCCGAGCAGGAGATAGACCTTGGCGAGGTTTGCGTTCGACTGGATCAGTTTGGGGTCGGTCGGCGGGACGTTCTTCTTCAACGTGTCCACGACCCGCTTGAACGCTCGCGCCGCTTCGTTGTACCGGCCGAGCGCCTGGTACGCGCGACCAAGGTCGTTGAGCGCGAGAACATAGGGGAGTGTGTTGACGCCGCCGCGCTTGGCCGCCGCTTCGTTCTTTTGGGCTTCCAAAAGCGCAGCCTGGTATTTGCCGCCCACGTAGAGAGCCTGAAATCGCTTCTGCGCAGCCGCGATGTCAAACGCTTGGGCGACGCCGAAGCCCAGCCCGAAGCAGACGGCAAGCGCGAAGGCGAGCGCCCAGGTCCTTGCGAGCCGCATCGGGTTTCCAGTACTTTTCCGGGACTGCGCGGCGCTGCGGACAGGCGCGTTCGGTCGCATACCATCACTCCCTTGCGGCAAGGCCTGAACGACGCAAGGCATCGAGCCCGAACCGCCGCAGACGTTTGCATGTGCAAAGCGCCGGGATTGACCCTGCGCCTGACACTCTTTCGCGCCCCACTTACCGGCAGATATGGCCCTCGGCACAGCGGCTCGAAACCACTCCTCGGCCCATAGTCGCGACCTATAGGCCCTCGGTTCGAAAATGTGAATGGTCGGATCGCAGCGCCGCGCCAAGGTATTATGTTTGTCTGTCCAATGACTTAGGTGGGCGGCACAATGAGCGAGGCCGGCCGCCAGACCCGCGACGTCCTGCTCGGACTGATGAAGACCTGCCGCAAGCTCCGCGTGTCGTTCTTCGAGTATCTCGGCCACCGCCTCCGTGTCGAAGGCGCCCGACCCGTCCCGCCCCTCGCCGATCTCGTGCGAGCCGCCACCACAATCGCCTGACCGCCCGCAAATCTGCCCCACTTACGTCGGCCCTGGGTCGCGAACCGGCACGCCGCACGGCGTTTTGATCCGCCTGTTTTTGCCCTAGCCTGTCTGGCTTACAGTGGGCCGCCATGCCGATCATGCGACCCAGAAGGCATAGAGGTCCCCGGCTGTTCCGCGCGGCCGGGGACATCCCTGCCCTTTCCGGCGGCTATATCCTGGTGATCGATCTTATCGAGATCGTTTTGGTGGCGATCGGCCACGAGAAGCCGCAGGCGCTCGCTCCGGGCCGCTACCTTTATTGCGGCTCGGCCAAGGGACCAGGCGGGCTGAGGGCCCGTGTCGCAAGGCATATGCGGCGCGGCAAGTCGATCCGCTGGCACGTCGATCATTTGACCGAGCGCGGCGCCGTTATCGGCGCCTGGATTTTTCCAGACCGAGAGGAATGCGCGTTAGCGGCAAAGCTGTCGCACCTCCCGGCGCCGATCCCGGGCTTCGGCAGCTCGGATTGCCGGCGCTGCACGAGCCACCTCTTCGCCTGGCCGGAGGGTGCGCCGCTATGGGGCAACCACCCCACAGCGGCTAGCTGATCCAGCCGCGACGCAGGATCACGCGCTTGCGGCCACCGGCTTGCGCGCCTCCCCGTCGAGCGCCTGGCTCACGATCGCCTGCGCTTCCGATACGATCGCCTGCAGGTGCTTCTCGTCGCGGAAGCTTTCGGCATAGACCTTGTAGATGTTCTCCGTCCCCGAGGGCCGCGCGGCAAACCAGCCGCTGGCGGTCACGACCTTGAGGCCGCCGATCGGCGCGTCGTTGCCGGGAGCGTTGGTGAGCTTTGCGGTGATCGGATCGCCCGCCAGTTCGCGCGCCGCCACCGCGGCGGGCGAGAGCTTCGCCAGGCGCGCCTTTTGCTCAGGCGTCGCCGCCGCATCGATGCGCGTATAGAACGGGGCGCCGAATTCCGCGGTCAAATCCCGGTAATGCTCGCCGGGGTCCTTGCCGGTGCGGGCGGTGATCTCGGCGGCGAGCAGGTCCATGATGATGCCGTCCTTGTCGGTCGTCCACACCGTGCCGTCCTTACGCAGAAAGCTCGCGCCGGCGCTTTCCTCGCCGCCGAAGCAGAATGACCCGTCGATCAGCCCGGAGACGAACCACTTGAAGCCAACGGGCACTTCCGAGAGCTTGCGCCCGAGCTTGGCCACGACGCGGTCGATCATGCTGCTGCTCACCAGCGTCTTGCCGACCGCTGCATCGGCCGGCCAATTCGACCGGTGCGTGAGGAGATAGCGGATGGCGACGGCGAGGTAATGGTTTGGGTTCAGCAGCCCGGCCGAGGGCGTGACGATGCCATGCCGGTCCGAATCCGTATCGTTGCCGAACGCGACCTGGTACGCATCTTTTAGCCGGACCAGGCTTGCCATCGCATAGGGGCTCGAACAATCCATCCGGATCTTGCCGTCATGATCAACCGTCATGAACGCAAAACGCGGGTCCACCGCCTTGTTCACGACATCGATGTCGAGCCCGTAGCGGGCATTGATCGGCGCCCAGTACTGGAGCGCGGCGCCGCCGAGCGGATCCGCTGCGAGCTTCAGTCCCGCGGCGCGGATCGCCTCCATGTCGACCACATTTGCGAGGTCCTCGACATAAGGTTGCACGAAGTCCTGTTCCTGCGTCGTCGCCGCCTTGCGCGCGCTCTCGTAAGGCACCCGCGAGACGCCGACATTGCCCTCGCGCAGTAACGCGTTGGCGCGGTTCTCGATCCATTTGGTGACGTCGGTGTCGGCCGGACCGCCATGCGGCGGATTGTATTTGAAGCCGCCATCCTCCGGCGGATTGTGCGACGGCGTCACCACAATACCGTCGGCAACGTGATCCTTGCGGCCGCGATTGTGGACGAGGATCGCATGGGAGATCACCGGCGTCGGCGTGAAGCCGTCGTCGCGTTGGATCACCGTTGTCACCCCGTTGGCGGCAAGCACCTCCAATGCGGTGCGCTGAGCGGGGCGCGACAGCGCATGCGTGTCCTTGCCCAGTAGCAACGGTCCGTCGATGGCCTCGCCGGCACGGTATTCGCAGATCGCCTGCGTGATCGCGAGGATATGGGCTTCGTTGAAAGAGCCGGTGAGAGACGAGCCGCGGTGGCCGCTCGTCCCGAAGGATACGCGTTGGGTGGGGTCGTCGACATCGGGCTTGCGCTCGTAATAGGCGCGCTCAAGGCGAGCAAGATCGACCAGCAGCTCCGATGGAGCGAGCTTGCCGGCAAGGGGGGAAATTGGCATCGGATGAGTCCTCGGGTCAAAAGGCGTCGAAACTAGCTCGGGGGTCATCTGCGACATTACAGATTTCGCCCGCCCGGAACCAGCTTCGCGGAAAGCAAATAATCGCCGATCATGCGCAATTATCGATGGCATTGGCCGCCCGCCGTCGTGACAGGCGATTTGCGAACGCCTAGAAGCGGATAATGCGCGCGCCCGGCTGGAAACGGGCTGTTTTCCAAATCGGCGCTCACGTGCTATGTCGCGGACGGAACGGAGGGACAGGAATGTCCACCTCGACGCCCGCCTTGTCGCGCGCAGGCCGCCGCAAACGCTTTTGTCTCGTGCTGGTGAAGCCGACGCATTACGACGACGACGGCTATGTGATTCAGTGGTTTCGCTCGGCGATCCCATCGAATTCGCTTGCTTGTCTTTATGGACTCGCCCGCGACTTGGCGGACCGGCGCGTGCTCGGCGACGACCTCGATTTCGACATTCACGCCCTTGATGAAAGCAACACGCGCATTCGCCCTGAGCGATTGGCGCGCCTGGTGAAAGCGGCCGACGCCGGCATGGTCATGCTGGTCGGGGTGCAATCGAACCAGACCCCGCGCGCGCTCGACATCGCCCGGCCGCTGCGCGCTATGGGCGTCCAGGTCGGCATCGGCGGTTTCCATATGTCGGGCGTCATCTCTATGATCGAGGGCGACGACGACGCCCTGCGCGAGGCGCAGGCGCTCGGCATTTCGATCTTCGCCGGCGAGGCGGAAGGACGGCTCGAAGAGGTGCTGCGCGACGCCTACGCGGGCACGCTGAAACCGCTTTACAATTTCATGGACGATCTGCCCGGCATCTCCGGCGCGGCCATCCCGTTTCTCGGACGCGAGCGCGTCACCCGCACCGCCGGCGCGATCACCAGCTTCGACGCCGGTCGCGGGTGCCCCTATCAGTGCTCGTTCTGCACCATCATCAACGTGCAAGGACGCGTGTCACGACGGCGCACGCCTGAGGACGTCGAGAATATCGTGCGCGAGAACATCGCCCAGGGCCTGTCGCGCTTCTTCATCACCGACGACAATTTCGCCCGCAACAAGGATTGGGAGCCGATTCTCGACCGGCTGATTTACCTGCGCGAAGTCGAGCGCATGGATTTCAGCTTCATCATCCAAGTGGACACGCTCTGTCACCGGACGCCGGGATTTATCGAGAAATGCCGGCGGGCGGGCGTGAAACGCGTGTTCATCGGGCTTGAAAACATCAATCCGGACAACCTCGCCGGAGCGAAGAAGAAGCAGAACAAGATCACCGAATATCGCGCGATGCTGCTCGCCTGGCAGCACGCGAGCATTTTGACTTATGCGGGCTATATCATCGGCTTTCCCGGGGATACGGCCGAGTCGGTCAGCCGCGAGATCGAGATCATCAAGCGCGAATTGCCGATCGACATCTTGGAATTCTTTTATCTGACGCCGCTGCCAGGCTCGGAGGATCACCAGAAGCTCTACCGCGCCGGCGTGTGGATGGATCCCGACCTCAACAAATACGACCTGTTTCACATCACGACCGCACATCCGCGCATGTCGCGGGAAGAATGGACCCATGCCTATCAACAGGCATGGGAGAGCTTCTATTCGACCGAACATGTCACGACCGTGATGAAACGGGCCGCGGCTTTGCACGGCTTCGGCGCGACCTTGTTCGCCATCACTTGGTTCAAGTGCTCGATCGAGATCGAGAACGTGCATCCGCTCGAAAGCGGATTCCTGCGGATGAAGTTCCGCCGCGATCGCCGCCCGGCGCTACCGCGCGAGCCGGTCTGGTCGTTCTATCCGAAATTCTTTGCTGAGACCGTGGTGAAGAACATCCGTTGGATCTACACCTATCTGCGCCTGCGCCGGATTTACCTGAGGATCAAGCGCGACCCGAAGCGCTATGAATATCGCGACCTCGCGATCACGCCGGTGACCGATGACGAGACCGGCTCGCGCGAATTGTTCCAGAATGCTGCGGCGCAGGCCTATGTCGATCAGGAGCGGCGGCTCAAAGAAATCCGCGAAGGCGCCGCGGCCTGAACCGCGCCGCAGTTTCTTCTTGCGCGCGACGCGATGAACTCTCGCTTGTCGTCATGCGCAGGCGGAGCAGCCGGGCTATTGCTGCACATTGAGCCGCAGGCGAAAACGGGACGTAACCGATGAGTCCCCTTCCCAAGACCGCCAGTTCTTCAATGCGATCTCTCCGGTTCCAGCTTTCTTTCCTTGAAAGAGGAATGAAACCTCGCCGCCGGAG
>Ga0315553_10001053_pt1 | contig 23444 bp, 19 predicted proteins | sample SalMarSW160140MG_FD_203099 | JGI IMG/M metagenome (GOLD analysis project Ga0315553, IMG submission 203099) | Salt marsh sediment microbial communities from the Plum Island Ecosystem LTER, Massachusetts, United States - Salt Marsh Sediment SW1601-40 ... | reverse complement strand
ACGGAGGCCGCTGGCTTCTTGGTAGGCCGCTCGGACTCCCCGCGTCTCTCGCTATGCGAGGCGCGTCGGAGCAGGTGCGATACCCAGCTGTCGCTCGGTTGCTCTTCATCCTCAGCGTTTGAGGGCTCAGCGCCCGCTGCCGGGGCCGCCCGCGACGGCTGCGCACGTGGCGCGGCGCTCCTCGGGCCGGCGCCTTGCGCCGCACCTCCGTTGCCACCTCCGCGGCGGACCGCCTCCGCGGTCAGCCGGCGCACCGGGGCCGGGCTGGAAGCGACCTTGGCTTCGCCGCGTCCCGCCCCGGCGGTAGATTCGCCGCTGCCTGCCACTGCTGTGATCGCCGGCGGTTCGGAAGCGCTGGCCCGGGGTTCGCCCAGTGACGGGCTAGAAAGATCGAGCGACTTGCCGTGTCGGGTGATGATCTCGGAGAGCTCCGACAGCGCCTTGATCTGGTCGCCGACTACACGGCGCATGGCCTCGGCGCTTTCGCGCGCCTCCTCTGGCAACTCAAGCACGCCGCGCTTCAGCTCGTCGCGGGTTGCGGTGAGGTCGCGCTGCAGTTCTTGGGTGGCGTGACGCATCTCTCTGGTGGCATCGGCGAATCGCCGGGTTGAATCGCCGATGGCCTGCCCCATTTCGCTGATCAGCGCCTTGTTGGCCTCGCGTACAGCCTCCGCCAGCTTGCGGCTTTCGCTGGTGGCGGCGCGGTTCATCGATTCGAAGTTGTCGAGGACGCCCTTGGTGGCGGTGGCGGTGTTCTCGGTCAGCATGCGGCTGACAGCGGTTGCGCGCTCTTCGGCGGTCTTCAGCGTTTCGGCGATGATACGGGTGAATGACTTCATCAGGCTGTCGAGTTCCTCGCTGCGTGACTTCAGCGACTCGGTGAGACCCTCCAGCTCCGGGCGGCGCTCCTCGACGGTGGCTTCTATCTTGCTGTTGACATCGGAGAGGTTGCCCGAGGCCGTGGTCAGCGACTTCGTTTGCTCCTCGAAGCGCTTAACGACGTTGCCGACGCCATCGAGGATCTCGCCTGCCACGTCGCGCAAGCGTGTGACGTGATCGGTGAGAGCGCTCGCCGATTTTCCGGTCGCTTTGACGGCGGTGTCGATCGCCTTGGTGAACTCAGCCGAGCGGACCATAAGCTGGTTCTCGATCTTGCCGATGTTGTCGGAGGTCGACGTGAGCAGCGCGTTGAGCATCTCGTTGGATTGCTCCAGTCGTGCGGCGATTTCGCCCACTTCCTTGCGTAGTCGCTCGTTGGTCTCGACGAAGGTCGTCGCCACTTGCTCGCCGCTGGCCATCAGCGTGCGCGAGGCCTCCTCGCTGCGGCTGACGACCATCTCGACGATGTCGGTACCGCGTTGGTCGAGTGTCTTGAGCAGTGCGTTGGAGCGCCCATCGAGGAGCGTCGCGAGTTCGCCCGAGCGCGCGCCGAGCACATCGTTGAACTCGCGGGTGCGCTGTTCTAGCGCTTCGGTGACGGCGTTGGCGCGGGCGCCAAACATACTCTCGATCTCGCTTATGGCGCGGCCAAGCACGGTGGAGGCTTCCGAGGCGGAAGCCCTGAGTGCTCGCGTCGCGTCGCCCGACTCGTTGACCAGGCGCTGGGTCACCTCGTTGACGGCGTCGCGTACGCTGTCGGCAACGTCGACACTCTTGTCGGTCAGAGAATCGGTAATCGCGCTGGCGCGTTCGGTGAGCGTCTCGGCCAGCGACTCAATGCGCGAGTTGAGCTGGCCACCGACCTCGATCAACCGGTCGTCGATGAGCGCGGTAAACTCGTTCTGACCGCTGGTGAAGGTCTCGGCGATCTCGCGGGTGCGTTCGATCAGGGTCTGGTTGATCTGGCGCGAGCGGTGATCGAGAGCCTCGGCGATACGGTGGGCATTGCTCTCCAGCGCTTCGGAGACGGTCTCGATCTTGCCGCGAATGCCGTCGCCGAACTCCGCGAGTTTGCCAGCCAGCGCGTTTTCCATGTTGGTGGTCTGCTCGGTCAGCGTAGTGACTAGGATTGGGCCGCGCTCGTTGATCAGCTCGGCGATCTTGGAAAAGCGGCTGTCAAGAGCCTCGCTCAGTTCGCTGGCGCGGGCGTCGATCGTCTCGCCGTAACGAGTGCCGGATTCGACGATGCGATCGTGGATGGCGGTACCGCGTTGCTCGATGGCCTCGGCGGCCTCCGTGCCGGAGGCTATGATCTTTTCGTGGATGGTAACCCCGCGGCTCTCGATCGCGTTGGCGACGTCGCGCCCGGAGGCGAGAATCTTCTGATGGATGGACGTGCCGCGCGATTCGATGGCATCGCCGACGTGCTGGCTAGCCTCGACGATCGAATCATAGACGGCGGTACCGCGACTCTCGATCGTGTCGGCGATCTCGCGGCCCGACGACAAGATACGCTCGTGGATCTCGGTGCCGCGGCTCTCGATCTCGTTGGCGATCTGGCTGCCGGATTCGACGATGCGCTCGTGGATCGCGTTGCCCTGGTCGACGATGCGGTCGGCGATGCGCGTGCCGGAATCGACGATGCGCTCGTGAATAGCGCCGGCGCGAGTGGACACGGTCTCGGCGATCTCGTTGCCCGAGGCGATTATGGTCTCGTTGATCTTCATGCCGCGCACGGCGATCGCCTTGGCCACCTCGCCGCCGATCGAGGCGAGGCGTTGGGTCAGCTCGGCCGAGCGCTCGTCGAAGGTCTCGTAGACGGCCGTTGAGGCGTTGTCGATCGCCTCGCGGAGGCCGGTGGTGCGGTTCTCGATCAAGTTGGCCATGGCCTCGCCGGTCGAGGCCAGGCGTTCGTTGAGTTCAGTGCCGTTGACCGAGATCGACTCAAAAATGCGGTCGCCGGTGCGCGACAACCTGTCGGCGAGCTCACCGCCGCGCGTGGTGATGGTCTCGGCGATGCGACCGCCGGTCTCGTCGAGCTTGTCAGAGATCTCCTGGCCGCGGAGCGCAAGGTCAACCAGAAGCGAATCGGCGTTCGACTTCAGCGCCTCGTTGACCTCCTTGACGTGGGTCGAGATCGTCTCGGCGGCGAGGTTGCCCGACTCCGAGATCGACCGCGTGATTTCCTCGGTGCGGCCTTCGAACCCCGCGATCAAGTCGCGGCCGACCCTCGCCAGCGTGTCGTTGACCTCCTGACCGCGCAGCGAGATCGTCTCGGCCATGGTGCTGCCGGTGGACGAAAGCGTGTCGTTGATATCGGCCGAGCGGGTGAGCAGGGCTTCAGTGACCTCGTTGCCGGTATGGGCGAGCGACACGGCGACGTCGCTGACGGTCTCGCCGAGGCGGGAGACAAGGTCGTCGCCGCGGGCCGCCAGCTGCTCGACCATGGCCTCGCCTGCGCTGCCCAACGCGATAGTGATCTGCTCACCGCGGTCGGTAAGGGCAGCGGTGATACGGTTGCCCGACTCGGTAACGTTCTCGGCGATCGACTCAGAGGCGATCCGGAGGTCCTTGGACAAGGCCTCCTGTGCGCTGACGATGGAAGTGCGCACTCGCTCGGAGTTGATGACAATGGCCTCGCGCTGGCCGGCGAGGTCGTCGATCAACGCGCGCATGCGCGTCTCGTTGTCGGAATAGGAACGTTCGAGCGCGGCAACCTCGTTGTGGACAAGGAGCTCTAGCTCGCTGGCGCGGGCGAGCGCCCGCTCGATGCCGTCACCGACGGCGGCGACCTCCCGGCGCACCGCCTGGCTGACGTTAGCGACGGTGTCGGTGGCAAGGTTCTCGGGCTCGGACAGGCGCGCGGCGACCTCGGTAATGGAGCGGGCGACCAACCTCATCTCCTGGGTGCGCCACAACATCGATGCGATGGCCCAGACGAAGGCGATCGGCACCAACAGGTAGATGCCCAGGTTGAGGATATCGGTCGTGGTGAGGGTCTCGGTATCAGCGAACGACCCGGACGAGACGGCGTAGGCGACGACGATGATCGCCCAGACCACGGAGAAGGCAGCCGCCGTCGGGTAAATGATTCGCGAGGGTCGGCGCCGGAAGCTGAGCGGCCCCACTGTGCGGCGATCGTCGTTGGCGGCGAAGCGGCTGCGGCCGCGGTCGGCGGCGCGCGGGCGCGGCGGGGGAGTGGGTGGGCCGAGGTCTTCGTCATAGTCGGAGGGCGGCGGGCGGCGCAGCTCGTCGGACAGGCGTCCGTCGTCATGGCGGCGCGTCTCCGGAGAGCGGCGTGATCCCTGGTCGCCGCGCCGGGGCGGGGCGGGCGTGCGCGGCGCTTCGGGGCGGCGCTGCATTTCGCGATGCGATTCGGCGCGCGCGCGGCTACGTGCGCCGGAGCCACGGTCGAGCTCGATTTCGTCCTCGTCCGGCTCGAAGTCGTGCATCAAGGCGTCTTCGACGGGGGGCATTGCCGCCTCGCTGGGATTCTTTCTGGGATTCGTCGCCATGCTTCCGCCTCGCGTCCGTACTCACTACCCGTGTCGGCCGCACCGTCGGGCGAACGGGCCCGACAGGCATACACGAAAACGTCCGCGGAAAAGGGAATTGCGCGACCACACACGCCGCACAACAACTACCGTCCCCCACCCGCGGCTCGTTGCCGCGCAACTGACCGGCAACTCGCCGGCCTGTTGGCCTCCACGCCCCTGCTGGTAGGTCATCCTAATGGCACATTGACGGCGGAGGAACAAGAAAACGCAAGGCGGCCCCCGGAAGCTTGTTTGCTCGTCGGCGCCGCTCCCAGGGGGCGATCGGTAGCGTCGGTGTCGCTTCTCCTCGCCAGACTGTTGCGGTCCCGAGAGCTGGCGACACCGGCTCGCTTTGGGTGGTGCTGCAATTCCGGCGGCGGTGCGTCAAACAGGGTGTTAACGATATCTTAAGAATCCGAGCGCTTTCGCAGCCTCTCCGGGTTGTAACAGCTGCCCGGCCGGTCGTCTGGCACTTGGAGAGCGGCGGTGACATCACGAGCTGACAGACCCGACTCCGATCGCGTGGTGGATGCAAGGCGATCGGCTCCACCGGTCGACCTCTCCTGCCTCGCGCGTCAGACCGGCGGAGACCAGGTGCTGGAGCGCGAAGTTGTGGCCTTGTTCCTATTGAAATCGCTGGCCGACCTTGAGCGCCTCAAGTCTGCCGCAATCGACACGGCGCGACGGGAGGCTGCGCACGCGATCGGCGGCTCGGCGCGCGCGGTCGGTGCGGGTAAGCTTGCAAGGCTGGCGGCTGAGGTGGAGGGCGGTGCCGGTGGGCGTGCTCTCGACGATCTCGAGGAAGCCGTGGTTGAGGCGCGAGCGTTCTTGTCGGAACACTTGCACGGTCGGGAAACCGTTCGTGTTTGAGTCTTCACAGCGTGGTCGCTGTGCTGGCGGCTCCGACCGGAATGCCCTATAGAAGCGCCCGGATTGCCCCACCAGGTTCCAAACGCCCGCCGCGCCTTGCTGCCTCCGAGGCACACCAGGTTGAATGCCCAAGATCACGTATATCGGTGCCGACGGCGCGCGCTATGAGGTGGAGGCCGAGAACGGCTCGACGGTGATGGAGAACGCCATCCGCAACGGCGTCCCGGGTATCGAGGCGGAGTGCGGCGGGGCCTGCGCCTGTGCCACCTGCCACGTCTACGTCGACGAAGCGTTCAAGCCGATCGTCGGCGAGCCCGAGCCGATGGAGGAGGACATGCTCGACTTCGCCTACGAGGTCAGGCCGACCTCGCGGCTGTCCTGTCAGATTCGGGTTAGCGACGCGCTGGACGGGCTGACGGTGACTGTACCCGAACGCCAGGGCTGAAGTGGCGGGATGCCATTGCGCGGTCCGGCGCTATCTCGCAAACTCCTTTCTTTGCTTTGATATTAGCGGCGGATTATGTGTGCGCTGCGACCTCTGTCGGTCGGGGGTTCGAAAAGAGCGATGAACGACACGACCTTCAACGCCCGAGGCGGCGACGTGATCGAGACCGACGCCATCATCGTCGGTGCCGGACCCGTCGGTCTGTTCGCGGTGTTCGAGCTCGGGTTGCTCGACATTCGTGCGGCGCTCATCGACATCCTCGACAAGCCGGGTGGCCAATGCGCTGAGCTCTATCCGGACAAGCCGATCTACGACATCCCGGGATACCAGGTGATCTCTGGCGGAGGGCTGGTCGAGAAGCTGATGGAGCAGATCAAACCGTTCCATCCGACATTTCACCTCGGCCAGATGATTGAGTCGTTGAGGCGCGAGGAGGATGGCTTGTTCACCCTCACGACCGACGGCGGGACCAAGTTCCGCGGCAAGGTTGTGGTGATCGCGGCGGGCGGAGGCTCGTTCCAGCCGAAGCGGCCCCCAATCCCGGGCATCGAGGCCTACGAAGGCACCTCGGTGTTCTACGCGGTGCGTAGGATGGAGGACTTCCGCGGCCACGATCTCCTTATTGTCGGCGGCGGCGATTCGGCGCTCGACTGGACGCTGAACCTGGAGCCGTTGGCCAAGAGTCTAACACTTGTCCATCGGCGCGCGGAATTCAGGGCCGCGCCGGACAGCGTCAACAAGATGAAGGCGCTCGTCGATGCCGGCAAGGTCAGCTTCCGCATGGGACAGGTGAGCGGACTGAAGGGCGCGGACGGTCAGCTCAGCGCCGCCACCGTCAAGGACAAGGCCGGCACCGAAGCAGACGTCGCCTGCACCCGCATGCTGCCGTTCTTCGGCCTGACGATGAAGCTCGGACCGATCGCAAACTGGGGCATCAATCTCAACGAGAACCTGATCCAGGTGGACACAGAGACGTTTGAGACCTCGGAGCCCGGCGTCTTCGCCATCGGCGACATCGCGAGCTACCCGGGCAAGCTCAAGCTGATCCTGTGCGGGTTCCACGAAGCGGCGCTGATGGCGCAGGCCGCGGTGCACATCGTCTTTCCCGACAAGAAGGTCGTGTTCCAATACACGACCTCGTCGTCGAGCCTGCAGAAGAAGCTCGGCGTGATATGACGGCAGCAGTCACTTCGCTGCAAAGACAATCTCGCTCACGGTGAAGGGCGTGCCAGTCTCCTTGTCGGTCATCCGCGCCTGCACCCCGTACCTGCCGTTCGCCGCCACCGCTATGACAGCAGTCGCGTGCGCGGTCTCGTGGGTCTGGGTGTTGATCAGGTCCGCATCGATCTCGAGACGGTCCTGCGTGCCGGTTGCGGTAAACTTCGTCTGACCGCGCGAGGCGACGCCGAGTCCGCCGCCGGAGCCGGTGTAGTGGCCGGGCCCGTCGGCGGTGAGCGTGATGGCGATTCGGGCCGTTTGGTCGGCCACGGCGCAACGCCCCTCCATGCGCAGAGCCGCGCCGCCGGCCCTCAGCTCGTTCTCGATCTTGCAATAGATCCGCTCCGGCTCGGCGTCGGGCTTCTGGCGGACGATGCCGCGGCCGATCCATTCCCCCGCAAGACGCGTCAGCAGTAAATCGTCGGCAGCCGCAGGCGGCGATGCCACCACGACTATCAAACCAGCTACCAGCGCCACTCGTTTCATGCCGGCACCTCCCTGCGTTCCGGTTTGACAGCGGGGCGCCGGTCGAACCAGCGCCTGGCGAACCCGGCCATCGTTGCTGGAAGTACCAACATATCGCCGACTACTGCAACCGCCAGGGTGAGGGCGGCGATCCGCCCGAACAGCGTGATCGTCGGCAGGCCGCTGGTCAGGGTTGTCGACAGGCCGGCGATGATGATGATCGTGGTGCCGATGATCACCGGGCCGATGCGGCGCGAGGTCTCCACCAGCCGCTCGCGCAAGGCGGCGCCACCGTTGCCGGTGAGCAGGAAGCGGTTGAGGAAATGAACCGTGTCGTCGACGGCGATGCCGAACGCCACGGTGAGGGCGATGACGCTGGTGAACTGCATGCCGGCGCCGGTGACGAAGAGCAGCGTGCCGGTTGCAAGGATTGGCAGGAAGTTCGGTAGGAACGAGATAATCCCCATCGGGATGCTGCGAAAGGCAAGCGCGATGACCGCTAGGTTCGCGAGGATCGACAAGGTGAGGCTGAGGTTCAAGGTCGAAATGGTGCGCGCGCCCTCGCGCGAGTTGAGGACGGTGAAGCCGGTCGTCTCGACGTCGCTGCCATCGGCGCCTTTGGCGGCGCGATCGATCGCGGCGATGAGGGAGCGAGTCGGTTCTGTACGTGACTCGCGGATGCTCACGGTAACCAGGGCCGCGCCGGATGCGCCGACGAAGCGGGTGCGCGTCGTCGGCGTCAACTCGCCAAGGAGGTCGTCGATCCTATCCGCGCCGGCGTTGGCGTCGCCTCCGCCGAGCCACGCCGCCAAGCTCCACAGGGACACTGGCGTCGAAGCGCCGTCGACGGCGCCAACGGCGCGGTGGAGCGCACCGATCCTGGCGAGCGCCTCCGGCGAGGTCGGCGACAGGCCATGGAGGGGAACGAGTACCTGCACTGGAAAGATGCCGCCGAAGGTGCGGTCGATCCGACCAAGCGCGGCGTTGGCGGGGTCGTCGCGCGGAAGGTGCTCGCGGACCGAATGCTGCGGCGGAACCGAGTAGTGCATGACGCCGAGGACAACGAACAGGCCGATGGCGATGAACCCGAGCGGCCGGGCGCGGCGGGCGGCGAAGGCGGCAATCGAGCCACACGGGGCCGTCAGCCTGGCAAGGAAATTCGGCGTGGGGCCCAGCTGCTGCTTCCAGAAGCGGCCGAGCGCGAGCGTCATGAGCCCATGGGCGACCAACACGACCACGGTGCCGCCGATAATGCCGACGGCGCCGGCGACCGCGAAGCTCCTCACCATCGTTACCTCGGATATCGTCAGCGACATGAATGCCACCGCGGTGGTGATCGCGGCCAACGCGCAGGCGCCGCCGACGTCGCGCTGGGCGAGCCGTTCGGACGCTGCGACATCCTCGCCGGCATCGCGGTGCCGGCGCCAAGCGAAGGAAAGGTGCATGCCGTCTGCAAAACCGAGGATCATGACCAGTGCCGGGACGACCGTCGACATCACCGTCACCTGGACGCCCAGGAGCCCCATGAAGCCGAACACCATGAGGCCGGCTATGATCGCAGGTATGGCCGAGAGGACGGCTGCGGTCAGTGAGCGGAAGACGACCAGCGCCATGATGATGCCGACGATCGAGCCGGCGCCGTTCAACCGGATCTGGTCGCGCTTGAGGAGCTCGGTGATGCCGGCGCGGATGGTGGGGAACCCGGAGACCGTGACGTTCACGTCGGTGCCGGTGAAAAGGTTGGCGGCAATCGCATCGATGTCGGCCTTCAATGCGCGGGCGACCGACACAGGGGCCCTCGGCTCCGAGGGGGTGACTATGTACATCATCGCCTTGCCGTCGGCCGACAGGAGCTTGGCGCCGAGAATGGGATGGGAGCGGATGCGCTCGGCCAACCCCGGCGTCAGTCCGACGCCCGCGTCGTTGACCAGAAGCGACGCCTCACCGCTCTCGGCCGGTGGGTCGCGGAGCGAGAACAGCGAGTAGACGCTCTCCACGCCGTCGACGAACTGCAGCTCGAATTGGAAATCCTGGAGGCGCTGGAAGGTCTCCGGATTGCCGAGGTCACCGCCTTCGACCAGCACAAGTGTCTCGTTTTCGGGGTCGACGAACTCACTAGTCACGGCCTCGTAAGCGCGGTAGGTGTCGCCGCCGCTGGCAAAGACGCTGCGCAGATCCTCATCGAACGACAAGCGCGACATGCCAATGCCGGCGACGGCGAGGACGACGACGAAGATCGCGGTCGCTACGCGGGGCCACGCAAGGGCGAGCCAGGCGATACGCTCCAGACCGAAACCTATTGATTTCATTCGGCTTACCGAGGCGGCGTAGGCGTGTTGGCGTCAGCCACGACATTCCCTCAGCCGGTGAACGGCGGGCGCATGGTTTTGACGAGTTGCCGGCGGGCTGTCAAACTCCGGCGCCGACGCAAAAAAAGGCAGCCCATGCAAACCAGTGCGCATCATTTCGCCGACGGCGGCGACGTGCCCAACAACGCCCGGTTCCCGCTGATCGTCTATGCAGGGGCGATCGACCCGCGGGTGAACGACGCAGCTGCCGCGTTCGAGGCGCTATTCGCGGCGAGCGGCTGGGGTGGCGGCTGGCGCAACGGTATCTTTCCTTTCCACCACTACCATTCGACGGCTCACGAGGTGTTGGGCATCGCCCGCGGAACGGCCGAGGTGCGCTTTGGCGGCGAAGGCGGCGAGACGCTGTCCGTCAAGGCCGGCGATGCGATCCTGATCCCTGCCGGGGTTGGGCACAAACGTTTGTCGTCCGACCCGGACCTCCTCGTGATCGGTGCCTACCCACCCGGTCAGCACGCTGACTTGATGCGTGAAGGGGCCGAGGACCCAGCCGGCATTCGCCGCCGGGTCGCCGCGGTGGCAATGCCGGCGCGCGATCCCGTCGGCGGCGATGCCGGGCCAATGAAGCGGCTGTGGACATAGGCGGCAACCGACCCTAGGTCGGCGGCGCCATCACCGCGGTTCTGCGCGACGCAGACCGTTGCCCTTGAGGACGCCCGCTGATGTTCCCGCTCTCCGACGACAATCCGCGCGTGCGGACCCCGGTTGTGACGTGGGCCGTGATCGCCATATGCGTCGTCGTCTTCCTGTGGCAGGCGTCGCTGGGTCCCGGCGGCGAGGCCGCCGTCTACGGCTTCGGTATGGTTCCGGCGCGGCTGTTCGGCCAGGTGGAGCTGTCGGCGCGGATACCGACGGTGGCGCCGTGGCTGACAATCTTAACGTCGATGTTCATGCATGGCGGCTGGCTGCATCTCGGCGGCAACATGCTCTACCTGTGGATCTTCGGCGACAACGTCGAAGACTCCATGGGTCATGGGCGGTTCGCCGTCTTCTATCTCCTGTGCGGTGTTGCGGCGGCGCTGACTCAGGCGCTGATCGACCCCGGTTCGCGGGTGCCGATGATCGGGGCGAGCGGGGCGATCGCCGGCGTGCTCGGCGCCTATATCCTGCTCCATCCACGCGCCACCGTGCGCACGCTCGTGTTCCTCGGCTTCTTCGTGACGATCCTCCGTATCCCGGCGGTGATCGTGCTGGGGCTGTGGTTCCTGCTCCAGTTCGTCAGCGCCGCGGCGGCAGCGCCGGGTGCGGGGGGCGTTGCGTTCTGGGCCCACGTCGGCGGGTTCGTCACCGGCATGGTGCTGGTGCCGCTGTTCAAGCAGAGAGGCGTCGGGCTGTTGCAGCCGCCGCACTCACGCGCCTTTGAACGTGAACGCGTGCGCGGACCGTGGGGGTGACCGTCCGCGTCAGCCGTCGCCATCCTCGCCCTTTGCCGCCTTGCCGGTGCCTAGCGGCCGCAATGCCGCCATCACGTCGGTGAGGCGCGGCGGCGATCCCTCAAGGAAGGGCAGAGGCCGGCAGACCTCGATCGCGGCGATACCGACGCGGGCCGTGAGAAGGCCGTTGACCACGCCTTCGCCCAGGCGAGCCGAGAGGCGTGCAGCGATGCCGTGGCCGAGGATTTGCTGGACGATGGAGTCGCTCGCTGCCATGCCGCCGGTGACGGCTAGATGGGCGATGCTGGCGCGTGCCAGGCGGAAGAAGCCGATGGTGCCGGGACGGCCGCCGTAGAGCGTCGCGAGGCGCCGGATGAGCCTTAGGATCTCAGAGCCGACGAACAGGAGGTCGACCAGAGCGCGCGGTGAGATGGCGGTGACTACGGCGACGCGCTTGGCGGAAGCCAGCACCATCCGCCGCGCGGTCTCGTCGAACGGCAGGAGCAGGTGGGTTTCGGCGAGGCCGATCAGGTCGCGCCCGTCGATGATCTCGCCGCGGTGGCGGGCGAGCTCGGCGCGCCCGCGCGCGGTCTCGGGCCGGGCGCGGTAGAGCGCTTCGAGCTCGGGGATGATGGCGAGCGCCGCCCTGCGGTCGTCAGCGGCCGCTGCCTCAACCGTGCGGGTATGGATGTGGTTGATGCGGCGGAGCCTCAAGAGGGCCAGCGTTTCGCGGAGTGCGATGGCGAACAGGGCGATGCCGGCGAGCGCCACCAGCGCTACGCCGAGCCAGCCGAGCCAGTCGCTGCGCTGAAACAGCTCACGCACTAGGTCGTCGACGGCGATGCCGACGGCGAGCGCGATGATGCCGCCGGCCGCGGCGAGGAAGAGGCTCAGCCAGTGACGTTTGCGCGGGACGGGCGGAGGCACCGCCGTGGTGTGCGGTTCCAGCGCTGCCAGGTCTTCGGATTCCTCTGGCGTCGGATAGAGGTCCTGCGGTTCGTAGCGCACCTCATCGAGCGAAAAGGCGGTCGGCCGGCGGGGCGTCATGACAGGCGGTCCCCCAACAGGAACTCCAGCGCCCGGTCGAGGCGGATGTGGGGTAGCGACAACGCAAGCCCCTCTGCCGTGCGTTCCTGCTTGGGCGGGCGAAAGCGGACGAAGCGGACCTCCGTCGGCGTTGCGCCTGGCTTGAACACCTGGTCGGGATCGTTGGGCAGGTCTCCCGGGAACACCGCGACCTCGGTCTTGCCGTCGAAGCAGCGGTCGTCGAGGGTCTCGCCGGCGAGCGGCGTGCCGATGATCGAGGGCAGGGTCTCGCCCGCGCGGGTCACGTCGGCCTCGCCGGTGGCGCGCACGGAGGCGAGGGCGGTGATCTCGACCCGGGTGCCGGCGAACTTCGCGCGCTCGCAAGCGCGGGCGACCAGGCGGGCGAGGATCGCCCGCAGCCGCTCGTGGTCACCGTGGTGGACGTGGTCGGCTTTGGTCGCGGCGAACAGCAACCGGTCGATGCGTCGGCTCACCAAACCCGTCAGCCAGTTGGCGCGGCCAACCCGAAACGCAGCCAGAACGTCTGCCAATGCGGCTTCGAGGTCGGCGACCGCTCCCGGTCCGGCGTTGAGCGCGGCGAGTGCGTCAACCAGGACGATTTGGCGGTCGAGCCTGGCGAAGTGGTCGCGAAAGAAGGGTCGGACGACCGCCGACTTGTAGGCCTCGTAGCGCCGCGCCATCATCCGGGCAAGCGACCCGGCGGGCCCGAGGCCGCCGTCACCGAGATGAAGCGGCGCGAAAGTCAGCGCCGGCGAATTGTCGAGATCGCCCGGCATCAGGAAACGGCCGGGCGGCTGGGTCGAGAGCACGCTGTCATCAGATCGGCAGGCCCTGAGGTAGGCGGTGAACAGGCGCGCGATCTCGCGCGCCTGCGTCTCGTCCTCGGGTGCGCTGGCGTCGACCACGTCGAGCCGGCCGAACCATTCCGCGGCGTGTTGTCGGTGGTTGGGCCGTGCGGCGACGGCAATCGCCTCGCGCGACCACACCGCGTAGTCTTTCGACAAGAGCGGCAGATCGAGCAGCCATTCGCCGGGATAGTCGACGATGTCGAGGTTGAGGCGCCCGGGGCCGATCGTGCGTGTGAGGAGCGAGGCCGATTCGTACTCGATTGTTAGTCGAAGCTCGCTGATCCTTCGGGTCGAATCCGGCCAGACGCTTTGCGTGACGAGGGCGTCGATGTGGCGCTCGTAGTCGAAGCGGGGAACGTCGTCGTCCGGCTGTGGCTCGAGTCGAGCGCCGGCGACACGTCCGCCAGCATGGGCCTTGAACAGAGGCAGCCGTCCGCCGTGCATGAGGTTGTGCACCAGCGCGGCGATGAACACTGTCTTGCCGGAGCGGGCGAGGCCGGTGACGCCAAGGCGGACCGTCGGGGTGACGATGCTGGTGGCGCGGTCGGCGAGATTGGCGAGGACGAGACGGGTCTCGTCGGCAATCGTCGTCAGTTGCAAGTCCCGCTCCGCATTTGGTGGCCACCATGTAGGCGCGCCGGGCGACCCCACCAAGCCCTAGCTTGGCTCTCCAAGGTCGCGTGGCCGCAGGAATCTCGTGAGCCGCCCGCTCTTCGGGTGAAGTCCGGCCCAGTCTCCGTCGAATGCGATGACGGCAAGCGCGCACGTCGGGAACTTCGCGGCTAACTGCTCTCGTAGCGCCTCGTCGCCGGAGCCGACGACGGTGAGCGCGGTCGCCTGTGTCGCAGGGTTGTGACCGATGACCAGCAGCCGGCGGGCCTCGCCGCCGTGGGCGACGATGACGTCGCAGTAGTCCGCGTCGCCGGCGGCGTAAAGGTCGTCGCTGATAGCGATGATCGACTCGTCGGCGAGGTGCGGAATGAGCGCGCCCAGCGTTTCCCGCGTTCGCCGGGTCGGCGAGCATAGGATGCGGTCGGGCGGATGATCGGCGGCGATCGCTGCGGCCATCATCTTGGCATCACGCCGCCCGCGGGCCGAGAGCGGACGGTCGCGGTCGGCAACTCCGGACTCGTCCCACGACGACTTGCCGTGGCGCAAAAGCATCAGCTCGCGCATCGGCGAGACCTTGCAAACGAAGCGCCCGCGGCGGGACCGCGGGCGCGTGGTCGATGAACCGGTTTCATACCGGCTGTGAGACTTTCGTCTCTATGATGCCGGGACCGTGTAGCTCCGCGCCACCCAGCCGTTGGCGCCGTTGAAGTCGATCCAGCACCAGCCGGCATTCGTTGGCTGCTCGCACTGGAGGATCTGGAACAGGTCAGTGGCGTGAAGCGTGAAAAGCACGGCCGTTCCGCTGGTGGACGGCGCGTTTCTAACGTTCAGTCCGCTGCCGGTGATCCGCGCCAAGTAGGGCGGCGGTGGCGGGATATAAGCCGGCGGCTGCGGTGCATATACCGGTTGTGCCGGAACGCCCGAGGCCAGGCAGCTCTGGAGGACTTGGTTGAGGTACGCCTGCTTCTTGTTCTGATACAAGACAATGCCGGTACCACCTCCGATAACGCCTCCCGCGGCTGCCCCCTTGCCGACGTTGCCGCCAGTCGCGGCGGCGATTCCAGCGCCGCCAAGGGCACCAAGGAGACCGCCAGTCGCGGCGCCCCTAAGAGGGGGGTAGGCAATATCAGCCTGCTGCTGGGCATAGACCTGGCATTGGGCATACGTTGCCGCGTTTGCTGCTCCGGCAACGGCTACGAGCAGGCCGCCGGTCAACGCCACTGTGGTGAACAAAGTCTTCATGGGTAGCTCCTGGATTTTCGCGGTCGGGGTGCAGGGCCGCAGACCGGGTGTTGTGTTCGCCAAACCTACCTATCGGTACCTGTATGGCACATGAACGGCCGCCTTGCGAATGGCGCTATCCGGTCAACAAGATACTCACAACCATGCGGCGCGGCTGTGACGGCTTTCACAAGCCCGACCGGTTCGGCTCGCTTGCGTGACCAAGTCGCGCTCCGTTCACGATGCCATGTGCGCCACAACGGTGCTCGCGCTCCCTGGCGGATGAATTCCTCGCGAAAGAGATGGTCGGCCCGGCGCGCTTTTCAAGATCGCTCGATACGCTTGCATGCGGCGCCGTTGTCCCGGAGAACGCGCCCTGTCGGCCCTGCCGGGGGTGGGTTCTGAGGCGGTGGGAGGGGGCGGGATTCGGGCCCGCCGGCGTCCCTCAATCGTCCCGGTAGACTCGCTCGCGGCGCTCGTGGCGCTCCTGCGCCTCGATTGACAGAGTGGCGATCGGGCGCGCGTCGAGCCGCTTGAGGCTGATCGGTTCGCCGGTCTCCTCGCAGTAGCCGTAGGTGCCGTCGTCGATGCGCTGGAGGGCGGCGTCGATCTTGGCGATCAGCTTGCGCTGGCGGTCGCGGGCCCTGAGCTCAATGGCCCGGTCGGTCTCCGATGACGCGCGGTCGGCGATGTCGGAGTGATTCTGGCTCTCGTCCTGCAAATGCTGCAGCGTCTCGCGCGCCTCGCGCAGGATGTCTTCTTTCCACGCTTGCAGCTTCCTGCGGAAGTACTCGCGCTGCCGCTCGTTCATGAAGGGCTCGGATTTGGTCGGCCGGTAGTCTTGAACCCGCCCACGCGACATGAAGCAAGATTCCCTCGTCCTGGCTCAGATGCGCGCGGAATATAGCGGCGCGATTCGGCGGCGACAATATCGTTGCTGCGCGGACGATGCGACCCCGAAGCAGGTCGATTCGTCCAATTCTTTCAGATGGATGAGCGCTTGGTGTCAATCTCGCCGAGGAGCTTGGCCATGTCCTGCTCGAGGTCGCCCGCCGGCGCTTCGCCCGCGTCGCGTTTCGGGCTCTGATCGGGTTCGGGGCCGATGGAATCGTCCGGCGCCCCGGCGGTCTTCACCGGTTCGGGCGTCGGGTGATCGCGCTTCTCGCCGGTTTCACCGTCGGGGCGGGCTATGTTCGGCTCGGCCGTTGCGTCGGTTTCGGCGCGCGCCGGTGCGAAGTCGCGCGTCAACGGGACGAGCACGGGTGGGTACCCGGGCGGAGCGTCGGGATTGCCGGGGGCCGGCGGCGCGGCGATGGGCGGTGCTGGGGCGGGTTGCACACCGACCGGTGCTTGTTGACCGCGCCGCACCGGCTGTTGGGGAGCCCGCGGTCGAGCGCGCACGATCGACGGCTCGACCACCAAATCGGACGGACCGCCGATCATGATCAGGTGCTCGACATTGTCGCGCCGCACCAGTACCAGTCGCCGACGGCTGTCCACGGCCATGGCGTCGACGATGGCGAGCCGCGGCACCCGGCCACGCCCGATGCCGCCGAGGCGCATGCCAGAAAGTCGTTTGACCAGCCAGTAAACCACGGCGATCAGGACGACCGCGACAATGATTGCGATAGCGGACTGGGCGACGAGAGCGCCGGTACCGCCGAGCAGCGACTCCAGAATGTCCCACATGTCCCGCGCCCCCTGCCGATCGCGGTCGGTCACTTGTTTGGTGACAGCGGCGGCTGCCGCCCTTCGAATCACCCGGTCGATAGGACTTTTCCGGCCTCTGGCGGCGCAAATCAAGAGCCGTGCGTATTTTCGCGGTTCGGGAGCGGCTTGCCGGGCACCACCGGGGCGTATAGTCAGTGCGGGCACGGCGGACGACGGACGGGCGGCGCGAACCCCTTCGCGTTGAATTCGTACGCATTCCCGCCCATCCTCGCGGCCGTGATTCTCCCGCCCCCCGTGTTGTGGCGGCCGGAGGTAGCGGAAGTTATGCGGCTCCTATGAGTGATCGCGCCAATCAAACGTTCGGAATCGGGCCGGTTGTCGATCGGTCCGAACGTATGAGCGGGGCCGGCCGGCTGATCGTGCTCGCGTTTGCGCTGGTCGGCGTGTCGATCGGCTTCGCGCTGCTGGAGCCAACGACTGCCCAGCCGTTGGTTCTTGGCGTGCTCGGAATACTGGCGGTGATCGGCGTGGTGACGCTGTTCGCGGGCGCCATCGGCCTAATTCGGTTCGCTGGCCGCGGCCAGGCCGAGGAGCTCGGCAAGGCGCTGATAGAGGCGGTCGGCGAGGGCGTCGTGATTACCGACCACGACGGTCGCATCGTCTATGCCAACCGCACCTACGCCGATCTCACCGGCGCGCGGAGCGCGCGCGAGGTGCACTCGGTCGAGCGGGCGTTCTCGGGCAATACCGACGCGGCGGAAGCGATCTACCGTATCGCCCAAGGACTGCGCGAAGGGCGCTCCTCCGTCGAGGAGATTCGTCTACCTGTGCCGCTCGATGGGGCAACGGCGGAAGATGGGGGCGAGGCGCATTGGTACCGCATTGTTGCCCGGCCGCTGAACGCCGCCGTGCGCCGGCGGAAGCTGTTCGCGTGGGTGGTCGCCGACGTTTCGCGCGAACGGGCGCGCCAGGAGAGCGTCTTTCAGGAGCTCCAGCACGCCATCGACTATCTCGACCATGCGCCGGCTGGCTTCTTCTCCGCCGAGCCCGATGGCCGCATCGTCTACCTCAACGCCACGCTCGCCGACTGGCTGGGAATCGATCTTGCTGCCTTCGAGCCGGGAAGCCTGACCCTGGAGGACGTCGTTCGCGGCGAAGGCGTCGCCCTCCTGACTTCGCCGCCGGACGCGGAGACGCGTAACCGCACCGCGATCATCGACCTCGATCTGGTCAAGCACAACGGCCAGAGCCTGCCGGTCAGGCTGATGCACCGGGTGCCGGTCACAGCGGACGGCGCGCCGGGGGCGACGCGCACGGTGGTGCTCAACCGCAGTCCCGGCGAGGAGGTGTCGGAGTCGCTGAGGGCCGCAGAGGTGCGGTTTGCCCGCTTCTTCAACAATACGCCGATGGCGATCGCTGCGGTGGATCACGAGGGACGGCTGGGGCGGACCAACGCGGCGTTCGTGCGGCTGTTCGGGGTGGCGATGACCGGAGGCGGATCGAAACGGTTGGTCGACCTCGCCGCCGAAAACGAGCGGGCGAAACTGGAAGAGGCGCTGGCGGAGGCGCGCCGGAGCGACGGGGTCATTCCGCCGATCGACGTATCGCTTGCCGGCGGCGGCGAGCGCAGCGCCCGATTCTACGTCAATCCGGTGACGGAGGGTGCCGGCGGCGAGGAGGCGGTGATCGTTACCGCCATGGACATCACCGAGCAGCGTGCGCTGGAGCAGCAGTTCGCACAGAGCCAGAAGATGCAGGCGGTCGGCCAGCTCGCGGGTGGGATCGCCCACGACTTCAACAACGTTTTGACCGCGATCATCGGCTTTTCCGACCTGCTTCTCGCCAACCACCGGCCGAGCGACCCGTCCTTCCAGGACATCATGAACATCAAGCAGAATGCCAACCGGGCCGCTGGCCTGGTCAGGCAGCTCCTGGCCTTCTCCCGTCGCCAGACGCTCAGGCCGCAGGTGCTGGCGCTCGGCGACGTACTCTCGGATTTGCAGATCCTGCTGCAGCGGCTCTTGGGCGAGAACGTCAAGCTGCAGCTCGTCCACGGCCGGGATCTCTGGTCGATCAAGTTCGACCTCAACCAGCTCGAGCAGGTGGTCATCAACCTCGCGGTCAATGGCCGCGACGCGATGCCAAACGGCGGCACTATGGCTATCCGCACCCGCAACTTGCCGGCGGCCGAATCGTCGTCCTTTGGTTACAAGCCCCTGCCCGAAGCCGACTACGTTCTGATCGAGATCGAAGACACCGGAGCGGGCATGTCGGCCGAGGTGCAAGCCAAGATCTTTGAGCCATTCTTCTCGACCAAGGAGGTGGGCAAGGGCACTGGCCTCGGCCTGTCGACGGTCTACGGGATCGTCAAGCAGACCGGCGCCCACATCTTCTTCGACAGCCAGGTCGGTAGGGGCACGGTGTTCCGTATCTTCGTGCCTTGCTACGTGCCAGGAGCGGGCGAGGCGGTGCCGAGCCTTAACGACATCGGCGTGGAAATCGCCGACCTCACCGGCACGGCGACGATCCTCCTGGTCGAGGACGAGGAGGCGGTGCGCGCCTTCGCGGCCCGCGCGCTCGCCTCGCGCGGCTACAAGGTCTACGAGGCGGCGTCGGGCATCGAGGCACTGGAAGTGATGAGGGAAGCTGACACGGCAGTTGACCTGGTGGTGTCGGACGTGGTGATGCCGGAACTCGACGGGCCGTCGCTGCTCAAGGAGCTGCGCAAAACACAGCCTGAGCTGAAGATCATCTTCATCTCCGGCTATGCCGAAGATGCCTTCTCGAAGAACCTGCCCGAGGGCGAGAAGTTCCACTTCCTGCCGAAGCCGTTCTCGCTCAAGCAGCTCGCCGTCGCCGTCAAGGAAACACTCGGGCGGTAGAACGTCCCTTTCCCGGGCGCACCGCAGCATGAAGTGATGCGGTGCAGAACCCGGACCTACCGATCGACGCGGAGCGGCCCCGGATCCGCAGTACAGCGTTGCCACGCTGCACCGCATCCGGGGAGCGAGGAAAAGCAAGTAGCCAGGGTGAAGCGCAGCGAAACCCCGGCGGCCTATCAACCACTCCCGGATTTCGCGGAGTTCACCCTAGCGCAAGGCCGGGTCGAACGCGCGATGAAGGCGCAGCATGGGCTTGGGCTAGTCGGGCGCCTCGCAAAGCCGGACAAAGTGCGCATGCTCTTTGGCGAGGTCCCGCCGGATCAGCGGAACGAGCAGCGGCAACAAAAATCTCATCAACCCTTTGCCCTTGGCATTAAACCTGCCGGTCATCGTTGTGACGCCGTTAGCCTCGGTCAGCACGTAGTCGATATCTACGTCCATCTTGGCGTCGTGAACGACAAACGACAGCTCTTCGGGCCGGTTGTGGGCGGTGATCTTCGCGTCATGCCGTCCACGCTTGTCCACGACATTGAACCGCGTGCCTTCGCCGATCGGTTCGCCAGACGTCAGCTCAACCTTGGAGACCCCACTGTTCCACCGTGTCTCGTTCCGGGCGTCCGCCATAAGATCGAAGGCCTTCGCTGCCGGGCATTTGATGTGCAGAACTTCCGTTATCATGTCGCTCATGCAGACAGGTAGAGGCAGCGTAGCCGTTCAGTCAACGATGGTACGGGGGGTCCATCCGGGCTACGAGTTCGGCTTCCGTTGGCGAAGGAGTTCGTTCTGCTCCTTGAGGAGAGCCAGGATCTGGTCGCTCTGCTCCCGCAGGCGGGGCAAGACGGAGACGATGAGCTTCGGCGGCGAGTCGTCGGGCATCGACGCCATCATCCGTTTCATCATCCGGCGCCGAACGGCTGCGAAGTCGATCGGCCGCCGCCCGCCGTGGGTCACCAAGTGGCGGCCGGCGATGACGACGAGGCCGCCGATGACCAAGATTATGGGGAATCGCTTCATTGATGCGCACCCTCCCTTCATCGACCGCGGCATGCCGACCCCGTGCCAGGGTCGACGATCCCGTCACCGACGTAATTGACACCGGTCAATCCCGAAGGCCGGGCCCAGGGTTGACAGCCCTAGAGTTCCAAGCCCACACCGCTGCCGATCTATCTGGTGGATCGCGCGACTGGCGGCGAGGGGCGGCTCGTGGCAGTAATGGTCAGCCGCCGGACAACCGACGGTGGTGATCAGGGGAGTCGATCATGCGTTTGTTGGTAGGTGCCGCAGCGCTCGCCTGGGCAATCGCGACTGCGGGCGGCGCCAGCGCCGACGAGGTACTCGACCCCGCGACGCTCGACGCGGTGTTCGTGGTCGCGACTCGCGACTACCCCGATCCCGATCAGGCGACGGTGCGCAACGTCCACAAGTCGCTCGCGCTCAACGGCCAGGGCTACTGCGGTGAAGTCACTGGCATCTCAGGCGAGGGGTTCACGGTTTTCCATGTGCTTCTCGAAAGTTCAATCGGTCCGTCGGTTCTGAGACTCGAGGATTTTCCGGATTCAGACCAGGGTCCCAGTGCCGTCACGGTCCGCCAGATGATGAGGCATTTCGGCTGCGTGGAGTGATGCCGCATCGGTCTTCGACAACATGGGGACATGAGCGGGCGCCCCGGTAAGGTCGCCGACCGTGCCCGGGCGACGTGGCGCCGACCGTTCAGCATCGAGCGCCTCGGTCCGGGTCTTACCTACGTTTGGTACGGTATGCGCTTCGCGACCTGGATGCGACTGCTCGCTCGCGGCCGCTTCGACGTGACGCTAAACTGCCTGCCGCGGATCGCGACGGTGACGTTGATGACGGCGCTGGTCTCGGCGTCAGCCCTGGTCGGCCGAATCTTGTTCGCGCGCCGCGTGGCGGAGACTGAGGTCGCGCCACCGGTCTTCATACTCGGCCACTGGCGGACCGGAACCACGCTGGTGCACGAACTCCTCGCACTAGACACGGCGTTCGCCTACCCGACCACACACCAGTGCTTCTTCCCAGAGACCTTTCTGGTGTCGGGCCGGATCTTTCACGGCATCTACCGGCTGTTCCTGCCGGCCCGGCGGCCATTCGACGACATGGTCTTTGGCCTCGACCGGCCGCAGGAGGAGGAGTTCGCCCTTGTCAACATGGGCGTTCCGTCGCCTTACGACATTCTCGCCTTCCCGCGTCACGGACCGCCCGACGGCCGGTACCTCGATCTTGAGGGCCTCCGCCCGGCTGAGCGAAAGGCATGGGAGGCGGCCTATGTCACGTTCCTGAAACGGCTGCAGTTCGCCACGGTGAAGCCGCTCGTCCTCAAGTCGCCGCCGAACACGGCGCGCGTCGCCGCACTTCTCAGGCTCTTTCCCGAGGCGCGCTTCATTCACATCACGCGTCATCCCTTCGAGGTCTACGCGTCGAGCGTTCACATGCTGAAGGCGTTCACCGCGGTTCAGGGGCTGCACAACCCGCCGCTGATCGACGGCTGGGTCGGCGAGTACGTTCTGACCACGTTCGAGAGGATGTACGCGGCCTACGAACGCGACCGGCCACTGATCCCCGACGGCCGCCTCGTCGAGGTCCGCTATGAGGATCTGGTTGCCGATGCCAAAGGCGTCGTCAGGGAGATCTACCGGGCACTCGGCCTCGGTGAATTCGCTCCCGTTGCTCCGCGCGTCGAGGCCTACCTCGCGGAGCGCGCCGAGCACAAACCCAAGACCTGGGTCCTCGCCGCTGACGAACGCCAGGCGATCGTCAAGCGCTGGCGGTCGTATTTCGCACGGTACGGCTATGCCACCGAGTCGCCGCCGGGCTGAGCAGCAAGCGCCGTTGCGATCTCGGCGGCGAGGCGGGCGTTCGCCTTGATGAGCGCGATGTTGGTGGCGAGGCTGCGTCCGTTGGTGCGTCCGCGGATCGCCTCGAGGAGAAACGGAGTCACGTCCTTGCCGGTGACGCCGGCGGCTTCGGCTTCGGTAAGCGCGGCTTCGATGTGCGGGCGCATTTCCTCGGCCGGGATCTCGTCGGCGGCCGGAACCGGGTTGGCAATGAGCACGCCGCCGGCGAGGCCGAGGGCGCTCCGCGCAGCGACGAAGTCGGCGATGGCGGAGACCGCATCGAGCCGGATCGGTGCCGGGAGGTCGCTGTGGCGCGACCAGAACGCTGGGAACGAGTCGCTGCGATAGCAGACGACTGGCACTCCCAGCGTCTCCAAAACCTCCAGCGTCTTGGGCAGGTCGAGCAGCGCCTTGGCGCCCGCGGCCACGACCACGATGTCGGTACGGGCGAGCTCGGTGAGATCGGCGGAGATGTCGAAGCTCGTCTCGGCGCCGCGGTGGACGCCGCCGATGCCGCCGGTGGCGAACACGCGGATGCCGGCAAGTCGGGCCGCGATCATTGTCGCGGCGACCGTGGTCGCCCCGGTCCGGCCGGTGACGACACCATGGGCGAGGTCGGCGCGCGACAGTTTGAGCACGTCGTCGGCGTGTGCCAGACGCTCCAGGTCCGGCCGATCGAGTCCGACCCTCAGACTGCCCTCGATCACGGCGACGGATGCGGGAACCGCGCCGGCTTCGCGGACGATCGCCTCGATGGCGTGCGCGGTTTCGAAGTTCGCCGGCCACGGCATGCCATGGCTAACGATGGACGACTCCAGCGCGACCACCGGCCGGCCGTCTAGCAGCGCTTCGGCAACTTCCGGGCCGATCGCCAGGATCGGTGGCGTCACGCCGACGCCTTTTTGCTGTGGCCGGCGATCCAGCCCCTGAGGCTGGCCCCGGTGAACGGTGCATCGGCGACGCTTCCGGCCTCCAATGTCATCGCCGCGGCGGCGAGGCCGGCGAGGACCGCGTCGTGAAACGACTCTCCAGCGGAGAGGCCGTAGATGGTACCGGCGGCGAAGGAGTCGCCGGCACCGTTGACGCTCCTGACGTTGGTCCTCAGGGGCGCAAGCCCGTGCGGCGTTTCACCCCGGCTGGCGAAGCCCAGCGGGTTGGG
>Ga0315553_10001052_pt1 | contig 23457 bp, 25 predicted proteins | sample SalMarSW160140MG_FD_203099 | JGI IMG/M metagenome (GOLD analysis project Ga0315553, IMG submission 203099) | Salt marsh sediment microbial communities from the Plum Island Ecosystem LTER, Massachusetts, United States - Salt Marsh Sediment SW1601-40 ... | reverse complement strand
GCAAACAGGTCGCCCTGCTGGCGCCCACGACGATTCTGGCCGAACAGCACTACGAAACTTTCCAGGAACGGTTTGACGGCTACCCCGTGGCTATCGAGATGCTCTCCCGTTTCGTCAAACCGAAACGGCAGAGGCAAGTGCTCGAATCCCTGGCCCAGGGAGGCACGGATATCGTGATCGGCACCCACCGGCTGCTGCAGCGGGATGTGGAGCCCAAGAACCTGGGACTGATGATCGTGGATGAGGAACAGCGCTTCGGGGTCAAAGACAAGGAGCGGCTCAAGGAGTTGAAGACCGCCGTGGACTGCCTGACCCTGACAGCCACCCCCATTCCCAGGACCCTGCACATGGCGCTGATGAAGATCCGGGACATGTCGATCATCAACACACCCCCCCAGAACCGCTATCCCATTGAAACCTTCATCCAGGAGTTCGATGAGGAGGTCCTCTGCCGGGCGGTGCGCCAGGAGGTAGATCGGGGCGGCCAGGTGTACTACCTGCACAACCGGGTGCAGACGATTCCCCGGGTGGAGAGCTTCCTCTCCCGGCTCGTCCCGGAGGTCCGGATCGCGACCGCCCACGGGCAGATGCGGGAAGAGGCGCTGGAGGAGGTGATGCATCGTTTCATCCGCGGGGATGTTCAGCTGCTGCTGTCAACGACCATTATCGAGAACGGTCTGGATATCCCGAACGTCAACACCATCATCATCGACCGGGCGGACATGTTCGGCATCTCTCAGCTGTACCAGTTGCGGGGCCGGGTCGGGCGATCCGACATGCCGGCCTATGCCTACCTGTTCTACCCCAAGGGACGGGTGGTGAGTGAGCTGGCCATGAAGCGCCTCAGGATCATCAGCGACTTCACGGAGCTGGGCTCGGGATTTAAGATCGCCCTGAAGGATCTGGAGATACGGGGCGCGGGTAACCTCCTGGGCCGGGAGCAGCACGGGGATATTCTGGCCGTCGGGCTGGATATGTACCTGCGCCTCCTGGACGAGGCGATCGACCAGCTGAAGGTTGAAGAGATGTCTGAGAAAGATCAACCGCCGGAAGTCTACCTGGAGCTGCAGTATTCGGGCTACATCCCCGACAGCTACGTGCCCGAGGCCATGGAGAAGATGGAGATGTACAAGCGGATCGCTTCGGTCACCGGCTATGAAGAGCTGGAAGCGCTGGAGCGGGAGGTGGCCGACCGCTTCGGTCCCCTGCCGGAGGACGTACGAAGCCTGTTCGCCATCGCCGAGATCCGCATCCTCTGCCGCCGGCTGTTCATCTCCTCACTCAAGGAGCGAAACGGGCGGGCCACCGTGGAGTTTTCCAGGCTGTCGCGGGTTTCCGTGGACAGGGTGATGACCCTGATCAAGGAGAGCGGCGGCAGCGTGTCCCTGGACCCCGGGCAGCCGAATTGTCTGATCATCAAAACGGGTCAGGTCGGTCTGAAGGAGAAATCCGAGTTCATCAGCGAGCGCCTCTCCCGGCTGCTGTAGCTCAGGGGGAGTGCCTCCGGCTTCCGGTCAACGCCCTACAAGGGAGGCTTCACCTCCGCCCTGCCCTCAGCGCTGCTCTATCGGCACGTACTCCTTGTTGTGGAGCACGTTGCGGTAGGCGGGACGGATGATGCGGCCTCCGGAGATCAGCTCCTCGATCCTGTGGGCGCACCAGCCGGCGATGCGGGCCACGCAGAAGATCGGGGTGTACAGCTCTCTGGGTAGATCGAGCATCTCGTACACGAACCCCGAGTAGAAGTCCACGTTGGGAGAAACAACTTTAGAGGAATTTTTCACCTGCTTGAAAACCTCCGGGGCCAGGCGGGCGACATGTTCATACAGGTCGTATTCCTCGCTCCTGCCCTTGACCGCGGCCAGCTCTTCGGCCTTGCCCTTCAGCAGCACGGCTCTGGGATCGGAGAGCGTGTAGACGGCGTGGCCGATCCCGTAGATCAGACCCTGTCCGTCGAAGGTCTCCTTGCGCAGGATCTTGGCCAGGTAGGAGGCTAACTGCTCTTCGTTCTGCCAGTCTTTGACCGCGCCCTTGATATCCTCCATCATCTCCAGCACCTTCAGGTTGGCGCCGCCGTGCAGCGGCCCCTTGAGGGAGCCCACAGCCGCGGCGATCGCCGAATAGGTGTCGGTGCCGGTGGAGGTGACCACGTGGGTGGTGAAGGAGGAGTTGTTTCCTCCCCCGTGTTCGGCGTGCAGCACCAGGGCCAGATCCAGGGTCTCCGCCTCCAGATGGGTAAACTTGCTGTCTGCCCGGACCAGGTGCAGCAGGTTCTCGGAGGTGCACAGGTCCTTCTGGGGACGGTGGATGAACAGGCTCTTGCCGTCGAAGTAGTGGCTCTTGGCCTGGTACCCGTAGGCGGCCATCGTGGGGAAGCGGGCGATCAGCTCGATACTCTGGCGCAGGACGTTCTTCAGGCTGAGATCGTCGGGATTGGGATCGTAGGAGTAGCACACCAGCACGCTGCGGGCCAGTTTGTTCACAATCTCCCGGCTGGGAGCCTTGAGGATCATGTTCTCAGTGAATCCGTTGGGAAGCGCCCTGTTTTCCCCCAGGAGGGTGGTGAACTGCCGGAGCTGCAGGCTGGTGGGCAGGGTGCCGAACAGCAGCAGGTAGCAGACCTCTTCGAAACCGTAGCGTTTCTCCGCCTGGAATCCCCTGGTGATATCGTTGACATTGATGCCCCGGTACTCGAGCCGTCCGTCCACGGGGACGATCTGTCCCTCGTCGATGATGTACCCATGTACATCTCCGATTTCGGTGAGGCCGACCAGGACCCCAGTGCCGTCATCATTGCGCAGTCCCCGTTTCACGGAGTATTTTTGGTACAGCTCCTGTGGGATGCGGTTCATTTTCTCCGCGTTGCGGGTAAGCTCGTTCAGCAGGGTTGTGTCGATCTTCAGATCGAGTTTCTCATCGTGGTTCATGACCGATCCTTGGAGTACAGAAAGAATGTATAAAAAAAGTCTGAATTGTATATTTATACGTTCAGACTGAAGATTATAGCGAAAATGTCGGGATCATACAATAGCTTACAACACTACCCCGAGATTCTGCAGCAGCAGCACCGCGGCGATGGCCAGGACCACGATCACGGTGATATTGCGGATGAACAGGGCGCAGACCGCCGCCAGGATTCCGGCTCCTGCCGCCAGGGCGGGTCTTCCCGGCACCGCGGTGAGGATGCCGGGGAAGATCAGAGCCCCCAGGGCGGCGTAGGGGAAGAACTTCAGCCATTTCCGGACCCAGGGAGGAAGATCGAGCCGGCTGGCGAAGAGGAAGGGGATCAGTCGGGGGGTATAGGTCACCAGGAACATGCCGGCCAGCAGCCAGATCACGGTTCGGTCTCCACATCCGGAAGCAGCGTGCCCAGAGCGGATACGCCCAGGGTTGCGGCGATCAGGGCCCAGCCCTCGGACAGCCCGGTAGCCAGGCGGGACAGTCCCCAGGCGGTCAGGGCGCTGGTGGCGGCTACCAGGGCGAATTGCCAGTGCTTGCGGGCCGAGGGGATGAGAAGGGCGATGAACAGGGCGTAGAGGCCGATGCCCATTCCGTCGACGATGCGCACGGGGATCAGATCCGCGAACATCCCGCCAACGAAACTGCCGCTCAGCCAGGCCAGATAGGCCATCAGAGCCATTACCAAAAAGCTCAAGGAGTTCAGGCCGTCCGGGCTGGCATGGACGCTGGCGACCACGAAGGTTTCATCGGTAACCCAGTAGCTCAAAGCCGCGCCTGCGGGCTTGCCTGCTTCGATCTTTCTGGCCAGCACCGTGCTCATGAGGAAATGCCGGAAGTTCAGGATCAAGGTGGCCAGGATGATCTGGAAGAAGCCCACTCCGGAGGCGATCATCTTGACGGCCAGAAACTGACTGGCCCCGGCGTACACCCAGGCGGACATCCCGGTCACCGCTGCAACGGAGAGGCCGGCCTGCCTGCCCAGTATCCCGAAGGTGGTGGCTACGGGCAGGTATCCCAGGGCGATGGGCAGTCCGTTGCTCAAACCCCACCGGACTGAGCGCCCTACTCCGGTTGTTCGCACTTCTCGCATGTATTGGAGTCGTAAAAGAGGATTCGTTTGCCCGTGAGTCTCTCACCGCAGAGCCGGCAGTTCAGGCGGAAGGGAAATACCTGTTTTCTGAACCGGTAACCGACCAGTATCAGCACCGCCAGCAGGGGCAGAAAGAGGATGTCCGGAAGCTCCAGGTAGACGATGAGCACGTTTCCCACCATGAGAGCCAGGATCAGGCTCGCGATGTACAGAGTGGCCAGGCGCTTGGTCTGCGCGTGCTGCCGGTAACGCCGCTGGAGCATGTTCAACACCAGAACGGCCAGCAGCAGGTAGAGGATATTTTCCGCGACAAAGGTGGTGACCGTGTTGAGAATGTCGGTACTCTGCATCATGAAATCTCGAACTTTTCTCTGTACTCGGGAATGTCGATCATCGGCGGTCGTTCCTCCTCAATAATGTTCAAAGGGATCTCTTCGAAGACGTTGTTGTTTACCTGGAACTGGCGCAAGGTGGTGCTCAGCTCCGGCAGATTCCCCAGGATGCCCAGGGCTTCGACCCTTTTGAGAAAGGTCTGGAGGATGCCGAAGGCCATCCTGCCCAGATCCCGGGTTGGCTGGTTGCGGTGCACCCTCCTGTCCAGATCGGTTTGGGCGATAGCCCCCAGACCCCAGCGGTGGTATACGTCGATCAGATGGGAGGTTTCCACCCCGTAGCCGATGGGAAAAGGGATCTTGTCCAGCACCTGCCGGCGTACCGCGTATTCCCCGGACAGCGGTTGGATCAGGGCGGTGAGCTCCGGGAAGAACAGGCTGAACAGGGGCCGGATCAGAATTTCGGTGACCCTTCCCCCGCCCGAGGGTCGGATCCCCTGAGAGGATGCCAGAGGTCTGTCGTAGAAGGCCTTTACGTACTGGATCTCCGGCCGGAAAATCAGGGGAGCGACCAATCCGTAGACGAAACGGGGGTGGATGTTCTTGATATCCGCATCGATGTAGACGATGATATCCCCCTCCAGCTGATATATCGCCTTCCAGAGGTTTTCACCCTTTCCCCGCTGCTCTCCGTAGGCCGGGAGAATCTCCCGGGACAGATACACCTGGGCCCCGAAAGCAGCGGCCACCTCCCGGGTCTGATCGGAGGAGTCCGAATCGATCACGGCGATCTCGTCGAGCACGGGGTAGCGCTGTACCAGCTCGCTGTTGAAGATCACGATCTCCTTTCCGATCGTTTTCTCCTCGTTCAGGGTGGGGATGCAGAGGGAGATTTTTAAGTTCTGTTTCTGTTTCTCCTGCACCAGGGCGTTGAGATCCCAGAACTTCGAATGATGAAAGGTGTTGGTGGCCAGCCAGGAATCAATTTGCACTGCAGAATCCTCTGTCGATGGCCAACAGGATCCCGATCAGCTGGGCCAGACCGGTAAATATCGGCTCGATACTCACCTCCTCCTCCGGGGTGTTCTGATGTTCCCCGTTGGTGATTCCGATGGTAATGGCGGGTATCTGGTGGGCGATTAAGGCCGACAGCTCGGCGGTGCTGGGGGACTTGCGGGGTTGAATATCCAGAGCGCCCATGATGCGCCGGGCTGCGCGGGCCAGGGGATGCTGATAGCTGATGCCGCCGGGACGTCGGCGGGCAAACACGTCCAGAGAGATGTCGGCGCCTGTTTGGGAGGAGACCTCGGAAATGATGGCCTCCATCTCGTGAAAGATCTCCTCACCGACGGCTTCGTTCTCCGTGAGGATTTCGAATCGGAGCACGGCATTGGTGGCGATGGTGTCGTAGGCCTGCCCGCCCAAGATAGAGCCGAGCACGATCGAGCTGCGGGGCCGCCGGGGCAGGCGAATTTCCTGGATGTGATTGATCACCTCATTCATCGTCACGATCGCCCCGGTGGCGCCGAAGCGGGTCCAATCGTACTCCTCCGGTACCGAACAGACGATCTCTCCGCGATACATGCCGATCGAACTGTAGCTCAGTCGTCCCAGAGGAAAACCCTCTATCCCGATCCCGGCGGAAATGGGTATCTCCGAATTGGAGAGAAAAAAACGAAGACCCTCCAGGTCGCCCCGGCCCAGGCTGCGGGAAGTCCCCATGAGCACGAGATTGGACTGCAAGTCTATGTTCAGCAGTTCGAGCAGCATCGGAAGGGTTACCACGGCTGCCACCCCCAGGGCGTTGTCCCCGACACCGGGACCGACTGCCGACTGGGGCTGCAGTGTGATGGTGTGATCCAACGTAGCGGCGTGCACGGTGTCCACGTGAGCCACGATCAGGATGTTCTGTTCCCCGGTGCCGCCGGGAAGGATGCCCAGGGCGTTGCCCATCTCATCCGCGGAGGCATTGTGCAGGCCCGACTCCATGAAACGGTTCTGGATGAACTCCACCCGACGGAACTCATCGAAGGTAGGGGAGGGGATCTCACCGATCATGACCAGGTTTGCCAGAAGGATTTCCCGGACGGCCTGGCTGGCTTCCCGGACGAAGGGAAGCAGCGTGAGGATATCCTCGAAGCTGTCCGCGATTTTGTTTTCCTGTTCGCTCGTTACATCCGCCATGGCCTTTCGTATTTTATTTCCGAAACTGCCTCAGGTTCAAGGGCGCGCCTCAGCAATCAGCCTCAGTAATCGTACAGCAGCCGTAGCTGCTCCAGATTGAGAAAAGCCTTTAATACCCCCGCGGCGATGTCTGCATCAGTCCCCAGCCCGGAACCGGTTCCGAATGATTCGAGGATCCTCTGAAATCCGGCGGCGTAGGCGGCGGCGCCGAAGCGGCTTTGCACCTCGGCGGACTTTGAGCTCCCGGCCCCGGCCGCCTCTTTCACCCGGGTCCCGAGCATCTCTTCGATCCTCGAGAGGGTGAGGCGATTCTCACCCCGGCAGGCGGGGAGTTCCGTTCCGCCCCCCGCGGCGATAGCCCGCAGCAGTTCTTCCTGAGCCCGGACTGGAAGGAAGGAGAAGTCCACCTTATCGTCCCGGACCAGGGTGTCGACCGCCGCCAGCAGGCGTTCCTGCTCTGCAGGCGGGATCAGCGTGGACAGCCTTTCGATCTTGCTTCGGTAGGCTTGGGCAAGGGCCGGCGGATCGGATACGGGCACGCGAAGGGTATCGTAGAAATAGGCGGGGTACTTCCGGAAAAGATCCTTCAAGCCGGCCAGGGTATCCAGATCTCTGGCGGCCAGCGGTAAAGACCAGAGAAGGGAGTTGATAAACAGGTAGCCGAAACCCTCCTGCACCGATGTCGACAGGACCAGGTCGCTTGCCGCTACCAGATCGTCGAAGCGCAGGCCCCGCCGCTCCAGTTCCGTACCGATTCCCCACAGGCCGGGGCAGAGCCGATCGGCAAACAGACCCTCCACCAGATCCGAGTAGGGCCGTTCGGAAACAGAGGTGCCCGGCAGTGTAATCAGGATGTTCGCCCCTCCATCCAGAAGAGAAGAGAGAAGCAGCGCTTCCAGAACGTTCTTTCGGCGGATGGTGCGGATCGGGTAGAGCAGAATCGGAGCCCGGATATCGAAGCGGGGAAAGGCATCGCCGAACAGTCTGTTCAGCATGGGCCTGATCGGTTTGTCCGGCTCCGGATCTCGACCCGGTAAAACCGGATTTTCCAGCAGGAACACGTGCTGTGCCGGGACGCCCGCCGTTATCAGTACCTGTCTGTCCCTCCGGTTGAGAACGGCGTAGCGTACCCACGGGCTCAGCGGGTAGGGATCCAGGCTCAAGGCGGCCTGGAGAGTTTCGAGGTTGCGGAAGCGGCCGCATTCGGGAAAGTCGTGGATCTGCAGGACGATGCGCTGAGCACGACCCGAGTGGATGATCTCGAGCAGAGCCTGGGTGAACACGGCGTTCTTGCCCAGGTGATAGTTGTGGACCCACCAAACCGAATCATCGGAGCCGAAGGCGCGGAGCAGCAGCTCGGCAAGCCGCTTCGCCTCCCTGGCCACGTTTTTCCTGTCAAGATCCGGCTTCCTGTCGTTATCCGACAGCTCATCCGCCTGTTGGCGATAGCCGATCTCCGGTATTTCCGTGCACTTCCCCCCGTGCCGCTCGATTTGCGAGCGGAACTCCCCGGGGATGGTGCCCGCTACCAGCTCGACCGAACGCATCCCGCTGAGGTGGGTGCGGAAAGCTTCTGCGGCCTGGCGGACCACGGTGCTCACACCGCCGGTGAGGAAGTGGTAGTGGAAGATCTTCAGATCAACGCGATCGTTCACCGGGATCTATCTTAGCCTGATTGGGTGGGGGCCGGCCAGTCCGAAGGTGCCGGTACTCGGCAGGCGCCCAGTCGGCAGGCATCACCACCAATCGGCGACCGCGCTGCCGGCGACCGGGGCAGGGCTACCGGGAGATCATTCCCTGGCAATGAGCAGGGTCTTGGGATCCAGTTTCAAGTGCAGATCCTTCGGCACCTCCGCATCGTGATCCTTTACCAGCTGCAGGCGGATATGCTTTTCTTCAGGTTTGAGACAGATCAGAATGCTGAAGGTTTGTATCAATTCCTCGAGAAACTTGGGGATCCCCGCCGCATCGTAGCTGGGGTGATCATAGCCCAGAGAGACGCTGAACCAGATCTCCAGCCCTTGCTCGGCGGCAAATCCCTTCACCTCTTCGAGCTCGGCTGCGGTCACGGCGGAAAAATCGTAGGCATCCACCACAATCGTGTCGGCGGCAAAATGACCGTCCCCGATCATCGAGCGCAGTTTGCCGATGACCTGGGGAAGCCGGATGCTCGCCTGGTTGAAATTCATGATGATCCGTCGTCGGATCATCTCATCGTGCACTGCCATCACCGATTCCAGGTCGAATTTCTGCGCGATTTCCCGGAAGATATCTTCGTACCAGTCCACGATGTGGGTGGGGTTGGTGGCAAAGGAAACGTGGATGACCTGTTTACCCCGTAGCAGCTGGTCCGTGGCGATGTGCACCAGGCAGGCGGTCTTGCCTACCCCCTGCCTTGCTGCAATCACACCGAGATTGCCCTTGCCCAACCCGCCGTGGGTGGAGCGCTCGAGAATCCGCAGCGGGCTGCGGTCGTTCAATTCCTGCTTGATCATGAATTGTCTCCCGATTTCACTTTATGGTATTCGGACTGGAGGTTTTCCGCAACGCCGCTGGGAACCCTGGCGTATCTGGAAAACTCCATGGTGAACTGGGCTTTGCCCTGGGTGATGGAGCGCAGTACCGTGGAGTAGCCGAACATCTCGCCCAGTGGAACCTCCGCGTCGATGCGGGATAGACTTTCATCTTCACTGGTGCTGACGATCATGCCCCTGCGCTGATTGATGCTGGCGAACACGCCGCCCTGATACTCCGTCGGTCCCTCCACGGAGACCTTCATGATCGGCTCCAGGATTTCCGGGGATGCCTTGGCGTAGGCGCTTCTAAAGGCGCCGATCGCAGCCTGCTGGAAGGCCAGATCCGAGGAGTCCACCGAGTGGGCCGATCCGTCGTTGACCCGCACGGTGACGCCCACGATGGGAAAGCCGATCAGAGAGCCCTTCTCCAGGCAGGCGGCAAATCCCTTGTTACAGGCGGGGATGTACTCCGTCGGGATCGCCCCGCCCTTCACCTCACTGATGAACTGGTAATCGCCGTCTACATTCGGTTCCAGCCGGCCGGCAACCCTGGCGAACTGTCCGGCTCCACCGGTCTGCTTCTTGTGGGTGTAGTCGAAATCCGCAGCCCGGGAGATGGTCTCCCTGTAGGCGACCTGGGGCATGCCCGTGTCCACCTCCGCCCGATACTCCCGGCGGATCCGCTCCAGATAAACGTCCAGGTGCAGCTCCCCCATGCCGCTGATGATCGTCTGTTTGGATTCCGGATCGACGTGGGCTCTGAAGGTGGGATCCTCCTTGGCAAAACGGTTCAGTGCTTTGGAAAGCGGATCCTCGGATTTCTTCTCCCGGGCATTAACGGCCAGAGAGATCACCGGTTCCGGGACGTACATGCTGGTCATTGAGTAGTTCAGGCTCTTGTCGGTAAAGGTGTCTCCGGAGGCGCAGTCGATGCCGAACAGGGCCACAATATCCCCACAGCAGGCCTGCTCGATCTCCTCCATCTTGTCGGCGTGCATCCGCACCAGCCGGCCGATACGAAACCTCTGGCGGCTGCGGCTGTTGTACAGCTCCTCCCCCTTTCGGATGCTTCCCTGGTAGATCCGGATGTAGGTGAGCTGGCCATACTGGCCGTCCTCCAACTTGAAGGCCAGGGCTACGACAGGCTCAGCCGGCTCCGGCTTCAGGACGACAGGCTGTTCGTCTCTGTCCAAATCCAGGGCGTTGTTCTGCACCTCTCCCGGGGCGGGAAGGAAATGGACCACCCCGTCCAGCAGCGCCTGCACGCCCATGTTGCGATAGGCCGAACCGAGAAAAACGGGGGTAAGCTCCTGGGACAGGGTTCCCCGGCGAACCGCCACGTAGATCATCTGGGGCGTGGCTTCCCCCTCCAGGTAGGCTTCGGCCAGCTCATCTGAAAACATACTCGCCGCGTCGATCAGCTGTTCCCGCAAAACTTCAGCCTGCTTTGCCAACTCCGCGGGAATGTCGGTGGAAATAATCGTCTCATTCATCGGCCCTTCGTAATAGAGAGCTTTCATCTGCACAAGGTCCACGATGCCCTTGAACTCCCCCTCCAGCCCGATCGGCATCTGCATCAGCACGGCGTTGTGCCCCAGACGTTCCCGGAGCTGTTCCTTGACCTTGAGCGGATTGGCTCCCACCCGGTCGCACTTGTTGATGAAGGCCAGCCGGGGCACCTGGTAGCGCTTCAGCTGGCGATCCACGGTGAGGGTCTGAGACTGCACGCCGCCGACGGCGCAGAGCACCAGAATCGCCCCGTCCAGAACCCGCAGGGCCCGCTCCACCTCTATCGTGAAATCCACGTGTCCCGGAGTGTCGATGATGTTGATCTTGTGCTCTTTCCAGTCGACCTGGGTTGCCGCGGAGGCGATGGTGATTCCCCGCTCCCGTTCCAGCTCCATGGAATCCATCGTAGCCCCGCCGCCGTCCTTGCCGTGGACTTCCTGTACCCGGTGGATTTTCCGGCTGTAGAAGAGGATCCGTTCGGTCAGGGTCGTTTTTCCGGCGTCAATATGGGCGCTGATGCCCAGATTCCGCATTTTTTTGTTACCGTCAGTCATTAGATTCGGGTCTCTATTTTTTCTCGTTGTTGCTTGAGATTTTCGCCGCTCGAAGGAATATCGAACAAAGGTCGGGCTAAATTAATAAGGGCAACGGGAAAAGTCAAGGCTCGTTTCGTGGGTAATGCTTCACTCTGTCGTAGACGAACGTTCGTATCTCCGGGTCGATCTTTTCACTCTCCCGGTGGAACCGTTCCGCGATGGCGGCGTGATTAAAAGTCCCGTCGGGAATCAGGACCGGAGTCATCTTCATCCTCCCGGTAACGTCGCCATCGTCGATGCGCTTGTGATCGAAGCCCTGGCCCCGCCGCCAGGTCAGGGCTCGTTCTTCCCGCTCTTTGTCGTAGCACAGCTGAAAGCCCGCGATCGCAGCTCCTTCCCGCTTATACCAAACGATCAGATCGAAGTAGGAGTCGGAAAACCACCGTCTTCGACCCTCTCCCGGGACCTGGCGGGGATTGGCGATCTCGCTCAGCATGGAAATAATCCTGAATATAAATATAGCTCAAAACAACGAAACCTGCTGGAATTTGCTCCATTCGTACTACCCCAGCGGCCTCACGGTTCCCCGGGACCCCTTGACCGAGCGGGTGTAATTGTGTAATTTTCATGCCAATATAGCAATAGCAGTGAGGTCAAAGGCATGTACGCCCTGGTGGAGATAAAAGGAAAGCAGTACAAGGCTGCGGAAGGATCGGTGCTCAAGGTCGATCGATTCGAAATGGAGCCCGGCAATCAGGTGGAGTTCGACTCCGTGCTCCTGGTATCGGATGACAAGAAGGTTCAGGTCGGCCAGCCCTACGTCAAAGGGGTAAAGGTCAAGGCCGTGGTAGAGGAGCACGGGAAGGACAAGAAGATCCTCGTGTTCAAATACAAAAAGAGGAAGAACTACCGGCGTACTCGGGGGCACCGGCGGCAGTTTTCCCTGCTTCGTGTGGAGGAAATCACGGGTGTCTAATTCCGAACTGCGGTGATCCTGGTCGAGATACGTTTGGATCACGGGGGAGCTCTTCAGGGATTTTCTGTTTCCGGACATGCCGGAAGCGGTCCCAGAGGAGAAGACCTGGTGTGCGCCGCGGTGAGCGTCCTTTTCAGGACCGCGGCGCGGGTTTTGCAGTTGCAACCGGATGTTCGGGTTCGGGGAAGCGCCTCGGAGAACGGCAGGATGGAGCTGCAGGTCGAAGAGCTGCCCGCCGCGCGGAGGCAGTGGCTGAGTGGTTTGTCCGATTTCCTCATCCGGGGCACCCGGGATCTGCAGGAAGAAAACCCGAAGGCGATAGCATTGCGAGTGATCGAAGGAGAGGCTTAACAATGGCGCATAAAAAAGGACAGGGCAGCTCGAGGAACGGCAGAGATTCGGCCGCCCAACGGCTCGGTGTAAAGCGGTTTGGTGGTCAGCAGGTAAAGGCCGGGGAGATCCTGGTTCGTCAACGGGGCACCAAGTTCCACCCCGGACACAATGTGGGGCGGGGAAAGGATGACACCCTCTTCGCCCTGTCCGAAGGCAAGGTGTTGTTTCACAAAAAACAGGGGAGAAAGCTCGTCAGCATCGAAGCCTAGGCTGTCGTGGAGAGCAGATTCGTCGACGAGGCGGTCATCGAAGTTTGCTCCGGAAAGGGAGGCGATGGGGCTGTACATTTCCGAAGAGAGAAGTACATCCCCCGGGGCGGACCCGATGGCGGCGACGGCGGCGACGGCGGCGACGCTGTATTCATAGTGCGTAGGAATCTAAAAACTCTTTCCCATCTCAAAATGAAGCATTCCTTCCGGGGGGAGAACGGATCACCCGGCGGAGGGCAGCGCAAGAGCGGAGGTCGTGGAGCCGACGTGGAAGTGCCCGTACCTCCCGGCACCCTTATCAAAGAGGCCGATACCGGAGCCTTGTTGCAGGATATGGCTTCCCAGGCTGAACCCTGGCTGTTCGCCCGCGGCGGCCGCGGGGGAAGGGGAAACTGGCACTTCCGGTCCTCTACCCGCCAGGCCCCCAGATTTGCGGAATCCGGCGGCAAGGGTATCTGCCGCCGACTCCTGGTGGAATTGGCGCTGATCGCGGATGTCGGACTTGTGGGAAAGCCGAATGCCGGAAAATCCACGCTGCTGTCGGTTTTGACGAACTCCCGGCCCAGGATCGGCGCCTACCCCTTTACCACGAAGATCCCCAACATCGGCGTGTGCAGCGGATTCGAGAGGGAGTTCGTGCTGGCCGACATCCCGGGTATCATCGAGGGAGCCTCCATCGGCACCGGTCTTGGCCTGCAGTTTTTGAAACATATCACCAGAACGAACCTTATCCTGTTCCTCATTGATCTTCACGATGAAGATCCCCAAATTGCCTATCGGATGCTGGAGGAGGAGCTGCATTCCTACAGTCCGGATCTGACGACAAAACCGAGACTGGTGGTGGGGACGAAGATGGATCTTACCGACAGCGGGGACAGGCTGATCGCGCTCAGAGCCGCCGTGGCCGGGCACACCTGCCTCGGGATTTCAGCGGTTACAGGCTACGGAATACCCGAGCTGAGGGGACGGCTGGAAAAATCGCTCGGGGCGACGGAAAACCAGTCGTGAAAATCGCCATTCTGGGGGGCACGTTTAATCCCGTGCACAAGGGACATTTGAACATCGCCGGGGAGGTGAAGTCCAGATTCGGCTACCGGCGCGTCGTATTCATCCCCGCCAATATTCCGGCTCACAAAAAAATGGAGGTGGATGTCGGGGCCGATCACCGGCTGAAGATGCTGGAGCTGGCCGTAGCCCCGTATCCGGATTTCGTCGTTGACGACTGCGAGCTGCGTCGGGGCGGTACCTCCTATACGATCGATACGGTACAGGAATTGTCTCGAGCCTATCCGATAGAGGGGAAACCCGGGCTGATAATCGGTGATGATCTGGTTGAGGATTTTGAGACCTGGAGGGATGTCGAGCAGCTCGTGGAACTGGTGGAGCTGATCGTTGCCCACAGGCACTCTCGAGAGAAGGTAGCGATCGGCTATCCCTGCCGCTACGTCGATAATTCACTGTTTCCGATCTCCTCATCCCGGATCCGGGAAGCGCTGCAATCGGATGGCGCGTCCGCGGACCGGGAGTCGGTACGGAACTGGCTTCCTCCGGACGTGTTCGATTATATTCAACGCCATGATCTGTACCGCTGAAAGATTGCAGCAGCTTCTGAAGCAGTACCTGGGGCGGAAGCGGTTGGCTCACAGCCGTCGGGTCGCTGATCTGGCCGCCGATTTGTGTATTTCCTACGGCTTGGAAGGGGAGAAGGGAAGGTTGGCGGGGCTGGCCCACGACTGGGCCCGGGACTTGCCCGCAGAGCGTGTGCGGGAGCTTGCCCTCCGCGACGGCCAGGGTGAATCGGTTCTGGAGGAGCAGTACCCCGTGCTCCTCCACGGCCGGGCTGCCGCCGTTTACCTGAGGGAAGATCCGGGGATCGAGGATCCGGAGATCCTGGAAGCGGTGGCCTGTCATGTCACCGGATGTCCCGGCATGGGACTGCTGTCCAAGATCGTGTTTGTGGCGGATTTCCTGGAACCGGGGCGGGGTTTTATACCCGAAGAGGATCGGAAGGCGATGTTGAGGATGGGAATAGACGAAATGACGGTCCGCGTATTGGAGGAGATCTTCAGCTATCTGCGCACGAAGCAACGACCGATCGCCCCGCCGGCGTTGGAACTATATCACCAGCTCAGCCGGAAATCATTGAGATTTCCGGCTGAGGGAGGACATCGAAATCTTCCATAAGTTAATATCGAAGATCGCGATCGAGGAGTTACGCAGGTCATGATAAGAAGAAAACGGAAGTGGGATAAGAGCATTCTGCTGCTTATTCTCATTATTCTGGTCGTAGTGGCTGCCGGCGTGTTCGGATACTTCCAGCTGCGAACGGACTTGTTCACCGAAAAGCTGAAGTCAGGAGAACCGGTTGCCGTGCTGTTCTGCCTGAGCGGGGATCAGGATTACGGATTCTTCGAACTCCTGCTGTACCAACCGGATACCAGCCGGGGAGCGATCCTCTACATTCCCGGAAACGTGGGCATGATCATCGAATCGTTGCAGAAGGTCGACAGGATCGATGCGCTGTACGATCGGGGGAATCTGGACTCGCTGATCGGCAAGGTTGAGGAGCTGGTAGACGTCGATATCCCGTTTTTTATCGATCTGCAGGATTCGGAGCTGGGAAATCAGGTCGACCTGCTCGGCGGCCTGGAGCTGTTCCTCCCTAATCCGGTCGATACCATCTCTGCCGGACGGCGCGTGTTCCTGCCTTCGGGCAGCGTGGTGCTGGACGGGGACAAGATCCGCGACTTCATTTCCTATCAGGAGGAGATGGAAAACGAGGTCGACTCCGTGGGCAGAAAGCAGAGGTTCCTCCAGTCTCTGCTGAAGAGCATCGCCGACAGTGATATCCTGGAGGAGAAAAGCGTGTTTTCCGTATTCAGGGACAACATGGATACCAATATGAGTCCCCGCGCCTTGAGCTCATTCGTGTCCGAGTTGAAAAAGCTCAACTATGAGAAGATCGTATTTCAGCGGGTGTTGGGAAGCTCCCGAGTCGTGGACGGGAAGGAACTGCTGTTTCCCCATTTTGACGGGCAGCTGCTCAAAGAGATCGTGAAACAGACGGTGGAGACGATCTCGAGCCAGGAGCCCTTTGCAGAGGATGAACTGACGGTCGCTATCGAGGTGTTGAACGGAACCAGCGTGGGGGGGCTGGCTCGGCGGGGGGCGAACGTCTTCCAAAGTTTCGGCTATGACATTGTTTCCGTGGCAAATGCCGACAACCAGGACTATCAAAAGACGGTCGTACTGGACCGCAAGGGGAGGTTGGAGGTGGCCCAACGCGTTGCCGATCTGATACGCTGCCAGCGGGTGTATTCCCGCCTGGAGGAAAGCGGTGATATAACCATAGATGTAACGATTATACTGGGAACGGACTTCGATGGAAGATACTGTAAGGAATGATGTACTGGACATCGCCCGGCTCTTGGAGGATCACCGGGCCGAACAGGTCAGGGCCCTCTATATAGGGGAGATGAGCGACTGGACCGATTACTTCATCATCACCACGGTGCGCAGTACCGCCCACCTCAAAGGGCTGCTGCGCATGTTGAATGAGGCTTTTTTAGAAAAATCCATCACCCCGCTCAGGTCCCGAAAACTGCACAACCGGGAAACCGGCTGGGTTTTGATCGATTGCGGACGGTTCGTCATCCATCTCATGGACAGGGAGCACAGGGAGTTTTATGAATTGGAAAAGCTGTGGTTTAAAAATGAGTTGATTTACGCGTCAAAATCGTCGTAGTCCAGATCGTCCTCGTCGTAGTCTTCTTCCAGTTCATCCTCGTCTTCGAACACTTCTTCCTCTTCCTGTTCCTCTTCCTCGAACTCATTATCGTCGTCTTCGTCTTCTTCTTCGAACTCGTCCTCGTCGTAATCTTCCTCTAGTTCTTCCTCGAACTCTTCTTCCTCTTCCTCGAACTCATCCTCATCTTCGTAGTCTTCTTCGTAGTCGTCCAATTCGTCCTCGTCCTCGTAGAAATCCTCGTCACCGTAGTCGTCGAAGTCTTCGTCGCTAGCCCTGATATACGAAAGGAGAGAAGACACGGGCAGCAACCGGAGTTCTTGCAAACTGTGTAGACTCATATCCACCTCGCACATCGGGAATGTCTTCATCCCAATCTATGATCAAGAGTTAGAATATGTCAACTCTTTTTTAAACAACTTCACGGAATTTTTCTCCGCCCCCGGTTCACCCCCGGATCCCCCCATTCGTTGACAGCGACGCCGCTTTCTGTGTATATTCCCCGCACGGAAGGAGGGGGCGGGGTGATCCTTAACGCCCCCGCCAAGGTGAACCTGCACCTGGAAATCAGGGGTTTGCAGCCTGGCGGGTATCATGAAATCCTCTCCATCGTGCATTCTGTTCCGCTGTTCGACAGGATTCATATCCGGTCTTTGAAACAGAAGAACGCCCTTCGTTTTCAGTGCGATCCCCCGGTTTCCGGCGGGGAGAACGTAGCCGTTTCGGCGGTGCGGAGGTTCAAGGCCAGGTGCGGACTGGAAGCCGGCCTGGAGGTGCGGATCGAAAAGAGGATTCCCGTGGGTGCGGGATTGGGTGGAGGATCCAGCGATGCCGCGGCCGTCCTGGGCGGACTCAACAAGTTGTTCTCCTTCCCCCTGAGCCAGGTGCAGCTGCAGGAATTGGCAGCGGGACTGGGAAGCGACGTTTCCTTTTTCCTCCACGGCCCCGCAGCCCTGATGTCCGGGCGGGGCGACATCATTCAGGATCTTGCGCCCAGAAGGGATTTGGTCATGGTCCTGGTGTACCCGGGCTTCCCGATATCCACGGCCCGGGCATACAGTTGGTTTGACGAGGACGGGGAGAGCGATCCACGCACCTCCAGCTCCGATGATCTCAAGGCGCAATTCGAAGAGAAATCCCCGGATTCCTGGACTTTTTTTAACTCCTTTCAAGCCACGATTGCGCGCCGCTATCCCCTCATCGGGCAGATCATCGGGGAACTGGAAGAATCAGGGGCCCACCTGGCTACCTTATCCGGCAGCGGATCCTCCGTGATCGGTGTATTCACGGATCTCAAGGTGGCTAGATCCGGGTACCGACGCCTGTGCCGCGCCTACCCCGGCGTGTGGTTGCTCGCACCCTTGCAAAGTGGAGGTATCGCAGATTAATATGTAGGTGCCCACGGGGTAAAGGAGGTCTGGAGGTGCACCATGGAGATTACGGACATTCGGATCAAGAAGGTTAGCACCGGGGGTAAGCTCAAGGCGTATGTGACGGTTACCTTTGATGACTGCTTTGTGGTACATAACCTGAAAATCATTTCTGGAAAAGCGGGAACCTTTATTGCGATGCCGAGTCGCAAAACCAAAACGGGGGAGTACAAGGATATCGCCCACCCCATCAATTCGGAGTTTCGCCACCGGATCCAAGGTGAAATCATCAGCGAGTACGAAAAGGTCGAAGACGAGCTGGAGTCGATGGCGGGGGAGCCTTTAGACTCTGATGAAGAGGAATCCGAACAAGAGCAGGGTTGAGGCGGTTTTATTCGCTGTCGACAGACGGCAGGTGGAACCTAGTTTCTCATAAGATTTAGCAACAATTGGGACGTAGGCAAGCGGTAAGCCACCGGTTTTTGGTACCGGCATACGCAGGTTCGAATCCTGCCGTCCCAGAAACGAATATTGCCTGAAAGGAGAGTGAGATATATGGAGCAGAAAACACTGACGGCCCAGTCGCGCAAAATTTACGGAAGCGCCGATTCCCGCCGCCAGCGGCGAAACGGAAAGATCCCCGCCGTGATCTACGGACACGCGGAACCCAAAGGATTAGTCATAGATGCCCATGAGTTCAACACGAAATTCATGACAATCTCCGAGAGTACGATTATCAACCTCCAGGTGGACGGAGACAGCCACGACGTGTTGATTCGGGCTTATCAGGAGGACACGATCTCTGGAGCCATCACTCACGTGGATTTCTATGAAATCGAGCGCGGGAAAGCTCTGCGGACGAACGTGGGCCTTCACCTGAACGGCGCAGCCGTCGGGATTCGGGAGGGAGGCATCCTGGAGAGTTTCGTGCATGAGCTGGAGGTCGAGTGCCTGCCCAAAGATTTGCCCGAGGCAATCGAGATCGACATTGCCAACCTCGAGATCGGGCACTCGATCCACGTCCGCAACCTGAACGCTCCTTCGGGCGTGCAGATTCTCAACTCCCCGGATCAAGTCATCTGTACGATCGTCCACAAGCGTGCCGAGGTCGAGGAGTTGCCCGAAGAGCTCGCGGAGGAGGAAGCTGCTCGGGAAGCGGAGGAAGCCGAAGAGGAAGCTGCAGAGGAGCAGGCCGAGGAGTAAGCCCTGGATCTCACCATTATCGGATTGGGGAATCCGGGAGACAGGTACAGCGCCACCCGCCACAACGTGGGCTTCAGAACCGTGGATCTGCTGGCCTCGCGATACAGGCGGGCTTTCAAGAAACCGTTTCTCAAAAGTTATCTCATCACCCAGGTCGATCTGGAAGCCGGGCGTCTGTTTCTGGTAAAACCCCTGACCTACATGAACAACTCCGGATCCATTTTCCCGGAGATCCTGTCTCGCACCGGTGCCGACCTGCAGTCGATCATTGTCGTGTGCGATACCATGGATCTGCCTGTCGGGCAGTGCCGCCTTAAGCGAAAGGGCTCGGCAGCCGGGCAGAAGGGGCTGGCCTCCATAATCCGTCGGCTGGGTCGGGAGGACTTCCCCCGGCTTTACATCGGGATCGGGCGTCCGAATCGCCGCAGCCACGTCGTGCAGTACGTATTGTCCGAACCCAAGGGAAAAGAAGCCGATGCCCTGGAGGAGGCGGTTCATAGCGCCGCAGACGGCGTGATCCGGCTCCTGGATGAGGAGCTGGAGAAGGTGATGAATGTCTTCAACCGAAGATCAGTGGACGGTTGAGCAGCGGGTCTACCAGTACCTCCGCAAAAACGGGATCGCCCCCGGATCGGCGGTTCTGGTCGCCCTGTCGGGCGGTTCGGATTCCCTGTGTCTTCTCAGCGTTCTTCACGACCTTCAAGATAGCTATCCACTGATTTTGAACGCCGCCTATCTGGACCACGGGATTCGCGCCATCCCCGAAAGGGAGGAGGAGCTGGAGTTTGTCCGCAGGACCTGCACCGCCATAGGCATTGAACTGACCTGGGACAGACTGCCTCAGGGATTTCTGGCAAAGCGGTCTTCAGACAAGCGGGCCAGCCTGGAGGAAACGGCTCGCCGGGTCCGCTACGCATTTTTACGCAGGGTGGCGGCACGCAGGGCCTGTGACTATATCGCCGTCGGCCATACGGCGGACGATCAGATCGAGACCGTGGTGATGCGTTTCTTTCAGGGCGCCGGCCTGGGCGGGCTGCCGGGCATTCCACCCATTCGCGGGGATCTGATCCGGCCCCTGATCGATTGTACCCGGGCCCAGATCCTGGACTACCTCCGCGGCCGCGGCCAGGGGTATCTAACGGACTCCACCAACCGGGACCAACGGTATCTGCGTAATGCGGTGCGCTGGCAGCTGCTGCCAGTGGTCGAGCGGATCTTCCCGGGGTTCCGGGGCAGCGTGCATTCCCTTTCCTATAAACTGGCGCAACTAAGGGACTACGTTGCCTCCGAGAGCCGGCGGCGTCTTGTCTGGAAACGAGTGCGAGAGGGGTACTGCATCTCGGGAAAAAAGTTCCTGGCCGTTCCCGGTCTGCTGCGACTGCTTTCGGTCACCAGACTGCTCAACACCCTGGCCCCGGACAGCACGCGGGTACCCTACAGGTTCCTCTCCCGTGTCGAAGAGGAGGACATCCTGCGTTCGCGGCGGGTCGTGCTCCGCGGATACGGAATCCGCCTCTACTGGCGCGGGGAGAAGCTGATCTTGGCTGCGGATGTTGTCGGACATACCGAAAAAGGTTATTTTATAGAAGAAATGGATGCCGGCAGGGTGTTCGTGCCCGAAGCCGGTTTGCTTTTCGAGTTCGGCTCCCTGGTCCGGAACACCGACCGTGTCCTATTTCGTTCCTCCAGGATCGGGGATAGAATCAGACTCCAATGCGGGAGCAAAACGGTCAGGAATTTGTTCGCCCAGTGGCAGGTAGCCAGATCGGAGAGCTGGAAAATCCCGATCGTGGAAACCATGGCCGGAATCGTTGCGGTTCTGGGCAGTCCGTTCGGGTACCGGGATAGTTTTCAATCCGGCTTGCCCGATGAGCAGGGAAAAGCGTTGAAGAGTATGGTTCACAGATACGATGTGGAGGTAGAGTGAACGGCGACAAGAAAGACAACAAGCGGGGTCCGGAAGGAGGTCCGCCCCGATTGCAATTCAACAACAGAATTGCCCTGATTTCCCTGCTCGTACTCGTAGTGATATTTATCCTGTTCTTCGTATACAGCGACCGCGGCACGAGCCAGGAGATTCCCTACTCGGTGTTCCTCAACTACGTGGATCAAGGTTTGGTGGAATCCGTCAAGATCGTGGACAACACCGAAGTTCAAGGTACCCTCCAGAATCAATCGGGGCAGATGAACACCTTCCGGACCACGATTCCCTATCCCGACGCCACCCTGATGGACAGGCTGTTGGAAAAGAACATCCGGGTGACCGGCGGGCCCAAAAGCGTGTCCCCGTTCAGGATTTTGATAGACTTCCTGCCCTGGATCCTCATGATCGTGTTCATCTGGTTCATGTTCCGGCAGGTTCAGGGCAGCGGCAACCGGGCCTTCAACTTCGGCAAGAGCCGGGCCAAACAGTACCTGGACACCGGGAAAAAGATCACCTTCAACGACGTGGCCGGGCAGGAGGAGGCCAAGTACGAGCTCCAGGAAGTCGTGGAGTTCTTGAAAAGTCCTCAGAAGTTCTCCAAGCTCGGTGCTAAAATACCCAAAGGGGTGCTGCTGGTCGGCATGCCCGGAACCGGCAAGACCCTGATGGCCAAGGCCATTGCCGGAGAGGCGGATGTATCCTTCTTCCACATGTCCGGCTCCGATTTTGTGGAGATGTTCGTAGGCGTGGGAGCCAGCCGTGTTCGGGATCTGTTCGAGCAGGGCCGCAAGAGTGCGCCCTGCATCCTGTTCATAGACGAACTGGATGCTGTGGGGCGGGTCCGGGGTGCGGGCTACGGAGGCGGACATGACGAGCGCGAGCAGACCCTGAACCAGATGCTGGTGGAGATGGACGGTTTTGACACCAAGGACGGGGTGATCATCGTGGCGGCTACCAACCGCCCGGACGTGCTGGATCCGGCGCTGCTCAGACCCGGGCGTTTCGACAGGCAGGTGGTGATCGATATGCCCGACACCAGGGAGCGGGAGAAGATCCTGATGATCCACTGCCGCCACATCCCCCTGGACAACGACGTAGATCTCAACCGGGTGGCTCGGGCTACTCCGGGATCTTCGGGTGCAGATCTGGCCAATCTGGTCAATGAGGCGGCTCTATACGGAGCCCGGCGCAACAAGCAAAAGGTGAACATGGAGGATTTCGAGGACGCCCGGGACAAGACCATGATGGGGGTAGCCCGGAAATCCAAGGTCATTCCTCAGAAGGTGCGGCGGATGACCGCCTATCACGAGGCCGGCCACGCCCTGCTGCACTATTATCTGAAAAACGCCGATCCTCTGCACAAGGTTACAATCGTACCCCACGGACAGGCCTTGGGCATCGCCTTCTCCCTGCCGGAATCCGACACCTACTCCCGCAGCGAGGGCTGGCTGCACGATCGGATCACCATCAACATGGGCGGCTACGCTGCCGAAGAGATCATCTTCCAGGAAAATACCACGGGGGCGCAGAACGACATCGATCAGGCCACCGAGATCGCCCGCCGCATGGTTTGCGAGTGGGGCATGTCGAAGTCCCTTGGCCCCGTCGCCTTCGGACAGAAGGAGGAACCGATTTTCCTGGGAAAGGAAATCGCCCGTCATCGAGACTACTCGGAAGAAACGGCCAAACAGATCGACAAGGAGATCCGATACATCGTGGAGTCCGGCTTGAAAAAGGCCAAGGATCTGCTGACCGAGCACAAGGACAATCTGGAGCTGCTGGCTACGACCCTGGTGGAGAAGGAAACTCTCGATGACGCTCAAATCCGGGAGCTGCTGGGGTTGCCGGCCAGAGAGAAGATGGAAAAATAATAAACGTTCGTGAATTGAAGCGTAAGCGAGTATAGACTCTTTGGTGGGGCACGGTTAACGGAATTATGGAACGCAGCCGGAGGACACAACGGGGCGGTAGCCTGCCCTCTATTTTTTTCTTGCTATTCCTCCTCTTCGGATCGGAAATCTTCGCCCAGGAACCATTCAACCAGTCGGCCGAGTTCAGGATCGCCCGCGGCTACTTTCAGCAGGCTCAGGTACTGTACCGGCAGGGAAGATTCGAGTCTGCGGCCGCACTGCTCGAGACGTCTCTGGAGTTTTTTCCTGATTATTCGGAGAGCGCCTATCTGTGCGCCCGGGTGTATCTCCGGGAGCAGGAAACGACCTGGAAGGCGATCGAGTATCTGGAGACGGCTGTGCAGTCCGACACCTGGACGGAAACAGAACCGTTGACAGGTGCGGCGGAGCTGATCCGTGTTTACGTGCGCACCGGCCGCTTTGGGGAGGCTCGGCGGTTGTTTTCGGCATTCCAGGAGACGGGTCTGGGCGGTAGAGGCAATCCCGACCTGAGTGCTCTGTGGGCAAGAACGCTCATGGGCCGGGGGGAGTTGGCGGAAGCTCAAACCTTCCTGTCGGAGGCGGTTCGCCGCTTCCCCCGCTCACCGCAAGTTTACACC
>Ga0315553_10001051_pt1 | contig 23470 bp, 19 predicted proteins | sample SalMarSW160140MG_FD_203099 | JGI IMG/M metagenome (GOLD analysis project Ga0315553, IMG submission 203099) | Salt marsh sediment microbial communities from the Plum Island Ecosystem LTER, Massachusetts, United States - Salt Marsh Sediment SW1601-40 ... | reverse complement strand
GCTATAAAACATATAGTGGCAATAATCTTTAGCAAATTAACAACTCGTTTAACGCTAGAAAACAACATTTCAAAACCATCGAGGCTGTCTATTGGTCTCCCTCTTTTTCTTTCAAATTTTAATCTTAATTTAAGAGAAGAATTTGTAGAATTTGCTCCTAGAAATAGCATTATTGAATTGAAGGCATATATTCCTAAGATTACGAAGAAAACAATTTTTAAAGCGAAGTCCAATACTGAAATAAAAGCTAGAATGGTTACTATTAAGAGAAGAATAGGAAGTACGAATAATAGAATTTTACCAATTCCAGAGACATATTTAACCATTTTGCCTTGAAATCGTTCCTTTTTATTTATTTTAGATAAATCTTTTTCTAATTCTCTTTGCATTTTATATTTCATCTGTTCAATTTCTGTAAAATTTAATATAGATATAGTTAGAATAATAGAAATCGTGATTTAAAATATTAATGTTAATATCTTTATTAACATATATAACGAAAATTTATACCTAGAAATAAACTAGATTAAATAACGAAAAAGATTGGTAATAAAAATGAAAAACAGCGTTAAAGGGGATTTTTCTTTCTCTGAAATTGAAACTAGTCTCAACCCAAAACCATTTTATACTTTATTTTTTAATTTGGTGGTTTTGAGCTTATTCTTCATTCAAGCATTAAGAGCTTACGTACCCGGAGTGTATGTTGCGATGTTTCACGTTGTTTTTGGTCATAATATTGCAGAAAATTTACTCATTCTTCTGACTTTAATCTTTTTTGCATTACCAGCGCTGACAAATACTTTATGTAAGAAATTTAGCATTAGGCGTGTAGCGATATTTTCCATTTACAGTATTGCTATTTGTAGGCTTTTAGTCGCTTTTCATTTGCCAAATATCTGGCAAACTATCCTTTCTGGAATAATTATTGCCATTTATGGAATATTCATTAGTACTATGATTACTTTTTGGTTTGATAATGATATTAAAGGGATTAAACCAAATAATAAAATAATTTTTGCGGTATTTTCTATATTGTGTGCGTTTCTTCTCGATTATCTAATTAGAACAATTGGTTTCTCTCAGGATATTTCTTTAATGCCCCCTGGATTAAGTGCTGAATATTGGTATATCACACAATATTTATGGTTATTTATTCAAATTCCGTCAACTGTTGTTTGTATCTATTTTACGAAAGCAAATTTTCCCCTATCTATGAATAACGCCTCAAGTTTAGAAGATAGCGATAAAATAGGTACTGTTTACTCTTTACTTTTTGTGGGAATCGGGATGTTTTGGTTTCTTTTATTTAACGTTTTTCTTTATCCAAATATAATTGCTCATTATACAGATAGTAGTTATTATTTTAGCAATATTTTGAGTATTATTGCCGTAATTATTGCTATATTAGTCATTTTGAGCGTAAAGAAGAAAATACTCTTGAATATCAAAGTATCCGTAATTTTAAACTGTACCATGATAGTATCAATAAGTTTATTCTTATTTTTAGGGAGAATTCTAATATATTTTGCGGCTCTTTTGGTTTCGATATCCTTGATTATCATGTATTTAAATTTCTTCCTATTATTTACCCGCATGTCTACTATTATCTTTAAATGGGAGAAAGTAAAAACTATTTCCAACGCTTTCGCAATTGGGCTTGTATTTTACTTTTTATTTACAGTTCTTCACATTTTCACAACTGATTGGGCTTATATTATTTCGGCATTTAAAGGATATGGCCCAATTATAATACTTATAGCAATAGTCATTTTGTCAATCTCAACAATTATTTCAAATCAATTAGACCAAACAAGAGGTAAAAAAGAATGATGAATAAAAAGTTTAAGTGTGTGTTGATTACTATCATACTTGCACCATTAATTATCTCTATTGTAACATTTAGTATCGCAGAGTTACCAAGAGAAACTTCTCCAAAAACAGATCTTACCTTCATGACTTATAACATTCATTTTGGTCAGGGAATGGATGATCTACTAAACTTAGAGCGAATAGCTCAAAATATATTAATCGATGATCCTGATATAATTGGATTACAAGAAGTAAGAGTTGGGCGTATTGAGACTCAAGGAATAGATATGACATTTTGGTTAGCTAAAAGGCTAGGGATGGATTACTATTACTTCAATCCTATAAACAATCCGCATGAAATGGGAAATGCCATCCTAAGTAAGTATCCTATACTAATAAAAAATGGATATGAGTTACCAAGCACTCATATGGAAAGGACATTTGTGCATTGTGTTGTTGAAATTAGTTCTAATCTTAAAATTGATGTATTTTGTACTCATATCGGCATAAGATCCGAAAATAAAACTGTTCAAATCAATTTTCTCCTTGAGAAAATAACTGAAATTTCAACATCATCCAAACAAGTTTTAATGGGAGACTTTAATTTGCGAAATGATACACTGCAGATAGGAAATGTACTTACATATTTCAACGATACAGCTGAAGAATTTGGCGCTGATCCTCGATCTTCGATTGATTATGTATTCGCTACAGGTTATCAAGATATATTAAATAGTCACGTGATTACAGATATGCTGCTAAATATAGATTTACCAGCAGAGTATGGTTCTGATCATTTACCAGTTGTTTCGATCATTAGATTCCCTCTTATTTAAGATTTCTTACTTATATAAAATACAAATAAAAAATCAGTACATAACCTTAAAAAAATATTCCGTTTTTAAAAATTTAAATTTGGGACGAAAACATTTACTGAGTTGGTTTGATTTAATTCAATAATTTATAAGAAATGCTTAGATTTTTACTAACATTTTTTGATGGAATAATGCTTTATTCCTTACATTTTTTCATAAATGGTGAGAAAAAAGTCAAAAAAAATATGTTTTTCGTCATTTTTCGATCTTTTTTTTTGTATATTATACATTTTAGGAGGATTATTTTCCCAAATAATGACAAATTCCTTTTTCAATCAAAGTGTAGTCAGAAATAGTCAGATTTTTAAGATTTCGCCCAATCTCGTAAAAAGAGTAAAGGAAAATTTCCCAATGCATTTAAATACTAACATTGGTTAAAAAGTAATTAGCTATAAAAACAAATCAATTAAAAAAAGTGAGTGATAGAAAATATGGAATTATTAAAACTTCAAGAAAAAATGTTAAGCCTATCAGATGATAGACTAAGCAGTATTTATTCTTACGCAAGTAGAGTAACTCAAGAAACCATTGATGACTTATCTCCAATTCTGTTAGAAATTTGTTTAAAGGCTGAATCTGGCATTTTAAAAAATCAGTTAGGTCAGGTTATCTTTCATTTACAGAAAACCGAGAGATTGAATACCCGCATTGGTTTTGAAAAACTATTACATGGTGCTCTAAAAGTGAGTATCAAAGAAGTGTTTAATCTTCTCGAGTCTGGTGCGTCAGATGCAAAAGCATTAGTTGATAGAATTAAATCTATTTTATAAAGAAAAAGTTTTTTTTAAACTTCTTATTTTATTTTATTAATGGTAAACAGAGATACTCAAGCTGATTTAGATAAAGCATGGGGGCATTACGAAAAAATCCGAGACTCTCTTAACGGTTTATACGAAATTTTGAACATGAACTTAGAGAAAGAAAACATATTTTACCAATGCGCAGTCGATAATCTCGAAAATTTAAAAGATACTATAATTGATCTTCTTAAAAAGGATTATAATCCCACTGAAATTAAGATAAAAATGCGGGAATTAGAATTTGATATGAAAAAGACTCTTTTTTTTGAAAAGAAGGAGAAACATAAATAAATTGTTTTATAAGCCAAATCTGCTTGTATCAATTCTGTTTTAATTATTTTTAAATTTTATTAACTTAACATTTCAACTATCACTTTCATTTATAAAGGGGATCGAGCTAATTTATATTAGAGTTTTATTATTATTTTATGAAAATTAAAAACGAATAGGGATGATGATATGTTAACTGTATTTGGTTGGATAGATGGGATTACTGCTTCTGGAGTTGTCATTTTTGGCTTCATTTTTGGGTTTTTCTTCTTATATAAAGCGCGTAAGTCTGGTGCTAAGATTTTAACTATTTTAGGGATAGTAAATATTTTAGCAGGGCTTATGTACTTAGGGGTTTTTACAGATTTTTTAGTGGTTCTGGTAACAGATACTAATTTGGATAATTCTTACGGTTTAGTTGGGATCTTAAGTTACATTTGGTTCGCTCCAGTAATAATTCTTGCTCTCTATATTGGTGCTGAACTCTTAATACCCAAGAGAAAGTGGTATCTCATGTTTTTGGTCATTATCGTATGTATAATATTTGAAATTCTTTTCTTCTTAGACCCAATGGGTACATTTAATTTTGTCCCTCCACCAGTTCTGGGAGAATCATTAATTGATTACAATGTAAATATGTTTACACCTGCGGGAATTATAATGGCATTATTATTACTCATGGTCTTAATTATTCTTGGGTTTGGTTTTTTAATAAAAAGCTTCCAATCTTCAGGTGTATTGAGAAAAAAATTCTTTTTCTTATCGATAGGTTCGATATGTTTTTGTATATTTGGAATACTTGAAGGTTTAACAGCTCCAGGAGTGATGGTGATTTTTGTTAGAATCGGCTATCTAATTAGTTTTTGGCTGATGTATTACGGTCTAAAAGATTAGATTTATCCTACAAATCTTTTTTTTTCATTTTATTCTTTCAAAAGGCAAATTAAAAATTGCTTCATTTATTTATTCACATAAGGATTAATTATTGACGGTTTGGTACTATTTTTGCATAAATTTAAATCTGAAATCGATAAAATTGATGATGTTTATCAAATTAAAATTGACGTCCCCTTTCAAGTAAAATTCGTATCTCTTTATCTTTTTAAATTAGAAGACCAATATATTCTAATTGATGCAGGTTTAAATATGGGAAATTGGAGTAAACTATTTTTTTCAGCGTTAGATGATATAAATATAAGCATTGAAGATATTAATTATTGTTTTATTACTCATATTCATTTAGATCACATAGGATTAGTAAAAACTCTTAAAAGAAAAAATCCAAATCTGAAAGTAGTGATGAACGATATAACCCATAAGATTTTACGATGGGAAACCCACGATTCAAGTATAGATGAACTAAAAACTGAAGCTAAAAAGATTTCCTCCCTAATGATAAAATATGGAATTAGTAAAGAACAAAGTGAGAGAGTTTTCCAATTTTTCACTTATTGGCCGAAATTTCTACGATATCAAAAGCCTGATATAGTAGTGCACGATAAAGACAAGTTTTTAGATAATTTAGATATCATTTGGACTCCAGGTCATAGTTTTGGTCATACATGTATCTTTAACACAAAAACTAAGCACCTTTTTTCAGGGGATCACATTCTCTCGAGAATAACTCCGCATATCGGGAATTTTTTGATACCTAATACTCTTAAGGAAGAATATAAGGAATACAACTTCAATAACATTTTAAATCTCTATTTGAAGTCATTAGATAGAATTGGAAAATTAAATCCAAAAATTATTTTTCCTGCTCATCAAGACATAATTTATGATTCAAGTAAACGAATTTTAGAAATAAAAGAGCATCACGAGAATAGGTTGTCTGAAATTTCAAGCTTAATTAAAGAAAAACCTATGACTCCTTTTGAAATATCTCAAATTCATTTCGGAACTGATTTGGATGAAATGAATTCGTTTATGGCTTTAAGTGAAGTTTTAGGACACCTTTTTTATCTTGAAGATCTCGGAAAAATAGATAAATTTGAAAAAAGCGGTAGATTTTATTATAAAAGTTAATTTTTATTACATTCCTCAATGATTTTTTGCTTAAACCTTGAAGTTATCCATTAAAAAAGAAATTTAAAAAATTTATTTATTCTTAACGATTAAATCAAACAAATCTGTTTTTATTTCATATTTATTTCGCACTTTTGATTGATCTAAGATGGATTTTAGTTCTTCTGGGATATACCCTGCCATTATTGATGTTTTCCAGCCAAGTCTCATGAATTGAGGCATGAAGAGTTTGATACTATGAAAAATTATTTTTGCGAAGTAGTTTATATCTCGGCGTCCATCGCTCACGCAAAAAATTCCTTTATCCTTAACTACCCGTATGATTTCATTAAAAACATTCTTTGGATTAACCCAATGATGTAAACTACCGTTTGAAATTACAACATCAAAAGAATTATTTGAGAATTGATTCATATCTTCCGCATTTCCATGGATAAAGGAGACTTGAGATTCCACACCCTCATCAATTACATTTTTTTTAGCAACGCGTATCATGTCCTCAGATAATTCAAGCCCTATAATTTTAAAAGTTGGATTCATTTGCGCCATCATGATGCCAATCCAACCTGGACCAGGTCCAATCTCTAGGATTTTTGAATTATCTTTTGTACCTAATTCATTTAATACAACTTTTATAAATCTTCGATATTCTCCTTTCATTTTTTTGCATGCTTCACTATAATCTTCTGTTGTGAAATCTAATTGGTCTAATATTGCTTCTGCTTCTACTATTCTTTCTTTAAATTTTTTATTTTTTGACATTTCTTTTCACTCTTGGATTATTTTTTAATACAACTGCCAATTTATACTATCAATTTTAAAATTTTCCACTTTATATACCTTATTTTTGTGTTTTACTCATAGTTTAAGTAAGAAAAAATTCATTTTTAAACTTGTCTATATTGTCATGACTAACCGACAATTTTAAATATTATGAAAATTATATTAATAACAGAAAATATGGACTTTAAACCTTGAACGATAATAATATCGAAGAAAATATCAATTATTTAACTAGTTTTGGTTTAACTAAAGAGGAATCAAAAGTATATCTCATGTTATTGCCTCAAGGAAAGAATGGAGATGTGGTAGGACATTTAAAAGATAGTTTAGCGATTGGAAGAACTACGATTTATGGGATTTTAGAGCGTCTTCTTGAAAAGAATTGGGTTAAAGAAGAGGAAATCTCTAAAAATCCCAGACGAGTGAAATACATTGCAAATCCTCCCTTGATGATAATGAATTTAATGATTGAAAAGAAAGAGGAGGAATTAATTAGTCTTAGAGATAAGAGCTTATTTATAGGCGATTTACTTGATAAATTATATCAAGGGCCAAAAAAGATGACATTAGAAAACATTCATCCCATTGGACAAAAATATCTTAAACCCCTTATTGAAAAAGAATGGAAAATAACATCTGAAGTAATAGAACGATCCGATTCCATGGGGAGAATTACATTTGATTATGAACTCAAAGGAAAAGGATTTCCTAAAGATAGTGGATTAATTATTTTTCAATATGATAGGGATATTGAGGAAGATGGTTATCTTATTCAAAGTGTTCTTAGTATGCTTAAGAGTAAATCTGATTATGAGATTAGAAAAGATAAAATACCCGGATTTGAAGATTTGAAATTGGAGGATACTACCTTTGGAAATTATAATGGTTTTTTAGTATATATTAAATTAAAATTTAAAAGAAAGTGGTGGCTGGTTGGGAAAGAAGTAGTTATCCCATTAAAAAATCAGATATTTCTAATACATGGTAATAAAGAAAATTTTCAAGAGTTAATGGATAGAGTTCTTAATGCTGAGAAATTCCACCATTTAGCATAAAAAAGAATAAAAACTATTGAGAAGTTTTAGGACACCTTTTTTACCTTGAAGATCTCAGAAAAAGAGATTAGTTTCAAAAAGAACTGATAAAGTAAAAAATATTAACAAACCCCTACATAGGAACCTTTTCATTTTGAGCCATGGTCTTAATTGGCTTGAGGACCACACAAACTCGTTCAACTCCTTTAACATCACTTCTACCTCTAAAACTTTCGATAACCGCATCGAGTTCATTTATTTCGGGAACATTTACTTTTACGAGGATGCCGCATTCTCCTGCCAAAAAGTAAACTTCTTCACACTGGGGGAGGACTTGTGCCTCTCGTAGTAATTCCTTTAATTCGGATTGACTTCTCGGGATTAATGTGATAAATGCTATAATACAGCGCTCATCCTCTCTACATACTTTAATCGTGAACTTCTCTATTACATTTTCATCTTGAAGTTTAATTACTCTTTTTCTTACGGTGGATTCACTCATTCCTATTGCGTCTCCTATTTCTCTATATGGTCTTCGTGAATCCTCGATTAGCATTTCAAGAATTTGTTTATCTTTCTCATCTAAATTTTTCATATTTCTATCACACCCTTCCAATTTATTCAAATACAGTAAAAAAATTTTCTTAAAATCATTGTAAGAGAATATACCCTTATTATCTTATCTTTATATCAAAAATCTTTAAGGAGCGGTCCGAAAAGTCTTTCATAATGTACTGCCATGCAGTGAATACCTGCAGCTTTAGTTGTTTTCTTTATTTCTTGAATGAATGGTACGAAAAAATCAATGTTAATCTGATCTATTTTTGCGTATTTTTCTTTTTTATCCTCAATTTTTTTAGTTGCCTTGAGTGCATTAAGAAAATCTTTAGGAACAGAAACTCCCGGAATATATTCGTTAAAATACCAAGCAATCCCGTAATTCTTTATAGGAAATAATCCTAACAATACGGGAACATTGAATTTTTCGAGCTCTTTCAGGAATTCTTTGGCATCATCAATATCAAAAGATGTTTGTGTTTGAACGAAATCAGCGCCTACTTCAACCTTTCTTCCTACTTTTAAAATTTCAGGTTCTCTTGGATTTGAATTTGGATTAGCAGCGCATCCCACATTCAATTCGATTTTTCCTCCTTCAATTTCATTTCCCTCCAAATCAGTGCCGTCATCTACCATTTTGGACACGAGATCAATTAACTGTGTAGAATCTAAATCATATACAGGTCGAGCATTTTTATTATCTCCTAATGACGAATGGTCGCCGGTTAAAGCTAATAGGTTTTTTAGACCAAGAATCGAGCCTCCTAATATATCGCCAAATAAAGCAATTCTATTCCTATCTCTAACGGTCATCTGCCAGACGGTTTCTAGTCCTACTTTCTCTTGAACTAAATGACAAGGTACCATAGAGCAAGTGTAAGCATCTCCTTGTGGCCCATCAGTGACATTAGCAGCCACTATTTTTCCTGTTTTCTTCATTTCTTCTGCAGAATGAATAATTGAACTTAGATCAATCATTTTAGTAGGCTCAAGTTCGCCTGTGATTACAAATTTACCTTCTCTTATTGATTTCACTAAATTACTATACGCTGATCTTTTTGGCATTTTATTTTTTCGACTCCTTTTGCGGTTGTACTTCCTCGTTTGTGTATTGTTTATTTATCTCTATATACCGTGGACTACTCCAAAGTCTATAATTTCTTGGTGGACGATATTTAGTAAAGAGATCAAGCCTATTGAATTTCTTAAGGCGTTCGTATATCTTTACCCAAGCACACTCATTAATATATCCACCAACTTCGCATTTGCCATTAACGGTACCCCCGCATGGTCCGTTACTAAGATTTTTGGCACATCCGGCCATAGGACATACTCCACCAGTGACGCCAAGTAAACACTCTCCACATGTTTCACAGTATTCAGTAAAAGAATTTTCTGCATTATTTTCAGCACCTCCAAACATACTATTTTGAGCTGGGAAAGTGAGAATATTATCGAATATTCGATTCATCATGACAACACCCAAACCACAGGATAGAGATACAATTGCATCGTATTGCTCAATAAAAGGTCGAACGGTAGTTGCTGCGATTCTATCGTCACATTGCCTTAGGACTGTTATAGCTTTCCATTTTAGTTCCTTCCCTTCACTCCGAGCCTTTAATTCTAGCATTTGGGCTAATATTTTAGCCTCGTTGATAGAGCGTGGAGGTTGACAGCAACCATCACACCCAGCAACTAAAATTTTTGAATATTGTTTTACCATATCGTATATTTCTTCAATATTTTTTTGCTGCGTAATTATCATATTTCATAACTCCTTTATTTTAAACATAATCTATCATTTTACAATTTCAATTGATTTTTTGAAGTCCGATTTAAGAGGACTCAATTTTTTTATTTTCTTGACAAATTCTGTCATAGTGTCTGAAAAGATTTTTCCTTCGCTCGCAGATATCCACTTACGCATAAACCTATCTGGATTTATTCCTATTGATTCAAGTTCCGATTCAATTTCAAGCGTCCTTCTTAAGGCGTCTTGGTTTCCGGCAATGTAATGACAATCTCCAATATGACACCCACCTACGAAAACTCCATCCGCTCCTTCTAAAAATGCTTGTAAGATAAAGCTTTTGGAGATTCCACCAGAACACATTACTCTTATTATCCTTACATTTGGAGGATATTGATACCTACTTACTCCAGCTAAGTCTGCTCCAGCATAACTACACCAGTTGCAGAGAAAAGCAATGATTCTTGGCCAACCGTTACCAAACTCTTTGCGAGCCGCTTCAGCTATCATCGGTTCAATTTGGGAATTTCCGAAATGGCTCATTGTAATTGCCCCCGCAGGACATTCTGCAGCACAATCTCCGCAACCCTTACACAGTAAGGGATTAACTTCGGAGATCATCAATCCTTGTTCATACTTTACACCAACAGCACCGTAATTGCATACATCAGCACACCTATTACAGCCAATACATAAAGCGGGATCGACCTTTGAAATTACACCTTCTGTAAACAAAATGTCTTTTGATAATATTGTAGTAGCTCTCGATGCTGCCGATAACGCTTGTGCAATACTTTCACTAATCGTGGCGCTTGCTCGGGCAGTCCCGCATAAAAAAATTCCGTCAGTTGCGAAATCTGAAGGTCTTAATTTTACATGAGCTTCTAAAAAGAATTTTTCATCGTTAGTAGGTACTTTTAACATCTTTGCTAAGGTTTCGTTTCCTTCACCATCGGAGATAATGCCAGCGCTTAATGCCACTAAATCTGCGTTGATATTAATTTTATCTCCTTTAGGTGTAGCAACATCTACGCTGAAATGTGTTTCTTTTTGAGTTATTTTAGGGAGAATATTATTATCAAATCGGAGAAAAACAATTCCTTTTTCTCTCGCAATATTGTAATATTTCTCTTTAAATCCATAAGTCATTATATCTCTGAATAAAACGATGATATTTAATTCTGGATTAATTTCTTTCGCTTTTATTGCGTTTTTTATTGCTTCTGAACAGCACATTCTACTACAATAGGGATTTTCTTCATTTCTAGATCCAACACACTGGATCATTACTATTGTTTTTAAATCCTTGATTTTTTCTGCATCGGTAAAAAGCACTTTTTCAAGTTCAGATTGGAGTATTACTTTATCTGTTTCACCATAAAGAAATTCTCCTTCCTTTGGTTTATACTCTTGAGCACCAGTAGCAACAATTATAATTCCATGCTGAAATTCCTTTTTTTGCTTATCATTCCCAAAACTTAGGTTAGTTGTGAAATTACACACATATCCTCCAATAGAATTGATTTTAGCATTAAGGAAAACATTGACAAGTTTATGATCATTAACTCTTTTAATTAAGTTAGAAATAAGTTCTTGAACATCATAATTCTCAATAGTTTGATATATATTGTTTGAAAATCCACCTAATCTCTCGCCTTTCTCAACAAGAAATACTTCAAATCCTTGATCTGCTAAATTCAGGGCTGCAGTCATCCCCGCAACTCCTCCACCAATTACCATTCCTTTATGAATTACCGAAACTTGTTGTTCTTGTAAGGGTACTAACTTACGAGCTTTTGCCACTGCCATCCTTACGAGATCCATAGATTTTTCCGTGGCTTCTTTTGGTTCATGCATATGTACCCATGAGCATTGATCTCTAATATTAGCCAAATCGAAAAGGTATTTATTAAGACCGGCTTCTCTAATAGTTGCCTGAAATAATGGTTCATGCGTTCTAGGTGTACACGAAGCGACAATTACTCTATTTAAATTAAGTTCTTTTATTTTTTCTTTAATATTTGATTGCGTGTCAGCTGAACAAGTATATAGATTTCTTTCAGAATAAATTACACCGGGTAGTTTACTAGCATAATCAACAACGGCAGGAACATCAACAACTCCGGCAATATTAATACCACAATGACAAACAAAAACTCCTATTCGAGGAGGTTCCCCAATAATATCGATTTCTTTCGGAAGTACTTTTTCTTCGATTAATGTATTTCTCACTTCAGACAATAAAACATTTACAGCTCCAGCAGCTGCACTTGCCTCTACTACGGTTTCGGGAATATCCTTAGGTTCTGAGAACATCCCACAAACATAAATTCCTTCTCGAGAGGTTTCTATTGGAGAAAATGGTTTTGTTTTACAGAAATTCTCTTCATTTAAATCGATTTTTAGCGTTTTCGCTAACTCTTTCGTACTCTTATTTGGTAATGCTCCTACTGCTAAAACTACTAAATTGAAAGTTTCATTAGCTATCTTTCCATCTTCAGATTCATAGTTAAGAATTAAATTGTTTGATTCGGGAATTTCTTTAATAGATGAAATCCGACTTCGAATATAATTTACCCCATATTCTTCTTGAGCCCGTTCAATATATTTATCAAAATCTTTTCCACAAGCCCTTATATCCATTGAAAATATGGTTGGTTGAACGATTGGCATATGTTCTTTAGCGATTACTGCTTCCTTAGCAGTGTACATGCAGCAAACTGAAGAACAATATTCACCACCGTGCCTTTTATCTCTTGACCCTACGCATTGTATAAATGCGATCTTTTTTGGAATTATTCCGTCTGAGGGTCTAAGAATGAGTCCTGAGTGAGGTCCACTAGCGCTTAATATACGTTCAAACTGAATACTCGTGACCACATTAGGATATCTTCCAAAACCATAATGCTGTGTAGGCTCGGGATCATATTCATCAAAACCAGGTGCTATAATTAAAGCCCCTACATTAAGCGTAGTTTTTTTATCTTCAAGTGTGTAATCTATGGCTTTAGCTTTACACACACCTTTGCAAAATCCACATCCTATGCATAAATCTTGATCAATTGAAAAAACCAAAGGAACTGCTTGGGGGAATTTTACAGATATCGCAGATCTTTTCGAGAGTCCTTCATTAAAGAAGTCAATCGCTTCTACGGGACATTCTTGAGCACATACACCGCAACCGGTACACTTTTCTTGATCTAAAAATAAAGATTGTTGTTTAAGATCAACTGTAAAGTTACCTGCTTTTCCTGTAATTTTTTCAAGAGTCGTATTGATTAAGAGAGTAATATTTTCATGCCGCCCTGCGGCTACCAACTTTGGAGCAAGGATACATATGGCACAATCATTAGTTGGAAATGTTTTATCTAACTGGGACATGACACCTCCAATGCTCATCGTTGATTCTATTAAATATACTTTGTATCCAGAATCAGCCATATCCATAGAAGCTTGTATACCCGCAATTCCGCCTCCAACAACAAGAACTGAACCTACTTTTTTCATTCTTGTCCCTCCCTAATTGAAATAAATGTAGGTATTTCCTCGTTAATTTCGTGAACATCCACTAAACCTCGCGATCTTAAAACAACGATATGATCCAAGACTTCCTTAGCTTTTATGCCAATTTCATTTGCTATATCCGGAACGGATTTGCCAATCTCTTTTATTTTTATAACTATTTTATGACGAATAAATTCATTATGGATGGCATCATTAAGAAGGATTTCAAACCTTTCAACTGGAATTTGATTACCATATACATTTTTTTCAGTAACTAAATCCCTTTGGCGAGCGATTAAACCTCGAAGTCGTGAACTCTCCAAAACGCTTTTAACAGCTTCGAGATCATCAATAATTTGAGTTTTATTTTTACTTTCTTTTATTGGAGATGGTCCTAATTCTTGTATATATTTGGTAAATTCCGATACTATTTGGGCAAATCGGTTTCCTTCTGCGGCAGAAACCCAATCAAGTCGCATTCTATCAGAAAACTTCACTAAACTTAATAACCTACTTAGCGAACTCATTTTTATTTCTGCTTCGTAATTGCCAGTTATGTAGTGACAATCCCCCAAATGGCAGCCTAATACAAGAACTCCATCAATTCCATGCAGGAAAGCATCAATAACGAATGTTGGATCAACCCTACCTGAACACATTACTCGAATAATCCGAATATTGGTAGGATACTGAATTCGGCTAACTCCTGCTAGATCTGCACCAGCATACGAACACCAATTACATAAAAAACCCAAAATTTTAGGTTCAAATGAAATTTATATTGCACCTCCATATGTGAAAATCTCAGCTCGTATTTGGTCGCTTGTAAAGTGGTGGATAATTATCGCATTTTTTGGACAACTTGCGCCACACAATCCACAGCCTTTACATACTATTTTGTTCACAATAGCTGTATCGGTTTCCTCATCTTTAGTAATTGCATTGTAGGGACAAATTCTAATACAAGCTTCGCACCCAATACATAATTCTGTTTTAACCTCTGCTGTTGATCCTTCTACTTCCAAATGATCTTTCCATAAAATTGTAGAAGCTCTAGAAGCGGCAGCATTTGCTTGACTTGTACTTTCAGCGATATCTGCTGGCCAATGTGCTGATCCACAAACATAAATTCCATCAGTAGCAAAATCGACTGGTCTTAATTTCACATGAGCCTCCAAAAAGAAGTTATTTTCTTCTAACGGTACTTTTAGCATTTTCGCTAGTACTTCCGAATCCTCGTTTGCGATCAGAGGAGTTGATAAAACTACGAGATCTTGCGGTATTTTAATATCTTGATTCAATAAGGCACTATATACATCTACAAAGTCTTTTTTAATAACTGGTGGTTTTTCAGGCAGATAATTTATAAATAAAATACCCATTTCTCGAGCTTTTCTATAATATTTTTCATATTCTGTCCCAGCTGATTGTATATCTCGAAACAATATAGTAATATGAGCATTCGGATTTTTCTCGATTAATAACATGGCATTTTTAATAGCGCTCATACAACAAATATTCGAGCAATACCTTCTCTCCTCGTTTCTACATCCAACGCACAATATCATAGTAATATTGTTAGCTTTAACTTGATCATTTTTTAGGAGACTTTCTAAATCAAGCTGACTAATAATTTTTTTTTGATCGTATCCAAAATAGCCCTCTGGAGATAAAGGAATAGCTCCGGTCGCAACGATGATAACCCCTGCATCTACATCAATGGTTTCCTTATTCTGTTTTATAGTAACCTTATAATTTCCAATAAATCCGGTAATATTTTCTATAATTACTGATGTGTATACGTGTATATTATCGTGAGATTCAATTATATCTATTATCTCTAATAAGGTTGACGCATCCTCATTGGATGGAAATACTTTATTTAAAGACTTAAGGAGCCCTCCTAATTCTGGTTCCTTTTCGATTAAAGATACAATAAATCCTTGATTTCCCAAATTTAGCGCAGCTGTCATTCCGGCAATTCCGCCACCTATTACGATAGCTGAGTGGTTAATTGCAACTTTTACCCTTTCTAATGGCTCAAGTAAAGCTGCTTTATGAACGCTCATTCTAATAAGATCCCTCGCTTTCTCCGTTCCTTTTTCTGGTTCTTTCATGTGAACCCAGGAATCCTGATCTCTTATATTCACCATTTCGAACAAGTAAGGATTTATACCAGCTTCCTGACAAATAGCTCTAAATAATGGTTCATGAGTTCTAGGAGAGCATGAAGCTACAATAACCCTGTTTAATTTGTGTTCTTTTATATTCTCCTTAATTTCAGTTAATCCTACTTCAGAACACATATATAAATTATCAGTTGAATAAGTTACATTGGGTAAAGTTCTTGCATAATTTGCCAATGAAGGAACATCTAATACTCCTCCAATGTTAGTTCCGCAATGACATACAAATACTCCAATTCTTATATCTTCGCTTGTCAATTACCTACAGCCTCATTACTATTTCAGCTGCTTTAGCTGCAGCTCCACTTGCATCAACTACGGAGTTTGGAATATCCATTGGCGCTCTACAAGCGCCGCAGAGAAAGATACCTTCTTTAGAGGATTTTTGCGGATGATATGTCATACCCTTTAAAAAATTGTATTCGTCTACCGATATACCTAAAATTTCTGACAATCTCACAGCGTCTTTTTTAGGAATCATACTCGTTGCTAAGACAACTATGTCAAATTTAAGCTGTTTTATCTCAAATGTGTCTGTATCTTCGTAAACAACAATTGGATTTTTTTGTTCATCCTGTAAAATTTTTGCTACTTTTGCTTTAATATATGTAATTGCATAATCATCGCATCCTCTTTGAATATAATCTCGAAAACCTTTACCACCAGCTCTAAGATCAATATAAAATATCGAGGTTTGAATGTTATTATTATGTTCATAAGCAATCATAGCTTCTTTGGTTGTATACATACAACAACAAGAAGAACAATAAGGATTATTTTTTATATCCCTAGAACCAACGCAGTTAATAAAAGCTAGATTTTCAGGTTCTTTTTGATCAAAAGGTCGTGTTAAATGCCCTCCAACGGGTCCTGATGCACTTATCAACCGCTCAAACTCTAAAGAAGTGACAACATTTGGGAACCGCCCATATCCTAAATAACTGATTGAAGTAGGATCAAAAACATCATATCCCGTGGCAGTGATAATAGATGCTACATTCAATTCAATTTCTTTATCTTGTTGTTCGAAATCTATGGCTTCTCTCTCGCAAACTTTTTCACAGATTCGACAAGCTGATTTTGTGAACCACAAACAATTCTCTTTGTCAATAGTCATAATTGCTGGGACTCCTTGAACATAATCAATATAAATTGCCCTACGTTTTCTTAATTGCATATCAAAATCGTCTTCTACTCTCATTGGGCATTTTTCAACGCAGATTCCGCAGTTAATACACGCATCTTCTTTAACATATCGGGCGTGTTTTAAAACGTTTACAGTAAAATTTCCAGCAGAACCCTCAATATTTTGAACTTCAGAGAGCGTATGCAGAGTTATATTAGGATGTCGAGAACACTCTGCAAGTTTTGGAGCTAAAATACAAATCGAGCAATCGTTTGTAGGGAAAGTTTTATCTAGTTGAGCCATTCTTCCGCCTATACACGCATTCTTTTCAATTAACTCAACTTTTATGCCTCTTTCAGCTAAATCTAATGATGCTTGAATCCCAGCAATACCTGCTCCTATTACCATAACATTTTTTATTATATTGGTCAATTAATTACACCGAATGCGAATAAAGATAATTTATAAAAGGAATGACATTTCAAACAATATATACATTAATAACTCTTTTTTCTTACATTTTTGATTTTTTTTTTTTTTGAAATAATTACGCTGTAACTTTTCTTTCAATTCTTTCAATAATATTATTAAAACCGATTATAATATATAAAATTATTATTAAATAAAATAAAAAAGTGAGAAATTATTATGATATTTAATAAAAAAATACGGAAAAATGTTTTCTATTAAAATAAATATACTAAATCCAGAAAAAATTTTAAATTTTTTATTGAATATATTAATTTAGAACGGTAATATTATAACTAATCACCTAATTTTTATTTATAGTAATAGGAAGTTTAACTTACAGTTTTGAATGTTAAGAAATAAATAATAATAAATGAGTGTAAAAGATACTAAAGGTGTTTCTAGATTTGACAGAAGATCGATTCTATAAAGAAAATGAAGTACAACCTAAATCCTTTAAAGATCTTATTAAGGAAGTTCATGAAAAAGGAATTTGTGGAGAATGTGGAGGTTGCGTTAGTTTTTGTTCAGCTGCAGAAATAGGCGCCATTGATATCTCTCCAAGTGGTTTACCTTATTATTCAAATGAAGATAATTGCCTTCATTGTGGTATTTGCTATTTAATTTGCCCTGAAATTCACGAATTAGACAAAGAATTAAACGAGAAATTTAATTTCAAACCCCCAATAGGTAACTGGTCCAAAATAGTCACAGCTCAAGCTAGTGATCCTCAGATACAAAAGTTTGCTACAGATGGAGGAGTGGTTACAGCAATATTGATTGCCTTATTAGAAAACAATTTAATTGATGCAGCGATTGTATCAAAAAAAATAGGTCCCTTTCAAAGAACACCTTTCTTTGCTAAAAATAGGCAAGATATTATAGAAGCGATGGGAACGAACTATAACATAGAAGGTCCTGTTTCAGAGTTAGGAAAATATAACACTTTCGTTCCAACTATTACAGAATTAAAAAAAGTAGTTGGTTCTGACAAAATGAAACTGGCGGTTGTTGGAGTCCCATGTCAAATTCACTCCATAAGAAAAATGCAAGAGTTAAAAATAATTCCAGCTCATGTAGTTGAATACACATTGGGGCTATTTTGTTTCGAGAATTTTAAATTTAACGACGCTGTTAGGGCGAGAACCGAAGAAAGATTTAATTTCTCTTTTAACGATATTGAAAAGATGAATATTAAGGAAAACTTGATTATAAATCTCAAAAATAGGGATAAACCGCTAACAATAGAATTTTCAGAGATGCAAGATGTTATGAGAAATGCGTGTAGGGTATGTGAAAATTTTACAAATTACTACGCAGATATTTCTTTTGGTGGCATAGCCTCTAAACAAGGATTAACGACAACCTTAATTCGCACTAAAGCTGGAGAGAAAATATATAATCTTGCTTTAAATAAAGGTTATATTAAAGAACCTGTTGAATTAAATACTTCTCTCGAAAAATCTAAAATGATTGCTCAAATTATTAGTTTTAGCAAGAAGAAATCAAGAAGAGCAGAAGAATATAGATAGAATTTGATATTAATCTTAGTGTTTTTTAACTAATAGATTTAACTAATGTAAAACAGTGCTAGACTAATTTCTTGGTTACTTCAATTCCATTGTTTATAACATCTTTTTGATTTTTATTTTCTGAAGTATTTTTCCAAAAGCATAGAATTAATTATATTATCTATATATTAATGTTAAATAAAAAGCAATTAAAGTTAATAATCAAGTAATAAAAACTATTTCAAATATAGTCCGGCAAAAGCTTTGTTTGGTATCGTTTGATTTAAAAATAGAGCTCACAATTATGAAAATTACAGTATCAGGACCAACCCAAAGCGGTAAATCGAGTTTTATTAAATATTTTGATGATAAGGCTTTAAATGTAGAAGCAAAAGCCAGAGACAATAAATATTATACCGTTGGAATGGACTTAGGAAGCATAAAGTTGAATGGTTTTGATGTCTTTTTATTTGGCACTCCTGGCTTATTAAGATTTAATGTTATGAGAGATGTAGTAGTCCGAGGTGCTGATGGTCTTGTTTTTATATTTGATGCGGCTCACCCAGAAAAAGACGAGGACGCAATAATTATACTAAACTCTCTTCGAAAAACGATAGGGTTTGATACTCCGATAGTTTATTTGGCAAATAAACAAGATATTGCTGGAGCCAGACATAACGAAGTAGTAAGATCGCAAAATTATTTAAAAGATGATGCCACGATTTTTCCAACGAGTACTCGAACGGGAGAAAATTTAGGCGAAGCTCTCAAATATCTTGTGAATCAAATTTTTGATCATTACTCTTCTCTCCTTACGGTACTTCGCTCATATGAAGCCGATATTGAGGGTTTAGCAGAAAAACTAAGCAAAAATCCTGTTGAAATGAGGGATTTATTAAATAATCTAGAGATAAAAAGATTTATTGAAGTAGATAGATTAAATAGGACTTACAAGGTAAAACAAGGATTAAAACTCTTGATATAGAGTTTCTCAACTATTTCTTTTAGAATTTTATATTTTCTCTAATAATTGTCAATCTAATTCAAATGGAATAATTTCTTCTTTACCAGTTTTCTTTAGTAAACCAATCAATCCTGAACGTTGCATAAAAAGAATATCCCAGAAAAATTGAGGAATTTCTTTTTCTGCTTTATACATTTTCTCAATGCGGTTTAATTTTTCGAGTAAATAGTTAATTTTTATTGTAAATTGTTCAATATATTCTTCTTTGGGATACTCTTTATTTAGTTCTACTTTAAATAATGTCTTAAGGTCTTCATATTTAGGTAAATAGCCAACTGGTGTTTCAATAGCGTCAAAATCTCCTCTAGTACGCCCTTCCGCCCATATTACCCAAACTTTTTTGTCTAATATACCATTTAAATATTTCCCGTCTTTGCCTTTAAGAAAGTAGTTTGTAGAGAATACTTGTGGGCAGTGTTTCAATTTTTTTCCAAAAGTATTGTGGTTATTTAAGTATTTCCCAAGAGGAACTACTAAGAAATCAAGGTTTGCCATTGGGCTTGCCATTCTAACGCCTGTTGCCCCAAGAGTTGCTGATGTCGTTTCAGATTCTATAGAAGCGCCTAAAAAAATCCCGTGCTCCCAGTTTAAGCTTTCTACAATAGGAGGCATTGTATCAGAATCTCTTCCTCCATAAAATATGCCGTGTATGGGTACACCATTAGGATCATCTAATTTAGGATCACAATTTGATAGATCGGTAAGCTTAATTGTATAGCGAGCATTTGGGTGAGCAAATGGTATAATATTTCCTTTTTCATCGGATATTCCATCGATCCATTGTCCATAATGGTTAAATCCATCTTTAGGAGGTTCAACACCCATACCAAGCCAGTAAGGCTTCCCATCTTTTACGAGAACATTAGAAAAAATTAATTCTCTTGGGGTCATGAGAGCTTCATAAATTACAGGATCGTCTTTTGCATTTACATCTTTTATAATTCCAAAGATCCCATTCTCAATATTAGCAGCATGTGCAAATCCATCGTCCCAAACTCGTAAATATGCGATATCATCACCAACAATTTGTTGTCCAGGAAGCATTGCGGTAGATGTTTTTCCACATGCACTTGGAAAAGCCCCGGTAAAATAAGTCTCACGGTTTTTACCTTTCGGGCGAACTCCTAAAATAAAGTAGTGTTCCGTCAACCAATCTTCATTATTTGCCTTATAAATTGCTAATCTTAAAGCTAACTTCTTTAATCCAAGGGAATTACCCGCATATTGATTATTGACAGAGAGAACTCGTGATTCTTGCAGATCTATGAATATTCGCCTTTTTTCAATGTTTTTCGTTACAGGGGGATTACCAACAAGTTCTCCAGCAGAGTGTATAAAATAAAAGAAATTATCAGATCCATTTAATTCCTTGAACTCCTCGTATCCTTTTCTATACAAAAGGTCTTCAGAATGAGCTACATAGAATGAATCTGTGAGTTGCAAAGCTCCGATAGTAAATTTAGAATTAATAGGTCCAAGGCAAAAAAATCTCACTAAACATTCTTTCCCTTTCATACATCCATCCATAATTTCTAATATTTTTTCAAGTCCTTCATCTCTATCTATCGTGTTAATCCAAGGACTCCGATATTCCCCTTTTGGGATTAAAACTTTAGTGTTTTCTTTATCTCTTGCTTGATCATAGAAGCTATCGTAGTGAATGGTGTGCCCTTTTATATTGAGGTTACTTTCTTCTCGAATAGAAAGTGTTTTTTGGACAACATATTTAATATCCTCTTCAGAGTCAGAAATTACGGTTACTTTGCTAGGTTTGCACAAATCTACGAATTGTTTTATAATTTTTAAAACATAATCATTCTTTAAAGCAAATAATTTTTCAATATCTTGCTGAGAAATTAGATCTGTGCCAATAGATACTGCAAATTCTTCATTAAAATTCATTTCAAACCTAAAATAACATTATCAATTTCAGATTTTTTATATTTTTGAAAATAACAAAAACCAATACATTAAAAAGTGAAAAAATTTTTAAAAGCCTTTCTAAATCCAAGAAAAATTGATTTTTTATAATAAATGTTCAAAGATATTAAGGTAAAGAAAAAAATTAAAAAAATTAGAAAATTCAACTAGATTAACCTAATCCAGGAGGTTTACTGCCTTTAGCACTGATAATTCTATCTACTCTTAAAATAAGATTTGCTAATTCGCTTCCTGCTTTTATAACATGCTTAATTAATGCCGCTGGTTCAATTATCCCTTTCTCGAAATTATTTCCTATCTCGTTAGTTATAGTATCAATCCCTTGCCACTTATCACTTTCAGTTTTGTGAGCAGCACGCAGCTCTGTCATATTTTCGATTTCATCTAACCCTGCATTTTTGATCAATGTTTTAGGAATTTCTTCTAAAGCAATTGCAAAAGCATTTACAGCTAGTTGTTCTTTACCGCTAATTTCATTGGCAAATTCTCTTAATCTTTTTGCTAATTCAATGTAAATTGCGCCACCACCAGCTACTACTTCTTTAGTATCCATAACTTTAGCAACAACTGAAAGTACGTCATTTAACGAAATTTCTGCGGAGCTTAAGATTTTATCTAGTCCCCCTTTAAGTAGTATTGACACGGATTTAGGATTTTTGCATCCAGTAAAGAGGACGTACTCATCTTTTCCGAGTTTTTGGAACTTGACATTTTCTGCAAAACCTAGATCTTCCTCAGATAAAGAATGAAGATCATCAACTGTATTAGCACCAATAGCTTTCGTTACAGCCTTCATATCAGATTCGCTGAGGTTCTTTACTGCAGCAATTCCTTCTTTAGCCAAATAAGCTCCAAATTTATCAGAAACATCTTTATTGTTGACTATCATAGTAACTCCTAAATCTTTAAAGATCTTCAAGTAGTCTATCAGAATCTTTTCTTCTTGATCGAGGAATTTCTGAATGTCCGCAGGATTTGATATTCGAATTTGAGCATCGAATTCAGTTTTAACAACATCTAATTTTCTCCGAATAACTGCTATTTTCGCATTTTTAATTACTTCTGGCATTGCTGAATTGACTTTTTCTTTTTCGATGTAGACACCATTAATTAACTCAGAGTCTCTTAAAGATTTTCCAGGTGTTTTGACGATTTTAACATTTCCTACTTTCGAGAACGTATTACCATCATCTCCTTTTATGTGTTTGATGGCTTTTAATGCTAATTCCGCAAAATAGTCTTTTATACCTACTATATCTTTAGAATTCATAGCAGTTTTCGCAGCATCAATGAGAATTTTATCATCGTCGGGAGAGATTTTCTCCGCAATCTCACTTAATATCTTTAAGGCTTTATCTGCTGCTAACTTGTAACCATGAGTAATTGGCTTTGGATGAATACCTTGTTCAACCAACTCAAGAGCATTTCCCAATAAGGCTGCTGAAAAGATAACAACAGTTGTGGTGCCATCACCAATATCCTCATCAATAGATTTAGCAATATTGACCATCATGTTTGCAGCAACATTATCTATATCAAGTAATTTAAGTATTTCAGCACCATCATTAGTAATTGTAACATCTCCTACAGAATCCACAAGCATTTTATTCATGCCTTTTGGTCCAAGAGTGGATTTTACGGTTTCAGTAATTGCCGTGATTGCATTAATATTTTGCATCCTAGCTTCTTTCTCTCTCGTTTCCTCAGTGCCTTCTTTTAAAATAATTATAGGAACAGACATCTTTGTTTTTACCTTTTTTTTTTATTTTTGTAAATTTAAAATCATTGCAATTTTTAATG